>Ga0302202_10007053_pt1 | contig 10953 bp, 11 predicted proteins | sample II_Bog_N3_3_FD_194579 | JGI IMG/M metagenome (GOLD analysis project Ga0302202, IMG submission 194579) | Peat permafrost microbial communities from Stordalen Mire near Abisko, Sweden - II_Bog_N3_3 | ecosystem: Environmental > Terrestrial > Soil > Wetlands > Peat | place: Sweden: Abisko... | reverse complement strand
GTCGCCACAAGCCGCGTAGGCCTGCACCTGTGCCAGTAGCAGCGTGCGGTCCTCGACCAGCGTCCGGCAGGCATCGTCCATGGCCGCCATGGCCTCCTCGCCGGTGCGGTCGCCGGCAGCATCGACCAGTGTGCTCTGAGCCCGGTCGAAGGCCCTCTGGACAACCGCCAGGAACAGGTCCTTCTTGGTGCCGAACAGCCGGAACAGGTACGGCTGGCTGATGCCGGCCAGGCGGGCAATGTCCTCGGTGGACGTGCCGGCGAGGCCGCCCCTGGAGAACGCGACGATGGCCGCCCGAAGCACTGCCTCCCTTCGTGCGTCGGCGGACAGGCGCACCGTTGGATGGCTAGGTGCGCTCGTCGCGGCCCGGCGGGCCCGTCCTCGAGCTGCTCCTGGTCGGGTGCTCTCAGGGGCGGGTAGCTCTCCTGCCTCGTAGCCGGTGGCTAACTGGTGCCCGCCCCGGCTGACGGGGGCCTCTTGGCCGACCAGGTGGCCCCAGGCGATCGAAGGCCTGCCCGAGCGCCTCCCGCGAGCTTCTTGTCTGCTGGGCTCGTCGATCTCGATGGCTGACACGACCCGGCCCCCGAAGACGGCGCAGACGACGTCGCCCGGCGAGGCGACGCCGTCCCCGATGACCAGCGCCAGATCGCTCAATGTCGCCTCGGCTGCCGACTTGTTGCCCGCGATGACCTCTGGCCAACTGGCGGGGGTATGAAAAAAGATCATCTTTCCTCTCCTTTCCTCTCCGAGCCGGAGCGTGCCGTCGTGGAAGTTGGTGCGGCTGACGGGGGAAGCGCTCTGCGCTCGGGCGGTCTTGCCGAACGGGTTAACTGCCTCAGCCATGTTCGGGCCGAGGTCGGCAGCGACGTGCGGCACTTGGCCGAACGCGGCGAGCCAACCGACACTCACCTCCGTTCCATCGCCTGCAGGCCTGGCGGTGGCCGGCCGGTGCCGGGCAGGGGCCCCTCACCGCGAGCATGGGGGCAACGGAGATGGTCCATGGTCGACCGGCCGGTTGGCCAGGCCGGTGAGCTGGTCGTGAAGCTCCCGGTATGTCAGGTCCTCCTCGGGCTGGTCGGTGACGTCGTCGACCTGGAGGAGCCACTGCCTCCCGGGTAGCTCGGCAACGCTCACCTCGGCCCATAGCACGGCGCCATCAACCCAGCCGCAGCGCAGGAGCTCGCGCTCGTCCGCGGTCATCGGCGTCATAGGGGGCCCGGTTGAGCCACCGTCTTGAGGTTCTACCGGTCGAGTTCGGCCCGCGGCGGTCGTGGTCGGTCACGGTCGTGACCAAGTGCCGTGGCTGGCGGCGCCACCGCCATGCGGCCAAGGTCATCGACGCCGGAAGGCACCTCCAGTTCGGGCCGTTCTTGCTGTGCCGCTCGTTGGTCGCGGTTGGGGGCGAGAGCCATGGCGGCAACCCGCACCCACCGCGATGAACTTGTCGGCGAGGCGCTCATCCCTGCTCCGGCTCATCTTTCCTCCGAGCCCGCGAAGATGGTGAGGAAGAACAGGAACGCGTTGACAGGCGAACTATTGGGCCTTTAGGGCCGGGAGGGCTTTCCCCGCCGAGCACGCACGACGATCAGAAGGCCCCCGGCGACCGTCGCGGCGCCGAACGGGAGCAGCGGCACATAGGGGGACTCCGGGACCTGGCCACCGGTCGGGTCGGCTGCGCTGGTCGCCAAGGCCCCAGTTGTCGTGGTGGTGGAAGAGCCGGCCACTGTAGTCGTCGTGGAAGAGCCAGTGGTAGTCGAGGAACTCGGCACAATCGTGCTCGTAGGACCGCCGGACGAGCTGGAGGTTGCCGTGCTCGTGGGAGCAGCAGTCGTGCTCGTAGGGCCCGTAGTGCTTGTAGGGCCCGTAGTGCTTGTAGGGCCCGTAGTGCTTGTAGGGCCCGTAGTGCTTGTAGGGCCCGACGTAGTTGAGGTGAGCGGACGGGCCGCCGTGGTGGTCCCGGGCGCTGGCGACAGCGCCAGCGTGTTGGGCAGGAGGACCACCGAGTTGTAGACGAAGCTGTTGGCCGCCCAGCTGTTCGGGTCGTCGCCCACCCAGATGGAGCAGGGGTCATCGGCATTGCAGGTGACCGATGACCCGTTGTCGAAACCGGCGGGGTTCTTGTTGTTGGGGTCGTCGACGTCAGGAGCGGTGAGAGCGTTGCCCGTAGGAAGTATCCAGAGGTCCATGGTGAAGCGGACGCTTCCGTCGGCGCCGGGCACCACAGCGGCACTCTCCCCGGGCGCGGTCCCCTGCAGTGTGAGCGCATCGCAATCGGCCTGTGAAGTCGGGCCCGGGTTGCATTCCTCGAAACTCAGCGCCGCGCCCGGCTTGAAGACGGTGTTAGCAGCCACGCTCACAGTGACGACGGCCGCGTCCCCCTGATAGAGGCCCGCCCCGTTGTAGGCGGCGGCGGTCTGGGCGACGGTGGGGCTGACGGTGATGCCGGCCGTCTCCTGAGCCGAGGCGGGGCCGGCCACGCCGGTGGTCACGACGAACGCCATAGCCGCCACGGCGGTGCCGAACCGTCCCAGTCGATCAGACAATGACAACAAGCTCCTCCGTCCCGGTCAGTGGCTCACCGTGGACCGTCGGCCCTCGCACTGGGCCACCGGACCGGTGGGGCCAATCAGACCTCGGCGACGGCACCGACCGCAACGACCCGGGACGATGATTTGGGAAGTGTTCGCTAATGGTTAACCACAACGACCACTAATGCTGCTTGGCGCGCCCGCTTTGGGCTCAGGCGACCGAGCCGAGGTGGCGGTCGAACCAGCCGAGCAGCAAGGCGATGGCCCGCGGGTCGTGCACCAGGCCATGGCCGGCACCGGCCAGGATGCGCAGCTCCGACGAGGCGTCGGCCGCGTCGGCCAGCTCCCGGGCGTCGGTGAGGGGCACCACATCGTCACCGGCGCCGTGCACTATCAGCAGGGGCCGGGGCGGGATGTGGGCGACGAGCAACGACGGCCTGACCTCCTTGACATCGCGCGCCCAGGTGCCCGGCTCAGGCGGGTAGCCACGGGTGCGGGCGGCGTCGGCGGCCGCTCGGGCTTGGGCCGAGGAACGCTTGGTCTCACCGCCACGTTCGGCGAAGTCGGCCAATGGCGAAAACGCGGCCACGCCGGCAATCGACGGGTCCTCGCCGGCGGCGCATATCGACAGGGTCCCGCCGGCGGCGAAACCTACGAGCCATGTCCTCTCGATGCCGGGGACGGCCCTCAGTGTGCCTATGGCCGCGCTCAAGTCGGCTTGCCACCCTCCCAGCGAGAACTCCCCGTCCGACAGGCCGGTACCCCTGAAGTCGAAGGTGACGACGACGGCGCCCGTTTGGCCCAGGCCAATGCTGCCCGCGCCGCGGCCGACCAGTCTGCGGGTGCCGCCGCCACCACTACCGTCCCGGCGGCCGGCACCACTACGGTCCCCGCCAGCTCGTCGGCCGAAGGCACGACCGCGGCCGTCCCGGGGGTTTCCTCGGCTGCCTCGGCCGCCGTCGCCGCCGCCGAGGGCAGGGTGGGGGACCCCTACGTCTGGGGCGCCGCCGGTCCGGGCGCGTTCGACTGCTCGGGGCTCGTCATGTGGGCCTACGCCCAGGCGGGGGTATACCTTCCTCACTACAGCGGTGCCCAGTACGACGACACGATCCACATCCCGATGTCAGACCTCGAACCCGGTGACCTGGTCTTCCCGGCCGACCCGGGGGAGCACGTGGCCATCTACATTGGCAACGGCGAGATCGTCCAGGCGCCTTACACCGGCGCCAACGTCCAGATCGTCCCCCTCACCGGCTTCTTCGTACTGGCTAGCCGCGTCGGCTGAGCGCCCCGGCGCTTGCCGGGACAGGCACTGACGCACGTATGGACGAACCGCTAGTAGTCGCCCGCGGCCTGGAGAAGCACTTCGGCGGGTTTGCCGCCGTGGCCGGCATCGACTTCGAGGTGCAAAAAGGCGAAGCTTTCGGGTTCCTCGGGCCCAACGGCGCCGGCAAGAGCTCCACGATGCGCATGATCGGCGCCACCTCGGCCCGCAGCGGGGGCGAGCTACGGGTCTTGGGCCGCGATCCCAACCGGGAGGGGCCCGCCATTAGGGCGAGGCTGGGCGTCGTGCCTCAGGAGGACAACCTCGACCTCGAGCTCTCCGTGGCCGACAACCTCTTCGTCTACGGCCGCTACTTCGGCATCCGGCGCCCCGTGCTGCGACGGCGCATCGCCGAGCTTCTTGAGTTCGCCCGCCTGTCCGAGCGCAGCGGCGACAAGGTCGACAACCTCTCGGGCGGCATGAAGCGCCGCCTGACCATTGCCCGGTCGCTCGTCAACGAGCCTGAGCTCCTGCTCCTGGACGAGCCCACGACAGGGCTTGACCCTCAGGCCCGTCACGTGCTCTGGGACCGGCTCTACAGCCTCAAGCAGCAGGGTGTGACCTTGGTGCTGACCACTCACTACATGGACGAGGCCGAGCAGCTCTGCGACCGCCTGGTGGTCATGGACAAAGGCGTCATCGTGGCCGACGGCTCTCCCCGCCAGCTGATCGAAACCCACGTCTCCCGGGAGGTCGTGGAGCTGCGGGTCGCCCCGGGAGAGGCTCCGGCCATGGCGGCTGCGGTAGAAGGCATGGCGGACCGGCTAGAGACCCTGGCGGGCCGCCTCTTGCTCTATACCGACGACGGTGACGCCACTGCCGAGCATGTACACGACAAGGGGATCCGGCCCGTCAGCGTCCTCGTGCGCCGGACGAGCCTGGAGGACGTGTTCCTGCACCTCACCGGTCGCCATCTGACGGACTGACGGGCGTCGCATGCAAGTGCCCATGGCCATGCGCCCCCTCAGCTACTTCTAGACCCAGTTCCTGCGGACCTGGAAAGCCGACATCGGCACCACCTTCCTTACCCCGGTCCTCTATCTCGCCTCGCTCGGCCTCGGGCTCGGCTCCCTGGTCGGCCACGGCCACGCCTTGGCCAGCCTGGGGGGAGAAAACTACCTGTCGTTCGTGGCCCCCGCCCTCCTCGCCGCCACCGCCATGCAGGTGGCCATCTCCCGCTCCACCTACGAGATATTCGGGTACCTGAACAGATGGAACGGCACCTACCTCTCGATGCAGGCCTCTCCCCTGTCCATCGACCAGATAATGCTGGGCCAGCTCATTTGGATCGCGGCGCGGGTGCTGCTGGCCACGGCTTTCTACCTGGCCGCCAGTTCCGCTTTCGGGGCTGTGCGTTCCCCTCTCGCCGCCGCCGACCTGGTGGTGGGCCCCCTCGTCGGCGTCGCCTTCGCCGCCCCTGTCTGCGCCTATTCGGTGCACGTGCGCACGGACCAGACGTTCGCCGTCATCTTCCGGCTGGTGATGCTGCCCCTGTTCCTGTTCTCGGGGACCTTCTTCCCGGTGTCGGAGCTGCCGTCAGCCCTGCGTTACCTCGCTTACGCCCTGCCCCTGTGGCACGGTGTGCAGCTGTCGCGCGACCTCTATGCCGGCCACATCGACGGGCCCGCCGACCTGGGGCACGTGGCCTACCTGGTGGCCGTCGTCGCCGCCGGTGCCCTGCTGGCCCGGCATAGTTACCGGCGCCGGATGGCGCGTTGATGCCCGCCGCCTTGGCCCGGGTCGCGGACCGCGTGGCGGACCGGGCCCGACGGCCCTTTGCATTGGTGACCCGCAACTTCTCCGTGCAGGTGCGGGCCGCGCCCTATGTGTGGGCCACCGGCTTGATTGAGCCGTTGCTGTACCTGCTGTCCATCGGTGTCGGCCTCGGGCACCTCGTCGGCCGGGTCCCCGGCCCCGGCGGCCGGCCCGTGCCCTACGCCGACTTCGTCGCCCCCGGGCTGCTGGCCACCTCAGCCATGAACGGCGCCATCTACGAGTGCACCGGCAACATATTTGCCAAGCTGCACTGGACCAAGCTCTACGACGCGGTCATCGCCACTCCCCTGGCCCCGGGCGACGTTGCCCTGGCCGAGATCGGCTTCGCCACCTTCCGCTGCGCCGTCTACGCCGGGGTTTTCCTGGCCATGATGGCCGGCCTGGGCGATACCAGCTCGTGGTGGGCGCTACTGGCGCTGCCGTGCGCCACGTTGCTCGGCGCCGCCTTCTCCGCCACCGGCTTCGCCGCCACGTGCTTCATGCGCTCGTGGACCGACTTCGACAAGATCACCCTGGTGAGCGTGCCCCTGTTCCTGTTCTCGGCCACCTTCTACCCGCTCTCCGAGCTCCCGAGATGGTTGCAGGTCGTGGTCGAGGCGCTGCCTCTATACCTCGGGGTCGACCTGTGCCGGGAGTGTTCGCTCGGGCACCCTTCAGTCGGAGCGCTCGGCGACGTCGTCTACCTCCTCGCACTCGGTCTCGTCGCTCTCGAAATCGGCCGGCGTCGCGTCACCCGCCTGCTCGCCCCCTAAGACCGGGCCTGCCACGCTCGTGCCTTGGCCGTCGTAAACCACGCTTACGCCTTTTCCGTCGTCGACCACGTTTGTGCCTCGGCCGTCGTCGACCACGCTGGTGGCTTTGCCCTCGTAGGCATAGCCCTTGCCCGGACTGCTCACGTCTTTGGCCAGGAAGAACGGTGGCTTGGCATCCTTGGGGGCGCGATTGGCCGGGCGGCGCACGGGAATGGTCTCGGCCGGCCAGCGCCGACGCCCGGACCAGGGGGCGGGGACGGCGTCGATGTGGCGGGCCAGGCCGTAGGCCAGGCTCTCGTAGTTGACCCGCCAGCCCCGGAAATGCGGCCACGCCTCGGCCGCGTCGCGCTCCATGGGGAAATCGACGAGGCGCAGCATGTCGACGGCGGCGGCGAAGTCCTCGAAGCGGAGCTGGATCTCGGCGTCAGGGTCGGCGTCGGTGTCGGACTGCATGCCCAACCCGACCCCGATCTGGCGCAGGGCCGTGAACCCCATACGTATGGCTCGCCGGGGCTCGATGCGGTCGCGGCTGGGGCACAGGGCCAGGAGCATGGCGGCCGAGTCCATCACCGCCAGCAGCCCCACCAGCCAGGAGGACAGGGCCTGGGGCGAACGGAACCGGATCAGCACCGGGTAATTGGAATGGCTCTCGGCCACGTCGGCCGCCCAGCGCTCCCAGCGGTTGTAAAAGGCGGGCAGGTCGTCGCTGCGCACGGCGACGCCGTAGCGGGTGCGTACCAGCAGCTCCGGGCCCCAGGGCGGTAGGCCGGCCCGGGCCGTGAGCAAGGTGACCTCCGTCTCGCGGCGGTTGAAGGCGCTGTACAGGGTGGGCAGGTAGGCGATCTGCAGGGCCACCACCACCAGGCCGGTGGCGGCGGCCAGGATGTCGACGACGGTGGGGGCGGTGCCATTGGTGGAGGCGAACCCGAGGGTGAACATCGAGCTCCCCGTCTCGCGCATGGCGGTGGGAAAACCGTGCACGAACGGCCACAGGACCAAGGCGTAGCCGAGCTCGAAGGCGACCAGCCAGGTGAGCAGCTGGACCAGCAGTACAACGGCCCCCTGGCCGGCCAGTACCTGGTCCTTGCGCTCGTAGTCCCGCAAGGGCTTGGTGACCAGGCGGTAAAAGGCGTCCACCCCGGCGTCGACGACGTGGGTCAGCATGGTCGGGCGCGCCCGCGGCACCACCAACGTCCTCACAATGTGGGCGGTGACCGCCAAGACTATGAGCGCACCGACGATGAACCCCAATATGTGCAGGAGGGTCACCGTCCCGGGCCGCCTGCGCTCATGGACCTGCCTCGGTCATATGACGATGTTGCCCCTCACGCAGGCGACGGTGCCACCCCCGACCCAGATCGCTCCGGCCTCGTCCTGCTCGATGTGCACCCGGCCCGCACGCCCCAGGGCCGTCCCCTGGCTCACCACGTAGGAGGGGGGCGCCTGACCGGTGCCGACCAACCACTGGGCCAGCGAGGCGTTGAGGCTGCCCGTGACCGGGTCCTCCATGGTGGCGCCGTTGGCGGGACAAAAAGCCCGCACCTCGTAGGCGAACTCCGACCCCGCCGGGTAAGCGCCGAAGACGCCGACCTTGTAGTCGACCGCCCCCAAGGCACCGGGGCGGACAGCGAGGACGCGCTCGGCGTCGCGCAGCTTCAGCGCCACCCATCCCGGGCCGTTGTCGGCCCACTGCGCCTCGAGCACCTCGGCCCTCTCGACGCCCAGCACGGCCAGCACCTCGGTCACCAGGTCCTCGTCGACCGGGCCCGAGCGCACCAGGGGCGGCGCGGCGAAAGCCAGTCCCGCCCCGCTGCGGCGCACCGGTACCAGCCCGGCGCCACATTCCTGTACCACGCTGTCCCGGGCAACCCCGGAAAAGGCCATAAAAGCATGCGCCGTGCCGAGCGTCGGGTGACCGGCGAAGGGTAGCTCGGAACTAGTGGTGAAAATACGTACCCGGTAGTCTGCGCCCGGAGCCGTGGGCGGGAAAACGAAGGTGGTCTCGGACAGATTTGTCCACGAGGCCACCTGCTGCATCTGCTCGTCGCTCAGGTCGGCACCGTCGAGCACGACCGCCACCGGGTTGCCTTTGTAGGGGGTGGTCGTGAACACGTCCACTTGGATGAAATCCCGGGACCGGGTCATGGTCCTTCACCCGCGCCGCGGACCGCCTCCGGCAGAGGCCCGAGGTTGAACATCGGTGGCGGCGGTATAAAGGACCCATGGACGATGGCAACGCCGAGGCGCGAGGTCCCGCGGAGGACATGGCCGAAAGCGCCCCGCCGGCCCCCGCCCTCGGCCCGCCACCCGTCCCCACTTCGGTCCGGCCCCCAGTCCCGTCCCCCCTTGTACCGGCGCCGGCGACCTACCCCGAGGCCGCTCCGGCCCCGGGCAGCCTGGGGGTGGGCCACACCGGCAGGCGGCGCTCCGGGCGCCCGTCGGAAAAGGTCGGCCCGACGCGTCTGAGCGGCGCCTGGACGGCCGCCATCGTGGCCGTCGTCCTGGTAGTGGCCATGCTCATATTCATCCTCCAGAACGAGCGCGAAGTCCCTATCAGCTTCGTGTCCCTCCACGGTCATCTCCCTCTGGGCGTAGCCCTTCTCTTCTCCGCCGTAATCGGTGCCGTCATAGTCCTGGTCTGCGGGACGGCACGCATCCTGCAGTTGCGCCGGATCGCCAAGCGCCGCACACGGTCGGCCACGCGGACGCCCATGACCTCGGTAGCGGCCGGCGCGCCTGCTGTGGCCGCGGCCACGGGCGCCGGCCCCGCAGGTCCCGAGCCGGCGCCCTGATGCTCGCTAGGACGCGTACCCGGGAGTAGCGTCGTTGACCTTTCCGATCCCGAACACCGCCCCCTGGGGGTCAGCCACCACGGCGCCGCGCCCGAAATCGAGATCCCTGGGCGGCATCAGCACCGAGGCGCCAAGAGCTCGAGCTTTTTCCGTCGAGGCGTCGCAGTCATCGACCGCGAACCAGATCGACCAGGCCGGGTGCTCGCCCGGGCCCGCGGCATGGGCACCGCACACGGGCTTGCCGCCGATGGTGAAAATGGCGGCATTGGCGTTGTGTGCGTCGCCCTCCGCCCCCCAGCCGAAGACCGCGATGTAAAAATCCCGCGCACCGGGGAGGTCCGTGGTGGCCAGCTCGTTCCAGGTAAAGGCCCCGGGCTCGTTTACGAGCCCGGCACCGGCGTGGTCCCCGGGCTGCCACAGGGAGAAGACCGAACCGGCCGGGTCCGCGGCCACGGCGAACCACCCGGCGGTGAGGACCTCCATCGGGCCGACTAACAACTTGCCGCCGTTGTCAACGACCTTGGCCGCGGTCGCATCTATGTCGGCCACGCTGACGTAGACCGCCCAATGCGGCGGGCCAGGGTTGGTCTGGGGGCCGATCCCGGCGACCAGGTGGTCCCGCAAGCTGAACATGCCGTACCCGCCGGCCTCCGGGCGGGGGTCGAAGGCGGCCACCCAGCCGAAGAGCTCGCCGTAAAACCCGGCCGCCGCCTGCGGGTCGGCCGTGCCCAGATCTACCCAGCTCGGTGTGCCGGGAGAATAAGACTTTCGCTCTGCCACGAGCCCTCCTGAGGTTGACACTACGGACGGTACGTGGCGCACTCTACAGAACCGCCGCTATCTCGCCGTCCCTTTAGCGGGTGCAACCGGCGAGCGGGTCGGCCGCGGGTGCGCCGGCAACGGGGTGCGCCGGGTGGCCGCGGAGCTACGAAATGAGGGCCGACCAAGCTTCAGCAGTACGGGGGCGACGCCTTCGCCTCAGAGAGGGCCCTGGTCCGTAGCAACCTGGGCTGACACCTGGCCTCAGGCCTCCGGCGGCGGCGTCCGTCTGTCGACCTTGCGCGCCGAGCGCAACTGTTTGGCCCGTAACCGCCGCTCACGAGAGGCCCTCGTCGGCACCGTGGGGCGGCGGGACGGGTCGACGCGCAAGGCGTCGGTGAGCCGCTCGGCCAGCCTTTCCAGTGCGATCTGACGGTTGCGGAGCTGCGAGCGCTCATCGACAACGACGACACGGACACTGGGCCCTAGCCGTTCCAGCAGCCGCGCCCGCTGCCGGGGCCCGAGGACGGCCGAGCCGGCTACATCAAAGACGAGCTCCACCCGGGTGTTGGCGGTATTGGCATGTTGGCCCCCCGGCCCTCCGCTGGCACTGAAACGCCACTCCAGCTCGCCCGGGGGGATAACCAGGTGCCGCCCGACCTTGAGGGCGCTGTCGCTGTCCATTTCGATCTATTTCGCTCCCGCCGGCTTGATCGCGGGATTTACCCGCCGATAGACGGTCACAGTGATGCCGGCGCGGACCAAGCTATTCGACCGGCGGCCCGGCCCGCGCACCCCTGGGGACGGTCAGCCCCGTTCCTCCGGCCGGTGCCGCCCGTGCCGCCGCCGGTCCGGTCCGAATTGGCCATTGAACCCCGAAATTCACTCATCCTTCAACCAATGTTTGCCGTGCGTACCTGGCCGTCTACCACGGCCCAGCTATGGTCGGGACCAGACCGGTGTGGCGGAAAGTGCAAATGCCAAAACGTAAAACGTCCAGATTAAAAGTCGGCATTTGGGTC
>Ga0302202_10007046_pt1 | contig 10959 bp, 10 predicted proteins | sample II_Bog_N3_3_FD_194579 | JGI IMG/M metagenome (GOLD analysis project Ga0302202, IMG submission 194579) | Peat permafrost microbial communities from Stordalen Mire near Abisko, Sweden - II_Bog_N3_3 | ecosystem: Environmental > Terrestrial > Soil > Wetlands > Peat | place: Sweden: Abisko... | reverse complement strand
GAACCCCACCCATCGCATGAGACAGAGACGCGATGGATGGGGCACCCGGCCCCTGCTCCCTCCGGAAAGTCAAGAACCCCACCCATCGCATAAGACAAAGACTCGATGGATGGGGCACCCGGCACCCGACTAGCGTCCGGACCGGCGTCTCCAAATGGCAAGAAAGACAAAGAAGACCGACGCCGCGATCATGGAAGATACGGCCCAGATTGCTGCAACATGATGCATGGTTTCCTCCAGCGTGCCAATCCTACGCTTTCAAGTACGCATTCAAGTTATTGCTGGTTCAAAAATAGCGATTCGATTTCGAGCCAGTTGTGGACGCGGCGGAAGCCGGTGACGGCGGCGTTGTGTGGGGCGTCGTAGAGGATTCCGGTGCGTACTGCCTCAGACTCATCTCCCTGGGACTCACTTGTTTTGTGCCTCTTGATCTCGCTCCCAAAGCGAGCCTCGAAGCGGCGGAGCTGGCGGGGGTTGTCGTCGATGAGGTAGTCGGCGCGGAGGATGGACTTGTCGCCGCAGAAGACGATGTTGGTGGCGGGGATAGTGGGGAAGTGGCGCTCCAGCCAGCGGTACTTGGCGTTGAAGGAGGTGGGGACCTCCATGGCGGCGGAGGCGATGAAGACCTCGAAGTGTTGCTGGAGTTTTTTGAGCACGCGCTGCGCGTCGGGGATGACGTCGAGGACATCGAAAAAATCATCCGAGCGGAGATACTCTTCGAGGCGGGGATGGCGGTCGATGGCGACAACATCCCAGATCCACTTGCCGCGCAGGTCGGCCTTGGTGATGTTGCCGTTGTAGTCGCGGTTGTAGCGGGTGAGGTGCTCGGCGACGGTGTCGGCGATGACTTCGTCCATGTCAACGGCAATGCGTTTGAGAACAGTGTTCATGGTTCCATTATCGGCGATTGGTTCAAGGTCCAAGGTTCAAGGTTCGAGGTTGAAAGACAAATGCGGGGGTCCCTCCACTGCGCTTCGCTCCGGTCGGGATGACGGAGTTTAGAGGGAGCGGACGATCTGGGCGGCGATGGATTCGACTGGGACGGTGGGGCGCTGGGGGCTGTCGCGGGCGGGATCGTAGTAGAGGAGGTGGCCGCAGTTCTCGCAGGTCATCAGGGTCTGGCTGGATTCGGAGCCGGGGGTGTTGTCGCGCAGGTCGTTCCAGCGCTGCGGGCGGAGCATCATCCGGCAGGCCGAGCACTGCTGGTTGAGGGCCTGGGCGACGGCGGTGCCCTTGGAGCGGCTGATGCGGTCGTAGGTGGAAAGGGAGTCTTCTCCGGTGTCGCTCTGGGCGATCTGGGCGCGCAGGGCGGCGCGCAGAGCGTCGACATCGGCGAGGGCGGCGCGGTCTTGGGCGAGGAGTTCATGGATGCGGGCGCGCTCCAGTTCGAGGGTTGCGGCGGCGCCGGCGACGGCCTGGTCGGCCAGCGTGCGCTGGGCATCGAGGGCTTCGCCGCGCTCCATGCTCTCCAGCTCGGCGTCTTCCAGGCGGTTGATCTCGGCGCGGGCGAATGCGGTCTCGTGCTCCAACGCGGTGACCTGGACGGTGTTGGTGGCGGCGTCGATCTTCTTCTGGGTGTGCGCGAGCTTCAGTTTCCGGTCTGCGATCTCGGACTCCTGACGGCGGCGCAGGGCCTCTTCCTTTGCGATAAGGTCGAGGACGATGGCGCGCTGGCCAACGGTGGCGGCGGCCTTGAGTTCGACCGTGGCGAGCTGGCGGGGAAGCGCGGCGATCTGGTCGCGCAGACGCTTTGCCTCGATGTCGTGCTCTTGCAGGACGACGAGCCTGGCGAGATCCGGATGCATGGAGGGCCCTCCCAAAGACTGCTGTCCGCGCCAGACACGCGGACGCGCGAGGTGCGAATGGCGGAGAAGTTCGAGTCTAGCACGGGCCGGGAAGTGGAGGCAGGCACAAGCTGATCGTGGGTGGCGCGATGCACTGCGGCGATGCTGCCCAGTCATTAATCGGTGTGTAACATTAAGATAACAAATGGTTACCATTTAGTGACGATGTTACTGCTGAAAACGCTCTAGAATTGAAGTAGCGTTCAGTAAGCCAGAACAAATTGCTTTAAGTGCATTGCTTTTTTTCCCAGTTTCAGAGCCTGTTATTTGGGGCTTACGGTCTGTGTGCAACCAGCACAAGGGGTTTTTCCTTGGCACCCGCAAAACTTTTGCTCGTAGATGACGACGAAACGGTCCTGGCCGGACTGGCGGTCGTCCTCGAGGCGGAAGAGTATAAAGTCACGACCGCGTCGAGTGTTATCGAAGCGTTGCGGCACATTGCAAGCGAGAGCTTCGACGTTCTGCTGAGCGACCTGCACATGCCGGGCGACGGCGACGGGCTGATCGTTGCCGGCGCGATGCGTCACGCCAATCCAAAGGTCGTAACCCTGCTGCTGAGCGCCAACCCCGACATGACGAAGGCTGCGGCTTCCATGCTGCGCCAGGTGGACGACGTCATAACAAAACCGGTGAAGGCCGGTTCCCTAGTGCAGGTGATCCGGCAGCGGCTGGCGCAGGAGAATCCGTTGCCTCACAGCCTGACCATCGAGTCGGCGGCGAGCGTGCTGGAACGCGAGAGCGCATCGGTGACCCAGGCGTGGCTGCAGGCGATGAAGGAGACCGGCGGCCTGACGGCGGTGCCCATGACGGAGGAAGAGCAGTGCGACTATCTTCCCGATGCGATCGACGAGATTGTGTACCGGCTGCGCTATCCGCAGCGGCTGGGATCGATGACGCTGTTCTCGATGGCGGCGCTGCAGCATGGCGTGCGGCGGCGGCGGCAGGGCCTGGGTGCAACGGTACTGGTGGAAGAGGCGCGGGCGCTACAGGTGGCGCTGTTCCATGCGGTGCAGAACAATCTTGACCTGATCGGGGTCGGCCAGTTGTCCGGAACCCTGATGGTGATAGCGGACGAGGTGAATGCGCAACTGCTGCAAAGCCTCTCGGGCTACGAAAATGAGAAGCCCGTCGGCTTCCCGCAGAACAACCACCCAGCACTGAAACGGGAGAAGGACGCAGGCGAGACAAGCCGCGGGCCGGAACCTGTGGAATTCGCGGTCAAGGCCCCCGAGACGGCCATCTTTGTTCGCAAACACATGAGCTCCAGACTGTCCTCATAGAGCGAAATTGACATCGATGTGCCGGGTGGCGAGAAGACAAAAGCGAAATGCGGGGGGCCCTCCACTGCGCAACGGACGATGAAACCGTCCGCTGTTCCTGTCGGGATGACGGCTTTGAGAGCGGGACTAGCGATGCGGATTGTGCTCCAGGGACCAGAATCGCCCCATGGGCTGCGCAACCCTTCGGATAGAGGGCGCGCAGGCAGCCGATGCCGCCTGCGGAGTACGCGGCGAGGTATCCCATTGCACGGAATCCGCGTCTTATATGGACAGAATCATGTATTCTTAAGAAGATGGCACGCATTTGGGCGTGAATCGACGCGAAGGAGAACCAGAATGGCAGAGAAAATGAAGAGGGCAAAGGCACCAGCAAAGTTACGGACGAGCACGGCTTCAGTCAATACAACGGTGGTGAAGGCGGCGGCTGTTGGCAAAGCTGTGACTGCAAAGACGCCGTCCAGCGAAGCGATCGCGAAACTGGCCTATCGCTACTGGAAGGAGCGCGGCGCAAATAATGGTCAGGACCGGCAGGACTGGCTGCGCGCCGAACGGGAGCTAAAGGGCGCGTGAAGCGGATTCTGGGCAGGACGGTGGCAGGGCTGATCGTGGCGCTGGTTGTCCTGTATGTGGGGGACTGGGCGGTGTGGCGGTTGCGCGTGGCGATGGGCGGCGGAATGGGGTCGGTGGTGGTGAGCAACATCGTGGTACTGCCGCTGAAGGACAATAAGGAAGAGTACGACTGGGGAGGGACGGCAGATGCGAGTTGCAGCCTGTCCATCTTTCCCCAGGCCGGCAGCGGGGCGTGCTGGTGGCTGCGACGGCATAATGTGGTCTTCGAGCGGTGAGTTGCGCGGGAGGGCGTAGCTGTAAATCCATTATTTGTACGGGTTTGGATTGGGTGAGGTGGATGGGCGCGGATAGGTTGCCTGGACGAGGGCGAGGGCCTGCCCGGGGGTGGTGATGGAGCCTTCGAGTTGGGCGTCCTCGGCGAGCGCGAGCATGGGTTTGAACTGCGGAGAGGGACGGTAGCCCGCGGCAATGAGGTCGCGCCCGGTGAGGAGCGGGGCGGGGCGGAGGTCGGGTGTGGGCTCGGCTTCGAAGTGGGCGCGGGCGAAGTTATAGCAGGTGAGATCACCGTGGGCGGAGATGGCGTCGAGGCGGTGCAGGGCGAGGTGCTCGTGGAAGCGGGGCAGGCGGAGAAAGCGCTTGAGGGTGGATTGCTTCATCTGGAGAACGTCGCCGAAGCGCATGTGGTTCGCGATGAGGGAGGCGATCTGAGCGGTGTCGTCGCCTGAGAAGCGGAGGCGGGCGAGGATGGTCTCACTGATGCGGACGCCGGTCTCGACGTGGCCGTTGAAGCGGATGCGGTCGGGCTTTTCATTGCTGCCGGGGACGGCGGGTTTTGGCGGCTGATAGGTGGCGGGCTTGCCGATGTCGTGCAGCAGCGCGGCCCAGGCTAGCGTCGATGCACAGTTGGGGGGCAGATTTTCCAGCATCAGCATGGTGTGGGTCCAGACGTCGCCCTCGGGGTGGAACTCGGGCGGCTGGGCGACGCCGCGCAGGCGGACGGCTTCGGGGAGGACTTCGGCGAGGAGGCCGAGGTCGAAGAGCATCTCGAAGCCACGGCGCGCGCCGCCCTCGGTGAGGATTCGGGTTAGCTCGTCGCGGATACGCTCGGCGCTGACGTGGGCGATCCCGGCGGCGTGGCGGCGGATGGCGGAGGCGGTGGCGGCGTCGATCTGGAAGTCGAGGCGGGCGGCGAAGCGGACGGCGCGCAGCATTCGCAGCTTGTCCTCGGCGAAGCGCAGGGCGGGATCGCCGATGGCGCGGATAATGCGGGCGGCGAGGTCTTCGCGGCCGTGAACGAAGTCGAGCGTGGCGGGGGCGGGGTTGCCGGTGGAGTCGAAGGCGAGGGGATCGAGGAGCATTCCATTGATGGTGAAGTCGCGGCGGAGGGCGTCTTCGCGGGGATCGGCGGTGTAACGCACGGCATCAGGCCGGCGGCCATCGGAGTAGGCGCCGTCGTTGCGGAAGGTGGCGACTTCGGTGGCGATCTCTTGCTCGTCGAAGTGCTGGCAGACAAGGACTACGCCGAAGTGAGCGCCGACGGTGAAGGTCTTGGGGAAGAGGGCGACGATCTCGCCGGGCGTGGCGGAGGTGGCGACGTCGAAGTCCTTGGGAGCGAGGCCGAGCAGGAGGTCGCGCACGCATCCTCCGGCGAAGAAGGCCTGGTGGCCGGCGTCGCGCAGGCGGTGGGCGATGGCGAGCGCGGCGAGATGCGGCGGACTCGATGGACTCATTTTGCGCCCTCCCTTTCCTACTTTAGTCTCAAAGTCCACCATTCTTCATGGTGCGGACCGTGCAGATGGATTATGCTAATCGCAAGTTTCCAATATCGAGGTTTGCGGTATGAAACGCTTGGCCCTGCTCACTATTCTTGTTCTCTGCACTACTATCCAGCCTCTAAGCGCCCAGCAACAGCCGCCGGAGCGACCCGGCGCGGTGCCGCCGGACGTGCCGATCAAGGCCCCGGACCCGAGCTTTCCGCTGCGCGTGCATCTGCTGACCGCGCGGTTTGGCGGTTTTGGCGGGCGATACCATGGCTATGGCAGCGGCAATCTGGTGGACGCCCGCGCCACGCTGGGCTTCGATTATGGATTCGAGTGCGTTGTGCCGTTTGTGGCGAACGAGAGCGAAGGCGACACCTACCAGGCGCGCTGGACAGACTCGCAGTACAGCCTTGAGATTTTGATGGCTGAGGTGGGAGTGGACCAGCCGCGCGCACAGACCTGCACCCTGCACGTCGCGCTGAAGAAACGGCCGTTCGAGCCGGCAAACACCGCAGCCCTGTCGCATGGGGTTTCGTCGGCCCTGCGGAGACGCTGGCAGGATCCCGACTTTGCCTACGAGGAGACGCAACTGGATTATCCGCTGCACTTCCATGTAGTGGATGGCCAGCGGACGGAAGACGATGCCGAGGACCATGGATCGGGGACGGCAAACCTCACCGATCCGGCGACGCAGACGCAGCAGGGCGCGGAGTACAGCTACAACTGCTCGTACGGCTTCCTGACCAACTCGCAGATTACGGGTTTCTACCAGGGCCGCTGGGTGAAGCCGGGCAGTGAGCTGGAGGTGCTTTTGCAGCGTCCAGGTTCGGACAAGGTGGATAAGTGCACGGTCGAGGTCAACCTGAGGCCACAGACGTATCCGGAGAGCCGCCACATAACTGAGAATGCGCAAGCGTCATCGGCTGGAAGGGCGGGCCGGCCGGGAACGGCAACGCCGTAGAGAAAAGGCGATTCGGCTGGCGAGAGGCTTCGACGAAGCTGGCGCGAGGAATCCGTGCGCGGGTGGGTCTGCGTAGTCTCTATGATGAATAGATGGGATCGAAGGGAAGGCCGGGCGTGCCGGGCGGACTGATTTTGGGGATTGAGAGCTCGTGCGACGAGACGGCGGCGGCGGTGGTGCGCGCGGGCGGCGAGGTGCTGGCCAATGTGGTGGCGTCGCAGATTGCGCTGCACGCGAACTTCGGGGGGGTGGTTCCGGAGCTGGCGAGCCGCGAACACTTGCGCAACATTGTTCCGGTGGTGCAGGCGGCGATGGCGGAGGCGGGGCTGGAGTTTGCGGACCTGGATGCGATTGCGGTGACCGAGGGGCCGGGACTGGCCGGGGCGCTGCTGGTGGGGATTACTTACGCGAAGGCGCTGGCGCTGGGGGTGGGGAAGCCGCTGATTGCGGTGAACCACTTGGAGGGACATATTCATGCGGTGCTGATGGAGGCGAACAGTGTTCCTCCCACCCTTCCCGCAGAAGGCGCGGGAAGGGTGGGGCACCCGATGGAGATGCCGATGCTGGCGCTGGTGGTGAGTGGGGGGCACACGCATCTTTATCTGGCGGAATTCGATGAGGAAGTGAGGCGAACGACGGAGATTCTGAGCGAAGCTCAGAATGACGAGCGGAGGGTGGGTGATCCCGGTTCATGGCGGTACAGAAATGTGGGGCGGACGGTGGACGATGCGGCGGGGGAGGCGTTCGACAAGGTGGCCAAGCTGCTTGGGTTGGGGTATCCCGGCGGACCGTGGATGGACGCGCTGGCGAGGAGCGGGAATCCGCGGGCGGTTGAGTTTCGGTTTGGGCAGATCAAGGAGCGGAGGGACAAGAGCGAATCACAGAGAACACAGAGAAACGGAGAGGACACAGAGAGGGCTGAGGCAGGCAGGAACTTTGATTTTTCGTTTAGCGGGATCAAGACGGCGGTGCTGCGGTATATCCAGGGGCATGGGATGGTGGCGGGCGTGGAGGCGCGGCGGCGGGCGCTGAAGACTAATCCGGCGATGAGGCCAGCGGAGGCGTTGCGGGAGATGCCGGAGGTCTTCGACGCGCAGACGCTGGACCTGATTGCGAGCTTTCAATACGCGGTGGTGGGGAATTTGATGCGGCAGACGTTTGCGGCGGCGGAGGCTCTGGGGGCGCGGGGGATTGTGGTGTCGGGCGGGGTGTCGGCGAACAGCGAGCTGAGGCGGCGGTTCGCGGAGGAGGCGGCGCAACGCGGGCTTCCGGTGGCGTTCCCGACGATGGCGATGTCGACCGACAATGCGGCGATGATTGCGGCGGCGGCTTGGGGGAAGTTTTGTGCGGGGGAGTTTGCGGCGGAGGGGTTGGTGGCGACGCCGCAGTTGAAGCTGGGGTGAGAAGACGGTTGCTGGTTGTTAGTTGTTGGCTGGGTGAGGCGGGACTGTAGAATCTTAGGGGAGCAAATCGGATCGAGAGAGCAGACTGCACCGCGGCTTATGCCCGGATGCGGCGGTGAGCGTAGTGGCGGCGTTGGAACTATTCAACACATTGAGCGGGAAGGTGGAGCGGCTGGAGCCGATGGGCGCGCCGGCGCTGCGGATGTATGCCTGCGGGCCGACGGTATACGACTACGGACACATTGGGAACTTCCGGACGTTTCTGCATGTGGACGTGCTGCGGCGGTTTCTGCGCCAGCAGGGCGTGGCCGTCGAGCATGCGATGAACGTGACGGACGTGGACGACAAGATCATCCGCAACGCGCTGGCGGCGAAACAGCCGATCGGCGAGTACACGGCGCGATTTGAGAAGGCGTTCTTCGAGGACATGGAAGCGCTGGGGATTGAGCGGCCAGAGCATGTGCCGCGCGCCACCGAACACATTGCGGAGATGGTGACGCTGATCGAGCAGTTGGCGGCGAAAGACATTGCGTACCAGACGGAGGATGGGAGCTGGTACTTCCGCATTGCGCGGTTCGCGGAGTACGGGAAGCTCTCCAAAAAAGATCTGGAGGGGATGGAAGACGGCGCGCGGGTGGACGCGGACGAGTACGAGAAGGACGCGGCGCGGGACTTCGCGCTGTGGAAGGCAGCGAAGACCGCCGGGGCCGATGGCCAGCCCGAGCCGAGCTGGGCGACGGCGTTGGGCGCGGGACGGCCGGGATGGCACATCGAGTGCTCGGCGATGGCGACGGCGATATTGGGCGAGAGCTTCGACCTGCACGCGGGCGGCGAAGACCTGATGTTTCCCCACCACGAGAACGAGATTGCGCAGTCGGAGGCGGCCTCGGGGCGGACGTTCGCGCGGCACTGGATGCATGTGCGCTTCCTGCTGGTGGAGGGGAAGAAGATGTCGAAGTCGCTGGGGAACTTTTATACCCTGCGCGATCTGCTGTTGAAGGGGCATAAGGCGTCGGCGATACGGTATCTGCTGCTGAGTGTGCCGTACCGGCACCAGATGAACTTTACGTTTGAGGGGCTGGGCGCGGCGACGAATGCGATTGAGCGGCTGCGGACGTTCCATCAGCGGATGCTGCGCGGCGGATTTGCGGCGGGGGTGGTGGACTCAGCGGTGACGGCGACGACGGCGAAGGCGGCGAGCGAGTTTACGGCGGCGCTGGCCAATGATCTGAATACGGCCGAGGCATCGGCGGCGATCAGTGAGATGGTGCGGACGGCGAACTCGGCTGCGGACGCGGGGACGCTGGGCGCGGAGAATGCGGCGGAGGTGCTGCGCGTGCTGACGCTGTTTGATGGGGTCTTCGCGGTGCTGGAGGACAGGGACGAGGAGCTGACGCGGGCGGCGCTGAAGTGGGCTGAGGCGGAGGGGCGGATCAAGGATGCCGCGCCGGAGCTGGTGGCGAAGCTGGCGCTTTCGGATGAGGCTATCGAGGCGCTGGTGGCGGAGCGGACCGAGGCGAAGAAGGCAAGGAACTTTGCGCGGGCGGACGCGATCCGGGTGGAGCTGGCGGCCAAGGGCGTGGCGATCGAGGACTCGAAGGGCGGGGTGCGGTGGAAGCGGAAGTAGTGGTATGCTTTCGCGCATGTGTAAAACCGCTACCTGTTTGTTCGGAATCACACTCTTGATTGGGCAGGCGTTCGCTCAGAGCGCGCCCAAACCTACAGACGCTTCCGCTCCACCACCCTCAGCGACGACGCCGACTGACAACGCGGCCAAGGATACTGTCTACAAGAACGATGCGCTTGGGATCGTCTTCCGATACCCTGCTGATCTTGTGCCGGCGGACGCGAAGACGATCGCGGATCGGGGACACAAAATAATTTACGGAAACGATCCTGAGTCTGATCCGGAGCATGTGCAATCCGAAAAATGCACGATTCCACTGCTGACGGCCGGGATTCCGGAGACCGCTGGGCCGACAACAGGCACCGTTACCATTTCCCTTGGCGAGAACGGCAAACCGCATGTCAATATCGAGCCTGCGCCAAACGGCTTGATCATGCTCACAGAGTTAGATCGGAGTTGCCTGCCCAAGAAGATCAGCACGAACGACGCTCTCGGCAATATGGCGAGCACGGCCCAGAAAATTCCTGGGATGAAGCCCGTCGATAAGCAGATGTGGTATGAGGTCGACAAGCACAAGATCCACTTTTCGGCGGCATACGGACGGCTTTCTGCACAGCAACTAGGCGGTAAGAAGGTTGATGCCGAGCAAGTTTTGGTGGCGACGCTGAGCGTCGAGAGCAATGGGCATCTTCTCATGTGGATGATTATGGCGAACAGTGAGGAGCTGTTCAACCGACTGCTTGCCAGCAAGGTGCAGTTTGGCAGCGGACCTGTGCTTCCCTTGTTCCCATTGACGATTGGCAACGGACCGCCGGTGAAACTTGTGCCTTGATCGGTGTGCGTCACTCTTCGATGGGGAAGTCCTGCATGGGGTCGGAGGGGATGGAGTCGGACTTGGTGCGGGAGAGGATGACGGTGGCTACGGCGGCGATGATGAGAACCGTGCCGGCGAGCTCGGCGGGTGCGAGGCGCTCGTGGAAGAGGGCCGCGCCGATGAGGACGGCGACGATGGGGTTGACGAAGGCGTAGGTGGAGACCTTAGTGACGGGGACGTGCTGTAGCAGGTAGGTGTAGGCGGAGAGACCGACGACGGTGCCGAAGACGGCGAGGAAGATGATGGCGAGGAGTCCGCTGGTGGTCCAACGGGCGGTGTGGAAGCAGCCTCCGGCGGTGGCGAGGATGAGGTTGACGACTCCGGCGGCGCCGATCTGCCATGTGGTGGCGACGAAGGTATCTACGCGGAAGCGGAAGCGGCGGGCGAGGATGGAGCCGATGGCGAAGGAGAGCGCCGCGCCGATCAGGAGGACAAAGCCGAAGAGGCTGCGCCCTTCGGTGCCGCTGCCGACACGATGCAGCGTGGGCCAGAGCAGAACCAGCATTCCGAGGGCGCCGAGCAGGGTGCCGAGCCATCCGCGCAGGTTGAGCCGCTCGCCGTGGGGCAGCACGGTCTCGAAGAGGGCGATGAAGATGGGGATCATGGCGACCACCAGCGAGGCGTATCCGGAGGAGACCTT
>Ga0302202_10007040_pt1 | contig 10974 bp, 12 predicted proteins | sample II_Bog_N3_3_FD_194579 | JGI IMG/M metagenome (GOLD analysis project Ga0302202, IMG submission 194579) | Peat permafrost microbial communities from Stordalen Mire near Abisko, Sweden - II_Bog_N3_3 | ecosystem: Environmental > Terrestrial > Soil > Wetlands > Peat | place: Sweden: Abisko... | reverse complement strand
AAATGCGCCATCTCGGGCGATTCCGGCATTGAGCACCACGCCGTAATAGGCACCGTGCGCCGCGATATCGCCTTCAATCGCCGCGCGAGTGGCGGTGCGGTCGGCGATGTCGAAGCCGAGCACCCGGCCTTCGCCTGCCAGAGCGGCGAGAGTTGCCTCAGCACCTTCGCGGTCTCGACCGTAATGCACCACAATGCGAAACCCGTCGCGCGACAGCCGAATGGCGATGGCGCGGCCGATGCCCTTGCTTGCGCCAGTGACCAGAATTGTCCGTTCGCTATTGGTCACAGCTGCGTCTCCGAAATACCGTCCGATATGGCAGACGTGGCGTTGGGTGGCTGATAGGTTGTCAATTGCGCCGTTGCACGCGTAGCACCTTGGGCGTCGCGCACGGTGCAGTCGAACACACCCATGCCGTCGTCGCGCAGCACCAACTCGGCCTGAACCACCAACGTCTCACCTTCGACGAACCAGGGTCGGTTGGCCTGAAAGCGGCGCGTGCCGAGCAGGAAGCCGATCTCGACCGAGGCGCCGGGCGATACGTCCTGGCCCGCGAAGACGCCGCAAGTCTGGGCCATCCATTCAATCGCGACATGTGCCGACACGCCCTGGCCGGGACGGAAGAAGCGGTCATTGGCACGGATGGTCAGCGCTGCGGTGACGCCGACCGCATCGGCGCGGATGACCTCGTCCAGCAGCACCATCGGTGCGGCATGCGGCAGCACGTCAGCAGGGTTTATCCGCGCCATTGTCAGCTTCTTCCCAAAATCAGGCTCGCATTGCTGCCACCAAACCCGAAGGAATTGCTCATCATCGCCCGGCTTTCCATGCTGACCAGCACGCCCGGTGTCACCAGATTGAGCGTCGGCAGGTCCGGGTCGGCCTCGCCGTCCCAGATATGCGGCGGCAGAGTGCGGCTATGGCCGGACAGCGCCAGCCAGAGAAACGCCGCCTCCACCCCGCCGGTGGCACCCAGCATGTGGCCGGTCATCGCCTTGGTCGAGCTGACCGGGATGCTGGGTGGGAAGATCGCGGTGACCGCACGCGCCTCCATGGCGTCATTCAGCGGCGTGCCGGTGCCGTGCAAATTGATGTAGCCGATCTCTTCCGGCCCCAGCCCAGCCTGCCGCAATGCCTGGGCCATCGCAGCACTTGCACCGCGTCCATCGGGATCGGGGGCGGTGATGTGGTGCGCGTCGGAACTCTCGCCGATGCCGAGCAATTCCACCGGCCCCGGCATCGCAGAGACTAGAAACGCCGCAGCACCTTCGCCGATGTTGATGCCGTCACGGTTGCGGCTGAAGGGATTGCAGAGGCCGGACGACAGCGCCTCCAGCGAGGCGAAGCCGTTCAACGTCATCCGGCACAGCGTATCGGCACCACCGACCACCACGGCGTCGGCCAGTCCAGCGCGGATCAGCCGCCGCGCCGAAGCAAAGACTTTCGCGCTCGATGCGCAGGCGGTGGCGACGGTATAGGCCGGCCCGCTCAGCCCCAACGCCGCCGCCGCGAACAGCGCAATGTTGCCGATCTCCTGCTGCCGGTAATCGAACCCTGCTGGCCAGTCGCCGTCGCACAGCCGAGCCGCAAGGGCAGCCTCGCCTTCCGCCATGCCGGAGGTCGAGGTGCCAAGCACCACCGCCACCCGGTCGCTGCCATATCGGGCAGCGGCGGCTTCGATCTGCGGTGCGATCTGCAGCAGAGCCGCCAGCATCAGCCGGTTGTTGCGACAATCCCAGGCCGCAGCCTCTGGCGGGGCGAGCGGCAATACGTTCGTCACCGCGCCCACCTGCACCACGCGGCCAGCAATCAGCTTTGCGTTGGGGGAAAGCCCACGTCGCGCCGCGGCCAGCGATTCCGCCACACTCGCGGCGTCCGCGCCCAGCGGGCAGATCACGCCGCAATCGTTGACGTAGAGTCTCAAGGCGACAATTCCACCGATTGCACGTCCAACTCGTATCCCCACGCGAGATTGCGATACGTCGCCGTACCGGTCCATGTCGTTTGCCCAGCATACTCAATTCGGATCAGTTCGCGACCCGCCACCGATACCGAACGCCAGCCCGCGCCTTCGGCCAGCACAGCATCGGAACCAACAAGGCCGGCGCGCAGGCTGGCGATGGGCCAACTGGTCAGCATCAGGTCAGCCAGGATGTTCTCCGGGTGAATTGCCGCCGGCAGCCAATCGGCGGCCTGGACGGATAGCCGCCTTCGCTCCCAGCGCAGCGACAGAGCCTGACGACCAAGCGGATCGACGCAGGCCAGCATCAGGCGTTCCGGCGTCACGCTCAGATGAGCCTCGAAGACGAACTGATCGGTGCCATGCTGCGCCCGGACCAATTGCACCGCCTCGACGCTGCGACCAAGCGCGGCTGGGTCCGGTAGGCGCAGGAACACACCGGGAGCCACCCGCACGCGGTCATCCGGGGCGGGAGCCGCACAGCCTGCGACCATCCCGGTGAGCAGCGCCAGTGCGCCACGACGGGGTAGCACAATCATCGTGCCCCCCCCCGCGCCATCGGTGCGAGCAGGAAGGCAAGCAGGATGCCGAGCGCCATCGTGCTGCCAAAGCTGTGCACGGCGGCGACCTGGCTCATCGCCAGCAAGCCGAATGAGAGCAACGCCGTTCCCGCCGCCAGCGCCACAGCCAGCATCGTCACCGGCGCACGCTCTGTGGAAGTTTCGGCGAAGAAGATCGCGTAATCGACACCAATTGACAGCACCAGCACCAGCGCCATCGCATCGAAAAAGCTGAAATCCCCCCCGCCGAGCGCCCGCAAGGCTGGGGCGAGGACGACGGCCAGCGTCGGTGGCAACATCACCCGCAATGCGCCACGCCCGCCGTAACGCCACGCCAGCATCGGGGCCATCAGCACGGCGGACAGCGCCAGAAGACCGATGGCGCGCAACCGGTATTTGCCGAGCAACGCGCTGAACTGTCCCGCCGGATCGACAAAGGCCACGCCATCCACCCCAGTGAATGCCTGCGCGATCAGCGTCGGTTGGGTGATGCCGTCCAGCAGTACGACATGAACGCCCGGCGACACCAGCATCGCCCCCAACGGCGCTCCCGCCGTGATGGCCGCTTGCAGTGTCAACGCCGGGATCGAGTCGTCCACCGGAGCAGCCTCGCCAGACAGCGCCAATTGGCTCAGATGCTCGGCCAGCATCGGATCGAGTTCGGCCCGCACCAGCGTCCGGTTCTCCATCTGGCGCGATGCCGAGGGAACATAGCGCGCAGGTGCCAACCAATCCGCCAAAGCACCATCCTGTTGCAGCTTGGCCAGACGCGGTGCGAGGGATTCTTCCAGGCGCAGAGCCGCTTCGTCATCCGCCGCGCGCACCAGCAGGAACGGACCATCGCCCATGCCGCCGATCAGACGGCGAATTTCGTGCTGGTCGGCGACCAGCGGCGCTGAGAGTGACTGCATCCGCCGCACATCGTCCTGCATGCGGATTTGGCTCAGCCCCAGCCCGGCAATCAGCAGCGCCACAGCCACGCCGACCCCGCGCCGGAGCGGCGATTGCCACAAACTCAATCCCCGCGCCGCCCAGCCGAGCATCCCTCGGCCATGGCGCGGTTTGGTGGAGCGATCCAGCGTCGGCAGCCACAGCATCACCGTCAGCCACGCCGCCACCAGACCGGCGGCGGAGAAGGTGGCGATCTGGTGCAGGCCGGGGAACGGTGCCAACAGCAAGGTCAAATAGCCGATCACCGTGGTGGTGGTGCCCAGCGCGATGCCCATCCGAACCCGCGCCAGCCGCGCTTGTGGCGACACATCGGCGGCGGCAAAAATCTCGGTGCAATATTGCAGGGAATAATCCACCGCCACGCCGATCAGGCTGACCCCGAACAGCAATGTGGCGACATGCAACTCGCCGAACACCAACAGGCTGGTCGCCAGCCCCGCGATGATACCCACGGCGATCACCAGAAGACTCATCCACAGCGGTGAGGCGGCACGATAGGCGAGCAGGACCAGCAAAACCGTGCCGAGTGCTGAGGCCACGCCGATGAAGCTGCTTTCATCGAGCGCTTGCCGTGCACCAGCCTCGGCAAAAAACGCCGCTCCGAGACGTTTGACCTGCAATCCGGGCGTCGAGGCCTGCAATCCATCGAGGTCGAGCGCCGCTTTCAGCCGGTCCTGGATGGTGAGCGCGTAGGGATCAGCCGAGAGCCGCCCCACCACCAGCGCCCATGCGGTGCCGCCATCCTGCACCATCGGCATGCCGTCCACCGGCTGGAGCTTGGCGAACGGCGTCGGCAGAGCGGTGAAGAAGCCGGGCAGCAGCAGGAATGGATCGGCCCGCAGCAGTCGCGCATCGGCCACACCGAGGAAGCCGAAGACCTGCGACACCGCCCGCCCGGCCACCGACGCGCCATCATGCCGCATCAGCGCTGCCCGGTCGGCATCGGACAGCAAGCCGCGTCGGTACGGCGCATAGAGTGTGCCCAGCCGCCGAATCGCCTCGCTGCCCGGCACGAGCGTCTCAACGCTGGCAAGGCCAGAATTCGTCAGGCGGGACGCCAATGTCGTGGCCGCTTGGCGCGCGATCTGACCATCAGCATGGCCGACCAGCAGAACCACGCGCTCCGACAGCGCCCGCGTGACCGCATCTTCCGCTCGCTGCTTGCCCGCATCCTGCTCATCGCGCGGCAGCAGCGCCATCAGGTCGGTGCGCCAGCCCAGCCCGTTCGCCAGACGCAGCCCGAGATAAAGACTGGCCGCCAGCATCACCACCAGCCAGAGCAGAGCGAGCTTGCGCCTCATCGCGTCAACACGGCCAGGGCGGCGGCTTCGTCGGCGTCGAGTGGGCCGGAGGTCAGGGTCTGATCGACAAAGCGCAGCCGGTCGGCGTCTCCGCCGGGCTTGAGCAGTTCCACCGCCTCAACCAAACAACCGCCGCTGGCATTGATCGCAGTGAACGGCATCGCGGCGTTGTCGGCATGGCGCGGCGTCAGCGTGACCTGCCAAGCCTGCGCCTCGCCACTGCGGGCGACGGTGAAATCGCGCTCCAACGCGTGCCAGTCCCCGGCCATCGCACCGCCGAGCATGTCGTAGAGCTGCCCCAGCATCGGCATACGCGACGACGGCAGCCGCAGCGTCTCGTTGCCCTGCACCAGCTGCACGATGCCGGCGCTGGAGATCAGGGTGGTGACGGCGAATGGCTTCTCGGCTCGCCAGATCAAGCCGCGCCCAGGTGAGAGCACAAAGTGACCCTCGCTGATCAGCGGACGCGTGAAGCCTTGCAACGTGCGGGTCTGCACGAAGCGGCCACGCAGGATTTGGCCAGGATCAAGCCGCCCGCAGGCCAGCGCCACTTTGGGCAGAAACGGCAGAAACGCCAGGAGCGCGCGCCGCTTCACAGATGCCCCCGCAGCTTGTCGATCAGGATAGGCGGGCTCTCAAGCTGCAGCTCGCCAGTGTCCATGCGCACCGCCACCTGCACCGTCATCGCTTTGGTGAGCACGGCGTCGCTGGCGCGGTCGTGGATGCGGTATTCGATCTTCAGCCGGTTCTCATATTCAACCAGCGTCGCCTTCACCACGATTTCCTGAGCAAACACAATGGGGCCGACATATTTCACCCGAAAATCGACAACCGGCCAAGCGAAGCCGGATGCGGCCATTTGCGGATAATTGTAGTCGATGATGTCGAGCAGCGCGCAACGCGCCTGTTCGAGATAGCGCGCGTAATTGCCGTGCCAGACGACCTGCATTGGGTCGAGGTCATGGAACTGCGCGCGCAAGGTGATTTCGGCGGTGATCATCGGTGCCTCATTGCCGCCAGAAGTCGAAGAAATTGTACCATTGCATCGGCGCTCGCCGTGCAAAGGCTTCCAAGCGCGCGCTGTAGCGCGCGGCATACTCCGTCATCGCCGCCTCCCGACTGCCGCGTGGCAGCACGACACGTTCTGCAAAATCCTCGATCTCCAACTGCCAGCCCTTACCCTGACGCAGGCAGAACAGCAGCCTGACCGGGCAGCCCAGCAGCGCCGCCAGAATCCACGGCCCCTGCGGCAATGGTGCAAGGCGACCGAAGAACGGCACGCGGCTGACCCGTCCATGACCGCCAACCGGGGTGCGGTCGCCGGCAATCACCACCCAACCGCCTTGCGCCACCAATGCCTGCAGGGCGATGGCAGTTTCCGGCCCTATCTCGGTGACTTCCAGAACATTCAGCGCCGCTCCGGGGCAAACCTCGCGCAGCACCTGATTGAAGCGTACCGCGTGACGGGTATGGACCAGAATGGTCATCCGCGCGCGCGTTGCTTCGTCGAGCACGGCACGCGAGAGTTCCGCATTGCCGAGATGCGAGACCACCAGCAGGGCGCCGCGTGGGTCGTCGCTGATGGCCGCAATTCCCATAGGATCGGCCAGTCGGACCGCGCTGGCGGGCACGCCGCCGGTCCAGGCGATCAGAACGTCAAGGCTGCGAACGGCAAAGCTCAGGAAATGTGCAAAGCGCTCGCTCAGGCGGGGCTTGCGGCCAAGTGCGGCCGTCAGGAATTCCGCAGATGCCTGCCGCTGCGCCCGGCCCGTGACGAAGAACCATGCCACCACCGGCACCAGCACGGCGATGCAGCCACTGCGACCGAGCAGGCGATAGGCAGTGACAACGATCCGCAGCCCCCAAACGCCGCCACGCTCTGCCATCAGCGACCAATGGCGCTGCATGCCCGCCCGGCGGGCCAGCAACATCGGCAGTTTCAGCAGCATCAGGCAGACGAGCTTGGTGTGCATCCAGCTGATGCTCAGGTTGTCGCGCCAGAGATCGAAATTGGAGGTGTTGTCCGGCGGGTAGATCACGCGCACCGGCACCTCGATCACAGCGGTGCCCTGCCAGATCATGCGGACCATGATCTCGGTGTCGAAATCCATTCGCCGCCCCAGGCTTACGCCGTCCACCGCCCTGGCCACCGCATCAAGCGGATAGAGGCGAAAGCCGCACATGCTGTCGCGCACGTGCGGGCTGAGCGTCTCGACACAGACCCAGACATGGGTAATCCAGCGCCCGATCCGCCGCCCGCGCGGCATCGAGGTGTCGAAAATCGGCCGCCCGGCAATCAGCGCGCAGGGATTGGCGCGCGCCTGCGCCAGCATCACCGGCAGGGCGTCGAGGTCGTGCTGTCCGTCGGCATCGACTTGCAGCGCGTGGCTATATCCGGCCTCACGCGCCAGCCGAAAGCCCTCCATCACTGCGCCGCCCTTGCCCTGATTGACCAGCAGCCGGTGAACATGCACGTCGTCTTGAGGTGCATTCAGGGCGGCGAGACTTTCGGCAGCGGGAGAGTCGCTGCCGTCATCGACCACGAACACCGCCAGCCCTTCGCCCCGCAACCGGGCGACAATGCCGCCGATCACCTGAGCGTGGTTGTGCGACGGGATGACGGCACAGAGCTTCATGACGCCGCGTCCAGACGGATACGCCCTGTCGAGGCGATTTCGTCGCCACTGCGATAGGTGAAATGCAACACCCCGCGCGCGCGCTCAACACGCAACTCCAACGTCAGATCGGCCCCCGGAGCGACGACGCGGCGGAACTTCACCTGATAGTCACACGCCGCAGGCAGGCGGCTGTCCAGATGCGTCTCGGCCAGCCTTACCGCCCAGTCGATCTGCACAACGCCCGGCAATATCGGCCGCCCCGGAAAATGCCCAGCAAACGCGTCGTGGCCAGCGGGCAAGTCGAGGTCGAACACCATGCTGTCCGCATCGAGGCTGCGTCGGGCGAGAATGATGGGAGCGATCATCCCATGGTCTCCGCGAACAACGCTGCCAACGCCTGCAGGTCGCGCTTGCCGAGATGACGTTGCGGCAGGGACGACACAAAGCGCCAACGTTTCGGTCGGCCCATGGGTTCCAGTTGCGATGCCAGCAGACGCGCCAGACGGCGACCGAAGCGGAAGCTGCCCTCGGTGGCGAGCAATGTCCGCCCCGCCTCGCTCGGCACCACCACCGCGGCAAGCTTGGCGGGTTTGCCGGGCAGCAGAACGGCAGCGGCCTGATCCACCAGCTTCAGGGCGGTCAGCCCGTTCTCGATTTCGGCCAGCGAAACCCGCTTGCCTTCGATTTTGAGCACTCCGTCGCGGCGGCCAAGGAAGCGAATGCCCTGTGCGGTGGCATCGACCACGTCGCCGGTGGTGATCCAGCCGGCGACCTGCGGCGAGGCGAATGACGCGGTGTCGTCGCTCTCCACGCGCAACGTCACGCCGGGGAGCAGCGTCCATGCCTCACCGCCGACGATCTGCCGACGCGTCGCCACGGCACCGCTCTCGGTGCTGCCGAAAATCTCGGTCGGCAGCACGCCCAAAACGTCGCGCACCACCAGGGCATCAACCGCCGACAGCGGTGCACCGGCACTGAACACCGCGCTTGGCCGCCAGCCCTCGGTGAGCGGCGTCAACCCACCCAGCCGCGATAGATGTGCGGGGCTCGAAATCACAACGCCGCCACCGGGACGCGCCGCGATCACCGTCTCCCACACCAAAAGAGTCTCGGCATGAAATGGCCGACCGCTCAACAATGGCCAGAGCAGCCGGAAGACCAGTCCGTAGAGGTGTTGATGGCTGACGGTGGATAACACCGCTCCATCGCCCGGCAGTCCGCCGAATGCTTTGTCGATGGCGGCGATTTCATGCTCCAGCATCGCGAGACTGCGTGTGATGCATTTGGGCGCGCCGGTCGAACCGGATGTGAAGAAGGTCACCCGCGCCGCTCCGGCGTCGATTGGGCCGGGTGTCGGCACTTCGGCACTTTGGCAACCAAGCATGGTGAGAATCGCGGCATCGTCGATCAGGCGATCATAACCGCCCGCCAAGGCGTCCAGCGTGCCGGGTAGGCCATTGGGCGGCAACACCAACTCGCCGCCAGCCAGCAACACGCCGACGAATCCCGCAGCGAACAAAAAACCGTCCTCGCAGACCAGCACCACGCGTGAGCCGGGCGCGCAGTCCGCGACAACGGCCGCAGCAGCGGCGCGGAACTGGCCAAAATCCAGAGCCTGACCGCGGCGCAGGGCAACAACCGATTGGTCTGGTGGCCCGTCATGCAGCAGACGGCTCAATGCTATCAGGCTCATACCGCACCCCGGCGACGCAGACGCTGCCGAATGATCCATTCGCCGCCCATCAGCAGACCGGCGGCAAGATAGGACAGCAGACCGTTCCACAACGTCCATTGCGCCAGCGTTCCCCACACCGCCAAAGCGGCGGCGGCGAGGGCGTTCGCGGTCAAGAACACCGCCCAGACCAACGTCACCCGCCAAGTGTAGAGGATCGCCACATCGGGCAGATCGGGGGTTTGCCGCCGGGCGATCTGCTCGATCAGGCTCGGCCCCTTGAGCAACGACAGGCCGAAGACCGAAGCGGCAGCAAGGCTCATCGCGACCGGATAGGCGCGGACGGCAAGCTCGGGTGCCAGTATGCCGAGCAGCAGCAACACACCGCCCGCCAGCAGCAGTGACACGGTCGCACCATGGGCGACCAGCCCTCTGATGCCGAGCCGCCGCAGGCCGATCAGGCCCAGTGCTGGCACCAGCAGAGCCCGAGCGGAAAGATGCGGGAGTGCCAGATAGACCAACAGCGGATAGGCCAAACCCACCACTGCCGCCAAGCCGAGCCAGAGACTACGGCGTGCCTGTTTCATTCTCGGCCAACAGGTCCATCACGCGGTCGATCACGTCGCCGACAGTGCGGACGGTTTTGTAGTCTTCCGGCTTGATCCGCCGCCCGGTCATCTGCCGCAGCTTCACCACCAGATCGACGGCGTCGATGCTGTCCAGATCGAGATCCTCGGCAAGGCGCGCCTCAGGCACCACCTTCTCACGCGGCGTTTCAAACAATGTGGCCATGTCGTCGGCCAGTCGGGCCAGAACGTCCTCGCGTGACAACATCATGCCTCTCCCCGCTGTGCGGTGACATAGCGAGCAAGAGCGCGAACGCTGGCGAAATGCGCCCGGACCTCTTCGGTAACCGCCTCGATGCGAATGCCGTAGCGCTGGCGAATCGCGACACCCAGCTCCAGCGCATCGATTGAATCCAGACCAAGCCCTTCGCCGAACAACGGCTCGACGCTGTCGATATCGTCTGCCGTAACATCCTCAAGGGCGAGGGCGGTGACGATCAGTTCCTTCAATTCTCGTTCCAGATCAGACATTTTCAAGCCGTTCTTCGAAATAGCGACCAAAATGTGACACCAGATGGCGGGCCGCAAGGCTTCGGTTGGTGTTCTGCAAAAAACTGTCGGTCTCCAGCTCTTCTCCCACAACCAACCGAAACAATGGCGGATGTGGAGGTATTTGCCACCAAGGCTCACCTTTCACCAGGGTCGGCGGGTCGCAGGTGATCACCACCGGCAATATTCTCGCCGAAGTCATAGTCGCCAGATGCGCAAAGCCGCGTTGCAAAACCAGTTTCTGCCCCGGTCGGGTGCGGGTTCCCTCGGGGAAAATGATCAGGCTTTCGCCCGCCGCGAGAGAGGCCGAGCAGGCGGCGATCATTTCCTCAGCAGGCAGCGAGTTGCTGATATACCCGGCCTGCCGCATCAGCTTGCCGAGAAAGCGGTGGTCCCAAAGTTGATGCTTAACGATGCACTGCGCCCTCGGAATGAGCGACATCAGGATGACCACATCGAGCAGCGATGGGTGGTTGGCCACCACCATGCAGCCTTGAGCCTCCGACAGCTTGTCGATGCCTTCAATCTCCAGCCGGAGTAGGCCGCCAAGTTGCAGGCCCTTCAGATAGATTCCGAACAGATGATGGATCGCCCGCTGCGTGCGATCTCGCCGGTCGCCGGGGAAAAGCGCGAGCACGGGCTGCAGGACCAAAGCCAGCACACCGCCGCCGAAAAAAATGCACAGAAAGGCGAAGCCGGTGGCGGAAGCTCGCCAGCCGATGTCAAGCCATCGCATCGGCGCACGCCAGATGCCAAGACCGCATCTCCCCGTGAAAACGGACCGCTCCGCCGCCAAG
>Ga0302202_10007037_pt1 | contig 10977 bp, 9 predicted proteins | sample II_Bog_N3_3_FD_194579 | JGI IMG/M metagenome (GOLD analysis project Ga0302202, IMG submission 194579) | Peat permafrost microbial communities from Stordalen Mire near Abisko, Sweden - II_Bog_N3_3 | ecosystem: Environmental > Terrestrial > Soil > Wetlands > Peat | place: Sweden: Abisko, Stordalen... | reverse complement strand
GGCATCGATGAAGATGTGCATATACGGATCCGGTGCCTTGGTGGATGGCACGCGATCTTCGGCGATGGCACCGATAAGGTCCATGTTCAGGACATTTTTGTAAAATTCGACGGTCTCTTTCGCGTCGCGGCAGCGGTATGCGACGTGGTGGATCTTCTCGATCTTCATGACGGCCTCCCTGTTACGCCCGGTTTGGGCTGTTGCGGCTATTGGTATCTTATGTTACTAACTGTCGTCAAGCGGAATGGTTTGGAATTTTAAAGTGTTTCAATTATATTAAGGCGAGACGTGCCGCATATAGGCGGTATAAGCTCTCATTTGATATCAATTTTTGCATGGAGGCAGAGATGAGCGTGAACACCAAAACCGGCCGTCATGCGGAAGAAGCACCCATCGCCCTGCAGGGCTTTCTGCCCTATCGCCTCGCGGTTTTGGCCGAACATGTCTCGCACACGCTGGCGCAAATCTATGCCGACCGCTTCGACCTCACCCGCCACGAATGGCGCGTGCTGGCGGCGTTGGCCGATCGCGGCCCGATCGTGGCGCGCGACGTGGCGGGCTACATCACGCTCGACAAAATGTCGGTCAGCCGCGCGGTGGCCGGGCTGGAGGCCAATGGCTATCTCAGCCGCCATGACGACCCGCAGGACCGGCGCAACAAGATTTTGGAAATGACCGCAGCAGGGCGCGCGCTTTATGTCCGCATCGTGCCGCTGGCGCGGGCGCGGGAGGAATACCTGCTCGACGCCCTGTCCACCGAAGACCGAGCGGCGTTGGATCGCATTCTGACCTCGCTGCTGGAGCGTTCCATTGACCTCGAACGACGAGGTTGATGCCACCACCCCCATGATCTCCAGGGAGGGAGAGACATGACCAACACCACCAATTATCTGACGGGTTTCGGCAACGGCTTCGAAAGTGAGGCCTTGCCCGGCGCTTTGCCCATCGGCCGCAATTCACCGCAACGCTGCGCCTATGGGTTGTATGCCGAACAATTGAGCGGCTCGCCCTTCACCGCCCCGCGTGCGCGCAATGAGCGCAGCTGGCTCTACCGCATCCGCCCAACGGTGGCACATTGGGGGAAATTCGCCCCGGTGGAGATGCCGCTCTGGCTGACCGCCCCGGTGCCCGCCACCGCCACGCCGCTCGCCCCCCTGCGCTGGGATCCGCTGCCGATCCCGAGCGGTGAAGGGCTGTCCTTCATCGAAGGCGTGCACACCATCACCACAGCCGGTGATGCGCATGCGCAGGCGGGGATGGGCACGCATGTATATCTGATCACCCGCTCGATGGTGGATTCGTATTTCTACAACGCCGATGGCGAGCTGATGTTCGTGCCGCAGCAGGGCACGCTGCGGTTGGCCACGGAATTCGGCATCATCGATGTCGCCCCTGGCGAGATTGCCGTCATTCCGCGCGGGGTGAAGTTCCGCGTGGAACTCACGGATGGCCCGGCGCGCGGCTATCTGTGCGAGAATTACGGTGCCGCGTTGTCGCTGCCCGAACGCGGCCCAATCGGCGCGAACTGCCTGGCCAACCCGCGCGATTTCCTCACCCCGGTTGCCGCCTATGAAGACCGCGAAGTGCCCTCCACCATGACGGTGAAATGGGGCGGCGTGTTCTATCAGGGCCAGATCGGTCAGTCGCCACTCGACGTGGTGGCGTGGCATGGCAATTACGTGCCGTATAAATACGACCTCAAACGCTTCTCGCCCGTTGGCCCGTTGCTGTTCGACCACGCCGATCCGTCGATCTTCACCGTGCTGACCTCAGCGAGTGAGACCCCAGGGACGGCGAATATTGACTTCGTCATCTTCCCCGAGCGCTGGATGGTCGCCGAGAGCACCTTCCGCCCGCCCTGGTTCCACATGAATATCATGAGCGAGTTCATGGGGCTAATTTACGGCGTCTATGACGCCAAAACCGGCGGTGGGTTCGCGCCGGGCGGGTTCAGCCTGCACAACACCATGCTGCCGCACGGCCCAGACCGCGATGCGTTCGATGCTGCGTCAGCAGCAGAGTTGAAGCCGCACAAGTTGGAGAACACACTCGCCTTCATGTTCGAAACCCGCTTCCCGCAGCGTGTGACGCCGTTTGCGGCGGGGGCTGCGCAGTTGCAGGTGGATTACACCCAATACGGCGACAAGCTCCGCCGCCATTTCAACCCGAACCAGGCCTAACCCGATGTTTCAGATTGACGAAACCCACGCCATTTCTCTGCGCAGCTGGGTGGCCAGCGCCAATGGCCATACCGATTTCCCAATCCAGAACCTGCCCTTGGGCACCTTTACACCGTCGGGCCGCCGACCGCGCGGCGGGATTGCCATCGGCGACCAGATCCTCGACCTCGCCGCACTCGCATCCTCCGGCTTGTTGCAGGGTGAGGCGCAATCGGCAGCCGTGGCGGGATCGAGCAGCACGCTCAATCCGCTGCTCGCGCTGGGTGCCGGACCGCGTCGGGCGTTGCGGCGGGCGGTGAGTGCGCTGCTGGCCGAGGGTGCGCCCGCACGAGCGGAGCTGCTGCACAATGCGGCAGATTGCACGATGCAGCTGCCCGCCCAGGTGGGTGACTACACCGATTTCTACGCGGGCATTCACCACGCCACCAATGTCGGCAAGCTGTTCCGCCCCGACAACCCGCTGATGCCGAACTACAAATACGTCCCCATCGGCTATCACGGTCGCGCCTCCTCGCTGCGTCCGTCGGGTGGTGAGGTCAAGCGCCCGCTCGGCCAGCGCAAACCGCCGGAAGGTCCGCCCGTGCTCGGTGCGTCGGAGCGGTTGGATTACGAGATGGAACTCGGCATCTGGGTCGGCCCTGGCAATACGCTGGGGGAACCGGTTGCCATCGATCAGGCGGCGGCACACATCGCCGGGTATTCGGTGTTCAACGATTGGTCGGCACGCGATCTGCAAGCCTGGGAATACCAGCCGCTCGGGCCGTTCCTGGCGAAAAGCTTCCACTCCACCGTGTCGGCCTGGATCGTCACCCCGGAAGCCCTCGCCCCGTTCCGTGCGGCACAGGCTCCGCGTCCTGAGGGGGATCCGCAGCCATTGTCATATCTGTGGAGCGATGCCGATCAGCAGGAGGGCGCGTTGGCGCTTGATCTGGAGGTGCTGATCTCGACGGCGAAGATGCGTGAGGCGGGCTTGCTGCCGCATCGTCTGTCGCTGGGATCTGCCCTGAATATGTATTGGACGCCCGCGCAGCTGGTCGCGCATCACACCATCAATGGCTGCAATCTGGCACCGGGCGATCTGCTCGGCACCGGCACGATCTCCTCGCCGGAGCGTGAAGGGTTCGGCTCATTGCTGGAACTGTCGGAAGGCGGCAAGACGCCGATCAGCCTGCCGAACGGTGAGACGCGCACATTCCTGGAGAATGGCGACGAGGTGCTGATGCGCGTGCGTGCCCATCGTGATGGGTTCGCACCCATCGGGTTCGGGGAATGTCGCGGCACGATTGGGGTGTAAAAAAATGTAGGGCGGACAAGCTTCGCGCAGTCCGCCCTACGTTATTGGTTAGCTCTTGATTTCACCCGACTTCGCGCCGCCAGCACGTTCCAGCGCTTTCCACAGCTCGATATCACGCTCGGCCGTCCAGATACGCGGATGGTCGAGGCCACGGGCTTCGTCGAAGGCGCGGCTGACGTCGAACGGCATGCAGTGGTCGAAGATCACCCAATGGCCGTATTTCGGGCGCATCTGGTTCATCGCGTCGTCATACACATCCTTCAACGATGCGCCCTTGGCAGCACCCGCTTTCGCAATGGCGAACAGATCGGAGGTGAAGGCGCTGGTGCCTGCGATGCCATCAGCGATGTCGTCCTTGCCGATCAACGAGCGGCCACGGCCAGGAACCAGGGCTTCGGCACCAAAGGCTTTCACAACATCGAGCGTCGCCGGCCAATCGGCGAAATGCGCGTCGCCACAATAAGGTGTCGCACCGAATTCCACCGTGTCACCAGCAAACAGCACGCGCTCCTTCGGCAGCCACACCACCGTGTCGCCCGCCGTGTGGCTGCGGCCGACATGGATGATTTGGACTTCGCGGCGCCCCAACCACAGCGTCATTTTCTTGTGGAACGTCACACCCGGCCATGTCAGGCCCGGAATGCTTTCCTTGCCACGGAACAGGCGCGGGAAGCGGCCGATTTCGCTGTCCATGTCCTGCTGGCCGCGCTCGACGATCATGTCGCGGCAAACGTCGGACGCGATGATTTCCGCCCCTTCATAGCCCGACGCGCCCAGCACGCGCACGGCGTGGTAATGCGTCAGCAGCACGTGCTTGATCGGCTTGTCGGTGACGGTGCGCACCTTCGCGATCACTTCCGACGCCAGACACGGGGTTGCCTGGGCATCGACGACGAGCACGCTGTCGTCGCCGATCACCACGCCGGAATTCGGGTCGCCCTCGGCGGTGTAGCCATAAAGGCCGAGGCCAAGCTCGTCGAAGGAGACGATTTTCTCGGCGAGATCGTTGGTGCTGGCAAAGCCGGACATAGGGGGATTTTCCTTGTTCAATGGTGTATGGCGAGGTCTGGAGCGATCCCGGCCAGCAACTCGTAAGAGCGTATGCGGGCGGCCTGATCGTAAATGGCGGCAACCACCATCAACTCATCGGCACCCGTCTGCGCCACGAAGCGGGCAAGATCGGCCTTCACCGTCTCGGGCGAGCCGACGAAGGAACAGCCGAGCATGTTCATCACCTGCGCCTTTTCCGACGGCGACCAGTAGCTTTCGATGTCGTCAATCGGCGGCGGCAGCAGGCCTCGGGCGTTGCGGAAGATGCCGGTGAAACTCTGCTGCATCGAGGTGAACAGCCGCCGCGCCTCAGCGTCGGTGTCGGCGAGAACGATGTTCACGCCCACCATCGCGTAAGGCTTGGCCAGTTGGGCGGAGGGCTCGAAGCCGCTGCGATAAACATGCAGCGCCTGCATCAGCGAATCCGGCGCGAAATGCGACGCGAAGGCGTAAGGCAGGCCGAGGGCTGCCCCCAATTGTGCGCCAAACAGGCTGGAGCCCAGAATCCAGATCGGCACCTGCAACCCGGCACCCGGCACGGCGCGGATCATCTGGCCGGGCTGCACCGGGGCGAACAGCGCCTGAAGTTCTAGCACATCCTGCGGAAACCGATCTGCCCCCGACGGATCGCGACGCAGAGCGCGCAAGGTGCGCTGATCGGTGCCGGGCGCGCGGCCGACGCCGAGATCGATGCGACCGGGATAGAGCGATTCGAGCGTGCCGAATTGCTCGGCGATCACCAAAGGTGAATGGTTCGGCAGCATGATGCCGCCAGCACCGATGCGAATGGTCGACGTGCCTTCAGCCACATAGGCCAGCGCCACCGAAGTGGCCGCGCTGGCGATGCCGATCATGTTGTGATGCTCGGCCATCCAGTAGCGCTGATAGCCCCAACGCTCCACATGACGCACCAAATCGCGTGCACGGCGCAGCGCGTCACCTGGGGTCCCACCTTGTGGCACCGGGGCGAGGTCGAGAACGGATAGTTTGACCATGGCATTTACTCCTCGCCGCATATTGAGCGGCTGCATTCGTCAGCGCCAAGGCTGATCACTCTCTGCCTGCCATGTGCCGTGCCGCGATATAGCCGAAGGTCAGCGCAGGACCCAGGGTGATGCCACCGCCAGGGTAATTGCCGCCCATGATGCTCGCCATATCATTGCCCGCCGCATACAGGCCGGGAATGACGATGCCGTTCTCATCCAGCACGCGCGCATCGCCGTCCGAGCGCAGACCGGCGAAGGTGCCGAGATCGCCGGTGACAACCTCCACCGCGTAGAACGGCCCCTTGGAAATCGGCGCGAGGCAGGGATTGTTGGCGTTCTCCGGCTCACCGTTGAAGCGGTTATAAGCGGTGGAGCCTTTGCCGAATTGCCGATCCTCGTCCTGCTCCATGTCCTTATTCCAAGTGGCAATCGTCGCCTCCAGCCCAGCCGGATCAATGCCACAGGCACGGGCAAGATCGGAAACGGTGCGGCCCTGCTTCAGATAGCCGGAGCGCAGTTGCGGGCCGATTGGCACCGGGGCGGGTTTGACGAAACCCAGGCCGTAGCGTTGCAGGAACGGTTTATCCACCACCAGGAAGGCATGGGCACGCTCACCTTGTGGGGTGTTGGCGAACAGAGCCTGCATGAAATCATGATAGGAATTCGCCTCATTCACGAAGCGCTTGCCGTTCGGCAGCACCGCGATCAGGCCCGGTTTGGCGCGGTCGATGAAATGTGGGAACACACCCCATTCGCCATTCTTGCGCGGCACCCGCGACACCGGCACCCAGGCGGCGGGTTGCGGATAGCCGGTCTCGATGGATGCCCCAATCTCCTCACCCAGCCGCAGCCCGTCGCCGGTGTTGGTAGCGGGGGCTGGGGAGAAATGGCCCTGATTATCGGCATCATGCGGGAACATCGCGCGACGGCGCGTTTTGTCCTGCGGGAAGCCACCGGCGGCAAGCACCACACCACGACGGGTGCGCACCTGCACCTCACCCTCGCGGCGACCCAGCACGGCACCCGTCACGGCGCCGGTGACATCGCGTTGCAGCCGAATGGCGGGCGCTTCGGTCCAGACCCGCACACCACGATCCAGCGCGCTGCGGAACAGTCGGGCGGCGAGCGCGTTGCCGTTGGTCAACAACATGCCGCGCCCATGCAGCAGCAGATCGCGCCCATGCTGCACCAGTCGCTTGCCGACATAGGCGGCCGACGCGATGGAGCGGGTGGCGTTGAAGAAATGCTTCAATTCGGGGCCAGAGCCGATCATCAGCCCGACAAAGGTCAGTTCGGGCAGTGGCGGACGCAGCCGCGCCAATTCCTTGCCGAGCGCCTGCGCCTGATAATGCATCGCCTTGATCGACCGCCCACCGGAGCGACCGCCAGGGGCGGTCGGGTGATAGTCGGAGAACAGCGAGGCGGCTTCAAATTTCGTCTCGGTCTGCTCATGGAAAAAGCCGATGGCCTCCGGGCCGGTGGCCAGGAACGCATCGACGCACTCCGCGTTGAAGTGATTGCCGGCCTGGTCCTGCAGATAGCGCCGCGCCTCCTCGACCGTGTCCTCAATGCCGTCCGCCTGGGAGACCGGGTTGTTCGGCACCCACAGGAAACCGCCAGACAGCGCCGTGGTGCCGCCGACATATTCGGTCTTCTCGGCCAGGATCACATCGAGCCCCCGCGAAGCCGCCGCCACCGCCGCCGCCAGACCACCGGCCCCGGAGCCGACCACCAGCACATCACATTCAACGATTTCAGTCATAGTCGGACCTTCAGGAAGCACTGCACTCACAGCGCGAGATAGCCGCCATCGACGACCAGGGTGGTGCCGGTGACGTAGCTGGACATGGAGGACGCGAGGAACACCACCGGGCCGACCAACTCCTCCGGCTCGCCGTAGCGGCCCATCGGGATGCGCTGGAGGAATTTGGCGGAGCGTTCCGCGTTGTGGCGGGTGGCTTCGGTCATCGCTGTGGCAAACGTGCCGGGTGCTATGGCGTTCACCCGCACGCCATCCGGGGCCAGTTCCTGCGCCAAGCTTTGCGTCAACGCCCGCAGCCCCGCCTTGGAGACCGGATAGCTGACCGAGGTGCCGGTGGAGACGAAGGAGGCAATCGAGGCGATGTTGATGATCGTCCCACGTTTGCGGCGCAAATGGCCGAGGAAAGCGTGGCTCATGTTGAGTGCACCGGTAAGGTTCACATCCAACGCCGCCTGCCAATGCCGAGCGAGATCGGGGCTGTCGATGGTGTGACGCGGGCAGATGCCAGCGTTGTTGACCAGGATCGACACATCGATGGCCTGCTCTCTCAGCGTCTCAGCCAGCGTGGCGCAGGCGGCGGCATCGGTGACATCCAGCGCGAAGGCCAGAGCCTCGCCGCCCTGGGCTGTGATGGCATCGGCCGTGCGCTGGGCGGTGGCAGCGTCAAGATCGGTGGCGATCACCACAGCACCTTCATGCGCCACGCCGAATGCGATGGCCGCACCATTGCCCTGACCAGCCCCAGTGATCAGGGCGACGCGTCCAGCGAGTTTCATGCAGCGGTTCCTCCAACGCGATATCACCATGGAGCGAATTCATTCGCAAGGAACGAATTTTCTTTTCCGCAAATGCATTCGTCTGTTGCGAACGAGTTTGTCGCTGGATAGGCTTCGTGCGCACGCCGAAACACAATCGGCGAGAGGAAGGGAACAACCAATGACCGGAATCACCCGCCGCGCGGCACTGGCCGCCGGCTCCGTAGCCCTGTTGGGCTTGCCGAATATCCGCCGCGCCCACGCCGAAGACTCCGGACCGATCAAGATCGGTGTGCTCACCGACATGTCCAGCTGGGGCCGCGACAATGGCGGGCCGGGCTCGGTCTACGCCGCGAAATCCGCGATTGCCGAATTCGGCGGCAAAGTGATCGGTCGCCCGGTGGAAGTTGTCGTCGGCGATCATCGCATGACCCCCGATATCGGCATCGCCCTCGCCCGCCGCTGGCTGGACACCGAAGGCGTGCATGCGATCACCGATCTGGAGCATTCGGCCATCGCTCTCGGTACCGGCGATCTGTGCAAGCAGAAGGACCGCATCGCGCTGATGACCGGCCCCGGCTCGTCAGACATCACCAATAGCCGCTGCAACGACCGCACGGCGCAATTCACCTACGACACCTACGCGCTCGGCAAGGTGATGGCCAAAGCGGTGGCGGCCCAAGGTGGCAAGAACTGGTATTTCATCACCGTCGATTACGCCTATGGCAAAACGCTCCAGGCAGATGCCACGCGCTTCATTCTGGAAACCGGCGGCAAGGTGGTGGGTGCCTCGCTGCATCCGGCAGGCACGAGCGACTTTTCGTCGCTGCTGTTGCAGGCGCAGGCGTCGGGCGCGGATGTGATCGCGTTTGCCAACACCGGCACGGATTGCACCAACTGCCTCAAACAAGCTGCTGAATTCGGCCTTGCCAAAAGCGGCATCAAGCTGGCGGCCTTGTCGATGTTCCTCACCGACGTCAACGCCGCAGGGCTTGCGGTGGCACAGGGTGCTATGATGGTGACTGCCGATTACTGGGACATGAACCCGCAGACGGCGGCGTGGAGCCAGGGCTATTTGAAGGAAGTCGGCCTGATGCCGACGATGCTGCAATCCGGCACATATGGCGCGGTGCGGCATTACCTCAAGGCGATCACGGCGGCGAAGACCACCGATGCCGGGGCGGTGATGGAGCAGATGCGGGCGCTGCCGATCAGCGACATCTTCACCAAAACCGCCACCCTGCGCCGCGATGGCCGCGTGGTGCGCGACATGTACCTCGCCCGCGTGAAGTCGCCGCAGGCGTCGAAATACCCGTGGGATTATCTGGAGATCGTACAGACGGTGAAGGGCGAGGATGCCTATCGCCCGTTGAGCGAGTCGGTGTGCCCGTTGATCAAGGCGTAGCCCCCGCCACGTAACCCAGTTCGGTCGACAAATCCCGGCCGAACTGGGCAACGCGCACGACAACCTCCCCGTCCTCGGCCACTGACAGTCGCTCGGCGTGGCCGATGACGGTGACGGCCAGCTGAATCTGCCCGTCATGGTCAAATACCGGCACGCTGATCGCGTTCACCCCTGGCACCGGCACGCCCTCGGTGGTGGCGAAGCCGCGCGCGCGAATGGCGGTTGAGGCGGTGCGCAACGCCTCGCCGGACGTCGGGCGGCCGATCATCCGGCTGCTGCCTTGCAGCGCCAACTCCGCCGCCAGCATCGGTGCGATGATCGAAACCGGCTGAAAGGTCGCGAAGAGTTGGCCGGTGGCGGTGCCGGTGAGGGTGAACACCGCGCCCGCGCGCAAATTCACATGCACAGGCAGGGCGGCTTCCTGCACCTGCACGATGGTCGGCCCATGCGTGCCCCACACCGACACGGTCACCATCAGCCCGAGTTCCTCGGCCAATTCCCGCGCAGCACTGGTGGCCTTTTGCAGCGGATCGAAACCGCGCAGCCGGGCGAGGCCGAGTTGCAGGGCGAACGGCCCGAGCAGATAGCGCCCGCTCGCCGGATCCTGATCGACAAGGCCAAGTTTGCGGAAGCTGACCAGATAGGCATGCGCCTGCGCCGCTCCCATCTCCGCACGCTGGGCAAGGTCACGCAGCATGGCGGGACGGCCGATCTGCACCAAGGCAGTCAGCAACTTTCCACCCATCTCAATGGATTGCACGCCACGCGGTTCGCTTGCCATCGTCGCTTTCGTCCCAGTGTCGAGACGCAGTTAGCCCGATTGCGCGCGTCGCTCAAACAGGGTGGCGGCTACAGCCCCAAATACGCACTGCGCACCGCGTCATTGCCCTGCAACTCGGCCGAACTGCCCGCCAGCACGATGCGCCCGGATTCCAGCACATAGCCACGCGAGGCGACTGACAAAGCCAGGGTGGTGTTCTGCTCGACCAGCAAAATCGCCGTCCCGGTCTGGCTGATCCGCACGAAGGTGTCGTGCAATTCGTCCACCACCTTGGGGGCGAGGCCATGGCTCGGCTCATCGAGCAACAACAGCCGAGGCTCCAGCATCAGCGCGCGACCGAGCACCACCATCTGTTGCTCGCCGCCGGACAGCGTGCCCGCGCGTTGGCTCAGGCGTTCGCCGAGGCGGGGGAACATCTCCAACACCTGCGCCCGCCTGCGCGCCAGATCGGGGCTTTTGCGGGCGGTGTAGGCACCGAGCATGACGTTTTCTTCCACCGTCATGTCAGGAAACACATGTCGCCCCTCCGGCACATGGGCGATGCCGAGGCCGGGGATGTCATGCGCGGCGCGGCCCACCAATTCGGTGCCGTTGAAGCGGATGCTGCCCCGGCAATCCACCAACCCGGAGATGCAGCGCAGCAGCGTGCTCTTGCCCGCCGTGTTCGCCCCAATCACGGTGACAAACCCACCGGCCTCCACCGTGAGCGAGACGCCATGCAGCACGTCACCGGCATTGTAGCCCGCGCGGAGATCGGAGATTTC
>Ga0302202_10007029_pt1 | contig 10987 bp, 10 predicted proteins | sample II_Bog_N3_3_FD_194579 | JGI IMG/M metagenome (GOLD analysis project Ga0302202, IMG submission 194579) | Peat permafrost microbial communities from Stordalen Mire near Abisko, Sweden - II_Bog_N3_3 | ecosystem: Environmental > Terrestrial > Soil > Wetlands > Peat | place: Sweden: Abisko... | reverse complement strand
GCGGAGCCAGCCGCGGCCAGAGCCGCCCCCGGATGAAGAAGCGTGTCGCGTTACCGCGATGGCGCTCTCTCGTGCGCGCCGGCCGCTCCTCGTCGTCGGCAATGGCGCTCGCGGCGCCGCGCGAGAGCTTCGCCTTCTCGCCGAACGCCTCGCGATTCCCGTAGTCACAACGCCGCACGCGAAAGGCATCTTCCCCGAGTCGCATGTGCTGTCGCTCGGAGGCATCGGTCTCGGCGCGGACCCCGCGGCAACCGACTACCTCCGGTCGGAGCCCGACGTCGTCCTCATCTGTGGCTCGCGCCTCGGCGACTACGCCACTAACGGCTGGTCGACACCGCTGACAGGGAGCCAAGAGACGATCCAGATCGATCGCGAAGCTCTCCTAATCGGCCGCAACTATCCCGTGACGTTGGGACTCGTCGGCGACGTGCGGGAGGCACTCACCAGCGTCCTCGCGATGCTGCCCTGCGACGTACGCAACCTGGATCGAGCGCCCTACGCCGTACGCACTGCGCGCGTCCCCGAACCGCGTCCGGGCGGGCGCCTGGCGCCGGCGCGCGTCCTCTCCGCTTTGCAGGCGGCATTTCCGGAGGCGATGTGGACCGTCGACCAGGGTGAGCACTGCGCGTACGCGATCCACCATCTGCGCATCGAAGAGCCCGATCGATTCCGCACGATGGTGGGTCTCGCCTCGATGGGCAGCGGTATCGGCATCGGCATCGGCGCCGCGCACGCTTTGCGCGGGAGACGACGCGTAATCGCGCTCTGCGGTGATGGGTGCTTCGCGATGCACCCGGGGGAGGTCCTCACGTGCGTCGAGCACGGGATCGACGTCGTGTTCGTCGTCTTCAACGACGGGCGCTGGAACATGGTGCATCACGGCTTCAAGGCGGTGTACGGGCGGATGCCGGAGCGTCTCCCGGCCCAGGTCGCCGATATCGCGGGCGTCGCGGCGAGCTTCGGCGCTGCCTCGATGCGCGTCGAGACCGAGGAGGATCTCGGCGTGGAGCGACTGCGTGCCGCTGCGACGCCGGGGCGCCCCGTCCTTTTCGACATCCGTTTCGACCCGAGCGTCGGCCTCAGCGTCGCGTCCCGCAGCGCGGCCTTGCGGCAGCTGAAGGCGGGGGGTGCGAAATGACGTCCGGCAGCACTTCGCGCGCGAGGCGCGCGGGAATCATCGGCATCGGCATGTGGGTGTCCGACAACGTACGGACGAACCAAGCGTGGCCGGCGTCGTTCGCGCGATGCTTTCGCGAGGAGCGCGAGAAGCGGCGTGCTCGAGACTTCACTTACATCGAAGGAAGCAATGCGGCGCGCCCCTATGACGAGCTGTTCACGAAACACGCTCTTCCCTACGACGACGATCCATTCAAGGGCGCGACCGTGCGTCGCGTCACGCCGGACCACGTCTCGACGGCACTTTGCGACAGCAGGGCGCTCACAAGTGCTCTGCGCGACGCGCGCGTCGATCCGAAGGACGTGACCTGCGTCTTCTCGTCGGCGCTCGTGCCCGATCGCCTCGCGCCGTCGAACGGCCCGGTCGCCGCACACGAGGCCGGGTGCGTGAGTGCGCCGGGCATCGGGGTCGAGGGGTTCTGCTCCTCGGCCGTCGCACAGCTGGATCTCGCAGCCGCGCTCGTGGAGTGCGGGCGCGCCCGCTTCGTTGCATGTCTGCAATCCCACCACATCGCGCGGCTAGGAGATCTCGAAGGGGCGACGTCCCCGATCTTTGGCGACGCCTCGACGGCGTTCGTGGTCGGTGAGGTCCCGGAAGATCGCGGGCTTACGCACGTCGTCCGCGCGGGTGACGGTCGCCTGGCCGGTGGAGTCACCTACGTGCACAAGGATCGTGAGGACGCACCGTGGTACGCGGGCGACGCCGGACCGATCGTACCCGGAACGCAGGATGCCGCGGCCTCGCGCACGATTGCGCGGCATGCGCTCGAGTACCCAATTGAAACAATCCGCGAGCTATGCCGGATCTCGGGCACTCCCGTCGACGCCGTCGCGGTCGTGGCGACGATGCAGCCCATGATCTGGTATGCGCCGGCGGTGGCCGAGGGGCTCGGCATCTCGGCCGAGCGCGTACCGACGACCTATGGTCTCTACGCGCACATTGGAGGCTGTGCCCCCGTGGCGAACCTGCTCGCGGCTCGTCAACGAGGCCAGCTTCGCGATGGGAGCCCTGTCGTCCTCTATGCGCACGGCGCGGGGATCACTCGCTATGCCGCGCTTCTGCGCTGGTCTGGAGAGCACTGAGTGGCTCCGATCCATTCGGGCTTTCCCACAGAGGGCGAGGTAGAGTGCCGTAGTGAACGAGCTCGTCCTCCTCTGGGTCGCCGCATCGACGACGAGGTTCGAGGTGGCCGAATCTCGGCCGCCGGGCATACGTGTCGTCCGCTGCCCGATGCGGGACGTGCCCAGCTACACGGTCGGCGGCTCGAACGTCGTGATCGCCGTGGTTGATGATGATCGCGAGTCGACGGAGGCGCTAGGCGCAGGCGTGGACGAAGTCATTCGTCACGGCGATCTGACGCACGCTGAGCTCGATCGTGCGTCGGAGCGAGCGGTGGCGCGCGCGCGGACGCGCTTGCGCGCGTTCGAGGTCGCGCAACCCACGGACGACACCGATGCCTTGACGACCCTTCTCGACTGGGTTGCGATCGAGCTCGTCGCGTGCGTCAGTGGCGCCGTGCTCGAAGGCGACTTGCTCGAGGAGAACGTTCGAAAGATGCTCGAGCTCCGCGAGAAGGGCGTACCTCGACGCGAAGACGACCTCTCCGCGGCGGACACCATGGAAATGCTCCAGACGGTGCGCGACTCGTTCCGCCGCATGCAGGAGGTTCTCCAAGCGGTCCGCACGCTGAGTAGCGGGGAGGCCACGCTTGGGGCCATCTGCGAGGCGACCGCGCGGACTCTCAGGAACCGCGCGCTTCCCCTCGCCGACATCGAGCTCGACCTCCAGCCGGACAGTGCGACGAGCCTTCGGACCGGGAGGGTGGTGGCCGCCCTCGTCATGTTGGTGAGCGACGTATTCGATCGCTCGGCGCTGGCGCCGTCGGAGCGGAGGAAGCGCCCGCGAATCACGCTCCGGACCTTCGTCGCCGAAGGAGCGGCTATCATCGAAATCGAAGACGACCTGGACGTGCCGCACGCTTCGAGCGCGCGCGCGGGACGCCGCGATCCGGTCGCTGAGGTTCGAGCGCGCCTCAACGGCGATGGCGGCGAGCTCCAACTAGCGTCCGCGCCCGGACGCACCACGGTTCGCCTCGTCCTTCCGCTCGCCGCGCTCCCGCAAACGAGCACGCACGAAGCGCCACGGCCCGGGACGCGCGCATCGCGCGCGAACTGAAGGCTCAGCTCGGCGACCACCTGACATTCAGTCGGCCGCGAAACGGGGTATCGAGGTCGACGTCCACCGTCCCGACGACGCCACACGCTTCGAGCAGCCCTTCACAGCCACCTCGCTGACACGACTCCAGCCAGCAGTACTCGTCGAAGAAGTGGAGGATTGCTTGCGTCGGCGTCCGCCGCTCGACGCGCATGGACTGATAGTTCGAGATGTAGTCGCGTGAGAAGGCGACCCACTGCATCGCCGCATAGGGCTCCGGCCGCAGGAAACGCTTGAAGACTTGCCCGTACCAGGTCGACGTGAAGAAGGTCGCCATCCCCCTGCTCAGGCGCCGGATGCCCTCGCGGGGTTGCTGATCCACGAGCGACCCCGCGATTGCGTACGCCTCGACGATCTCGCGCGCTGGGTACATCTGATGGCTCCGCCGCCCCGCGCCGACGAGGCGGTCGACTGCCGCCACGTCGATCTTGAGCGCGCGCTGGAGCGCGTCTCGGAGCTGATTGAAGAAGACGCCGCGGACGCCCGCCGAGTCGGGAATAGCCCTGAGACGACTGCGTAGGTTCAGCGCCAAGTCGAGCTCCTCCATATCTACGCTGAGGCTCTTCATCTACGCTCTGCCCTCGCATGGAGTCGCTGCGCGCGCACCACACGCTGCAGCGACTGCCTGGACACCGAAAGGATGGTGGCCGCACGCGTGAGGTTACCGTGTGAGAGCTCCATGGCCTGTTCCACCATGCCGCGCCGGAGCTCTCCTTCAGCGGCGCGCAGGTCGACGCGACCCACCCAGCTGCGACCGAGCAGCTCGAGGGACGGCCGCTCGGCGCACGTGGCCTCGGCGAGCGCGGCGCGGAAGGGGCGAAGCTCGAAGGGCTTTTGCAGGAAGCCCTCGACGCCGAGCTTGCCCAGCTCGAACGCGGCGCGCGGCGGAGCGTTCGCGGCGAGCACGATCGTGACTGGTCGTGGTCTCTTCGCGATGATGCAAGATAGCGCTTCGGCGGAGGCTGAGCTTAGCCAATCGAGATCGAGGATGACCAGATCGAAGGTTCGGCGGATCGGCTGCGTCAGCCGCCGCATGGTCTTCACGTTGCACGCGAAGACCGAGCGTACGGCTCGCCCCAGCGCCTGGCGGAGCCATAGGTCTTCTGCGACGACGAGCGCATGTCTGACGGATCTGTGGCCTTGGCAGCGCCCCATCCCCTTGTCGCTTCAGCCCGCCCGCGCCGAAGTGTCCCCACCAATAGCGTAGCGCGTTTGCCGTGATGTGCCGGGACACGCAAGGCGTTTCTTGGCCGACGGACTCGTGTGCAGCTCGTGGTGGACGCAGCGCTGAGGCGCAACTAGATTTTCGACAGTGCCGGCGCGAATCCTGGTCGTGGACGATGACGCAGCCATCCGCCGGGCCCTCGTGAGGACACTGCGACTGGCCGATGTCGTGTCGGCGGCCTCGGCCGACGAGGCGCTTCGCGAACTATCCGCGCATGCGTTCGACGCGATCCTCACGGATTACGGCATCGAGCCGACGAACGGAGTGACCCTCCTTCAAGACGTTGCGCTCGCGCACCCCAAGGTCCGCCGCTATCTCATGTCGGGTTTCGATGCGGACCGGTTCAGCAGCCATCTGGCCTCTGGCCTCATTCTTGGTTTCTACGCGAAGCCATTGGACGTCGCGGCCCTGCGAAGTGGAGTTCTCCAGAACGAGTAGCGCGCCTTGCGCACCGCACACCGCACCGCCCGAGGTTGCGTCGCTCTCCACCGTCACCCATTGTAAAGTAGGCGAGTGCACGAGGTCTCAGGCAAAGCAAGCCGGATGGTCTTCGACGTGCTCGAGGATGCTGGCATCCCGGTCGATCCGGTGGTCGAAGGGCTCCCGATCTCTCTTGCCGAGCTGCGCGACACAAGTGCGCGGATCGACTGGGACGTGTTTGCGAGAGTGCTCGCGGGCGTCGAGCGTGTGTGCGGGGACGCCCTGCCTCTGGAGGAGATTGGCGCGCGCCTCCTGAGAGTGCCGTCCTTCGAGATCTTGCGGCGCGCCGGCCAACTCCTCATGGGACCGAAGCATCTCTACGAAATTGCGGCGCGCCTCCTAGCGCCCTCGCTGTTCCCGAATGTGGTCGTCCGGCTTGACTGGCTCCCTTCGGGACGCGTCGTCGTGACAGGCGAGCTTCTCCCCGGCTATCGAGAGTCGATTCCCTTCTTTCGCATTTGCCACGGGAACGCGGCCGCCCTCCCGCACCTCCTCGATCTGCCGCCTTCGAAGATCGAGGAACAGGCCCTTTCGGGCCGGCGTGGGAGACTCGTCCTACTGCCTCCGCCTTCACACACACTCGTGGCGCGCGTGCGTCGTAGCGCGCGCGCCGTCGGTGCTTTCGGCGACGTCTGGCGCGGCATCGAGCGCCACCAGACCGAGCTCGAGAAGAGCCTGGCGGCGCTCCGCGCGTCGCGGCATGAGCTGCAGTTTCTAGTTGAACGGCTCCCGGACGGCGTGCTCGTCCACCACGACGGGACGTTGCGCTGGGCGAACGGAACGCTCCTCGAGATTCTCGGGGTCTCGCGGATCGAAGACGTCGTGGGCCGTTCGATCCTGAGCTTCGCGCCGCCGGAGGATCGGGAACGGCTCGCGCTCGAGATGCGCCGAGCCGCCGCTAGCGAAGTGCGGGACACTCGCCCCGAGTACCGCGTCCAGCGACCGGACGGTTCGCTGCGCCGCGTGCAGGCAGGCACGGCGCAGCTCATCGACTTCCATGGCGAGGTCGCGCGCATGGTGGTCCTGCGCGACGTAACCGAGCAGCACCAACTGCGAGAGCAGGTGGCAATCTCGGAGCGACTCGCGTCGCTCGGTGCTCTCGCGGCCAACATCGCCCACGAGATCAACAACCCTCTTTCCTACGTGCGCCTGAGCCTCGAGAGCGCCTTGCGCGATGCGAGGGCCGGCGGGCGTGAGCAATCAACTGTCCGTGATGAGTCGCTCGTCCGTGCGCTCGAAGGGACGGATCGCGTGCTCGGCATCGTTCGCGATCTGAAGATGCTCTCGCGCGTACATGGAGAGTCTGGGGGGGGCGTCGACCTGCCCGAGGTCCTCGACGCGAGCATCGCAATCGTCGAGAACGTGATCCGCGCAAAGGCGCGCCTCGTTCGCGCCTACGGAACGACGCCGCTTGCGCACGGGGTGAATGGAAGGCTCGGTCAGGTTTTCCTCAACCTTCTGGTCAATGCCGCCGATGCCATTCCCGAGGGAGCACCCTCGCAACACACCATACGTGTCGCGACGCGCACTGGCGCGGACGGGCACGCGGTCGTTGAGATATCCGATACCGGATCTGGCATCGCGCAAGACGTCGCGCCCCGTGTCTTCGACCCATTCTTCACGACGAAGCCCGTCGGGCTCGGAACAGGCCTCGGCCTAGCGATGTGCCATCGCATCGTCACGGAGTTGAAGGGGGAGATCACATTCGACTCGACTCCCGGAGTGACCACGTTTCGCGTGAGTTTGCTGCCGGCGGCTCCGGAGATTCGCAGCGTAGCGACCGCGGAACGGCCTGCCCCGCGACGTCTCCGAACACGCGTACTCGTGATCGACGACGAACCGGAGCTGCTTGCTTCGATCGTGCGCTCACTCGCGGACACGCACGATGTCGTGACGGCCCCCGGCGGGAGCGCGGCGCTCGAGATCCTCGGCGGCGATGATCATTTCGACGCCGTGCTCACGGATGTGATGATGGCCGATATCACGGGCATGGATCTCTACGACCGGGTGCGAAAACGCCACCCGGGGCTCGAGCGACGCTTTCTCTTCATGACGGGCGGCGCTTTCACGCGCCGCGTTCAGCGCTTTGTTGCAGAGGTACCGAACCGCTGCCTTGCGAAACCCTTCGAGCGCCGGCAGCTGTTGGAGGCGGTCGACGCCGTCGCACTTGGGGCGCGCACATAGCAAACAACAGCAGGCGCGCCGCGGCGCCCAGCTGCTGCTCCAAACGCGAGATTCCGCTGTTTTCTCCCAAAGCCCGCGCGGCGCACAGGAGGAATCGCACGCGCTTCTTTTCTTGCGAGCGCATTGGCGCAAAGGCGGTGGCCGCTCCGGAACGAGGAACGGGGCGTGCGACGCCTCCTCCGGTCGATCTCGGGCCAAGCGGCGTCTCCCGGCGAAATGGTGCCCGGACTTCGACAACGCGCGCAGAGTCGTCCGCGCCGAGCGCGGGGTCGCCCGCGTCCTCCTCGTTCGGTACTTCGTCTCCCATGCGGTGACTCTCTTCCTTCTTCTCGGAGCGTCGCTTCATGGTTCCCCCCGACGATGGCGCGCAAGTTCGAGGGCGGGAGCTTTCGGCGGGTCCAGCACATCGAGAAGCGCGCGAACGCGTGCGAGATCGCCGACGTCGAGCGCTGCCTTGATCGCTCCGCGGAGGGCTTCGTCCGGGTCTTCTGGCCCAGAGAACGTGGTCGAGGGTCGCCGGGCGTGGTCATTGCGTGCCACGGCTAGCGGATCGCAACGGTCGGCAACCTCCGGACCACGTTTGCGCGGGCTCGAATCCCCTTCTCTCCGCCAAGAAAAATGGGGGGTCGCGCGCTGAGGGGTCCGCGGGCGGCGCGGGAGTAGCGGCTCCCGTTTGCACCCCTGTTTGCACCCCGCCGTCCGTCGGTCCCGTTTGACGCTCGCCACGCACCGGCACGATCTGGATCTCATCCCGGACCTGTGCGACACATCGCGCCGGTGACGAAGCCTGACCTCGTACTGGCGGATCGCATCGCGAGCGCCATCCTTCTTCTGCGAGGCGAGAAAGTCATGCTCGACGCCGATCTCGCCGCGCTCTACGGCGTCGAGACCAAGGCGCTCGTCCGGGCAGTGAAACGGAATGTCGAGCGCTTCCCAGAAGACTTCATGTTCCAGCTCACGAAGTCGGAGTTCGACAACTTGAGGTACCAGTCTGGCACCTCAAGATCGTGGGGCGGTCGGCGCACTGCACCGTACGCATTCACGGAGCACGGCGTCACCATGCTCTCGAGCGTGCTTCACAGCGAACGGGCCATTCGGGTCAACATCGAGGTCGTACGGGCGTTTGTCCGCCTGCGGCGCATCCTCGCGACCCACGATGACTTGGCCCGAAAGCTCGTCGCTCTCGAGAAGAAGTACGACGCCCAGTTCAGGGTCGTCTTCGACGCGATTCGGGACCTCATGGCGCCGCCGCCTGCGACGAAACGACGTATCGGATTCAAGGCCGAGTAGCGACACTAGGCTCCCGCGCATGAGGTTGAAGCTCCCTCCGACGCTTGCCTTTCCGAGCCGTGAGGAGGTTCCGAAGGGCTACGACATCGACTTGTTGGATGCTCGACGAGCGGCGGCGCAGATCGAGCCCGGTTACGTCCTCTCCCCCGCTGACGGGGACAAGCCCTTCGCCTTCTACGCCCGATGCAACGTGGACACCGACCAGCTTTGGGATGCCTTCGAGGCTTTTTCCGGTGATCTGCCGGACGTCGTCGGGACGATCCTCGGGTTCAAAGACGAGAGGCCGAAGGTCCTACCCTACTCGGCTCGCGCCGACGTGGTCGCCCAGCTCCGGCTTTATCGGCGCGAGCTCACGCGCGATCCGTTCCTCGAGTGCGGCTTGATTCATCAGGCCGCTGGTCGGACCGAAGAAGTCTTCGTTACCGCAGCGAAGTACTTGCGCGTTTGGGGCAATGACGTCGTCCGGTTCAAGGCCACGGCTGGGCGGCTCGGGCTCGACGAGATCGCCGATCTCCGCTTCGTCGACGAATTTCCTCTGACGTCACACGCCCTTCGCTTTGTGGAACCCGACGCACTCCACTTCACGGACGTGCTCGAGGACCTCTGCGACCGGCTGAACGAGCTCGCGTCCGGGCCTGCCTCTTTGTAACGCGCGGTCCTCTGCGTCCGAGCGCCGAACGTCGCGCAGCTAGGCTGCGAATCAGTTCCGCGCGCGGTGCGTGTCGATCGCCTCCACGCGCCAGTGACGCCGTCGATGATCATCATCACCCCGTCGAGCGCGTCATCCACGGCGCGCTGCGCGGCACGTTTCGCGGCGTCGTCGAGACCAGGGTCGAGACGGGCAAGCGCGTATCGTCTCGCGTCCTCGAGGAGAATGAAGCCCGCGGCGTGCTGCAGCCAAAGGTCGCGGGCGCGTGGGGGGCGGAGCCGAGAAGAAGCGCGTGCCGAAACGGAGGGCTTTCCGCACAGCCTCAGACGGTGAAGTCGCGGTGGGACGTCGGCTGATTTGAGTGATGCGGGGCGAGCCCCCTCGATTGCAGGGGGCGCCCAGCCTCCGGTAGCCTCAGCTTTATTGGCCATGCGGCGCACGTCGGAAGCGGAGGGGAACGACGCGGCATCCCCGCCGAGTGACCGACCCCGCCGCGATTCAAGTAGCCCGACGCAGCAGGAGTCGAGCTCGGGTGTCGGCGACGCCCTCGGCGCCTCTCGAACGGAAGCCGCCGTCGAGCGATATGTGCTCTTGGAGAGCCTGGGGACCGGCGGGATGGGAGAGGTCTACGCCGCGTACGACCGCAACCTCGATCGAAAAGTGGCGCTGAAGATGCTACGAACGGAGGACCCGCACTACAGAGAGCGGCTGACCCGCGAGGCGCACGCGATGGCCCGCTTGTCGCACCCGAACGTCGTGCCCGTGTTCGACGCCGGCATCATCGACCGCAAGGTTTTCGTGGCGATGGAGTTCGTGCCGGGCGGGACCCTGAAGGCGCGCCACGCTTCGCACAAGGACACCTGGCGCGAGACGCTGCACCTGTACCTGGAAGCCGGTCGCGGTCTGGCGGCAGCTCACGCCGCGGGGATCGTCCATCGCGACTTCAAGCCCGAGAACGTGCTCGTGTCGGAGTCCGGGCACGTCAAGGTCACCGACTTCGGCATCGCCCGCTCGGTCGGGGACAGAGGCTCCCTGAAGAGAGACGGCGAGCTGCCGCCCGCGCCTCCCAGTGCGCCCGCCGAGCTCCCGCGCTCGCTCGGCGACGCGATGACCGTGGCGGGCGAGCTGCTCGGAACGCCGGGCTACATGGCGCCCGAGCAGTATTTCAGTGAAGACGTCGACGAGCGCACGGATCAGTTCTCGTTTTGCGTCTCGCTGTACGAGGCTCTTTACGGCCAGAAGCCGTTCGCGGGGACGGACATCTCCGAGCTCGCGACCGCGACGGCGAACGGCCAGGTCCGCGAGGCTCCGAAGGACTCCGACGTCCCGCCGCGCCTTCGGCGCGTCCTCTTGCGCGGGCTGAGCGCCGAGCGAGGGGCGCGCTACCCGTCGATGCAGGCACTGCTCGACGAGCTCGCGCGCGATCCGCGCGCGGTGAGGCGGCGGGCGATCCTGGCGGCGACGGCGGTCGGTGTGGTGGCGCTCAGCGCGTTCGGCTTGTGGCGCGGTACGCATTCCGCCGTGCGTGTCTGCCAGGACGCGGGATCCCCTTTGCTCGGTGTCTGGGACTCCACGCGGCGCAGCCAGGTCCGCGCCGCGTTCGCGTCGACGGGGGACGTCGGCGCGCCGGCGGCCTTCGAGAGCGTGCGCCTGGAGCTCGACGGCACCGCCGAGGCGTGGCGGGTGATGCGGACGGAGACATGCGAGGCAACCCGGGTCCGCGGGGTGCAATCGGACGAGCTGCTCGATCTCCGCATGCAGTGTCTCG
>Ga0302202_10007027_pt1 | contig 10987 bp, 8 predicted proteins | sample II_Bog_N3_3_FD_194579 | JGI IMG/M metagenome (GOLD analysis project Ga0302202, IMG submission 194579) | Peat permafrost microbial communities from Stordalen Mire near Abisko, Sweden - II_Bog_N3_3 | ecosystem: Environmental > Terrestrial > Soil > Wetlands > Peat | place: Sweden: Abisko, Stordalen... | reverse complement strand
AGGATTGATGCACGAGGCGGCCCTGTACGGCGTCACCGGAAACTGAGCACTTGGCGTCATAAGTCCTGAGCACCTCGATCGCCAAGGAGAGGTCATGGTCCAAATCAATAGCATCCTGGGAGAGGTCTGCCCAGGAGCCCAAGTGCTTGATGAACAGAAAATAGGAACGATCTTCACCCTCCGGAAACATGGGTGGAGCGTCAAGGCGATCTCTCAGCAATTCGGGTGGTCGAGGAACACGATCCAGGGTTGGCTCGATCGAGGCCTTTCGACGGACCGACCTACGATGGGCAGGCCCAGGAAGCTGGCTGACGAGGAGGCCTACCTCAAGGAGGAGTTCCAGGGCGGGGCCCGTAATGGCGCCGTCCTTCGCCAGCAACTGCTCGAGAAGGGCGTGGTGGTGGGCATCCGCACGGTGGAGCGCGCCGTGGAAACCATGCGCCAGGAATTCAGAGCTGCGGAGGCCGCCACGCTCCGCTACGAGACCGACCCGGGCAAGCAGATCCAAATCGACTTCGGAGAGAAGTGGATCGTGGTGGCCGGGGAGCGGGTGAAGGCCTTTGTGTTCGTGGCGACGCTGGGGTATTCGCGGAGGACCTTCGTCAGGATCTACCCCGCGATGCGCCAGCAGCATTGGCTGGAGGGGCTGGAAGCCACCCTCCAGCATTTCGGTGGCGCGACGGAGGACTGCCTGGTCGACAACGCCAAGGCCCTGGTCCTGAAGTGGTCAGGCGACACGCCGCACTACCACCCCGAGTTCGAAGCGTTCTGCTACCACTGGGGGATGCGCCCTCGTGCCTGCCGGCCCTATCGGCCTCGGACCAAGGGCAAGGTCGAGAGCGGGGTCAAGTACGTCAAGGGCAACGCCTTGGGCCGCCGCTCCTATGCGAGCTGGGAGGCGGTCCACTCCCACCTGGAATGGTGGATGGCGGAGGTCGCCGATGTTCGGATCCACGGCACGACCCAGGAGCGCCCCGTCGATCGCTTCGTGATGGAGGCAAAGCACCTGACCCCGCTGGGGAAGCAGGTCAGCTACCTGAAGGTCCGGCGGCTTGAGCGGAAGGTCCACGGGGACTGCCGGGTCGAACTGGACACGAACGAATACAGCGTCCCCTACCAGTTGGTGGGCAAGTGGGTGGACCTGGAGGTGGTCGCTGGAGAACTGACGGCCCGCTGGAAAGGGAAGATCGTAGCGGAGCATGACATTCCTGTGGGCCGGTTCAAGCTCGTCCAAAACCCTCTGCACATCGAGGGGCTGGTCAGAAAGACTTACAACATGCCTGGCCCCAACGAGCTTGCACGGCCCATCGGCGTCTACGCCGATGCGGTAGGGGAGTGAGCCATGGTGGATCCCCAGATGGAACGGGTGCACAGCCACCTGACCAGGCTCAAGCTCACGGCGACCCGGGAAAGCCTGGATGCCATCCTCCAGCGCGGGGCCAAGGCCGACGGCTCCCTGCTGGACTTCCTGGACGGCATCCTATCGGATGAGGTGGCCTCCAAGGACGTGAAGCGGAACAGGATGGCCACCATGATCGCCCACTTCCCCCTCAAGCGGACCCTGGAGGACTTCGACTTCGCACTGCAGCCTTCCATCGACCGGAAGCTCATCCGCGAGCTGGAGACCGGCCGGTTCATCGCCAACGGAGAGAACCTGCTACTCCTCGGCCCGCCCGGAGTCGGGAAAACCCACCTCGCAATCGGGCTGGGACGGAAGGTCATCGAGCATGGCGCTACGTGCCTGTTCACGCCCGCCATGGGGCTCGTCGCTCAGTTGGTGCGGGCAGAGGCCGAAGGCCACCTGGAGGAACGCCTGGCCCACCTGGCGAAACCTTCGGTCCTGGTGATTGACGAGGTAGGCTACCTGCCCTTTGAGCGCCAGGCCGCCAACCTGCTGTTCCAATTGGTTAACCGCCGGTACGAGCGGGGGAGCATCATCCTCACCAGCAACCAGCCAGTGGGGAACTGGGGAGAGGTGTTCGGGGACAACGTCCTGGCCACGGCCATCCTGGACCGGCTGCTCCACCACAGTCACGTCATCAGCATCAAGGGCGACAGCTACCGCCTGCGCGAGAAGCGGATGTCCGGGTTGCTGCGCAGGCCGGAGGGGCCGGGGGCCTGACGCCGCCGCCACCCAGAAAGGAGACCAGGTGCACTTGCGTCAATGGCTACGAGGTCGCGACCCTCCCGCCGGGGAGGGTGCGGGGGCATGGATAGGCTGATGGATTGCCTGCTGGATTTCGCTTCGCGAAACGGGCCTCTGGCCCGCCCTCCGGGTCCACAAGCAACGCCCATGCGGGGCGCCCTCCGGGTCCACAACCTATCCACACCCCCGGGCTCCGCCTGGAAAACGCTGCGCGTTTCCCACACCCTCCCCTGTGCAGAGTTGGCATCAGCAGCTTGATTCGTTAATGAAAATTGGTACGGCGGCGCTGCGCTGGCCGCTCCAATTCCGGCACTTGCCGGGGAAGAAAACCCAAACTGGGGGTGCTCAGAACTTATGACGCCTGTCTGCTCAATACTTTTGACGGTTGACACCCCAGGCCGGTGGCCTGGGTCTGGGACTGGATCGACGGCAGCTGGAAGCGCGATTCCAGTCGGCGGGATCTCCTGCCCGGGCGGATCGTCCTGGTCGACCCGGCCTTTGGCGGATATGCCACGGGATCCGGGTGGGACCCGGAACGCAAGCCGGCCCCGCCCCTGGTGACCTGGGCGCCACCTCCCCAGGACCGCTCCGATTACAGTCAGGACCGGGAGGATCTCAGCGAAGCGGCGTGGACTCCAATTGCCACCCATGGGGCCGAGGTCGGCGCCCTGGCCAGGTCCCTGGCCGGCCAAGTGGGCCTGGACCAGGACCTGGTCGACCTTCTGGAAACGGCCGGCCTTTGGCATGACGTGGGAAAATCCCACCGGTGCTTCCAGGGCTCCATCCGCCTGCCCGGCGTGCGCCCCGTGCGCCAGGATCTGGCCAAGGCCCCCCACGCCGCATGGTCACGCAAGTATCTGTACCGTTCCGACTCGGACCCCGAAGAGTACCGCCCGGGATTCCGCCACGAATTGGCCAGCGCCCTGGCCCTGTTCGCCGCCCTCCAGGCGGGGCAGCCAACCCATGCCGGCCTTTCGCCCCGGCCCTCGGAACTGCTCGGGGTTGTCGCCCATCAGCAGACTGAAAGAGGACCGATCGGCTTGGAGCACCGGTTCTCTGACTGGGATGCGCCCCGGTTCAATCTGCTGGCCTATCTGGTGGCCAGCCACCACGGCAAAGTGCGTCTGAGACTCCAGGCCTCCCCCAAGGACCAGGATTACCGGGATATGGACGGCCTGGGACTGCCCATCCAGGGCGTCCGCGAAGCCGATGGGCTCCCCACCATCCAGGGCCCGGGGGATACCGTGCTGGTTCCGGAACTCCGGCTCACCCTGGAGCCCGCCCACCTGGGCCTCTCCGACGCCACCGGCCCCAGCTGGACCGAAAGGACCATCTCGCTGCTGCAGACCCACGGTCCGGGTGCCCTGGCTTACCTGGAAGCCCTGCTCCGGGCCGCCGATGTCCGGGTGTCTGCCTCCATGACGACCCCAGCCCAGGAGCCGAAGCCATGAATGTGCCCTTTCAACGCCACCTCCTGGCCGGCTGCGCTCCGGCCCCGTTGGCGAACTACCTCAAGGCGCTGGGAATCCTTCGGCTGGTCGGTGAGCAGAAGGATCCCGCCTGTCGCGGTGCCTGGCAGGACGATCGGTTCATCCTGGTCACCCAGCTTACCCGGGACGAGGTGGAGCGGTTCTTTCTCCAGGAATATCAGCCGACCGCCATCATCGACCCCTGGAACGGGGGCTCGGGCTTCTTCCCCAAGGACAACAGCAAGGGGATCGAGGCGCTGCTCGGTTCTGCCGATCCCAGGCTGAAGCCGATCCAGGCGGCGATCCACTGGGCCCGGCAGGCCGTGGCGGGCTGGAAGGAAGCCCCCAAGGACGAGGCCAAGAGCGACTTCCAGTCCACGTGCCTGGCCCATTTGCGGGGCGGAGCGGCCGAGGCCATGCACGCCGCGGTGGTCATGACCCCCCAGGTGCAGCAGGGCCGGATGGGCAACAAGACCGCGTACCCCGCCCTGCTCGGTACCGGCTGGAATGACGGCCGGCTGGACTTCGCCAACAATTTCCACCAGCGGCTGGCCGACCTGTTCGATCTGGCGCGCAAACCCGGTGCCAGCCCGGACAAGGAGCAGGCGCTGGCCAGCCGAGCCCAGGCCGAGAACCGGGACCTGCTTCGGCTCGCCCTGTGGGCCGATCCGGGCATGGGCCTGCGGAAGAGCGCCATCGGCCAGTTCGCGCCTGGATCGGCCGGAGGCCCCAACAGCACCACCGGTCCGGACGGGGACAGTTCGGTGAATCCCTGGGACTTCGTCCTGATGATGGAGGGCGCCGTGCTCTTCACCACGGCGGCGACCCGGCGGATGGATCCCACGGCCCAGGTGCAGGCCAGCGCTCCCTTTGCCCTGCATAGCCATGCGGTAGGCGGCGATCCCATCTCGGATGTGGAGGAAAGCCAGCGGGGCGAACAGTGGATGCCACTCTGGGACCGGCTGTTCGCCCTGGATGAGGTCAGAAGCCTGCTGTGGGAAGGCCGGGCCCAGATAGGCCGGACCACGGTGGCCCGGCCGGTGGACATGGCCCGGGCCATTTCCCGGCTCGGCGTGGCGCGAGGCATCACCCAGTTCCAGCGGTTCGCCTTCCTGGAGCGCAACGGCCAAGCCAATTTCGCGGTCCCCCTGGATCGGATCCGGGTCACGGCGAGGCCCGATTCCCGCCTGATCGACGACCTGGCGCCCTGGCTGGACCGATTGCACCGCCTCGTCCGGGACAAGGCCCCGGCCCGGCTGATCCAGGCGGAACGGCAACTTTCGGATGCCGTGTTCGATGTGCTGACCCATGACCCGACCCCAAGCCGATGGCAGGCGGTTCTGCGGGCAGCCAGTGGCATCGAGAAACTGCAAGTGGCGGGAACGGGCATCGAGGTCGGCCCCATTCCCAGACTGTCATCGGAATGGGTGATGGCCTGTCTGGGCCCGGATCCGGGTCCCACGGAGCGGCTGGCGGCTGCCCTGGGCGGCGCCGCGGGCGGATATACCAATAGCGGACGGCCCTTCGACGGGGTCCGCCACCACTGGCTGCCTCTCAAGCCTGGTGCCCGCCAGTTCGCGACCACCGACCAAGGCCGGCGCCTCAGCCATGACGTGCGGGTGGTGGCCCAGGGGCGGGACCCCGAAACGGACCTTCTGGCTGTCCTGGAGCGCCGCACATTGGAAGCCGCTTCGCGGGACGGCCGTCATCCCCGAGTGGTTTCGGCCCCCGGAACCGCCGCCCGGCCGGCGGATCTGAACGCCTGGCTGGCTGGGGATCTGGACCCCAGTCAGTGCCTAGATCTGGCCCGGGCCTTCATGGCCGTGGACTGGCCGGAGTGGGTGCGCCGGGGCATGCGGCTGCCGGCCAGCCGTTCCAGGGCATTCCCCGAGGACGGCTGGTGCCTGCTCCGGCTGAATGCCCTGCCCTGGAAGCTGGACGCGGGACAGGACATCCCCCTCGATCCGGCCATCATCCGCCACCTGGGTTCAGGCCGCCTGCAGGATGCCTACCGCATTGCCTCCCGCCGTATCCGCGCCCATGGCGTCCACCCCACCGTCGGCTCAGTCCTGGGGGATGCCGCCCTGGCCCGCCGCTGGGGCTCGGCGCTGCTCTTCCCCATTTCCCAAGTCACCGCCCGCGGTCTGATCCGTGCCATCCATCCCAACTCCAAGGAGTCCCAAGATGCCCGTTGACCTTCAGTCGCTTCAAGCCAAGTCCCGCCTCCTGTTCGAGGTACAACTCAAGCCCATGCAGGGGCAACGCTTCCAGCCCACCGGCTTCCCCAACCTGGGCGCCGCGACCTTCCGCTCGGTCAAAGGCGACTGCCTGCTGGTGGAGAGTGCCCAGAGCATGGCCAACCGGCTGGAGCTGACCTGCTGGGACGCCCTCGGCCAGGAGCCCGTGGCGCCGCTGCGCGGCCTGTCCCATGTGCGGGTGGAGCGACAGGGCAAGTTCCTCACTGACACCATCCTCGAAGCCCACCGCATCAACAGCCCGTACCTCCTGGTGAACAGCACCGACAAGAGCTTCTTCGCGGCCATCAAGGACGAGGTGGGGGCCATGGACGAGGGGCCCATCGACCGCAAGCGGCTGGCCGAGACCCTCCTCAAATACGACATCGGGTCGCTGCTCCACGGTGCCTTCCTGGCCAAGAAAGAACTGGCGGGTGGTCGCCTGCGGGTGGCCCGCGCCATCTCGGCCTTCATCGAGGCCGAGGGCGTCCGGGTCGCCGCCTCCGGCGGGGTGAAGAACGATGCCGTCAACCCCTCGGGCGACGCCAAGGATGGCTTCGGCAACGTGCCCTTCTCCCGGGACGAGTTCACTGCCGAGAAGATCACGCTCTTCGTCAACCTGGACCTGGCCCAGATCCGCGGCTACGGACTCGGCACCGACGTGGAGACCCTGCTGGTGCTGCTGGCCCTCTACAAGCTTCGGAAGCTGGTGGACGGCGACCTGCGCCTGCGCACCGCCTGCGATCTGGCCGTGGCCACCCCCGAGATCGTTTCCAGCAATGTGCCGGCCTTCAGCCTGCCATCGGCCGAGGCACTGGAAGCGGACCTGCATGGCGCCATCGCCCGGTGCCAGAGCCTGATGGTCGTCACCACCATCCAGTTCAACGACGATTTCAAGAAGGCCAAGGAGACCAAGGAGGACCAGGGTGCCTCCGAGGAGACCGGGGCCGAGGATCTTGCATGATCACCCTCGCCTTCCGCTTCCCTGCGGGGCGGTACCACGCGACCCCCTGGGGGTCCCAGGTCAACGAGGGGGTGGTGGAATGGCCGCCCAGCCCCTGGCGCCTGCTCCGGGCCTTCATCAGCTGCGGCTATACCCGGCTCGGCTGGGGCTTGGCGGGTGAGCCCGCGGCAACCGCCATCCCCGCTGCCGCCCAGAGCCTCCTCCTGTGCCTGGCCGAGACCCTGCCCGCCTACACCCTGCCGCCCGCGACCCTCGCCCATTCCCGTCACTACATGCCCATTCCCGGTGGCAAGACCACCCTCATCTTGGATACGTGGGCAGAGGTGGACGGCACCTTGCTGGTCCACTGGCCAGTTGACCTGGAACCCGCCCAGCGGGCCGTACTCGAAGCGATGCTCGGCTCCATGAACTACCTGGGCCGGTCCGAAAGCTGGGTGGAGGGCCAGCTCTTGCCCGCCTCGGACACACCGGCCCCGCCGGACTGCGTCCCCCTGGACCCGGATTCCGGTGGCGCGCGCCCGGACCAGGAACTGGTGACGCTGATGACGCCATGCCGTTCCCGGGACTATGCCAGCTGGCGTGCCCAGCGCCTCCCCCAGGTGGAACCGGGCGGCAATGGCAAGCAACCCACAGCCAAACAGGTCAAGGACCAGCAGAAGGCGGCTGCACCATACCCTGCGGACCTCCTGGACGCCTTACAATGGGACACCGCCAGATGGAAAGGCCACGGGTGGAGCCAACCCCCCGGTTCGGCCAGCATCCGGTACCTGCGTCCCCATCTGGGGAGGGTTGCCAGCCAATCATGCACACGTGCGACTAGCGCCGCCGCTCCCCAGTGCGACATGGTGCTGCTGGCCCTCGCCTCCGCTTCCGGCAACCTTTCGGCCTTACCGACCCTGGCCCGGACCCTGCCCCAGGCCGAGCTCATCCACAAGGCCCTGGTGGGCAGGGCCGGCAAGGCCGAGGCGCCGATCCCGCCAGAGCTTTCCGGGTGTGACGCCCAGCGCCATCCGCTCCAAGGCCATACCCATGCTCATATCCTCCCCATGGATCTGGACGCGGATGGCCATCTGGATCATGTCCTGCTCTGGGCGCCCCAGGGCTTTGGTGCGGCCGCCATGGCCGCCATCCGGGGCCTGCGCCGGACCTGGATGAAGGGCGGCGCTGACGAGCTGCGCCTTGCCCTGGCCGGCCAGGGCTTCCAGGAGCAGCTGGAGACCTGGCCCGGGGGCATGGAACGCCATGTCCAGGCCGGCCGCGTTTGGAAGACGCTCACGCCCTTCGTGCCACCCCGCTTCGTGAAGCAGGCCGGGCGTCATTCGCCCGAAGGCCAGATCCGGGCCGAGCTGGCATCCCGGGGCTTTCCGGTCCCAGACCAGATCGAGCTCCGGGCCTACCCCAGTTCCGGCGATCTGCCGGATGCCCAGGCCACCCAGTTCCGGCACTTCGTCCGCCGAAGGACCCGCGGAGGTGCACCTCCCCCCCAGGATCTGGGCTGGTTCGTGCGGCTGACCTTCCCGGACCCGGTCCAGGGTCCGATCTGCCTTGGCTACGGAGGGCATTTCGGCCTGGGCCTGTTCCAGCGAGAACCCGAATGAACCCGGGAGAGCTGCTGGAACCACCCCCGGCGGAACTCCTCCCGGTCCGGATGCTGGTGGAGTTCGCCTATTGCCCGCGGCTCTTCCACCTGATGCACGTCCAGGGCCGCTGGACCGACAATGCGTTCACGGAGGATGGCCGAAACGTCCACCAGCGGGTGGACGGCGAGGAGGATCTCCTGCCTGTGCCTGCGGGCGATCCGGGGGACGCGGCTCCCGCCGTGGGCCGGTCCATCTCGCTGTCGTCCCAGCACTGGGCGCTCACCGGGAAAATGGATCTGGTCGAAACGGATGGGGACGAGGCGGTCCCGGTCGAGTACAAGCGGGGCCAGGTCCCCGACAATCCCGAGCGGAGCTGGGAACCCGAGCGCGTCCAGCTCATGGCCCAGGGCCTGCTCCTGCGGGAGGCGGGCTACCGATGCGAGCGGGGCATCCTGTACTTTGCCGCCTCCCGAACCCGTATCGAGATCGCCCTGGACTCCAGCCTGCGCGCACGGACTCTGGACCTGCTGGCCCAGGCCCAGGCCATTACCGAACGGATCGAGGAGCCCCCGCCTCTCGACCATTCGCGCAAATGCCAGGGCTGCTCCCTGGCGGGCATCTGTCTGCCGGATGAGACCCATCTGCTCCTGGGCACCGGCGCCGATGAGGAGACCGGGGTCCGCCGCCTGTATCCACCCCGGGACGATGCCCAGCCCCTGTATGTCCAGGAGCAGGGGGCCATGCTCGGCAAGACCGGCGACAACCTCAAGGTGACCAAGGCCAAGGCCACCCTGCTGGAGGCCCACCTGATCGACGTCTCGCAGGTCGTGCTTTGTGGCTCCGTGCAGATCACCGCCTCCGCCCTGCACCTGTGTGCCGAGTCCGGGATTCCCGTGGTGCACCTGTCCATGGGGCACTGGTTCTACGGCATCACCCAGGGGATGGGCCTGCGCAACGCCTATGACCGCGCGGCCCAGTTCCGCCAAGCCGCCAGCCCGGACTTCTGTCTGAAACTGGCCCAGGCCATCGTCGCCGCCAAGGGGCAGAACCAGCGCACCCTGCTGCGCCGCAATGGCCGGGACCTGGCTGAAGGCACCCTGGAGGACATGGCCCATCTCCTCAGGCAGGTCGACCATACGGCCAATCTCGCGGAGTTGCTGGGCATCGAGGGGCTGATCGCACGGTCGTATTTCGGCCAGTTCCCCCAGTTGCTGCGCCCCCGGAACCCGGACGAGTTCCCGTTCGACATGGACGGCCGGAACCGGCGCCCGCCCAAGGACCCCGTGAACGCCTGCCTCTCGTTCCTGTATGCCCTGCTGGTCAAGGAATGCACCGTGGCCCTGCTATCCGTGGGCCTGGACCCCCATTGGGGGTTCTTCCACCAGCCACGCCACGGCCGGCCGGCCCTGGCCCTGGACCTGATGGAGGAATTCCGGGCCGTCGTGGTGGATTCCGCGGTCATCAACGCCATCAACACCGGCATGCTCGCGGGGAACGACTTCGAGACCAACGGCGTCGCCTGGTCCCTGAAGGCCGGTGGGCGGAAATCGCTCATCAAGGCCTTCGAATTGCGCCTGGACCAGCTCATCACCCATCCCGTCTTCGACTACAAGATTAGCTGGCGCAGGGTCATCTTCGTCCAGGCCCAGCTCTTGGCCCGGGTGCTTCGGGGCGAGCTGCCAGCCTACCCGGGAATCGTGACCCGATGAGCCGGCATCGGTTCCTGGTCACCTACGACATCGCCGACCCCAAGCGCCTGAAGGCGGTGCACAAGGTCATGCTCGGGTTCGGCGATCATGTGCAGCTCTCGGTCTTCCTGTGCGAACTCAATGCCCGTGAGTTCCTTCAGATGGAGCACCGCCTGAAGCGAGTGCTCAACCATCGGCAGGACCAGGCGCTCATTTTCGAATTGGGGCCGGCCACCGAGCAGCGGCTCGACAGGATACAATCCATCGGGCGGGATTTCGTCCCCTCGGCACGGGTGCTGATCGCCTGAAGCCTATTCGAGCGGTTGGGTGATCTGGAAATGCCTGGACCCGCTCGAGATCCTTGATATCACTATATTGCCTATAGGTAAGTCCCTGCCTTACAAGCGCCAGGGGCGTCAGGAGTGAGGCACCCCTCGAATTATCCCCCTGACGCCTGTCATCCACCGCGCCTGACATGAGCAGAGTCTCCGCGTCCACACGGGCGCGGCCCCATTGAAGCGAGATGGTCATGCACAAGGTTGCACCGAAACCGGCCCGTCTCCGCGTCCACACGGGCGCGGCCCCATTGAAGCAAGTGGGACCAGAACCACCCGGACCACACCAGCACGTCTCCGCGTCCACACGGGCGCGGCCCCATTGAAGCAAAAAGAACGTCCTCCCCTACCAGGACCCGGACAGCGGGTCTCCGCGTCCACACGGGCGCGGCCCCATTGAAGCGCCTGACGGTTCAGGGCCGAGCGCAACGACCAAGCGAGTCTCCGCGTCCACACGGGCGCGGCCCCATTGAAGCGCAGAGCACTTGGAGATCGAGGACCACCCGTCCATGCTGTCTCCGCGTCCACACGGGCGCGGCCCCATTGAAGCATCCCGGCCAGGAGGGCAGAG
>Ga0302202_10007023_pt1 | contig 10989 bp, 9 predicted proteins | sample II_Bog_N3_3_FD_194579 | JGI IMG/M metagenome (GOLD analysis project Ga0302202, IMG submission 194579) | Peat permafrost microbial communities from Stordalen Mire near Abisko, Sweden - II_Bog_N3_3 | ecosystem: Environmental > Terrestrial > Soil > Wetlands > Peat | place: Sweden: Abisko, Stordalen... | reverse complement strand
GGCAAAAACTGCGGCTGGCCGCCGGCGTCGCCACCCGGCCCACCCTCCGCCACCGCCAAGCAGTGCCACCACCAGGGTTCCGGCAAAGCCGGAATTGGGTTCCGGCACGGAGGAAATACTATCATCATCGCTAATATCATTGTCATCCAGGGTCACGGCCCCGTTCAGTGCCACGGCACTCCCCGAAAGGCTCGCCCCCTGGTTCAGGGTGATGCTTTGATTTGCCAGAACATTGCCAATAAAGTCGGTGCCCGTGCCCAGCGTCGCGGAAGAGCCAATCACCCAGGATACACTCAAAGCGGAGGCGTCGTTTTTCAGAACCACGGCGGCGCCGCCGGCGGTGATCAGCGCGCTGCCGATCTGAAATACAAATTGCGCATTGGGATTGCCTTCGGCGTTCAGCGTGAGCGTTCCCGTCAGTTGGGCCAACGAGGAAAAATTATAAACCCCGGGGGTGAGCGTCAGCCCGCCGAGATTTTGACCGGACAGGTTTTGGCTCGGGGCCAGGCCCGTGAGTTTGTTATAGTCGGCCAGGGCATCATTTTGCGCCTGCTGCGCGACCGCCCCGCCGGCGTAAGTCGTCCCGTTCACCAGCCCCGGACCAAAGCCCGTGATGGTCGTGCCCGGGGCGACCCCCAGGTCGCCGTTGAGCACCGTGTCGCCCGTGCTCGTCACCGCCGAGGCGCCGAGCACGGCGAAATTGGCGGCTGAACCCAGTGAATCGTCGGCCCGGCAATCCGGCTGAAAAACCGCGAACGCCGCGATGCCCGATAGCATTAAACAATTGTTTTTCATATTTCAATTTTCCTGTTCCGCTTCCTTGCGTTGGGAGTTTCCACCCAATCCGCGTCCCGAAAACATTTCGTGAATTTACGCGACCGTAATTCTCGCAGAAATTCCTGAAGATGACATACGGAGAACACCCCATATTATGCACTGTGACGCATGGGGGACGGAAGCGGACAAATTATGCGAAATCTAAAAATGGCATCGCCCCGGCGGCGGGCGGAGCGGCCGGTGAACCTCCCGCCCGACGGGGCCAATCTCGCCCCCGCAGATTCGCGATGAACTGCGGTGGCTCAAAAAGTGATGCGCAAACCGCCGCGCAATAATCCATAATCATGGTGTTCGGGAAACACCCCGCGGCCATCCACAAAAACTCCCAGATGCCTGGAAAAGCGGTATTCCAAACCCAGTCCCGCCTGGCCGAAACCCGCCCGGTCATCATGAAACTGATAGCCACCGCCGGCGAAGACGTAGGGTGCCAATCCGGTGTTACCGATGGGGAGACGCCCGATGAGATTCCCCGAGGCGCTGTAGGCAAAGGGATCCAAATTCTCCGTGAGGAAGTCCGCGCCGACCCCGAAATAGTTGCTGAAAAAATAATTAATTCCCGCCCCGCCGCCCGCGCGGGCATGGTGCCATTGGTAATTCCCGTAGTAAGAATCATAGCGGCTGTGGCCCGTTGTGCCCGCGCCAAATAGATCCACCGACAACTCCTGCGATTGATAATAGGGATACTGGATGGAATCATTGCCATAAGTTGGACCGGCGGCGGGCGGGGTGAGATTGTAGTCGGGTGGGGGATTATTAATGGGCGCGTTGGTTTGGGCCTCCAGGCGGCCACCCAAAGCCAGGGTTCCCACCGCTGCGACCGTTCTTAAACCGGATTCGAATATTTTCATAGTGCATTTCGTTGTAATGGTTATTTCGAGCCAAGCCCGCGTTTGCAAAAAGGGTTTAGCTAATTTCATGCCGATGACCCATCGGTATTTATCAGGCCCAAACGGCCGTTTCCCGGGAGAATATTAAGCCCGGCACTGCAACCGGCATGAGGCGAGGGTTGCAATTTGCATGGTGAATGCCCGCCACGGGCCAGCCGAGGCTCGGCCTGCTTTGGATTTTTAACCGATGGCTTTAACGTTACAAATTTGTAAGTAGTTGGGCTTCAATTGTTTACAAATTTCTAGATTTAACGCTTTTTAACGCTTTTCAACGGTTCTACAAGTAACGAAACTTTTGCGATAACGTCGTTCTACGCGGAGCGGGATGGAAGCCGGAATTAGAAGGGGAATTCCATATCCTGCGCTTGGCGCTTGCGGCGGGGCCGGGCGGGGCGGGGACGTTCAGCGGCGGTTTTCCAGCCGGTGATGATTTGCTGGCCCGCCAGCCAATGATGGCGCAGTGCCAGTAAATCGCCGGCCAGGGTGCGGCGCGTCTGTTCGAGCAGCACTTCGTGGTCAGTGCGGCGGGAGAAGCCCCACGCGGGGTCTTTCCGGCGGCCGGAAATCTGGCGTTTGATTTCGCGCAGTGAATGTTTCAACTGGGCCGTGATGCGTTGCAGCAGGGAGGCGCTCGTGTGCCGGGTGGTGCCGCTGTCGTCAATCTCGCAGAGGGTGAGAATGACTTCCAGTTGGTCGGCGTCGCCCGCTTCGTAGGCGGCCTGGGCCTGGTGCCACCATTCGGTTTTTTGCGGCGTCATGGTCTGCTGGGTGTCGGGATGCAGCCGGCGAACCAGCGCGCGATACAGTTCCTTGAGCCGGGCGGACGCCGGGGGTAACTTGGGCTCTTGCGGGCGGAATCCACCCATGCGCTCCCGAAATTCCTCCGCGCCATCCTCCGGCCCAAACTCACCGAAAAGCTGCTCGAACAGGGCTCTCAGCGGATCCTCCCGGTCATCGAAATTTTCCGATTCCGGTCGTGCGCCCGTTGGTTCCCGCTCGGCGTCGGGTTCCCCATCGTCTTCGCCGGGGGGCGGCGGCGGCGGCGGATTTTCACGGAAATCCATCACCCGTTTATAGGCGCTGGCGTAGGAGCCGCCCCCGAACATGGCCTCATTTTCGACCTGAAAAATAAGTTGTTCATCCGCCGCGATCTTTTGCGAGAGTTCGCGAAGCTCCGTGAGCAGGGCGCCAAAGTGCGAGTTCAACCAGCGGGTATACTGCGGCACGTCCGTCTGGTGGAACTGATCGAGCTGGCGCCGGGAATGGTCCAAGTCGCGCAGGGCCTTGTCATAGTCTTTCTTGATTTTGTTCCGAATGGCCGAGCCCTCCACCCGCACCAGGGCGTGGCAGTGGCTGGCCGTGGGCCCGCAGTGGGCGGACTGGCTGGGGGCGGATTTTTTTGGCGCTCGGCGGCTCATCTCGCGGCGTTCATCGTAAGACTTTGCCGGTCCCGATTTCAAGCGAGTTCGCGAAGGAAATGGGGGTTCGTTGGCGTCCGGCTTGCCTGTGGGTGGGGATGGCTTACCATGGCGGGGTGACCAGTTTGCATCAACAGGTGGCGGCGGGCTTGCAGGCGCGGGGTTTGCTGCGCCGGGGCGGAAAGTGGCTCGTGGCGGTTTCGGGCGGGCTGGATTCCATGGTCTTGCTGCAAGTCTTGAATTCGCTGGCGGGGGAGTGGGGTTGGAAATTGTCGGTGGCGCATTTCAATCATCAACTGCGGGGGCGCAGCAGTGACTTGGATGAAGCCCTGGTGCGGCGGACGGCGGCGGCGCTGAAGCTGCCGGTGCGGGTGGGGCGGGCGGAGGTGAAGGCGTTTGCGAAAAGGTCCAAGCTCTCGCTGGAGATGGCGGCGCGGAAGTTGCGGCATGAGTTTCTCGCGCGGACGGCCCGGGCGGGGGGAATTCGGACGCTGGCGCTGGCGCATCATGCGGATGATCAAGTGGAACATTTTTTCCTGCGGCTGTTTCGCGGGGCGGGCGGGGAAGGATTGGCGGGGATGAAATGGCGGTCGCCCTCGCCGATGGACCCGGGCCTCACGCTAATCCGGCCGCTGTTGGACGTGCCCAAGAGTGCTTTGGCGGAGTATGCGGCGGCGGCGGGGATTCAATACCGCACGGATGCCTCGAATGCATCACGGGCGATGCCGCGCAACCGGGTGCGGCATGAGCTGCTGCCGTTGCTGCGGCGGGATTATCAACCGGGGTTAACCAAGACGGTGTTGCGGGTGATGGAGATTGTGGGGGCGGAATCGGATTTGGCGGGCGAATTGGCGTCGGGATGGCTGGCGGGACCGGGGTTGCCGCCGTTCGAGGAGCTGCCGCTGGCGGTGCAACGGCGGGTGGTGCAGCGCCAATTGACGGCATTGGGTCTGCCGGTGGATTTTGATTTGGTGGAGCAATTGCGGTTGTCGCCCGATCAGCCGGTGAATGCGGGGTTGGATTGGTTCGTGGTGCGGGATGCGGCCGGGCAGGTGACCTTGCGGGGCCAACCGTTGCCCACGGAGTTTAATTTGACGGAACGGGAGGTTAAATTATCCGGCCGGGCGGGAAAGGTGGGGTTCGCGGGGGCAACGATTGAATGGCAATGGGCGGGCGCGGGCCAATGGACCCAGCCGGTCATTCCGCAGCCGGGCCGGGAACTATTTGATGCGGAACGGGTGGGGAAAACGGTGGTGTTGCGACACTGGCGCGCAGGCGACCGGTTTCAGCCGCTCGGGATGAAGTCGGCGGTGAAATTGCAGGATTTGTTCACCAACGCGCGGATTCCCCGGGAACGGCGGCGGGAGTTGCTGGTGGCGGTGGCGCACGGGGAGATCTTTTGGGTGGAGGGACTGCGCATGGCGGAGCGGTTCAAGCTGTCCGAAAAAACGAAGCGGGGGTTGGTTTGGCGTTGGTCCCGGCGGGCGGAACCGGCATAAAAAAGGCCGGGGCGGAATCGTCCGCCCCGGCTGCGTCAGAAAGAAATCTTTTTAACGGCGTCCACCATGGAAGCCACCGCCGCCATGAAAGCCGCCACCACCGTGCCAGCCACCGCCCCAGCCCCAACCCCAGCCGATGCCGATGGAGACGGGCGGATAGTAGCCGTAGCCATAGTAGGGGTAATAGCCCGGGTAGTAAGCGGGGTCATAGTAATAGGTGGTGGCCGGCACGCTTTGGATGTAGGTCACGGTCGGGGCTTGGGTGACCGTGGGAACAGATTCCTGCGCGGGTGCCGCCGCCGACTGGGCGGCATAAGCCGGGGCCGGGGTGGACGGGGTGTAAACCGGGGCCGGGGCTTGCGGTAGGGAGGCGGTCGGGGCCGGCGCGGGCTGGCCCAGCATGGCCGTGATGACCGCGTCGGAAATGCCTTGTTGCCGCAGATAAATGATCTGACTGGCGTTCAGGCCGTAGCTGATGCCGGAGCTTTTGATGTAAGCGATGATGGTGCCGTCGCTGATTTTGGCCTGCGCCAGTTGCAGGATTTGCGGCACGCCGTAAGCCAGTTGCGGCACCGGTTCGCTGGCTGCAGCCGTGCTGACGGCCGGGGTGTTTTGGGCCGGCGCCGAGAACGCTGATCCGACCAGGCCGGCGACGGCCAGGGTCGCCAGCATATTCCGCCAATAGTTTCTTTTCATAAATTCATCTTTCGTTAACTGTCTGCCGTTTCAATAATTAATGCTAACACAAACCTCCCCGGCCTGCAAGCCGGGTGGGCCCGTTCAAGAACCATTACGGCGCCCGGGCGGCAATCTTGCAGAAAATAATTCCCTTTGATTGCTTGACGATGATGCGGGTGGTGACCCATGTTTTGCGCTTTTACACGTGAAAGTGACTTCCATGGCCGGCGACGGCGGCGGACTGCGCTTTCCCCCGCATTTTTTGTGGGGGACGGCGACGTCGCCCACCCAGGTGGAAGGCCATATCACCAATGAATGGACCCGCCACGTGGCGCGGGACGGCAGCACCTGCCATCCGGCCTGTGACAGCTACCACCGGTATCCTGAGGATATCGAGTGGTTGGGGCGGTTGGGGGTGAAAGCCTACCGGATGGGGATTGAGTGGTCGCGGCTTCAGGACGGCCCGTTTACCCCGCTGAACCGGACCGAACTGGATCGTTACTTGGATCAATTGGACCGGTTGAAAGCGGCGGGCATCACGCCCATGGTGGTGCTGCATCATTTCTCGAATCCCCTGTGGATCACGGAGAACGGCGGCTGGCTCAATCCGGTCACGGTGGCGGCGTTTGTGGATTATGTCACGAAACTGGTGCCCGCGTTGCAGGGCCGGGTGCGGCTGTGGAATACGTTTAATGAACCGGACACGTATGCTTCCTGCACCTATTTGATCGGCGAATTTCCGCCGGAATACAAGTGGCGGTTCCGGGCTTATCGCCGGGTGATCGGTCACATGGCCCGGGCGCATCTCGACGCCTGCCGGGTGATCCGGCAAGCCGGCGCGCCGGGGGAGATGGAAGTGGGCTTTTCCAAGAACTGGACGTCGTTCGAGGCTTATCACGCGTGGTCGCCGTGGGATCAAGCCATTGCGGCGTTGAGCCATGAGTTTTTCAACCGGTTGGTCTTGCGGCGTTTTTTGGGCGGTGGCCGCCGGGACGCGGCCACTTTTCTGGGGGTGAATTATTATGGCCGGGTGCGGTATAAACACACGCAGCCGATGATTCCCACCTTTGGCTTTTCGCGGGAGCAACTGGCCGGGCAGGGCGTGATTTGTGATGATATGTTTGAACGGCACCCCGCCGGGATGGAGGGCGCGCTGGCGAACATGCAGCGGCAATACGGACTGCCCATTTATGTCACTGAACACGGTTCGGCTTCGACGGATGAGGTGTTTCGGGAGCGCGATTTGCTGGAAAATCTGACGGCGCTGCACCGCGCCATCGAGCGCGGGGTGGAGGTGCGCGGGTTTTTCTACTGGTCATTGCTGGATAATTTTGAGTGGCAATTCGGCTACGCCAAGAAGTTCGGCCTCATTGGCGTGGATTTTGCGGATCCCGGCCTGCCCCGCACGATGAAACCGCTGGGCCGGATTTACGGGGACATTTGCCGGGCGAACGCGCTGCCGGGTTGAAGCGACGAAAAATGTTTGCGCCCGTTCCCCGCCCGACCTACCGTTGATTGGTGTCCGTCAAATTCTTCATCCTCGGCAGCGGTTCCAGCGGCAATTGCGCCTACTTGGAAACCGCCGAAGCCCGTGTGCTCATTGACGCCGGGTTCAGTCCGCGTCAGCTTCGCCAGCGCCTGGCGGTCATCGGGCGCGCGCCGGAAAATCTCACGGCCATCCTGCTCACGCACGAACACAGCGACCACATCTCCGGGTTGCCGGGGCTGGCGGACAAGTTGCAAATTCCGGTTTATTGCAATCGCGGCACACAGGACGGCACGGTCTGGGCCTTTAAAACCCGCTGGGCTGCCAAAAAAAAGGCCCCGGAGCTTGAGGGCTTGGATGGCACGGAGGCGTTCAAAAAGAAAATGGACTGGCGGCTGTTCGAGACCGGGGCGAGCATCGAAATCGGCGATGTCCAGGTGGACACGTTTTCCATCCCGCACGACGCCCAGGATCCGGTGGGTTTTCTCATCCGCACCGCCGTCGGCAACTTCGGGTTTGTCACGGATTTGGGGCACATGACCAAGCTGGTCATCGAACGCACCCGGCCGGCCAACGTGCTGGTGTTGGAATCCAATCACGATGTCAAACTGTTGCAGGATTGTCCCTACCGCCCCTGGAGCCTCAAGCAACGCATTCTGGGCCGGCACGGCCATCTTTCCAATGAGGCCGCCGCCGATGCCGCTGAGCAAATTGTTTCGCCCGAATTGAAGCACCTTTACCTCGGCCATTTGAGTTCCCAATGCAACAAGCCGGAAATCGCCCGGCGCGTCATGCAGGAACGGCTCGTTAAAATGGGGGCCACACACATCCAACTGCAAATTGCGCTCCAGAATGCGCCGGCCGTCCCCTTGGAATTTTAAGCGCCCGATGTTCCAAGTCCAACCCATCACCGCCCTCGACACGCCCGGGTTGCATCCCTACGCCACGCTGCGTCGGACGCTGGAGCACGCCCAGCAGGGGATTTTTGTGGCCGAAGGTGAAAAAATCGTGCGGCGGTTGTTGCAGAGCCGGTTCACGGTCATCTCCCTGCTGGTGGATGAGCGTTGGCTGGCCGAATTCCGGCCGTTGCTGGAAACCCGGCCGGAGCCGATCATCGTCCATCTGGCGAAAAAAGAACTGCTCGAGGCGCTCGTCGGTTTTGATCTGTTTCAAGGCGCCCTGGCCATCGGTAAAATCCCGGCGCCGAGCGGCTTGGACGCCGTGCTGGCCGCCGCGCCACAGCCCCGGCTCCTGGTGGCGGTGGATAAAATTGGCAACGCCGAGAACCTTGGCACGCTGGTGCGCAACTGCGTGGCCTTCGGCACCCAGGCCCTGCTGGTGGGCGAAACGAGCGGCAGCCCCTTCCTGCGCCGGGCGGTCCGCAACTCGATGGGGGCCATCTTTGACCTGCCGGTTATTGAAGCCGCCAACCTCGTGGAATCCCTGCACGACCTGCGGCAGCGTGGCATCCGTTGCCTTGCCGCTCATCCCTCCGCCCGGGGTAAAACGCTGGCCCAAGCCGATTTCACCGGCGATTGCTGTATTATCTTTGGCAATGAAGGCTCGGGCATCTCCCCGGAAGTACTGGCCGCCTGCGACGAAGCGGTGGCCATCCCGATGCCGCCCCAGGTGGATTCCCTGAACGTGGCCGCCGCCGCCGCCGTGTTTCTTTACGAAGCCAGCCGGCAACGCGGCAAAATGGAATGACGATTCATTTGATCGTTAAATGACCGGCTGGGACCGGCTGGGGCAAGACCTGCGTTAAAAGGCGTTGAAGGTTGTTAAATTGGAGGCTCTGAATGAGGGTCTTCACAGCCCTTCCACCAGTCAAACCCCACAATGTCACCCCGCGACAATTTCCCCCCTCTATCGCCAAGCCGAGGTTCAGCCCCCTCCGCACCTCAATGGTTACCAAAGTCACTATTTTGCGCCAGTTCCTTGATGCTCCAATCCAGCCGCAACCGCCGGAATTTCAGTCGCCGAACAAAAAGCACCTTAATGCTCGTTTAGTGTTGACTTTTGGCATATTAATGCTTATTGTAAGTGCAAGATAACTTTACTATAAATATGAACTCTCCGCCTTCCCCCTGGGACACACTCTCTGTATCAGCACCCGCAGGGCGTCCCCGCTCTGAGGTTCAATCGGTTTTTTCCGATCCGCCGGCCGTCTGTCTGGTCAAGCCCAGTCAAGGTCAGTCAAACCCATCCCTGTCGCCCGGCATCCCGGACCCAAGACCCGAAACCCAAGACCCGAACAGGGGTCAAGGCCGGTCAAGCCCAGTCAAGGTCAGTCAAACCCAACCCTGTCGCCCGACATCCCGGACCCGAGACCCGAAACCCAAGACCCGAACAGGGGTCAAGGCCGGTCAACACGCTTTAACCCTTTAAACCTTTTAAGAAACACCTGATGGAAGCTATTGTATTGCAGGTACTTGAATCCCGGCGGCAGCCGGGCAATTCCGCCAACCCGGCCTGTCCGCCATAGCTTTAGCGACGGCGGAAGGGTTGCCAGACAGTAGCCGGGGGTCGAGCGTCAGCGACACCCCCGGATCTGGCCATGAAACGGGTCGCACCCCGGCGGGGTGCCAGAACTCCCCAACCCGGCGTCAACCCCATAAACGTTTCTTCCATGAGCACACCCCGACCAAGCGGATGGAGGCTTTTAACCCTCCACGACTCGCCCAAGCGGACAGGATGCCCCGGGGATCGGTCATCCCCCCCTAAATTGGCTTGAGAATTTCCGCCCCGGCTCGTATTCCGGTGGGGATGAATCAATATGAAGCGCGCTTTGGCGGCATTCGCCGGTTGTATGGCACCGAGGGACAGGACCGGCTGGCCCGCGCCCATGTCTGCGTGGTCGGGATCGGCGGGGTGGGGTCGTGGACGGTCGAGGCCCTCGCCCGGACCGGGATCGGCACGCTCACCCTTGTGGATTTGGATGATGTCTGCATCAGCAACGTCAACCGCCAACTGCATGCCATCACCGGAACCTTTGGCCGGCCGAAAGTCGAGGTCATGGCGGAGCGCATCCGGCTCATCCAGCCGGACTGCCGGATTCACGCGTTGCAATCCCTGTTCACCCGGACCACGGCGGCGGAGATCCTGGCCGCGCCCTTTGACGGCGTGGTGGATGCCATTGATCAGACACCCATGAAGGCGCTGCTCATCGCCCGCTGTCGCGGGTTGAAAATCCCCATCGTGACCACCGGCGGGGCGGGCGGGCGGCGCGACCCGACGGCGTTGCGCGTCGCGGACCTGGCGCGCACTTCGCATGACGGCCTGTTGTCGGCCACCCGCAAGCTGTTGCGGGATGAATACGACTTCCCGCGCGAGGCGAAGGCGGATTTTGGCGTGGATTGCGTTTATTCCACGGAAGCCCAGGTGTATCCCACCGCCGACGGCTCCGTATGCGCCACACGGGAGCCGGGCGCCAACCTGCGGCTGGATTGCCGGAGCGGCTACGGCACGGCGTGCTTTCTGACCGGGGCGTTCGGCTTTGCCGCCGCCGCGCAGATGGTGCAGCGCCTGGCCGGGCCCCGGTGAAGGCACTTAACCAACGGGCGGCGATTTCACTTGAGCCGCCCCGGCGGCGCAGGGATTATCAGTTCGATATATTAGAATGAAATACAAATCCATGTTATTGGCGACCGTCCTCCTGGCAACCCCGCTGCTCCCCGCCGGGGCCGGCAATCTGGTGCTGTGGTATCAGCAGCCCGCCGACCAGCCCATGAATCAATCGCTGCCGGTGGGCAATGGCCGCATCGGCGGCCTCATCGCCGGCGGCCCCGCGCAGGAGAACATCGTCCTGAACGAGGACAGCCTGTGGACGGGCGACGCCGATCCCTCCGGCGATTACGATGCCATGGGTGCCTACCAAACCCTCGGCCACCTCCTCATTGATCTGCCGGGCCACACCAATGCCACCGCCTACCGCCGCGACCTGGACATCGGCGACGCCCTGGCCCAGGTGACTTATCAAAGCCACGGCACCGCCTATGCCCGCGAATATTTTTGCAGCCATGCCGACGGCGTTTTGGTGGTGCGCCTCACCGCCGATGCGCCGGGCGCTTACACCGGCAGCCTCACGCTCCAGGACGCCCATGGCGCCCGGACCGCGGCCGATCAGGACACCCTCACCGATGCCGGCCAGTTGGCCAACGGATTGCATTACGAGGCCCGGCTCA
>Ga0302202_10007020_pt1 | contig 10990 bp, 6 predicted proteins | sample II_Bog_N3_3_FD_194579 | JGI IMG/M metagenome (GOLD analysis project Ga0302202, IMG submission 194579) | Peat permafrost microbial communities from Stordalen Mire near Abisko, Sweden - II_Bog_N3_3 | ecosystem: Environmental > Terrestrial > Soil > Wetlands > Peat | place: Sweden: Abisko, Stordalen... | reverse complement strand
GCGTCGGCGCGGAGGGCCCATGACCGGACACGAGGCCCCGGACCGGTCCGGCGGAGGTTCCGACCGACCGGTCGGCGTGCTGGTGATGGCCCACGGCACCCCGGCCACACCCGAGGGCATCGCACCCTTCTACACCACCATCCGCAGGGGCCGTCCCCCGCCGCCCGAGCTCCTCGACGAACTGGTCGGGCGCTACGCGGCCATCGGCGGCACCTCGCCGCTCACCGAGCGGACCCGGGCCCAGGTGGACGGGCTGGGCGCCGCCCTCGAAGCCAGGGAACCGGGCCGGTACGTGGTGCGCTACGGGGCCAAGTACGTCTCCCCCACCATCGAGGAGGGCATGGCCGACCTGGTGGCGGCGGGAGTGGACACGGTCGTGGGCATCGTGCTCACGCCCCACCAGTCCTCGCTGGGGTCAGGGGAGTACATCCGTCGGGCCGCCGAGGCCGCCGCCTCGGCACCGGCGCCGCCCGCCTTCATCTCGGTGGACTCGTGGCACCGCGCCGACGGCTTCGCCCCACTGCTGGCCGATCGCACCCGGACGTCCCTGGACGCCCTGCGGGGCGGAGGCGGGAGCGGCGGGGCGGCACCGACGGCCGTGTTCTTCACCGCCCACAGCCTCCCCCTGCGGGTGGTGGCCGAGGGCGACCCGTATCCGGACCAGGTGGCCGAGACGGGCGCCGACGTGGCCGCGCTCCTCGACCTCGATGCCGTCCCCGACCTGACCTGGGGGGTGGCCTGGCAGAGCGCGGGCCGGAAGGCGGATCCGTGGATCGGGCCCGACCTGCTGGTCGAGATGCGGCGGGTGGCCGAGGAGGGCGCTACGGCGGTTCTGGTCTGCCCGGTCGGCTTCGTCTCCGACCACCTGGAGGTCCTCTACGACCTCGACATCGAGGCCCGCCAGGTGGCCGACTCGCTGGGGGTGGCCTTCGCCCGCACCCCGTCGCTCAACGACGACCCCGCCTTCCTGGGCCTGCTGGCCGAGGTGGTCCGCACGGCCACCCCGGCCGAACCGGACGACCCGGCAGAACCGGACGACCCGGCCGTGCCCGGGACACCCACCCCCGCCCGGGCGTGACCCCCTCCGAGCGGCCGGTGGTGGCGGTGATCGGCGGGGGAATCGCCGGCCTGGCCGCGGCGTGGGAGTTGGTGACCGGGGACGGGTCCGGCCCGGACGCTCCCGAGGTGCACGTGTACGAGGCCGGTGACCGGGTGGGAGGCAAGCTGCGCTCCGAGGAGTTTGCCGGTCGCCGTGTGGACGTGGCCGCCGACGCCTTCCTGGCCCGACGCCCCGAGGCCACCGACCTGTGCGCCGAGTTGGGCCTCGAGGGGCAGCTGGTGCCGGTGGGAAGCGTGGGTGCCTCGATCTGGGCACGGGACCGCCTCCGCATGATGCCCGGAGGCCTCAACCTGGGTGTCCCCACCCGTTGGTGGCCCCTGTTCCGGTCGGGGATCCTGACCCCCAAGGAGTCGGTCCGGGTGGCCCGCGACCTCGTCGCACCCCACCTGCGGACGGGCATGGCCTTCGGCGACCGCTCGGTGGGCGACATCGTCGGTGGGCGACTGGGCCGTCCGGTGGTGGATCGCCTGGTCGATCCCCTGGTCGGCGGCATCCACGCCGGCGGGGTCGACGACCTGAGCGCCGCCGCCACCTTTCCGGTGCTGCTGGCGGCCTCGCAGCAGCCGGGGAGCCTGATGCGTCGCCTGGGACAGGCCATGAGACGGCGGGGCGACACCCCTGCCTCGGCGGCGGGCGGGCCCTCGGCACCCCCGGCCTTCCTGACCCTGTCGGGGACCACGGCCAGCCTGGCCGACCTGACGGCTGCCACCCTCGAGGAAAGGGGGGTGACCGTCCACACCGGGGTGGGGGTGGCGGCGATCGGCCGCGCCCGGCGCCGGGGCAAGCAGGCCCGGAGGGCAGGCGGGCGCTGGCAGCTGATGCTGGGTGGCGACGAGCCCGCCGTGACGGTCGACGCCGTGATCGTGGCCGTGCCTGCCCCCGAGGCCTCCGTGCTGCTGGCCGCGCACGCGCCGGTGGCGGCGGGGATGCTCAGCGCCATCCAGTACGCCTCGGTCGGGGTGGTGACCCTGTCCGTCCCGGAGGGGTCCATCCCCGGGCCGCTGCGGGGGACCGGGTTCCTCGTGCCGCGGACCTCGGTCCTCGAGGGGCGGCCGTCACTGGTGACCGGCGTGACCTACCTGGACCGGAAGTGGCCCCACCTGGCCCGGCCCGGGGACCACCTGATCCGGGCCTCGGTGGGCCGCTTCGGCGACGCCCGCCACACCGACCTGGACGACGACGAGCTGGTGGCCTCGGTCCTGGGCGAGCTGGCCGTCCTGCTCGACCTCCACGTGCGCCCCACCCACACCCTGGTCACCCGATGGGACGACGCCTTCCCGCAGTACGAGGTGGGGCACCTCATCCGGGTCGGCCGGATCGACAAGGCCATGGCCGAGCTGGGCACGGTGGCCGTGGCGGGGGCGGCACTGCGGGGCGTGGGCATCCCGGCCTGCATCGCCAGCGGGCGTGCCGCCGGGCGCCGGATCCTCGGCGCACTGCACCCGGCCCCGGACCCGGCCCCGGACCCGGCGGCGCCGGACCTGGCGGCGTCGTGACCGTCACCGGTCCGGCTCGACCCGTGGCCCCACCCGTCCGGTGACGGGGCAGCCGACGCCGGCCACCACCCTCGTCCCGGACGGTGACGGGGCCGCCCGCGGCCGATGGCGGCCGTCGCGGGTCACCATGACCCAGACCAGCCGCGATCGGGTCACCCCCCGGCGGGGGGCGGTGGCCCTGCCGGCCCTGGCCGCCGGGGTCGGGCTGGCCCTCTCGCTCCCCCCCTGGGGATGGTGGATCCTGGCCTTCCCGGCCGCCGGCCTGCTGTGGTGGCGGTTGGGCGGCCTGCGCCCCCGGACCCGCCTGTGGGCGGGCTGGCTGGCCGGACTGGGGTGCTACGGGCCGGGCCTCCTGTGGGCCCGGTCGTTCACGACGCCCGGGGCGCTGGTCCTCATCGCCATCGAGTCCGCCTTCGTGGCCGTGGCCTGCCTGGCGGTGCCGGCCGGCCCGGTGGTGGCGCGGGCCCTGGCCTTTCCCGCCGCCCTGACCCTGGCCGAGGCGGCCAGGATGGCCTGGCCGTTCGGTGGGCTCCCCATCGGCGGGGTCTTCCTGGGCCAGGCCGACGGCCCGCTCCTCGGCACTGCCCGCCTGGGCGGCCCGCTGTCCCTCAACGCCATCGTCTACGTCGGAGGCGTGGGCCTGGCCTGCCTGGTGGAGGCCGGGGTCCGGACGGCCCGGGACGGCACCCGGGCGGCCAGGTTCGCCCGGGTCGACACCGGGACGGGGGCGGACGGGGGCGGACCGAGGCCCGGGCTGGTCTCGGGGGCGGTGGCCGGGACCGGGGCACTGACCCTGGTGGGGGTGGTCGCCGTCGTCGTCGTGGCCGCGGTGGGCGTGCTGGGAGACCACGCCCCCGACGGTGGCCCGTCGATCGGCAGCGTGACCGTCGCCGCCGTCCAGGGAGGCGGTGCCCGCGGCTTCCGCAAATCCCAGATCGACCCGAGCGTCGTTCTGGCCGCGCAGATGGCGGCGACCCAGGACATGCAGCGCCTCGACCACGGGGTCACGCCGGAGCTGGTGCTCTGGCCCGAGGACGTGGTGTCCCTCGACACCGTGCTGACCGACTCACCCGAGGAGGGGGTGCTGTCGGACCTGGCCCGGAGCCTCCACACGACGCTGGTGGTCGGGGTCACCGAGACCGTGTCGTCGACCGCCTTCCGCAACGAGGTCGTGGCCTTCGGGCCCGACGGGGCGCTCGTCGCACGGTTCGAGAAGGTCCACCGCGTGCCCTTCGGCGAGTACGTCCCCTACCGGAGCTTCTTCGCCCACTTCGCCAACCTCTCGGCCGTGCCACTGGACGCCATCCCGGGCACCGGCACCGGACTGATGCGCACCCCGGCGGCCCCGCTCGGGGCCATGGTCTCCTACGAGGTCTTCTACGCCGACCGGGGGCGGTCTTCGGTGCGGGCCGGCGCCCAGCTCCTGATCGTGCCCACCAACACCTCGTCCTACGCCACGGCCCAGGTCCCCACCCAGGAGATCGCCGCATCCGAGGTCCAGGCCGTGCAGCAGGGTCGCGACCTCCTGCAGGCCGCGCCCACCGGCTACAGCGCGGCAGTCACCCACCGGGGGGATCTCCTGGACCGCTCGGTGCTCGGCGCCCGCCAGGTCGTCGTCGCCACCCTGGACCGCCGGGACGGGACGACCCTGTACGTGCGGTTCGGTGACGCGCCTGTCCTGGTGCTCTCCCTGGCCGCCCTGGTGGCCGGATGGTGGCTGGCCGACCGGCGGTCCCGGCGGTCCCGGCCCCCGCGGCGGTCCTGAGCTCCCGGGGGACCGGGCGGGTCCTGGGCTCCCGGCGGGACCGGGCAGCCGGGGGGGTCCCGGGGATCAGTCGTAGTAGCCCGAGTGGATGTACACGCAGGGGATGCCCTCGGCGTGGAACATGGCGAAATTGTTGGGGTCGTCCTCGAAGGCCAGGCGGAGATCGAACCCGTAGGCGCGCAGCTCGTCGACGCTGTCCCGCTTGAACCAGGTGACCTGGGAGTAGTCCCCCCGCGACCGCATCACCAAGAGGTCCCAGCGCAGCCCGTAGCGCTCCAGCCAGGCCAGAGTCTGGGGCTGGACCCGCATGGGCCGGCCCGTCAGCAGGATCACCTGCAGGCTGGAGTCCAATAGCTCGAGCACACGGGCCAGCTCACCGATGACCGGGTCGTCACCGCAGGCATTGAAGAAGGCCTCCCAGTCGCGGCGCCCCCGCTCGATGAAGTGCTGGCGCCCGACCGCGTCCGACAGCACCCCGTCCACGTCGAACACCACGGCCGGCCCCGGCTGTTCGAGGGGGCCGTCCCGCCAGGCCCAGTTGGACGGGACGTAGCGCGAGATCACTCGTCCGCCGGGGAGACGGACGACAAGCGTCGGATCTCCTCGACCACGGCCGGGTCGGCCAGGGTGGTGGTGTCACCCAGCACGCGGCCCTCGGCCACATCGCGGAGCAACCGGCGCATGATCTTCCCGCTGCGGGTCTTGGGCAGTTCGTCGGTGAACACCACGGTCTTCGGGCGGGCGATGGGGCCGATCTTCTCGGCCACGTGGGCCCGCAGCTCCTGGCCGAGCTCGTCGCCGGGCTCGGTGCCCGCCACCAGCGACACGAAGGCCACGATGGACTGGCCCGTGGTGGGGTCGTTGGCCCCCACCACCGCCGACTCCGCCACCAGGGGGTGGTCGACCAGGGCCGACTCCACCTCGGTGGTGGAGATCCGGTGTCCGGACACGTTCATGACGTCGTCCACCCGGCCGAGCAGCCAGAGGTACCCGTCCTCGTCCACCTTGGCCCCGTCGCCGGCGAAGTAGCGGCCCGGGAAGCGGCTCCAGTAGGTGTCGCGGTAGCGCTCGGGGTCACCGTAGATGCCCCGCAGCATGGAGGGCCACGGGCGGGTGAGCGTGAGGTACCCGCCCCCCGTGTCCACCCGGCGGCCCTCCTCGTCCACCACCTCGGCACCGATGCCGGGCAGTGGGAGCGTGGCCGAGCCGGGCTTGGTGGGCGTGACGCCCGGCAGCGGGGCGATCATCATCGCTCCGGTCTCGGTCTGCCACCAGGTGTCGGTCACCGGGCAGTGCCCGCCGCCGATGACCGTGGAGTACCACATCCACGCCTCGGGGTTGATCGGCTCCCCCACCGAGCCGAGCACCCGCAGCGACGAGAGGTCGTGGCGACCGGGGTACTCGGTGCCCCACTTCATGAAGGTGCGGATGGCCGTCGGGGCGGCGTAGAGGATGCCCACCCCGTAGCGCTCGACGATCGACCACCACCGGTCCTTGTCCGGGAAGTCCGGCGTGCCCTCGTACATCACCGACGTGGCGCCGTTGGCCAGGGGCCCGTACACGATGTAGCTGTGGCCGGTGACCCAGCCGATGTCGGCGGCGCACCAGTAGACGTCCCGTTCGGGATGGAGGTCGAACACCACGCGGTGGGTGAACGCCACCTGGGTCAGGTAGCCCCCGGTGGTGTGCATGATCCCCTTGGGTGCCGCGGTGGTCCCTGACGTGTAGAGGATGAACAGCAGGTCCTCGGCCTCCATGTGCTCGGGCTCGCACCGGTCGTCGGGGCGCCCGCCGGCCGCGCCGTCGTCGCCGCTCATCAGCTCGTGCCACCAGTGGTCGCGACCGGTGGCCAGGGAGGCCGCCGGCCCATCGCCCCGGTCGCCGATCCGTTCCACCACCACCACGTGCTCGACGCAGGCGGCCTCCGACACCGCCTCGTCGACGTGGGCCTTGAGGGCCACGGCGGCACCGCGCCGCCATCCCCCGTCGGCGGTGACCACCACGGCGGCCTGGGCGTCGAGGATGCGGTCACGCAGTGCGTCCGAGGAGAATCCGCCGAACACCACCGAGTGGACCGCCCCGATCCGGGCGCAGGCCAGCATGGTCACGGCCAGCTCGGGGATCATCGGCAGGTACACGGCGACGCGGTCGCCACGGTGCACCCCCAGTCCCCGCAACACGTTGGCGAACCTCGACACCTCGACGAGCAGATCGGCGTAGGTGATGGTCCGGGTGTCGCCGGGCTCGCCCTCCCAGTGGAAGGCCACCCGGTCACCCCGGCCCGCCGCCACGTGCCGGTCGAGGCAGTTGGTCGAGACGTTCAAGGTGCCGCCGTCGAACCACCGGGCGAAGGGCAGGTCCCACTGCAGCACGGTGTCCCAGGGGCGGTACCAGTCCAGCGCACCGGCCTGCTCGGCCCAGAATCCCTCCCAGTCGGCCTCGGCCCTTGCATAGATGCCAGGGTCACTGACCAGGGCCTGATCCACGAATTCGGCCGTCGGAGGGAAGACACGGTCCTCGGAGAAGTAGTCCTCGATGGTGGCGCCGCCGGCCCCGGGCGCGCTGTCGGATCCCCCCTGTGGTCCGTCGTCCGACATGACTCCCCCTTCGCTCCCGTACTGGCCGACGGGCCCACGGCCCGGCGCGCCTCAGCCTAATGGCGCCGGACCTCTACGATGGAAGGGCCGTGACGTCGACCACCCACCCGCTCGTCGGGGCCAGTCCCCAGGACCGACGGCCCGTCGACGAGCCGGTCGCGTTCGATCCGGAGCCGGGGGCCGCCCGGATCGAGGTGCCGCTGGGCCGCCGGGTCATGGTGGTGAGCGACCTCCTGCTCACCCCGGAGGCCACCGCGTCGACCACAGCCACCACCACGGAGCTGGCCCGCGCCCTCGACACCTGGGACGGTCCCGGCATCCTGATCATCGCCGGCAACCTGTTCGACCTGAGCACCACCACCGGATCTCCCCTGCCCGAGTGCAGCCGGGCCATGGAGGCCCACCCCCACCTGGGCCGGGCCCTCAACCGGTTCCTGACCATCGACGAGCGCCGCATCATCCGCCAGACTGGAACCCACGAACCCGGCTACGACACCGATCCCGAGACCATCGCCGCCATCGCCGCCCGGGGTGCGGAACAGCACGGGCCCGTCGACCTCCACCTCCACACCGCCAATGGCGTACGGGTGGTGCGCGTCGAGCCCGGCGAGCACGCCTACGCGTCGGGCAGCTGTGGCGAGGACACCGAGTTCGACCCGGCCGCCGACGCCAAGCCGGGGGTATTGGGGCAGTCGCCGGCCGGCAAGGGCTGGCGCACCCTGGCCGCGCAGTCCGACCGTGACGCCCCCTGGCTGGTCGGCCTCAGCCGGCTGTCGGATCCGTCGGCCCTGTCCCGCTTCGTGGTCTCCCGCACCCTGTACCGGCGCCTGGGTCGCTACGCCTGGTGGTTGCTGGTCCCCTTCGTCGTGGCCGTGCTGCTGCGAGTGGCCGTGACCCCGTGGGTGCTGGGCCATCTCGGATCCGGCCTGCCGGCCCGGGCCATCCGTCACGCCCACCAGGCCGACCTCGGGGACCAGATCGTCATCGCCGCCGCAGTGGCCGTGGTCGTGCTGGCCGTGTTGAGCGTGGTCCTCGGGATCCTCAGCCGGCGTATGTGGTCCATCCTCGGCGGTGGCGCCCTCGGGAGCGTCCGCGCCGAAGCGGTGGCCAACGACACGGCGCGCGACGCCGCCCGACGGCTGGTCGGTCGGGGCTACGCCGGCCTGATCACCGCCGCCACCTTCCAGTCCGAGCTCACCCACCTGGGCCTGGGCTTCTACGCCAACGTCGGTGCCACCGGCGAGGTGGTGGAGGAGCACGGCGGCCGGCTGGGGCTGCCGCCGGTCTTCGTCCACAATCAGCGGGTCAGCTGGGTCGAGGTCGAGACCGGCGCCGAGCTCCACGTCCGACTCCTGTTGGGCCGGAACGAGCTGAGCTCACCCAGTGCCCTCGAGCGGCTGGTCCGCAAGGACCGCGGCACCCGCAGCCTGCACCCCACCCTGGTCGCCTCCTACCCCATGGGCGAGTCGTGGCCGCCCGCCCCCGACCTCCGACTGGCCCACAAGCGGGTGCGCCGGGTGCGGCGGTGGGCGTCGGCCGCCATCCTGTTCGCCGGGATCATCGACCTGCTCGACGCCATCACCCCCCCGCTGCGCGGCCGGCTGCACGTGGTGCTCCAGTTCCTGCCCCTCCGGGCCAGCGAGGCCGCCGGGGCGCTGATCGCCATGGCTGGGCTGGCCCTGGTGGCACTGGGCCGGGGCATCCTCCGGGGCCAGCGGCGGGCGTGGCGGGTCGCCGTCGTGCTGCTGTCGGTGACCATCGTCCTCCACCTGATCGCCGGGGCCGACTTCGAGGAGTCGTTGGTGGCCCTGGCCGTGCTGGTGCTGCTCGTGACCCACCGACGCGACTTCCAGGCCGCCTCGGACTGGTCGTCGCTGCGCTCCGCCTTCATCGCACTGGGCGTCGGAGTGGTGACCATCACCCTGCTCACCACGGCATCCATCGAGCTCTTCATCAGGATCGGGCGCCATCACCACACCCACATCCCGTGGTGGACGGCGATGTGGGCGGTGTCGGAACGGTTGGTCGGCATCCAGACCATCGCCCTCCCCCACCGCGCCGACCGCTTCCTCGCCCCCGCCCTGTTGGCCATCGGCCTGAGTCTGGTGGCCATCGCCCTGTTCCTGTTCACCCGGCCGGTGGTGGACCGGCGGCTGAGTTCCGGGCGCGCCGCGGAGATCAGAGCCCGCGACATCGTCCGGCGCCACGGGGTCTCCACCCTCGACTACTTCGCCCTCCGCTCGGACAAGAAGTGGTTCTTCCACCGGGACAGCGTGGTGGCCTACGCCGTGTACGGGGGGGTCTGCCTCATCTCCCCCGACCCCATCGGGCCCCGGAACGAGCGCGAGCAGGCCTGGGCCGCCTTCCGCCGCTTCGCCGACAGCCATGGCTGGGTCACCGCGGTGATGGGCGCCGGCGAGGACTGGCTGCCCATCTACCGCGACTCGGGCATGCACCACATCTATCTGGGCGACGAGGCGGTGGTGAAGGTCCAGAGCTTCACGCTGGCGGGCCGGACCATGAAGGGGCTCCGCCAGGCCCACAACCGGATCAAGAAGTACGGCTACACCGTCAGCTTCCACGACCCGTCGCGACTGGACCCCACGCTGGCCGCCGAGCTCACCAAGCTGATGGGCCTGAGCCGGCAGGGCGAGCACGAGCGGGGGTTCTCGATGATGCTGGGCCGGGTGTTCGACCCGCGGGACACCGGTCTGTTGCTGACGGTGGTCCGGGGTCCCGATGGGGCGGCGGCGGCCATGTGCCAGTTCGTCCCGGCCCCCGGCATCCACGGCTACTCACTCGACCTCATGCGCCGCGATCCGGCCGACCATCCCAACGGGCTGTTGGACTTCGCCCTGTGCTCGACCATCGAGTACCTGCGGCCGCGTGGTTGTGAGGGGCTGAGCCTCAACTTCGCCGCGCTGCGTTCGACGCTGTCGGGGGACAAGGGGGACGGCACCGTGCAGCGGGCCGAGCGCTGGTTCCTCAAGCGGCTGTCCAACTTCGCCCAGATCGAGTCTCTGTGGAGGTTCAACGCCAAGTACGAGCCCGAGTGGCTGCCGCGTTACGTGGTCTTCGACACCGCCGAGCACCTGGTCCCCGTGACCATGGCCATCGTGCGGGCCGAGTCGCTCTGGGAGATCCCCGTCCTCGGGCGGCTGTTGGCGGCAGGCGCCGAGAAACGCACCCAGGCGACCCAGCGGGAGACCGAGGAGTTCTTCGCCTCGTTGGGCCAGTGGGACGGCACCGATGCTCCCCCGGTGGCGCTCCCGGTGTCAGGTGCCGAACCCGTGGGCGCAGCGGAGTCAGCCGTCGGGACGGCACCGGGCGACCGGCCGCCGGTCTGAGTCCGGGCCGGTCCGCGGGGCCCGACCGGCCCGGTCAGGCACGCTCGGATCCGTCAGCCCGGTGGGAGCGACGGGGTGCCCGGCGACGGTGCGCCGCGGCGGCCGGCCACCAGACCGACCAGTCCGATCAGCGCCAACGTGATCAACACCACGATCACCGCCACCAACGTCGTGGGCTTGTTCCACACCACCAGCACGAACAGGCCGACGGCCAGCACCGCCCACTGCAGGCCGCGACGGTGGGCGGACACGAAGTCGTGGAACGGACCGGCTGACAGCCAGCTCGGCCCGCTGCGCCGGGCCACCAGGCGCTGGATGGCGGGGACACCGGCCAGCACGGCGATCACTGCCACCACCGCCGCGATGATCACGATGGTGCGGACACCGTCCTGCAGCGGCGCGCTGACGGTGTCGATGACCGCGGCGTTGGCCGGCTTGGACTGGTCAGGGCTGAGCGAGGACAGGTACTGGTTGCGTCCCACCGACACCGCCACCAGGATGATCCCCATCGACAGGGCCAGCCCGGCGCCGGCACGGACCAGCCCCTTGCGCCGGTTGCGGGCCAGGGCGACGGCCGCGGCGAACAGCAGCAGGGCCAGGATGGGCAGGAGCACGGCCACCTTGTTGAGGACGCGGACGAGTTTCTGGATCTTGGTCAGCTGGTC
>Ga0302202_10007019_pt1 | contig 10990 bp, 8 predicted proteins | sample II_Bog_N3_3_FD_194579 | JGI IMG/M metagenome (GOLD analysis project Ga0302202, IMG submission 194579) | Peat permafrost microbial communities from Stordalen Mire near Abisko, Sweden - II_Bog_N3_3 | ecosystem: Environmental > Terrestrial > Soil > Wetlands > Peat | place: Sweden: Abisko, Stordalen... | reverse complement strand
GTTGGGCTCCCGCGTTTTAGCGCCTTCTCGACTGATTTTTTCTCGTCCATGGTGACTCTCCTTGTTTCATTGGAGTGTCACCCAATTATGAGCTTATCTTGTGTCTATGATCCGGTAGTTAGCACAGCGATCTCCGGCGCGACCGGCCCGACGTATGTGATCAACAGCGCAACCCCGGACGACGCTGGAAGCTATTTTTGCCTCGTCACGAATTCCGCAGGATCTCAAAGCAGCAACGCAGTAAGTGTTAATGTCGTAGGTTCTTCCAACCCGGGAAGGCTCACCAATCTCTCTTGCCGTTCCACCGTGGGATCCGGAGCAAATGCCATGATCGTCGGCTTCGTGCTGGGGGGGCGTGGAACCTCTTTGAACAAGAGCGTCCTTCTGAGGGCGTCCGGGCCCGCTCTTTCGCAGTTCAATGTGTCCGGTCTGCTTCCAGATCCTGAACTCACGCTCAACACCGCCGCTGGCGTGGTTGCATCCAATCGGGGTTGGGGCGGAAGCCCCATGGTATCTACTGCCGTTTCGGGAGTCGGGGCGTTTGCGTGGAATAGTACTACGAGCAACGATTCCGCGTTGTTTGAGTCACTTGCACCTGGTGCCTACACCGCCGAGGTAAGCGGGGCATCGGGCGACACGGGAATTGCCCTGGCCGAAATATATGATGCGAACTCGTCGCGGGCCTATAATCCCTTGCTGCCGCACCTCGTTAACTTCTCCTCTCGCGTCAAGGTGGGCACGGGAGGCAATATCCTCATTGCCGGATTTGTGGTTGGGGGTACCACCTCCAAGACCGTCCTCATCCGGGCCTCGGGACCGGCGCTCACCCAGTTCGGGGTTGCCGGCATCCTCCCGGACCCGAGCCTCCAGCTCTTCAGGAGCAACGCCGACGGAAGCTCGACCCTGATCGGAAGCAACACCGGGTGGGGGGCCAACTCCCTCATTGGATCCACGGCTTCCTCGGTCGGGGCCTTCTCATGGGGATCGGCCGCAACGCCCGACTCTGCCCTTGTCATCACGCTTCCCCCGGGTTCCTACACGGCCCAGGTATCCGGCGCCAGCGGGGACACCGGGGTCGCGCTCGTCGAGGTGTACGACGTACCCTGATCTCGCTCAGTGAAGTCCCTTCCGTGGAAATCCGAGCGCAGCGCGAAATCCGCTACTTGAGGTTCGCGAGAAGTGCCATCGCGTCCATGTTCCCGCCGGCAAGCGCCTTGCGCAGCCAGAACATCGCCTGTTCCTGGGCCTTCGGGACGCCGAGCCCGAGCGAGTAGCACACGCCCAGGTAGTATTGGGCATCCGCGTAGTTCTGCTCCGCCGCCTTCCTCCACCACTTCGCAGCCTCGGCATGGCTCTTGGCCGTGCCTTCGCCCGCGAAGTAGCTGAGCGCCAGACAGTATTGCGCCCCGGCATGGCCCTGCTTGGCGGCTAAACCCCACCACTTGACGGCCTCCGCCGGATTCTTGGCGTAGCCGTCCTCGCCGTTGTAGCAGCATCCCAGGGTGTATTCCGCATCGTCGAGGCCCTGATCGGCTGCCTTGCCGAACCATTTGAGCGCCTCGGCGGGGTCCTTCGAAACGCCGCGCCCGGTCTGATAGCAGAGGCCAAGAATATACTGGAGGTGGGGGTCCCCGTCCTGAGCCGCGGCAATCAGCTCCTGGGTCTTCCGGGCTTCCGCAAGGTCGGGCTGGCTCAAACGGATGCTCGAGCCCGAAACCGGCCCGCTGGCGTGGACCCTCCCGGAAAGGCAGGAGGTGACAAATAGGGCGACAGCCATCCGGAGCCCTGGGGCGGCCAACTTCCATGTGCTATAGGATTGGGTCATGTTTGAATTCCATTGCGGATTCCGTGCCAGACTCCCTTTCGGCACGAAGTTCCGTGTCTTTAGCCGCGGGATCGCACGCGGAGTCCTTGTGGGTTCCCCAGAAAAGGCGATGGCCCTGCTCCCAAGGCCTTTAAAGGGGGTAGGTCCCGCGTCCGTTCGGCTGCGGGTCGTTTTCACGGGACGGAACCGGGACCGTGCGAATCTCCGGGCTGCAGGGCGTCGGAAAATCAATGGCCCCCCGCCGTGGGAACGGCGGGGGGCCATGTAGCTTGGATCTCTATCTGCGGCGTTCCGCAGAGCGGCCACTCAGGCCGCAATAGCCGCCGGAGCACATCCCGCGCGGAGCATTAAAAAATGCTGGGGGAACAGTAGGGCATAGGCGGCGAGACTAAGCACGCTGTGCTGAGTCGGGTTAAACGATGTCCAAGGAACACCCCAACTGATCGGACCAAGTTCACTTTTGAAAAGCGGATTTTCAAGGGGGGACGGAAATTCCGTGATGCCTTGCGGTCGAAAGGAGTATCCCGCGCGCAAGGCCAGGACGGCCGCCTTTCGGTCCGTGGGCTCATCGTGGGGAGGCTCGTCTTCAGTTTCGAGTAGGTTCATGGGGTTGGGTTACTTAAGGGTCCCCTGCGGCAAAAAAACGGGTCGCGGATGGGCCGGGGATGCGGAGTCTGCAAAGGAGAAGCGGTACGGATTGGGAAAGAGAGAGTCTAAGAGGGTATGAACCGCATGGATGAGGGGGTGGAGGTTCCCGTGTCGTCGCACGTCGTGACGAGCCCGGGTGTCGAAAGGTCGGAGTGGAGGGCCGTGGTCAGACCCTATGAGCACTCCGTGCGCTGGCGGGCAAATTTGCAGGTGGCCGATACGCTCATTCCCTACGCGGCGCTCTGGGTGGCGTGCGATTACAGCCTCAGAGTCAGCTATGGTCTCACCCTGGCCCTGACGGTCGTGGCGGCCGGATTCATGGTGCGGCTGTTCATCCTGTTTCACGACTGCGGCCACCGCTCGCTCTACACCTCGCGCAAGGCCAACGCCCTTTTGGGATACTTCCTCGGCATCCTGGTGTTTGAGCCCAGCGACCTGTGGTGGGACGCCCACAATATCCATCATGCCTCGGCCGGGAACCTGGACAAACGCGGTATCGGCGACATCCCCACGATGACGGCCCGGGAGTACCTCCGCGCCTCCCCGTGGGCTCGCCTCAAGTACCGGCTGCAGCGCAATCCCCTGAGCCTCCTCCTCTTCGGGGCTCCGTTTGTTTTCATCGTGGGAAACCGCTTTTACGGAAAGCACGCGGACAAGAGGGAGCGTCGCAGCGTCTATCTCACGAACCTGGGAATCGCGGGGGTGGCTGCGATCCTGTGCTATTTCATCGGGTGGAGGGCCTACCTTGCGATCCAGCTGCCGATCATCGTGTTCGGCTCGGCCGCGGGCATGTGGCTTTTCTATGTGCAGCACCAGTTCGAAGGGGTCTATTGGAGGCGCACGAAGGAGTGGCGCACCGAGGAGGTGGCCCTGAAGGGATCGTCCTACTTCCACCTCCCCGCGGTTCTCCGCTGGATTACCGGCAACATCGGCTTTCACCACGTGCATCACCTGAGCGCGCGAATCCCCAATTACCTGCTGCAGCGCTGTCACGAGGAGAACAGCCTCTTTGATTCGGTGAAGCGCCTCACCTTGAGGAGCAGCCTGCGCTGCATTCCCCTGCGCGTCTACGACGAGCAGAACCGGGAATTGATCAGCTTCCGGGAGATGAAGCGGCGGCTGGCCGCGGGTGTGATCACGGCCTAAGGGTCCGATTCGTCCGGGCAGGGTGCGCGGCTTGCGCCGAGGGCAGAAATCCCCAAGACTCCCGCCTCCCTTACCCCCTGGGCAACCCCTTGATCCGCATGTCTGCTTTACAGCATCCATTTCGCAACCTCATGAGGCTCGCCGGGGCCTTGGTCCTTGCGGGCATCGGCCTTCCCCCGGCCCAAGCCGCCGAGAGCCCGGGTGAAGCCGGGACGGCCCAGGTTGCGGCGACCCCTCTGCGCCCCGTCGCCTTTGAGATGAACGGAACGTGGATCGGCAATGCCGTCTGCTTTAGCCCGTACCGCCGCGGTCAGGCGCCCCGGGGGGCGCAGCCGACCGACGAGGAGATCTATCAGGACCTCCGCCTGGCGCAGCGCTACTGGAGTCTGCTCCGACTGTACGATTCCTCGCCGGTGGTGGAGCGCACGCTGCGCTTGATCCGCGAGCACCACCTGCCGCTGCGCGTGCTCCTGGGGTGCTGGATCGACACGGATTCCGTTCCGGCCAACCGGATGCTCAACCTGCAGGAGGCGGCGCGGGCGATCCGGCTCGCCCACACGTACGGCGACCTCGTGCTCGCGGTGAACGTGGGAAACGAGACCCAGGTCAATTGGTCCGCAGACCGGTCGGACCCGGATGCGCTGATCGGCTACATCCGGCAGGTCCGGGGCGCGGTTTCCCAGCCTGTGAGCTGCGCGGACGATTACAGCTATTGGAAGACGCCCGAGTCGAAGCGCATCTCAGCCGAGCTCGATTTTGTGATGGTGAACCTCTATGCGCTCTGGAATGGCCAGCCGCTCAATCAGGCCATGGACTGGACAGCGGGGGTTTACGACGAAATCCGGGTGCTGAATCCCGGCAGACCCATCGTGATCAGCGAGACGGGATGGGCCACCCGGCACGACCTGACGAAGACCGGGCCGGGCGGCGAGGCCTCGCTCATGAAGGCCGAGGCCTCCGTTGCGGCGCAGGAGGACTACCTGAGGCAGCATTACGCATGGGTCGACAGGAACAGGGTCCCCACGTTCCTCTTCGAGGCGTTTGACGAGTCCTGGAAGGGGGGCGGCTCCGATTCCAGCCCCGATGTGGCGGAGAAGCACTGGGGCGTGTTTGACGAGGATCGCCGGCCCAAGGCCTCGTTCGCCGCGTTCGCGAAGTCCTACTACCGCTAGGATTGCGTGGCGCGGCCGCGTCCGCCTAGGCCGGCCCGGGCGCTCCCGGGGTCGGCTGCTGCAACACGCGGACGTGCTTGCGGATCTCGCGCGTCAGCGCCTCGGCGTCGGTGTCGTCCAGTCGCCACAGGACGCATTGCCAGCGGTGGGCGAAGCTTCCCGCCGTGTCGTACCGGCAGTGCTTGAACATGTGGTCGAACGCGCGGCGCCTCTTGCGATAGTCCCCCTGGAGCTGCGTGAACCGCTGAAGGAAGGACTGCAGGTAGGTCTCCGCAAACGCGGCCAACAGGGGGACGATCCCCGCCCGCATGTTGACCGGGCGGGCATAGTCCTTCGCCATCTCGACCAGGCTCCGCCGATAGTCCGCGAAGGCCCCGCTGGGATCGCCCACGATGATCTCGGAGGGCAGGCCGGTCAGCGGGTCCTCGATCACGATCTCGTCGCCGTCATCAAAGATCGTCTGGACCCCGCGCTCCATCGCCCGGCCCACGATGATGTTCGAGGCCGCGGCCCTGCCGAGGAGGGCGGCCAGCCGGATCGCATATCCCTCCTTCAGATACCTTGAGGGCGGCAGCTTGTCGGTGGCGAGGCCGCCCAGGTAGCCGCGCTCAAAACAGGCCACGGGGAGCGTCCGGCCCCGGAATTCCGGATTGTTGCCCGCATACCGCTCGCGCGTCTTAAGGACGCGGGAGCGCGCCGGGACGTTCATGCCCAGCTGCCTTGCGCCCAGGCCGCGGTCGAGCACGTAGTCCGTGTAGTCGTCGTTCTCGAGGAGCGCCTGCAGGAGCGGCTTGCCTTCGTCCAGGTGCTCCGCAATCCCCCATTTCTGGAGCCGGATGTGGCGCAGGATCGGGACGGCAACGCCGGGGACCTTGAGCTGCGCCAGGTACACCCCGCGCCGGCCGCTCGTGAGCGGGCGCACGGTCGAGAGGGACCGGCCGATCCGCCCGATGTTGATGTAGTCCAGGGTGCCGTATTCGCGGATGTAGCTGAAGATGAACTCGCGCACCAGGGGGTCGCAGAGGGCCCGCAGGCCCTCGTCCTGAGGCCTGCGCTCCGCCTCCTCAAAGATCGAATCGAACACGAATTCCCCCTCCTCGAAGTGGCCGCCGGGCAGCCATTCGACCTGCATGAAGAACTCGGGGCTCAGGTTGCGCAGCAGGTCGATCGTGATGGTCTGGTCCTGCTGCGACACCAGCGCGCTCAGCATCTGGTTCCGCCAGGGTTCGGCCTTCACGTCATCCTGCCTCAGGTCGAGCTCGACCGAATCCCGGAACTTATCCCTGAGGACCCTGAACCGCTCCCGCAGGTCGGCCGGCGCAAGGCTGGCGAAGGCGACGCCCTTGAAGTCCCCCGGGCCTATCCCGGTTAGTCCGGGAGGGAAAAGGGCCACCTCGAGACTTCCCCGGCGGTTGCGCTGCGCGCCGTAGACGGCGATCTCCTGCAGCTGCCGGGCCAGGGCCGGGTCGTCCAACTTTCCGAGGCCCGCGAATTCCTGGTAGGTCAGGTGCCGGGCGCCCGTGAACCGGTTATAGTAGTAGATGGCGCCCTCCTGGATCGACACCCGCGAGGCCTCGATCAGCCGGCACATGTCCTCGGCGGACTGCGGCAGCGGGCAGATGCGCCAGTTCTCGCCGCGCGCCTGGATGGCGTCGCGGACCCGGGGGTCCATGACAAAGAGGAACCGGATGTTCTTTCGGGAAACGAGCTGGATCTCGTCGAGCAGCGAGTCGGCCGCGAAGGCCAGTTCCATGTGGGACGGATCGGGCCGGATCACGATGTGGTTCTCATCGGTGAAGAGGTCGACGGCCTCCTGCATCAGGAGCTCCTCGTCGGCGGCCGGCAACGCGGGCTGCCCCAGGGCTTTCCGCCGCTCGTGGATGCGCTCGATGAACGCCATCCGCTGGGTGGCGTGGATTCCCGGGAGCGTCACGAGCACCCGGTGGAAAGGGAAGATCGTGCCGATGCGGGACCGCTGCGGGCCGCCGGAGTCCCAGGTGCGGGGATCCGGTCCAATGACTTCCACGGGAAGCGGCGTCGATGCGCCGTCCGGCGCGGACTTGAGCGTTGTCTCTGGGGTTACCACGGGGATCTGGGACAGTGTTGCCGGGTGGGCCCCCTGCTGCAATAGAGCATTGCCCCAAACCGGGCCGGGCCGTGGGGCGCCTTTTGTGCGCTGGCCCTCTTTCCGGTTACCGGATTGGCTCGTCCTGCAATGGCTTCTGGAACGCTCACACGGCGAAGGGCTCCCGTCCTTTGCCCCAACGCCTGACGGCCCCCATCCCGCCCGATGGACGCGCCCGGGATCAATGAATGCTTCCGCCTTCTTAAGCTCAGGCGAGGGGTCGATTTTGCGACGGTCAAGCAGGCCTACCGGAAGTACCTCTACAAATGCCACCCGGATCGGTTCCAAAGCCGGCCCGAGATGCTTCCGGATGCGGAACGGAAGGCCAAGCACCTGATCCAGGTCTACGGCATCCTGGAGCAGTGGTATAAGGACAATGGCGGGATCGATCCCGTCTCCCCGATGCCGCAAACCGGACCGGGACAGAGCGCCTTCGATCCCACGGCCATGCCGGAGGAGGAGGACGGCGAACCCGAGCGGCGCATTCCGCCCTGGGCCAAATGGGCTGCCGCAGGCCTGGCCGCGTGTCTCCTGGTGCTTGCCGGGTGGTTCATGGTCCAGCCGAAGGCGGGAGTCGTCCCCGCGGCGGCGCAGGGAATCGCGAAGGCCTTCACCGCCCCGCCCCCCGTTTCCCTCGAGACTCAGCCCACGCCCGCCCCGGAGGTCGTCGCGGCCCTGAAGGCCGCGGTCGCCACCCGGACGGCGGAACAGGCTGCGATCACGGCGGAGCGCGAGCGGGCAAGGTCGGAGTGGATCAAGGGGTACCTGGAGGCCGGGGAAGCGGAGCGGAGCGCCGCACAGGGGGAAAGGGACGCGGCAATGGGGGAATACAAGGCGGACGTGCAGGACAGGGCCCTGGAGATCGAGGCCGCGCAAAAGGAGACGGACCGGCGGGCGGGGCAGGCCGCGCTCGATTCCGCGGCCGCGCGGGAAGCCTTCGCCGGGAGCCGGCAGGCCGAACGTGAGCAGCAGAAGCACGATTACAACCAGTGGCTCCTGGCCCAGGGAAAGGAGGCCGTGGCGCTCATCAAGGAGATCCGCAAGCGCGACAACTCGAGGTTTGAGGTCTTTGCGAACACCGAGGATCCCCAGAGGATCTTTGAGTTCTGGACCGCCGCGGAGGCCGGCGCGCCGGAGATCAGCATCGCCGCCAAGACGGGCATCACCATCCTGCAGCCCGACAGCCGCTACTTCCCCCATTTCCGGTCGAACATCTATTTCCACGACGCCGAGGGGAAACTCCTCGTCCGCATGATGGAGTCCATTATCGAGAGGCACGATCTTCTCGATAAGAGGCTGGGGGAGGAGAAGCTCGCCGATGACACCAAGGTGGCGAACTGGAACGTGGATCATCCCATCGGGCCCATCCGCCTGGAGGGCGACCTGGCCCAGGTCCTGGTAAAGAGGGACCGGGCGACGGACCGCCTGGCAAAGGCCCGCGCGCGCCTGGAGCGAGCCGATCATGCCCTTGACCCCGCGGCGGAGGACGCGGCGTTTCTGCGGAGCGACCCTGGCCGCGCGTGGGCGGCCAGGGTCCAGGCGGCCGAGCTCAACCTCTCCGAGGCGAGGCGCGCCCTGGCCGGGGCCGATCCGGCGAGCGTGAAACGGTGAACCGGCGCCCCGCGGAAAAAAGGAGAGGACCTCTCCTAGGACGGGGTCTTTTTTGGGCCGACCGGGATGTGGACCTCGTAGGTCTTCAGGAACCAGGGGACAAAGGGGGCATTCCAGTAGACGGGGTAGGCCGGCCCGCTCGGCTCGACGTCCGCCCTTTTTCCAATCCAGGCGAGCAGCGCGTCCCGGGTCGCTTCAAAGTTCTTGCGATCGTACCCGCCGCGGCCGCCCATGCTCGCGACCTGCCGCTCGGGCACCTCGATGACCTTAACTCCGCCCTCGCTTCCCGTGACCTTCGGGCGCTCCCCCTTGGCCACCCAGAAGTACATCGCGGCGCTGTCGACCTGCGCCTCCACCGGCGTGGTCATTTTGATGTCGTGCGAGGAGATGTACCGGAAGAGCGGCATGAAAAGACCGTTTGCGTTCTCGAAGTACTCTCCCGAGCCCTCGGATTTAAGGAGCGTGCCGGCGGGGAGCACCTTCAGCTCGCAGACGCCCACGGCTGTCGGAGGAAAGGCGCTTTGTGCGGACATGGCGACGGGAAGGAGAAGCAGGCAGGTGAGCGCGAAGGGTCGGAACCGCACGGGTTCGACATGCTGCAAGGGCCCGTGGGCCGTTGCAATCCGCGAGGATCAACCAGGCGGTGCGTGGGTCTTTCCGGAACCAAGCCGGCGATCGGACGGGCGCTTTAGGGGTTGGTCGCCAGGACGCCACTCTCCGCAGCATGTGCGGGCGAGGTGGTGGAGGCGATGGCAGCTCCCAGAACGGACTCATCGGCAAGCCGGGTCATCATGGAGTGCAGTTCCTTGTAGCTCACGGCCTTCTCAGCGGACGGGCTGTCGCTTGCGAGCTTGTCGTCGGAGGGGCGGCTAGCAGACGTCGTCGTTGAGCAGGCGCTCAGGAGTAAGACCGCACCTGCCACGAGCACGGCGCCGGCCAATTTGCGGATCTGCGAGCGTGTGTCTGGGGTAATCATGGATGGGGTTTACGAAGACACCCTACAACCGGGCTCATTATCTGCACCTTGTGAAACTACGTAGTCCGATTTGGGGAGCCTGAACGCCGCCGAGGGCCGGGAGATGCGGGGTTTCAGATCACCCAACTATATATAGGACAGAATCTAACAAATATCCTGGGTTGCCGGATATTCGCAGGGAGTCCCCGGTCGAGCCCCGCGGATGTTGGCGGAAAAGCCCCCTTTCCAATCCTTCGGCGCCTGCGGGCAGGAGCCTCCAAGTGCGGTCTATCGCGGCGGGGCGCCCTGGATCTGCGCCAGAATCTGCTGGGTCATCTCGTTGGCTGGCCTCACCTGGAGGTACGCCTCCAACTGCTCCGCGGCCTCATTGCGCCGGCCCGGCATGTTCAGGAGCGCCAGGGCGATGTTGAGGCGGATCTCGACGAAGCCCGGCATGATCCTCAGGGCCTCCTTGTAATGGGCGATCGCCTCCTCCGGCCGGCCCTGGGCGTTCAGCACCAGTCCCAGGTTGCTGTGCACCTGGGCGTTTCCCGGGTCGAGCTCGAGCGCGATTTCATATTGGGCGACCGCGTCACCCAGCCGGTCGGTCGTGTTGGAGAGGGCGTCTGCAAGGTTCGCGTGGGCCGCCGCGGAATCCCCCTGGAGGCGGAGCGCCTCCTGGAATTGGGCGATTGCCTCGTTCAGGCGGTTGGGACTCCTCAGGAGGGCGGTGCCGAGGTTGGTGTGCGCGGCTGCGAACTCCGGCTGGAGTCGCAGGGCCTCCCCAAACTGGGCGATCGCCTCGTCCAGGCGGTCGGGCAGTTTCCCGAGGGCGCTCCCCAGGTTGTTGTGCGCCTCGGCAAGGTCCGGTTTCAGGCGCAGGGCCTCCCGGTACTGGGCGATCGCCTCGTCCAGCCTGCCGTGGTCCTCGTACCAGACCCCAAGGTTGTTATGGGCCTGGGGATAGTCCTTCCGGATCGTCAGGGCCTCCTGGTAGTGGCTGAACGCCCGGTCCGAATCGCCGTGGGCCTTGTACCAGAGGCCCAGGCCGTCCTGGGCCATCCAGCACCCGGGATTTTGTTCAAGGGTCGATGCCCAGAGGGTGCGCGCGTCGGCAAAATTCCCGCTCTGGGCATTGCTGAGGATAACAAGGATCGCGACCAGGGAGGCGGCGATCCCCATGCCGGCGGCACGGGCCGAGGGGGAGGGGTGCCCGATCAGCGTGGCGACCCCCGCCGAGACGAGCACGATGATCCCGAGGCTCGCCGTGTACTGGAAATGGTCGGCCACGTAGGAAAACAGGAAGGGATAGACGTTGAAGAAGCCGAGCGCCGGGAAGAGCGTCCCGACAAAGAAGAGCCATGCGGCAAGCGGGCCCCGGGAGCGCTTCCGCAGGACGACGAGGGCGACCGTGACCAGGATGGCGGCCACCAGGTATCCCGCCCAACCTGCGGCATCGGCCCCCATGTTCCAGCGCGGATAGATGAGCACCAGGCCGACCGGCCAGA
>Ga0302202_10007017_pt1 | contig 10992 bp, 3 predicted proteins | sample II_Bog_N3_3_FD_194579 | JGI IMG/M metagenome (GOLD analysis project Ga0302202, IMG submission 194579) | Peat permafrost microbial communities from Stordalen Mire near Abisko, Sweden - II_Bog_N3_3 | ecosystem: Environmental > Terrestrial > Soil > Wetlands > Peat | place: Sweden: Abisko, Stordalen... | reverse complement strand
CCGTGGACAGCGGCCACACCACCTTCGTGGAGCTGGCGCCCAACCCGGTCGCTTTGATGCAGGTGGGTTTGACGACGGCGGACGCCGGTCTGCATGACGCCCAGCTGATCCCGACCCTGGCCCGCAAGCAGGACGAGCTTGAGTCGATGGTCTCGACCATGGCGCAGCTCTACTTGTACGGCCATGACCTGGACATCCGGACGCTGTTCACCCGCTCAAAGGGCCCGGAGGATTACGCCAACATTCCGCCGACCCGGTTCAAGCGCAAAGAGCACTGGTTGGATTCCCACTTCTCCGGTGACGGTTCGGTGCTCCCGCCCGGTGCCCACGTCGCGCTGCCGGATGGTCGCCACGTCTGGGAATACGCGCCGCGGGATCAGACCGATCTCGCCGCGTTGGTGCGAACCGCTGCGGCGGCGGTCCTTCCGGACGCCGCGCTGACGGCCGCCGAGCAGCGGGCGGTTCCCGGTCTGGGCGCCCGGCTGGTGACGACGTTGACCCGCCATCCCGGCGGTGCCTCGGTTCAGGTGCACGCCCGGATCGACGAGTCTTTCACCCTGGTCTACGACGCGCTGGTAGTGCGGGGCGGTTCGGATGCGGTGTTGCCGGTCGCAATTGGTGCCGGAACCGCGGTCGCGTCCGCACCCGTTGTCGGCGCGCCGACTCGGGACCCCAGCCAGGATCCGAGGAGCGCGGCGATCGTCGGCGGCGAAGACCCAACGTCGGAAACGCTGGGGGACAGTCTGACCACTCGCTACATGCCGGCCGGCTTCACCAAATGGTCACCGGATTCCGGCGAGACCATCGCCCAGCGATTGAGCACGATCGTCGCGGCCGCGATGGGTTACGAGCCCGAGGACCTGCCGTGGGAGGTGCCGCTGATCGAGCTGGGCCTGGACTCGCTGATGGCGGTGCGGATCAAGAACCGCGTCGAGTATGACTTCGACCTGCCACCAATTCAGTTGGCGGCCGTGCGCGACGCCAACCTCTACGCCGTCGAGAAGCTGATCGAGTACGCGATCGAGCACCGCGACGAGGTGCAGGAGCTGCACGAGCACCAGAAGACTCAGACGCCCGAGGAGATCGCCCGGGCGCAGGCCGAGCTGCTGTATGGCGGCCCCAAAACCGATGAGGCGCCGGCGCCGACCCCCCCTAACGGGGACCTGCCAATTCCACCGCCGCCGACCGACCCGTCCGGCCCTTCGGCCAATGGCGCCAAGCCGAATCTGACCGGGGCGGCAGAGGCGCTCAGCCAGGAAGCGGTCGCCAAGGCGCTCCATTCCGATGTGCCGCCGCGCGATGCTTCTGAGCGGGTCACCTTCGCCACCTGGGCGATCGTCACCGGCAAGTCCCCGGGCGGCATTTTCAACCCGTTGCCCAAGCTGGACGAAGAGGCGGCCGCCAAGATGGCCCAGCGGCTCTCCGAGCGCGCCGAAGGGCAGATCACCGTTGAGGACGTGCTGACGTCGGAGAGCATCGAGGCGCTGGCCGACAAGGTCCGCACCTACCTCGAGGCCGGGCAGATCGACGGGTTCGTCCGCACGCTGCGGGCCCCGGAGAACGATTCGCAGGTGCCGGTCTTTGTGTTCCATCCGGCCGGTGGCTCGACGGTGGTGTACGAGCCGCTGCTCAACCGGCTGCCGGCGGACACTCCGATGTACGGCTTGGAGCGCGTGGAGGGCACCGTTCAGGAGCGGGCCGCCCAGTATGTGCCGAAGCTGCTGGAAATGAACGACGGCAAGCCGTTCATCCTGGCCGGGTGGTCGCTTGGCGGTGCGCTCGCGTACGCGTGCGCGATCGGGTTGAAGAGGGCCGGTGCCGACGTGCGATTTGTCGGGATGATCGACACGGTGCGCGCCGGCGAGGAGATCCCGCAGACCAAGGAGGAAACCCGCAAGCGCTGGGACCGTTACGCGAAGTTCGCCGAGCGAACCTTCAACGTCGAGATTCCCGCGATCCCCTACGAGCAGCTCGAAGAGCTCGATGACGAGGGGCAGGTCAAGTTCGTTTTGGACATCGTCCAGCAAAGCGGCGTGCAGGTTCCGGGTGGCATCGTCGAGCACCAGCGCACGTCTTATCTGGACAACCGGGCGCTCGAGACCGTCGAGATCGAGCCTTACGACGGCCACGTGACCCTCTACATGGCCGACCGCTACCACGATGACGTCATCGCGTTCGAGCCGCGGTACGCAATCCGCAAGCCCGACGGCGGCTGGGGTGAGTTCGTGGCGGACCTGGAGGTGGTTCCGATCGGTGGCGAGCATATCCAGGCCATCGACGAACCGTTCATCGCCAAGGTCGGTGCCCACCTGGCTGAGGTGCTGAATAAGGTGGAGGGGCAAACCAGTCAGACAAGTGAGGTGGGCAAGTAGTGACGGGTACCGAGCCTTCTCGCGCACATACGACGGCCGAGAAGCTGGCCGAGCTGCACGCTCGCATCGAGTTGGCCAAAGAGCCCGGCGGTGAGAAGGCCGCTGCCAAGCGCGACAAGAAGGGCATCCCGAGCGCCCGCGCGCGGGTGCACGCGCTGGTTGATCCGGGCACCTTCCTGGAGATCGGCGCGCTCGCCAAGACCCCGAACGACCCCAACGCGCTGTATGGCGACGGGGTTGTCACCGGCCACGCGCTGATCGACGGCCGGCCAGTTGGGGTGTTCTCCCACGACCAGACGGTGTTCCAGGGCACGGTCGGCGAGATGTTCGGCCGCAAGGTGGCCCGGCTGATGGAGTGGTGCGCGATGGTCGGCTGCCCGATCATCGGCATCCAGGACTCGGGCGGCGCCCGGATTCAGGACGCGGTGACCTCGCTGGCCTGGTATGCGGAGTTGGGCCGCCGTCACGAGGCGCTATCCGGGCTGGTGCCGCAGATATCCCTCATTTTCGGCAAATGTGCTGGGGGAGCGGTGTATTCGCCAATCCAAGACGATTTGCTGGTCTCGGTGCGCGACCAGGGCTACTTCTTCGTCACGGGGCCGGACGTGATCCGGGAAGTCACCGGCGAAGACGTCAGCCTCGACGAGCTGGGCGGTTCCGATGCTCAGGCCCGCTACGGCAATATCCACCAGGTCGTGGACTCCGAAGCCGAGGCGTTCCAGTACGTGCGTGATTTCCTGTCGTTCCTGCCGTCGAATTGTTTCGACAAACCGCCGATCGTCAACCCCGGGCTGGAGCCGGAGATCACCCCGACCGACCTGGAACTCGACTCGATCGTGCCGGACTCCGACAATGCGGCGTACGACATGCACGAAATCCTGCTGCGGATCTTCGACGACGGCGACTTCCTCGACGTCGCCGCGCAGGCCGGCCCGGCCATCATCACCGGGTTCGCCCGGGTCGACGGACGTCCGGTCGGGGTGATCGCCAACCAGCCCATGCACCTGGCGGGGTCGATCGACAATGAAGCGTCCGACAAGGCGGCACGGTTCATCCGGTTCTGCGACGCGTTCGAAATCCCGCTGATTTTCGTCGTGGACACCCCGGGATTCTTGCCGGGAGCCGAGCAGGAGAAGAACGGCATCATCAAGCGCGGCGGCCGGTTCTTGTACGCGGTAGTCGAGGCGGACGTGCCGAAGATGACGATCACCATCCGCAAGTCCTATGGCGGGGCCTACGCGGTGATGGGGTCTCGGCAGCTCACCGCCGATTTCAACTTCGCCTGGCCCACCGCGCGCATCGCGGTGATCGGCGCCGAGGGCGCTGCCCAGCTGCTGATGAAGCGGTTCCCCGATCCGACGACGCCTGAAGCGCAGCAGATCAAGAAAGACTTCATCGAGGGCTACAACCTCAACATGGCGATCCCATGGACCGCCGCCGAGCGGGGATTCATCGACTCGGTCATCGACCCGCACCAGACCCGACTACTGATCCGTAAGTCGCTGCATCTGTTGCGGGACAAGCAATTGTGGTTCCGCGTCGGCCGCAAGCACGGGCTGATTCCGGTCTAGACCGGCGCGACAAACTCAGACGTATAGAACTCAGCCGGATTCTGGGAGTTTGGGTTCGGGCGCTCGACGATCACCCAGACACCCGTCGCGCCTTGCCGAATGCTTTCCTGGATGGTCACCATGCGCGGCCGGGGTTCCTGGATCAGGCCGACGTCGAAGTGGGCACCCGGCTCGTCGGGATCCACCAGACGCACCTGCGCGCTCGCGTTCGAACCGGAGATATGTATGACGGCAACGCCATCACCGTCGTCGGGGCGGGGCACCATGGGTACGGTCCCCAACGAGCTGAAATCGCAGCGGCGGAGGGCCTGTCGCAATGCGACCGTGGTGTCGGCGGCGGCCCTGCCGACCCCGGACGTCGCCGCCGGGGAGACCACCACGGTGACCGCCGCCCCGAATGTTCCTATGCGTCTCAACGCGCTCATGGAGCCCCCCGTCTTCGCCATTGAAGATTTCCTGTCGGAATGGGGATGGATATTGACCGTAGGTACGAATTTCAAACCCAAGTGGATCTCAAATCGGGGCGAATTTCGAAGAGGCGCAGCACTATTCGACTCATGACAAATTACTGGCCGCGCGGATAAAGCCGATTGAACGTTAGGGCTTGATCCGGATCTCCCCGGGAGACCACCATCCGGTTCGGGTCGCCGTGCCCAGGTCGAGTTGCGCCGGACGCGCGTCCACCAGGGTCTCGAACTTACGCAGCGATCCCCAGTCGCGGCCCCAGTCATGGGACAGGTAGGTGGACATGACGTGCGCCCGCAGCAGCAGGTCGGTGATGCCCAGCAGGCCGCCGTTGACGCCGTCCTCCCAGGTGTCGGTGTCTTGCTTCTTGGCGTTGTAGTCCGGCGTGATGCGGAACTTGGGGATCTCGGTGACACCGTTGACGTGCAACATCGGCTGTTGGCACGGGAAGGCCAGCCCGACCGCCCAGTCCAACAGCACCGGCTGCGACGAACCGAGGTACTCCTGCACGGAGCGCAACTCCGGCACCCGCGGAGGGGTCACCGCAATCCAGGCCTCCGGGGTCAGCGACAGGTCCTCGGCCACCACCCGGACCGCAACCGCGTCGGCGGGCATCTGAGACCGGGCGAAGCGCAGGTTGCGCCACACCTTCGGCTGCTCTCCGTAAAGGTCATAGGGGACCAGCCGCCCGGCCGGCACCACGGTGTCAGTTCCGGAGTCGCCGGGACCGGGCTTGCCGTATTCCAGCACGACGGTCTGTCCGCTGGTGTGCCCGTGCAGCACGCTGTTTCCGGCGATCTCGCCCGCGGCGGTCACCACGACGAGTGGGTGGCCGGCGTCCGGCTTCGGCAGCTGGTACCACGCCGACGCCAGCCTGCTTTGCTGTTGCGGGCCGGTGGTGTAGCTGCCGGCCAGCGGAACCTGGTCTGGTTTGAGGCCGTAAGGCAGCGGCACCAGCGAACCGTTGATGCCCGGCGCCTCCAGCTTGGTCGGGGCATCCCAGTCGTAGTCGGTGCCCGGCTGCGCCACCGACGTCTCCTTGACCGATTCGGCGAGGGTGCGGTCCGGCACGCCGTTGGGGGTGAACCCGGTGGGATTGACGCCGCCCAGCGGGCCCAACGGGCCGTAATCGCCGGGTAGGGGCGCCATGAATCCGGCGTTGCTGTCCGGCTCGACGAGCAGGTCGTCGGCCAGCCCGCAGCCGCCCGCGAACTCCCGCAGGTTGGCCCAGCCGTTGGAGTAGGTGGGGTATTGACGCACGATCCCGGCCACCATGGATGCGATGAACACCAGCGCCATGAATCCGGCCGCCAGCGGGATAGGCGCGGCGGTGACCGCTCGCGCCAGTCGGCCTTCCCCGTGGTCGCGTGACGCGAAGTGCAACCCGATAGCGCAGAAGGCGGCGATGGCGAACAGGACGAAAAAGACCGCGCTGACGCTGATGCCGGCGAATCTTGGCATGACGCTGTTGAACGGCACGCCGTAGCTCGACACGTACCACCAGCCATTGGTGGTAGCGAAGCACAGCGCCAAGACAAACAGCAGCGCCGCCAGGAACGCCATCCGGTTACGTGACCAGCGCAGTATCGCCGGCGACACCAGCACTGTCGTGAGTGCGGCCATCGCCGCGCCGACGGCCGCGAACAGCCCGAAGTGGTGCACCCACTTGGTGGGGGTGAACATCAGGAAGAACATGGTGCCGAAGATGACACCCATCAGCCGCCAGGCCGGCCCGCGGGCCACGCCGGGAACTCGCTTGCGCCGCAACATGATGAACACCGCGGTGAACAGACACAGCGCGGTGATCAGGAAGCCGAATCGGCGTGATAGCGAGCCGTCGACGGTGGGCAGGATCAGGTAGTAGTAGCGCAGGTTCTCGGTGTACCACGCCTGACTCGGGCCGACTGCGGTGCGGATTCTGGTGGCTTCCAACACTGTCGAGAGTGTCTGGTCGGCGAACACCACGGTGAGGATGACAGTCCCGGCGGCCAGGATCGGTGCCACCAGCGGCCAGGTGCCGACCAATCGATGACGCCGCACCAAGATTCGCAGGATCGGACGTCCGCCGGCGATCAATGCGGCAACCGCGATCAGGCCGGTGGGCTGGACACCCAGGGTGAAAGCGGCGGTCACCACCGCCAGCGCCGCTGGTGTCAGCCGAGACGCGCACATGGAGCGTTCGATCAGCACGTAGGTGACAAGTGAGCCGAGCGCGATGATGGGTTCGGGTCGAAGGCCGTTGTCGAACGGCATCCACGCGGTCAGCAGGACCATGCCGGCCGCCCAGTTGGCGGCCTTGCTTGACGTCACCGCCGGCCCCAGCCGAGGCAGCACCTCACGTGACAACAGCAGCCAGCACAGCACTCCGGCGATCAAGTCCGGCAACCGGATCCACAGGCTGGCGTCGCTGACGTGGGTCATCAACGCCAGCAGGTTGTAATACCAGCCGAATGGGTCCTCGGGGCTGCCGAACCAGCGGAAGTAGTTGGACATGTAGCCGGCACGGTCGGCGACCCGGGCCATGCCCAGGATGTAGCCATCGTCGGAAGAGTTCGCCCCGATCACATGCCAGAGCAGGAAACCGAATATCACCGCGGCGTCGGCCAGGGTGAACTTGCGCCAGCGCGTCGGAATCAACCGGTGCATCCGCCGGCCGTCCAGCTGGTCGAGCCGCCACAGCGCGACCAGCGCCACGACGGTGGACAGCACCGCCAGCACCATCGCGAGCAGCTTCAGTGTCGTTGGGGTGGTGGAGAACCGAGTGTCGATGGTCGCCGAAAGCTGAAGTCCGGGGGGCGCCGGACCGGTCAGATCGGTGAACACCCCGACGATCTGCGGACGCAGGTTGGGGTCGGGAAATCCCCCGCGCACGGGCTTGCCCGCCGGGTCGGTCAACCCGACGAAGGTGGCGAAGGCCCCTGCCTGTGTGGAGGTGATCTCGATGCGCTGGCATTGCGGGGAAGACACCTGATCCCGGGGCGCGCTGGCCAGCACCACATTGCGGTCGGTGACGACCACGCTCTTGCTGCCGGCGACGACGAACAACGCGTTAAGCGCGGCGTCCTTGCCCTTCTTGGGTGCCGTACCCAGCACGACCCCGCCCTCGGCCGGCAGGGCCCGCACCACAGAGCACGGCACGGTTGCCGTCACATCGACCGGCGTCAGCGAGATCAATGGCGCTGTCAGGCTGTTCAATTGGCCGCTTTGCGGCCAGTTCAGTGTCGCGGTGGTCTGCACGACGGGCAGCAGCGGCGTCGCGACCGACAAGACGAAACCGATCAGCCCGGCGATCGTCGCAACCCAGCGGGTGACCCGCACATTACTAGTCGGGGGGCTCATGGGAGGGCCCGAATCGGTCCCTGCCGGCTCCAGCCGGGCACGGTGATCACACCCTGTTCGATAGCGCCAACCGGTGCATCACCGGCCGGCACCAACGGGTAGTACTTCTCGACCGATCCCCAGTCGCGATGCCAGTCACCGCGCAGGTACGTCGAGATGGTCGAGGTACGCAGCATCGCCTGAGTGACCAGGAAGGGACCGCCGGCCTCGCTCGCCTGCCACCCGTTCGACGACGCCGCCGTCTGTTTGTGGTCGGGCAGGATGCGGTATTGCGGAAGTTCGGCAACGCCAAGGTGTTCGGAGAACGGCCGCTGGCACGGGAAGTTTGCGGCGGTCGCGATGTCCATCAGCACCGGTGTCCTCGACCCCATCAGCTGCTGCAGGGTCTGCAGCACGGGGACCCGAGGCGGCGTGAAGGCGAACCACTGTTCGGAACTGAGATTCGGGTCGTACGCGACGATGCGTGCCACGTTGGCCTCCGGGGGTGCCCACGCAAGCGGAAACCGCAGATTGCGCCAGGCGGGCTCCGGCCCGATGTCGATCGGCGTCACCTCCGTGAGCGGCTGGGTGGTGCCGTCGGGGCGAGCGACGCCCCACTGCAACTTCAGCGACTGCCCGTAGGTGAAGGTGCCATCCTCTTTGTACGACCAGATCGCACCGGCGGCGGAGACCACCACGAGCGGCCGATCGCCGGTGCTCGCTGTCCAATTAGCGGGCAGCTGATACCACGCCGAGGTCGCCGTAGCGGCCAGCGAGTTCTCGCCGTAGCTGCCGATCACCGGCGTGCGGGCCGGGTCGAGGCCGAAGGGCAGTGCCGCGTGCGACCCGTTCATCCCCAGGGGGCCCTTCCCGCCGGCCGTGCCCGCGGAATCACTCATGGCGGCGTTGGGCTTGTTGGGTGACGCGTCGGAATTCACCACCCCCGGTTTGGTTACCACCGGGTACGACCTCAGGTCATCGCCCACCCCGTCGGGTTTGAAGCCGACCGGGTTGATCCCGCCGAGCGGCCCGTCCGGGCCAAAGGCCTGTCCCGGGACCGGCTGCAGCAGGCCGGCATTGGGGTCGGGCTCGGTCACCACGTCATCGGCCATCGCGCAGCTGGTGGTGCGCGACCCGGAGGTCGCGGAAATAACAGCCGCGAGGTTGGATTTGGCGGTGGTGTAGAGCGGGTAGCGGCCGACGGCGCCCTTGGCCAGCGAGCCGACGTCGCCGAGCACCATGATCGTCGCGACCACCAGCAGTGGGGTCGACGCAAGGACGCGGTTGCGCCGGTTGTCCTTGACTTCGGTGTGGCCGGCGTAGTCCATGCGGAAGTGCTGCCAGGCGGCCAGCAGTCCGGTGATGATCGACAGCGTCAGGAACATCGACGTCACCGGATGGCTGGCGATGACGGGTTGGATGTCGAACCACGGCACCCCGTAGTTGCCGACGTAGAACCATCCGTTGATGCCGGAAGTGGCCCACGCCAGCACGAACAGCAGCGCCGTCACATACAGCGTCAGGTTGCGGCGGTTGTGCAGGCCGATCCGGGCGCAGGCGAACGCGGTGACCGCACCGAGGGCACCGGCCAGTCCGGCGAACGCACCGAACTGAATCGCCCACTTCGTGGGTGTGAACGTCAGGAGCAACAGGCCGATCGCGGTGGTGCCGAGCAATCGCCACGCCGGGCCGCTGGCCAACCCGGGCACCCGGCCGCGGCGCAGCAGTATGACCAGCATTCCGAACAGGCACAACAGCAGTACTAGCACCGCGAACCGCCGCGACATCGACCCGTCAGGGTTCGACTCCACGGTAAGGAAGTAATAGCGCAGCCAGTCTTGGTACCAGGCGATCGTCGGTCCGACCTTGTATTTGATGCGTGTCGACTCGGCCACGGCGGCCAGCGTTTGGCTGCGGAACACCACCACGGTGATCAGCGACAACGACGCCGCCAGCACCGCGAGCGGGGCAAGCAACCCGTCGGTCGGCTGCCGCCGCCGGATCGTCTGGGCGATGGCACGGGCCCCGGTCAGCAGCGCGGCGATGGCGATCAACCCCTGGGGAGCCAGCGTCGCCGTGAGGGCCGCGACCACGATCGCGACCGCGGCCGGGGCCAGTCGCTGCAGCGCGATCGCGCGCTCCACCAGCATCCAGGTGACCAGCACGCCGAGGGCGATCAGCGGCTCGGGGCGCAGGCCGTTGTTGAACGGCAGCCAGGCGGCCAGGAAGACCGCGCCGGCGGTGAACACAGCCACCCGGCTGGCCCGCAGGCCACCCCTTCCAGGTCCCAGCCGCCGCAGCACCCAATGGCCGATGATGAGCCAGCACGCGATCCCCGCCAGCGTGGCCGGCAGGCGCATCCACACGCCCGCGGTGCTCACCGATGCCAATTTGGCCAGCACCGCGAGATACCAGTCGAACGGTGCCTCGGTCGCCCCGAAGTACCGGTAGTAGTTGGCCACGTAGCCCGCCTTCGGCGCTACCCGCGCGATGGTCAGGTTGTAGCCGTCGTCCGACGAGGTGGCACCGATAACGTGCCAGAGCAGCAGCGTTCCGATAACTCCCGCGTCTGCCAGCCAGGTGGCGACGCCGACGTGCCGCCAAGTCGTTTTCCCGGTTGCCCCGGCCCCGCGGCCGCTGGGGCGGTAGCGGGAGAGCCAGGCGATGGGGGACCGCCAGTGGACCAGCGTCGCGCCCCGGCTGTGGCGATCCAGCGCGGCCAAACCGAGAATGGCGACCAAGACCGCCAGCACAGCCACCACCATCACGACCTTCTTGATCGCGGTGGGCGCCGTGATGAACCGGGTGTCGATGTCGACGCGGGCCGACAACCCGGGCTGTGTGGGCACCTTCAGGTCCGTAAAGATCCCGCCCACCTGCGGTTTCTTCTCGGCGGGCAGGATGCCGGCGGCGCCGGGTATGCCAACGAATTCCGCGCCCGCGCTACCGGCGTCGGCCCAGGTGTGCAGCCTGCTGCAGGCGCCCGCGGCCACCGCCGAGCGCTGTGCCACGGCCGCCACGGTGTCCCGGAACGCAACCACGACCACGTCTTTGTCGGCGCGCACGAAGAGTCCGTTTTTGCCGGCATCCACCCCGCCGCTTGGCAAAGTCGAAACCACCAGTCCGCCCGCTGCGGGCAAGGTGGCGATTGCCGAGCAGGGGATTGAGATGTCCAGCGCGCGCGGTGCGCCGGACACCAGTGGGGCGGTGATCTGGGTGACGTGCCCGGTGGGACCGTCAGAGGTACCTTGTGGCCACAGGACGGT
>Ga0302202_10007014_pt1 | contig 10997 bp, 9 predicted proteins | sample II_Bog_N3_3_FD_194579 | JGI IMG/M metagenome (GOLD analysis project Ga0302202, IMG submission 194579) | Peat permafrost microbial communities from Stordalen Mire near Abisko, Sweden - II_Bog_N3_3 | ecosystem: Environmental > Terrestrial > Soil > Wetlands > Peat | place: Sweden: Abisko, Stordalen... | reverse complement strand
ACCAGCGTGACGACGTTCAGGGCATCATCGTCGACGCCGTTGCGGACGAAGTTCTTGTGCAGGACGACCGTGGCGCAGACCGCGGCCAGCCAGAGCAGCAGACCGAAGGTTCCAGGATGAACTGGGCCGATTTGGAATGATCCGATGTGAAACGACCACGGTATGTTGAGATAGGGATACATGCAGTGACCAGTATAGTGGGCAGGCCGTCGTCGCCCCGACGGCTGCACAAACGGTGCGTTGGTACGCGTTTTCCTCAGCCTGGGCGAGCAATGGGACCGATTTCGCGCTACTCTACGCGCATGTCCCTGAGCGTGCCACCGTACGTCGCCCCCGAGACCATGGATGTCCTCTTCTCTACCGCGCAGATCTCCGAGCGCGTGAAGGCCATCGGCAAACAGATCTCCGAAGACTATAAGGGCCACTCGATTGTGCTGATCGGCGTGCTCAAGGGCGCGGCGATCTTTCTGTCTGACCTGGCGCGGTCGATTGAGGTGGACAATACCTTCGATTTCGTGGCGGTTTCGAGCTACGGGCGTGCTCGGGTGTCGTCGGGCGCGGTCAAGCTCATCAAGGACATCGACAACCCCATCGAGGGTAAGCACGTGATTATCGTCGAGGACATCCTCGATACCGGACTGACGCTGAGTTACCTGCGCGGGCTGATGCTGCAGCACAAGCCGGCGTCGCTGAAGATTGCCACCTGTCTGGACAAGCCGGAGCGGCGGCTGGTGCCGATTGAGGCGGACTATGTGGGATTCAAGATTCCCAACCGGTTCGTGATCGGCTATGGCATGGACTATGCTGAGCGCTATCGCGGCGTGGAAGATATCCGGATATTTCCGGAGACTCCGCCGGGACATTAAGGCAAACGCCAAGGACGCAGAGGACGCCAAGGTTCGCAGAGGCTCAGAGGGTTTAAGATAGTGAGATGTCCTCAGCCACACACTCCACATCAGCTCCATCGCAGACAAAGATCGTAGCTCCCGCTCGCGGCTTTCGCGGCTCGCTGGTGGTGCCGGGCGATAAGTCCATCTCGCACCGCTATGCGATGCTGGCGGGGTTTGCAGAAGGCACCTCGCGGCTGACGAACTTCTCTACCGGCGCTGACCCGCACAGCTCGCTGGGGTGCATGGCGGCGATGGGCGCGAAGATGGCGCTGGACGGTAAGACGATTAGTGTGACTGGAACCGGCGGCGTGCTGGCACAGCCGAAGGGTGATCTGGATTGCGGGAACTCTGGCTCGACGATGCGAATGCTGGCGGGGTTGGTCGCGGCGCAGAGTGGCAACTACCGCTTGATCGGCGATGAGTCGCTCACGCCACGGCCAATGGAGCGCATCCGCACACCGTTGGAGCAGATGGGCGCGCGCATCGAGCTGACCGAAGGCCACGCGCCGATGACCGTGCACGGAACGGCGCTCAAGGCGATTGACTTCGAGACACCCATCGCCAGCGCGCAGGTGAAGACTGCCGTTCTGTTCGCGGGATTGCAGGCGAAGGGCACGACGTCTATCGCCGAGAAGGTGCGCACGCGCGACCACTCCGAGCATGCGCTGCGGGCGTTTGGCGCGCGTCTGGAGCGCGAGAACGACCGGCTTACGATAGAGGGTGGGCAGAAGCTCCACGCCATCGACGCGACGGTGCCGGGCGATATGTCCTCTGCGGCGTTCTTCCTCTGCGCTTCCCTGCTGTTTGAGGACTCCAACCTGGTGCTGGATGCACTGGGCATGAACCCGACTCGCGCGACGCTGCTGGATGTGATCTCCGCAATGGGCGGCGTGATCAAGGTGCTGGACGTGACCGAGCAACACGGCGAGATGGTGGGCACAATCCAGGTGAATCGTGGCCGGACACTGCGCGGCATGAAGATTGCGGGTACCTTGACGGCCCAGCTGATCGACGAGCTGCCGGTGATCGCCGCCATCGCTCCGTTCACCGAAGGCGGCGTGAGCATCCGCGATGCCGGTGAGCTGCGCGTGAAGGAGAGCGACCGCATTGCGCTGGTGGCGAAGAATCTGCGCGCGATGGGCGCGGAGGTGACCGAGCACGAGGACGGCATGGACATCCCCGGCGGACAGCGGCTGCGCGGCGGCGTGATCGACTCCGGAATGGACCACCGCATCGCGATGGCCTTCTCCATCGCCGCGCTGCGTGCCGAGGGCGAGACCGAGATCCGCGGCGCAGAGGCGGCGAGCATCTCCTTCCCGGAGTTCTTCACGTGGCTGGATGAATTGGCAATTCGTTAGTCGCGGAGTCTCCAGGTAAAGCGGCGCGGCGGAAAGGCCTCGAGCAGATCGCGCAGGCTCTCCTTCACGTCCTCTACTGTGACCTCGTCGATGATGTAGTCGTTCGGCGCAGCGGCGAGGTCAGCCTTCTTGAGGATGCGAGTGCGCGGGTTGTCGAGCGGCAGCCACTCGATCTCCGGGGACCACGCGGGCGCGATGATGACCAGCGGCAGACGAACGGCGCGGGCTAGATGCATCGGTCCCGTGTCCAGTGTGAGCGCGACATCCGCAACGCTGAGCAGCGCGGCGAGTTCCAGCAGGCTGGTGCGGCCCGCGAGGTTGGCGGCGCGGAAGGACAGGCTCTTCTGCAGGCGCTCGATGGCGGGGCTCTCCGATGCCGAGCCGACGAAGACGACCTGCATACCGAAGTCGCGGTCCAGCCACTCGGCGATGATACGGAAGCGGTCGGCGCGCCATGATTTGCGCTGCGTAGGGCTGGTCTGCGTGATGAAGACGGCGATGGGCCGCGCCTCGTCGATACGTTGATCACGCAGCAGCGCTCGTGCGGTTGCAACGTCCTGTGGCGAGGGATAGACGCGCGGCTCCAGCAGATTGGGATGGCTCTGCAACCGCTGCAGCAGCGTCTTGCCGTGGCCCAGAGCTTCGATGAGGCGGAGGTTGTTGGCGATCTGGCTGATGCGCGGATCATAGGTGAGCGGCGCGGCGGAGAGTTCCGGAGCAACCGTGAAGCCGACGCGCGTGTGCATGCCGCTGCGCAGCGCGGCGATGGCGACACGCGAGCGCTCATTGCCGGTTGTTTGCAGAGCGGCGAAGGGTTTGCCGGGGAAGAACTTCGCGGTACGGAGCGCACGGACCGCAGGGCGCATATCGGTGATCGGACTTGGGGTTTCGACCAGCCGGTCGAGGTTGGGGTTGCCGCGCAGAATCTCCAGCGCAAAGCCGCTCGCTGCGACAGCGATGTGCGCGTCTGGAAGGACTGCGCGCAGCGCGGCGAGCAACGGCGTGGCGTGAATGGCAGTGCCGAGCGCAAGCGGATATTGCAGCAGCACGAAGTTGCGCAGGCCGGAGAGCGTGGGCTGCTTGTGCGTGAAGGCGCGTTCCAGCGCGGCGAGCGCGGAGATGGAAGCAGATTTCACCATGAGAATAGGCTTGAGGATATCAAGAATTGCGACGCCCTTCCGCTACATCTTGTATCGGCCCATTTCATCATCGTTCAGGCTCTCCAGCCAGCGGCGCAGATCTTCCGGCGTGAGACTGCTGGCTCCATCGGAGGCGCGGCGAGCGTGATCGAATACTTCCTTCGAGACGAAGATCGGGCAGTCCGAGCGCAGCGCAAGCGCTATGGCGTCGGACGGGCGCGCGTCGAGCGCGACGATTTCCCCGCCCTGGTCCATCCAGATGGTGGCGTGAAAGGTGTCCTCGCGCAGCGCGCCGACGACGACGCGAGTAACGCGTGCGTTCAATCCGGCGATGGCGGAGCGCAAGAGATCGTGAGTCATAGGCCGCGGCGTCGTCGCTTTTTCGATTTCAAGCGCGATCGCGTTGGCTTCAAAGAGTCCAACCCAGATGGGCAGCACCACCTCGCCGGCCAGGTCATTCAGCACCACGATGGGCATCTTTGTGGAAGGGTCCATCATCAGGCCGCGGATGCGAACTTCAACCTCAGGCTCCTCGGTGGGCGTGGAGTCGAGTTCGGGTTTGAATCCGGGCAGGTGCATGGCGTTAGTGTACCGCCGAAGTTGGCGTAAATACGTAGTGCAGATTTTTGGCTTTCAGTTGCCAGTTGCCAGTCTTCCAGTTTGCCAGTCAGACGGTAACGCGAAGATCGAGTGCCTGTTGGGCGAGGAGAGCGGGTGACGGTGTTGTGGCGGTGGAGATAGCTTCCCCCACCAGCGAGCTGGGAAAGACCTGGGTGATGCGAACGTCGATGTACGAGCCCACCGTAGGTGTGGAGTCGCAGGTGAAGTTGACGGTCTTGTTCTGCGTGGAGCGGCCGATGACCTGACCGCGCGAGGTGTTGTGGCCTTCGACCATGATGGAGAGGGTCTGGCCGAGGTGGCGCGCGTAGTTCGTGCGCTGGATCTCGCGCTGGCGGGCGTTCAGAATGGCGAGGCGTGCGATCTTCACGTCTTCAGGGATGGAGTCCGGCATGTGTATCGCGGGCGTGTTGGGGCGGCGCGAGTACTTGAAGCCGAAGATGGCGTCGTAGCCGACCTCTTCAAGGAGCGTGATAGTGTCCTCAAAGTCGCGATCGGTCTCGCCGGGGAAGCCGACGATGATGTCGCTGGTGAGCGAGATGTCGCGCTTGGCGGCCTTGGTCCAGGCGATGCGCTCGAGGTACCAGTCGCGGGTGTACTCGCGCTGCATGGCCTTGAGGACGGCGGTGGAGCCGGACTGCACGGGCAGATGCACGTGGTCGCAGAGCGTGGGGACCGCGTCGATGGCTTCGACGATGTCGCGGGTGAAGTCGCGCGGGTGCGAGGTAGTGAAGCGCACGCGCTGGATGCCGGAGACCTCGCCGACGGCCGCGAGCAGTTCGGCAAAGCTGCGCTTGCCGGTGGGGTCGCGGTAGCTGTTCACGTTCTGGCCGAGGAGCTGAATCTCGGTGTAGCCGAGCTGCGCGATGCGCTGGGCCTCGGCAAGGACGCTGGCGCTGGTGCGGGAGCGCTCCTTGCCGCGCGTGTACGGGACCACGCAGTAGCTGCAAAATTTGTCGCAGCCTTCGATGATGGTGATGTAGCCGCGGTGGGGGTTGGTGCGGGCGGTGAACTCGGTGTCAAAGGTCTCGTCGGTCTGGCGGTCGTCGAGGCCGGTGATGCGGTTCTCGCCAGCTTCGAGGCGGGCGAGCATCTCGGGCAGGTTGCGATAGCTGGACGAGCCGGCGACCAGCGAGACGTAGGGAGCCTTCTCGAAGATCTTCTCGCCCTCCTGCTGGGCGACGCAGCCGATCACGGCGAACCGCTTGCCCTCGCCCTGGAGTTTTTTGTATTCGTTCAATCGGTGGAAGACCTTCTGCTCGGCCTTGTCGCGGATGGAGCAGGTGTTGTAGAGGATCAGCCCCGCGTCGGCCTCGTCGGCCTGGGTGTAGCCCTCGCGCAGGAGCGTCCCGACAACTTTCTCCGAGTCGTGGGCGTTCATCTGGCAGCCGAAGGTTTCAATGTAAAAAGTCTTCATGGTTGAGCCGTTTTGATTCCTGTGGGGCCTTTGAGTACTGGTGTTTTACGGGGGGCTCCCCCTCCCCCTGTTTTCGCTAAAAACCGCATTAATAAAGACTTAGCCTTGGTTCTCTGCCTTGACTACCTGTAAATACCTCATTCAATTGAACGTAAGATCTAAGTACCGCACAACAAAGGGGTTAGCTGCGTTGCAGTGACCCTCCGGAGTGAGATCCCACCTGTCTCTATTGTAAGGGGTGTGTCAAGCAATAATGGGTGTCTGAGGAGCAGCCAGAGCATCGAATCTCTGCCGTCAGGAGGTTGGATGAGATGTCGACAAACACGCTCAACAAGCAAGAAGTCAGGATTGGATTCCTCGGCCTGGGGCTGATGGGTAGCCGTCTCACAGAGCGGATTCATGCGGCTGGCTGGAAGGTTCAGGCATGGAACCGCAGCTCGGAGCCAGCCCGAGCGATGGCCGCAAAGGGGGTACCCATCGCGGAGACTATCGCGAAGCTGATAGCGGATTCGGATGTGGTGATCTCCAGTCTGGCGAACGATGCTGCCGTGGAGTCTGTCTATTTCGATGGGGGAGGTGTGTTTTCCTGGGCCAGGCCGGGAACGATTGTGCTGGAGATGAGCACGATCTCGCCGCAGCTCTCGCAGCGGCTGCACCAGAAGGCCTCCGATCAAGGCGTTCGGCTGCTGGATGTGGCGATCTCGGGATCGACGCCGGCGGTTGAAGCAGGAGCGATTACTCTGCTTGCGGGCGGCGATCACGACACCTTTGAACATTGCACGCCGATCTACGAGTCCATCGCGCGGCAGTGGTTTCTGATCGGCGGCCCGACATCCGGGATTCAGATGAAGCTGGTCGTCAACCTGCTGCTGGGCGTTGACATGCAGGCCATCGCGGAGGCGGTGTCCCTTGGCGAACATCTGCGCATTGATACAGATGTGCTGCTGGACGTGCTGGCGAAGACTACGGTCATTCCACCGGCGTTTGCCGGGAAGTTCAGGAAGATTCGAGACAAAGATTATTCGCCGGAGTTCCCATTGCGGCTGATGAGCAAAGACATGGACCTGGTGATGGCGACGGCTGCCGAGCTGGGGGCCAAGTTGCCCGCGGCGAAGGTCGCGCAAGCGGTGCTCGCCTCCAATCTCGCAGCAAGCGGCGATCTGGACCTATCGGCGATTACGCCATCTGTTATTGGCTAGTGGAATGAAGAGATTTGGCGCCCCGATGCATGAAATGCGTAATCCGATACGAAGGTGAACAGCCAGTCTGCCGAAAAAAGATCTTCCCGGCTATCGGATTTGATCGAACTTTAAATGCCTCGCATTGCAAACAATAGAGTGTGCAGAAGAATGGATAGATCCATGAAGAAGCCGCAGTTTCGCATGTAATACAAGTCATACTCGGGACTTTCATGGATGGAAAATGCGCGGTCGGCACTCAGCTGCCACAATCCGGTAATTCCCGGGATGACCTGTAGTCTCTGTCTCTGTACAGGGCTGTAGTGATCAACAAGGAATGGCATCTCTGGCCGCGGTCCTACTAATGACATCTCTCCCCGCAAGACATTGAGAAGTTGCGGCAACTCATCCAAGCTCATCTTTCTCATCAGTCTTCCAATCCTGGTAATTCGATTATCGTCAGGCGCGATAGGAGACTTTGCATAACTTGGAACGTCCACGTGCATACTGCGAAACTTAAAGATCGTGAATCTTCTACCGTTCAGGCCAATGCGCTCTTGATAGAAAAGCACCGGTCCGAACGAGTCCAACTTAATGAGTAGAGCTATTACCGCGAAGAGGGGCGAGAGTAACAATAGGGCAATCAGCGAGACAATATAATCAAATGCGCGCTTGATCAACCGATAGTGCAGGGATGGCGTACGATCTCCAGTAAATGTGAGCAAGACACCATCGAGGTCAATAGACTCCGCTCCAAGGGCATTCATGTGACGTTGATCCGGAATGAACGCCGTCTGAACGTTCGCCTTTGAAGCAGCCTGCATCGCCCCAAAGATTGCTTCCCGCGAGGCACTCGGAATTGCTATGAAAAGCGTATCGCAACCTACAGAAAGCAGGTATTCGGGTGTGATTGTTTCTTGATATACGATCGCAGACTGTTTGTGTGAGTATCCTAATTCGCGCAATACTTTGCCGCTCAGTTGGGGGTCGTCGTCGGTTATCCCGATCGTCTCAAATCCCAACTTCGGCGAATGGAGTAGCGCGCTATAGATGCGACGTCCCGTATAACCGGCCCCATAGATAAGTACCTTCTTGACTCCATAACCTCTCACATACAGCATTTGCACAACCCTATGGACCAGGTACTTCTGAAGAATCAGAAGGATCGGAAGAGTAAGAACCAGGGAAAGCAATGCACCTCGGGAGAACGTTGTTCCGAGCAGGAAACTGAGAGGCGAAAGAAGTAACAGTGCAAAACAAGGCACTCTAAGTGAGCGCTCCGTCTCTCGAATCTGAAGAAGACTCGTGCTTCCTCGATACGCAGAATCTCGTTCAAACAAAAGGACAACGACGAGACCAAGTATCGCCGAAAAGAGTGCGACGTCTTTAAGAGGATAAAATTGATGTTGCCCGATGCCAAGAGCATAGTAGATGTAGTACGAGCTAAATACTGCAATCACGCTGGTAAAAAAATCGGCACCAATCTCAGCCATCGTAATGAGACGCCGAAATGTTCGGGGGGCGACAACCGGGCGAGAAGTAGTCTGCTGTTCGGTACGGGACTCTACGGGAATTGGAACTGTAGGGTAGGAATCGTGGATTGACCTGAGTCCTTGCTCCTGACTACTCATGATGACCTCTCAACCGGATACTTCTGTTCAGCGCTCAAGTGTTAGACGTTGCGATTCGCCCAGCTATCTTCGGGTTGCCCTCTCCGTTGCACACAACGGTACATCTTGCTTCGTACACAGGCACGGCTCAACGGGCGCGTAACCTCGTCAAAACCAACCGTCCTGGATTGCAGTCGTATACATATTAGAATACGCTCATTACAACGGCTGGCAAGAGGTTTTGTTTGGAGGGAAGATCAGGTATGGATCTCGAGCGAGTCGCAACATGGCTGTCGATGCAGGACCAGACCGCTGGAATCCTCTAGGCGAACCCGCGAGATGACGTTTACACAAAGCTCGCACAATTGTACGGAAGAGCAATGACCTCAAAACACCCTATATAGGAGGCTAGCTGATCGTGGATATGAGCAGATTTGCTCAGCCGTGGCTCTAAACTGCTGCGATCGCATGATGCCAGTCTTCCACCGTGCGGCGAATTCCCTCTTCTAAACTCGTCTTATGCCGCCAACCTAACGAGTGCAGCCGCCGAACATCCAGCAACTTGCGCGGAGTTCCGTCAGGCTTCGTGGTGTCGAATGTCAGCGCGCCTTCGAATCCAACGATCCTCATGACGAGTGTTGCCAGTTCACTGATTGTGACATCTTCGCCTATGCCGATATTGATGAGAGGCGGTGTATGCTCGCTCAGCAGAGATCCATAGGTTTGATCGTCCAGGTTCATCAGAAAGACGCACGCTTCGGCGAGGTCCTCGGAGTAGAGCAGTTCGCGGCGCGGAGTGCCTGTTCCCCAGACCTCAACGGTACTTGCCCCGTTGCGTTTCGCTTCAAGAGTCTTGCGGATGAGCGCCGGAAGTACATGCGACGCATTCAGATCGAAGTTGTCTCCAGGACCGTAGAGATTCGTTGGCATTGCGGCCAGATATCGCGTTCCATATTGCCGATTGTAGCTCCAACACATCTCTACACCCGCTATCTTGGCGAGCGCATAGGGCCGGTTGGTCGATTCCAACGGCCCCGTCAGCAAGGAGTCCTCCGTTATCGGCTGCGGCGCAAGCTTCGGGTAGATACACGATGAGCCCAGAAACAGTAACCGCTTAACTCCGACCTCATATGCGGATTGAATGATATTGCTTTGGATGGCAAGATTCTCACGGATAAAACTGGCTGGATGGGTCTGGTTCGCCAGGATTCCACCAACCCTGGCTGCGGCAAGGAAGACAAATTCAGGTTGCTGCTGGCGGAAGAAAGAAGCGGTAGCCTCAGCGTCCAATAAATCCAAATCCTGCCTAGACCGTTCGATCAGATTGGTGTATCCACTCGCGTGGAGATGCCGGTGAATCGCCGAACCTACGAGGCCCTTGTGTCCCGCGATGTAAATGCGGTCATCCGGTTTCATAAAGTCAAAATGATTCGGCATACTTCCTCCCTTGCTGCGATTCGCTGCTTGTCCGGCTCATTGTAGCTTCACGACTCAAGTAGGAGACGGCCTAAAACTCGAGTCTGCCATATGCATTGAAGCCATGTCTTACCACCAAGGCATCTCGTTCTGCAGCCTTCAAGTCGCAATCCACCATCTCGGCAATCAGCTGATCGAAAGAAGTTTGTGGAACCCACCCCAGCTCGCGCTGCGCCTTGCTCGAGTCTCCTAAAAGGGTCTCGACCTCCGTCGGGCGGAAGTATCGCGGATCCACGGCAACAATCACGTTGCCATTTCGGTCCACTGCTTTCTCTTCCACGCCGCTGCCCTGCCAAGAAAGACTCATCTCCAATCGTTCTGCGCAACGCTGAATGAATTCACGCACCGAGTACTGCTTGCCAGTTGCGATCACGTAATCCTGTGGCTTGTCCTGTTGCAACATGAGCCATTGCATCTCGACATAGTCACGGGCGTGGCCCCAGTCACGCTTGGCGTCGAGATTGCCCATATACAACTCCTTCTGCAGGCCAACCTTGATCCGTGTCAGGCCTCGTGTGATCTTGCGGGTAACGAAGGTTTCGCCACGCATGGGCGACTCGTGATTGAAAAGAACCCCGTTACATGCATACATGCCGTAGGCCTCGCGATAGTTGACGACAATCCAGTACCCATAGAGCTTGGCTACCGCATAGGGAGACCGTGGATAAAAAGGCGTTGACTCAGTTTGCGGAATCTCTCTCACTAAGCCATAGAGCTCCGATGTGGACGCCTGATAGAAGCGAGTGGTCTTTGTGAGCCCCAAAATACGGATGGCTTCCAGCAGGCGAAGGACGCCTATAGCGTCAGAATCGGCCGTGTACTCAGGCTCCTCGAACGAAACCTGCACATGGGACTGAGCAGCAAGGTTATATATCTCGTCGGGTTGCACCTTGGCAACAATATGGATGAGCGATGACGAATCTGTCATGTCGCCATAATGGAGAATCAGTTTCGGGTGGGGATTGTGCGGATCTTCGTAGAGGTGGTCGATGCGCGCTGTATTGAAAAGCGAGGAGCGTCGTTTGATCCCGTGTACTTCGTATCCCTTGGCAAGGAGAAACTCGGCAAGATACGCACCGTCCTGACCGGTTATCCCTGTGATAAGCGCCTTCTTTGCCGGTAAATTGTTGGATTGCATGTTGGACATATCCGTATAAGAGTACCATCGAGACTTCAGGGATTCGCCAGATGACGGCTATGCTGCTGGCCCAAGGTTCAACAGATAGCCCCGATCACAGGGTCTAATCGATCGAGTCCGCTGCGAACGGTCTTGATTATATTCCTCGAACCTCAGCAAGACATCCTCATCTT
>Ga0302202_10007011_pt1 | contig 11006 bp, 5 predicted proteins | sample II_Bog_N3_3_FD_194579 | JGI IMG/M metagenome (GOLD analysis project Ga0302202, IMG submission 194579) | Peat permafrost microbial communities from Stordalen Mire near Abisko, Sweden - II_Bog_N3_3 | ecosystem: Environmental > Terrestrial > Soil > Wetlands > Peat | place: Sweden: Abisko, Stordalen... | reverse complement strand
TCTGGGATTCGTTGTTTATCCGCTCCCAGTTGTACGCTGCATGCAGCTTAAGGGTGTTGGTAAGGCTGTAATCCTCGGTGTCGTGGAACTGGAAACCGTCATTGCTCGAGGTCACGTTCTGCACGTAATTGACGCCGTCGGACACGTAAAGCTCCGTCCCTCCGGAATAGACCGGCTGGGGCGTGCGGTTGGCTGCCGGCCAAAGGTTGGAAATCGTCTTGGTAGCCGGGTCGATGTACGGCATCTGTCCGCTGCTCGGAACCGTATTGCCCATCACATCTGTGGCTCCGACCGGCGAATAGCAGTCGCCGCCAAGATTGTTGTAGAGGGGTGAGACGTTCCAGTCCGCTGGGCAGCCGGCAGCCAGAGCCGTCCCCCCGCCAGGAACGTTGAGCGCGCTGGCGATTGTCGCCGAGCTCAAATTGCCCCCGAGCATGGCTGAACTGGGAACAAAGGCCTGGGACAGAGATTCGGGAGAAAGTTGCCTGTAGACTTCAAGTCCGACCCAGAAGACAAGCTTCTTTTGCGCGTTGAAATGCGTGTGCGGAATCAGCACCGGACCGCTCAGCGTAGCGCCGGGATAAAAGAACCGGAACGCTGGCCGGGCCGCGCCATCGTATTTCGAGAGCCAGTCGTTGGAGTTCATGGCGCTGTTGCGGAAGTAGGTGTAGAAGCCGCCATGGAATTGCGTGCTGCCGGACTTGCCCACGGCGTCGATCACGATCGGTCCCTTGGACTGGTCGGCGCCGAAATTCGAGGTCGACACCTTCACTTCCTGCACCTGGTCCATGTTGACGTTGGACACCGTCCCGCCCATGTCGCCGGGGTCGATCAGGTTGGCGCCATCGGACTTGAGGTTGACCAGGCCTTGCTGCGGAGCCGCGCCGCCCGAGCCCCAGGAACCAAGCCCAGCGTTTCCAGGGCCGACCACCTGGTAGCCATACAACCCGCCCGCCCCCTCGTTCTGCATGTCGGCGCCGGCGTTGAGGGTAAACCCGGGCAAAATGGCGACCAGTTCGCCAGCGTCGCGGCCGATGGTAGACAAACGGTTGAGATCGTCGGAGGTGATCAGCGTGCTATGCTCCCCGGAATTCTCTGTGACTCCGGCCTTTTCGGCGCTCACCGTGATGGAAATCTCCGCTTTGCCTACCTTCAGCGCGATCTTGGGCACGGTGAGGCTGTCGCCGGGATGGACCACGATGCCGGTTACGGTCCAGGTTTCAAAACCTGAACGGCTGATACGCAAGGTGTAGGTCGCTGCCTGTATCGCGGGAAAACTAAAAAAACCCTCGTCATTGCTTGTCGCGCCCCACTCGGCCTTGCTGGCCTCGTTGAGCAACTCGACCTTGGCGCCGGGCACCAGAGCTTCGGTGGAGTCGTGCACGCTGCCGGAAATGGACGCGGTCGTTTGCGCGCGACCCAGATTGGCAAGGGGAACCAGGAACACAGCTCCCAGAATCCAGGCCGACAATGCCTTCGTTGGCCGCATCAAACGGCACAGGAATGAACATTCACTAAGCTTCGACAAGGTATGCCTCCAAATCTTCGCGAGCCACTGTTTCGGCACGCTTTACGCAATCGGTTTTCTCGCAAACTCCTGAAATGCCTACCACTTTTTCTTCAGTTGCAAGCATTTTCGCCAATCTTCAGCCGCTTGTCGTCCTGTGGATGTGATCTTAATCACCACAGACCCAACGCAGTCGACGCCAGCCACTTCCACAGCAGGTCATGCACGCACCATATAGTTCGCTCCCTGGCTTCCAGGGTTCTTCGATGCGGTTCGCGCAATGAGTCCCGAAAACTCTTGAGATCGAATCAGCCTTACCCTCGGTGGTTGTGTTTGGCACGACGCCCTTGGGGTTAGTGTTCGCATGGCAAGGATTATTCGAAACCGGGAGAAGAATCGAACCGGCCTGCAAGAGTTGTAAACGTTAATCTTGTACGATCATGTACCGGAATCCAATATGAACCGTTACGCCAGGAGTACGTTCTTGAAAATCCATGAGATAGGGTGACCTCGCAAGATGGCGTCGCTGCCACGTTGCAATCATGTACTTGGCAGGCTATGATCGTTTGTCACAGGAGCCCTCGGTTGTCTGGTAGTAGCCAAGTTGTGCATGAGAATCCCGCGTCGCACTCGTCGAACTCCGCGCCGCCGTCGCCAGAGGATGAGCGCAAGGAATTCGACGCTGTCGTGGCAGCGTTGCCCAAGTCTGCCCGCCAGCAGCAGTTGATTCACTACATCGGGGAGAAATACTTCGATGGCGAGGCGGACAGGCTGCACGAGTACGAAATCGCAACCGAAGTTTTTGGCCGGTCCAAGTCCACTTTCAACGCGGGCGAGGACGCGATTGTACGAGTGGAAGCCCACCGCCTGCGAAAACGGCTAAAGGAATATTACGAAACCGAAGGAAAAGATCATTCCTTCCAACTGTCGATTCCACCTGGAAGCTATGCTCCTGTCTTCACCCGCGTTAACTCCGGGACGGAAAAGCTCGAAAGCGGGACCACCCCAGCCGGAAAGGGCGCTCGCAGTTTGCTTTACGCAGCCGGGATGGTGGCGTTGGCCTTGGCCGTTCTTGGCGCATTCTGGATCGTCCGGGCACATCGGAGTGAAAAGGCAGGAGTTGGCGCGGCGGATCCCAACGCGCTTCCAGCCGCCACACCGAGCGGTGTGTCTTTCGCGGAGACGCCTTTGCGCATCCTTGCCGGCTACAGCGGAAAACCGCAGATCGATAGCGCTGGAGCCGTTTGGCAGCCGGACAAGTATTCTCACGAGGGCGGAACCTGGAATAATCCCGAGGGTTCCATAGGGCGCACGAGCGATCCCATGCTGTTCGAGCATTGGCGGAACGGCGACTTTTTTTATGAGATCGCGTTGCGTCCCGGCGTCTACGAGCTGCACCTTTACTTCGTTTCCGCGGAGTCGAGCACCAGTGGCCCCGCCACCTTTTCCGTCCACATCAATGGCGACGATGTCCTGCCGGCCTTCGACGTCCGCTCCGATGCCTTAGGCGCAAATGTCGCCGATGAACGCATTTTCCGCGACGTTAGCCCCGCCAGCAATGGACTTCTGCGCCTGGGCTTTAACAGCGAGCGCGGCACGGCTTCGCTCAATGCAATCGAAATTCTGCCCGGGACGCCCCACCAGCAACTTCCCATCCGCCTGGTGATGCAGCCGAGATCCTTTACCGACCACGACGGTCAGTTCTGGCATCCCGATAACTATTTCCTGGACGGCTATACCTCGACGAAGCCTGCGCAAATTTCAGGAACTGCCGATCCAGACATATTCACGGCAGAACGTTATGGACACTTCACCTATGCGATTCCGGTCGACACCCGCGATCGCTACACATTGGTTCTTCATTTTGCCGAATTCTACTTCGGGCCAAGCGCGTCTGGAGTTGGAGGCGCGGGCAGCCGTGTGTTTCGCGTTCTGTGCAACGGAGACACGCTACTCGATAACTTCGATATCTACAAGGAAGCGGGCAGCCTTCATGCCCTGATCAAGACCTTCAATCACCTTAAGCCCACCGCGCAAGGCAAGCTCGACATTACCTTTGAACCCATAGCGAACAACGCAACGGTTTCGGGCATTGAGGTCATTGACGAAGGCCCGTAAATCGTTGACTGATTCAGCGCCGCCCCAGGCGGTTGCGGTCTACAGGCTGTTATTCACATTGGCGCAGGCGACGACACGGGATCTCCATAGAGGATGCCCCGGCCGTGAGTGCCCACATACACTCGCCCGTAAATCCGTGAATCGCCGGTGATCTGGAGGATCAATCCCCATTGATGCCGATCGTCGTTGATCCTTGTCCACGTATGCGCCTCGTCGGTTGAGCGGAAGACGCCTGCCTGGCCATTTACGACTCCAGCCAGATAGAGCGCAGGATACGAGCGGCGAGGAGCTGCTTTGCCAAAGCCGAAGGCCTGGATCTCGTCGACGCCTGGCAGAGGAGTAAAGACGGCGCTCTTCTCACCGTCTTCCGGCCGCATGGGCGAAGCGGCGTGGTAGAGGCCGTCGCATGCAGCCAGCCAGAGGTCTCCCGTACGGCCGGGAGCGGCGTAGATCCGGTCCTGTCCGCCGCGGTCATCGCCGCGTGAAAACCCTGCGGGCGCGGGCGGGACGACGGGCGGCGGGGGCAGCGTGAACGGCTGAGATGTGAAGGACGCGCCTCCATCGCTGCTGAGATAAAGCATGGAAGTGCTGAGTGAAACGGCATAGAACACTCGCGGGAAGATCGGGTCGGCGATGACTCGAACGTCAGCGGGAACTCCCCGCGCGGCAATCCAGGTTGCGCCACGGTCGTGGGTAACGTAAGCCGGCTCGCGATCCGGAGTCCAGATCCAGGTGGCGCCATCGGCGGAGACGGCAATCATTCCGGCTCGGCTTTCGGGTGTAGGTGCCACAGCGGTTGGCTTCCAGTTGCGCCCTCCGTCGAGTGAATAGCCAATGTTCTCGCCGAATCTGCGCTCCGCGTTAATGCCGACGCGGACGAGGATTTTCGGGTTGAGCGCGGCCGCGGCAACTCCCGTCGTGTTCCCCATCCGCGGTGACGCGGAGGAGCCAACAAGCGCGGGACGATCGAGGTTCCAATGAACAAAGCCGCCGTAATCGCCAATAGCGCTGACCAGATGCGCGCCACGGCCTGGGCTGACGAGACCAAGCGCCACGCTTTCCTCGATGCCTTGTGCGAAAACCCTCCAATGCGTGGGCTTGCCGCAATCGGCCGCACCGAGGTCATAGGTCTCCCAACCACCGTAGCCGGTGGTAAACACCGCGTGATTGGGATCGGTGGGATCGATCTCGATATCGAAAAGCCAATGGATAGGCGTGGGCCTTACATAGGGCGCGAAACTCGAATCCAGCACGCCACTCGCCCGGCCGCCGCCAAAGATCGGCTTCCAGGTGGCGCCACCGTCGACGGAGCGAAAAATGTCCTCGCCACCAGGACGGTCGTAGGTGCTTGCGATTAAGGTTCGCGGATGATGGGCATCGACGGCCACCGCTGCGTAACCGAACTCCCGGCTGCCGGGGACAGGCTGTTCGGGAGTAATGTCGGTCCACGTGCCAGTTCGCGTGTCCAGCTTCCAAAGGGCTCCGTTCGTCATACGTGAGGGGCCTGGTGCGCTGCCATAGGCGACATAGAGGAATCCATCGTTCGAGAGCGCCGCCCGGGTTGGCCGGTACTGCGTGGGCTCGCCAGAAATGTCGCTCCAGGTTGCGCCGCCGTCGTGCGTCACAAATAGATTCGGCCGGTTCACGAGGGAGACGCCGGCGTAAATGGTCTGCGTCGCGGAATGTATGGATTGCGGTCCTGGCGCATACGCGAACTTGATGAAGACAACCCCATCGCTGCGCACAGGCATGCGCTGCCCATGCTGCTCGGGCGTCTCGCCGGGAACGAGCACCGGCGCAGGCGATTCTGCTTCCGTTACGTCGGGAAAACTGCCGACGCGCGACCAGTTGACGCCGCGATCCAGCGAGCGCCAAAGCCCGTCGTGACGCGTACCTATATATAGGATGCGGCCATCGCCGGGGTCGACAGCGAGGCGCTCGCCGTTGCCACGGCCATCCTCATTGCCGCCGAACTTGAACGGCACATCCGTTCGCTCAAAGGTTCGGCCACCATCAGCGGAGCGGAGAATGGCGCCATTGGGAGAATCCGCGCCTGAGTAGATGCCGCAGGCTAAATAGACGCGGTTGGTGTCGGCGGGATCGACTGCGATGGATTCAACCCCCATCAAGTTGCGTTCCCGATAAGAGATCCAATCCAGCATCGGCTGCCAGCGATTGGCACGGACATCCCAGCGATAGGCGCCGCCGATATCGGTGCGGGCATAGCGGAGATCGTGCGTCGTGGGATGAAAAATGACCCCGTCGACGAAACCCGCGCCGACAATCTGAACGTTCTTCCACGAATAGGTTTCCTGCTGACGCGGCTGTGCAGAGGCCGCCGCGGCGCACAAGAGGAAGAGAACAGCCGGCCTTCGGAGTTGGCGGATCACGTGCTTACTTTCTGCGATTGAATTGTCGAAGATGGGCATGGTCGCGGCTCACCGCAGCTTCAGCCGGATGGCTGCGCCTGCATATTCCACGCTTGTCGATGGGGCCTGCGTGAATGGAAATCCGGCGGGATGCGCTTTGTCCACCAGCACCACGCGGAAGGTGCGGTGACGCAGCATACTGTTGAATTCGCCGCTGCGTACACCAATCGTGAGGGTGCTTGTCTTGTCATCCCAACGGATGGGGATCTGGGAAAAAGCTCCCTTCTCATAGTCAAAAGTCGCGCCCTGATCTTCATAGAGCGTGAACTCACCGTCGTCGCCCGCATATACGTAAAGGGTGATCGGATCGCAGGGTTTCTCGCCGACATATTGCATCTCGGGTCCGTACGGAATGATGGATCCTGCGCGGACGAATACGGGAATCCGATCGTAGGGCGCGGGTGCGGAGATCGTACCGGATGCGGCGGCCCGGCCTGTCCAATAGTCGTACCAATTCGCAGACAGAGGCAGGTAAACGCTGCGCTCGCGCTCTTTGTATTGCGTGATGGGAGCAACCAGCAGCGCCGGGCCGAACGTGAACTCATCGTTCGACTCGCGGGCGATGCGATCCCCGGTGAAGTCCATGACCAGAGGGCGGAGCATCGTGTAATCGCGTTGCGTGGTCCATCCCGCCATGGAGTAGATGTAGGGAAACAAAGCGTAGCGCAGGCGATCGAATTTCAGCTCCGCGTTATACGCTGGGGAGTCTACGCCGAGGGTCCACATCTCGCGCGGCCGCAACTCGCCATGCACGCGCAGAATGGGCGTGAACGTTGAGAGCTCAAACCAGCGCGCATTCAACTCCCGCCATTCCTCTTCATCGGGCGCAGCCATTGGCTCACGCGCAAACTTGTTTTGCATGGTGTAGCCGCCCGTGTCCATCGTCCAATAAGGCAGCCCGGAGATGCTGGCTCCTAACCCCGCCGGAATCTGCTTCGCCATTGCGGTCCAGGTGGAGGTGGTGTCTCCTGACCAGATCGCGGTGGAGTTGCGCTGGATGCCCGCGAAACCTGAACGCGTGAGGATGAACACACGCTGATTGGGAGCGGCCTCGCGCTGCCCGGTGTAGACGCCTTTGCTGTTCTCCAGCGCGTAGCCATTCAACATGCGCGATCCCGTTCCCAGGAAGGTGGGATTCATGTGGGTTTGCTGGCCATCGAGCGTGGGCGGCGAGGGCAACAGATCGGGTTCTGTTGCGTCCATCCACCAGGCATCGATGCCCTTTGAGAACAGTGCCGAATGGATCTGCGACCAGAAGAGCTTTCGTGCGCCGGGATTGAAGGCGTCGTAAAAAGTGTAGGACTGGTCGATCCAGTCCTTCACGTGCTCTTCAAGATTGGGTAAGTACAGATAGCCTTGGGCGGCCATTTGTTTCGCGTTTTCCGTATTGGGATTGAATTTCCCCCAAACGGAGATCATGAGGTGCGTATGCTCGGCATGAATGGCTTTTACCCAGGCGTCGGGATCGGGAAAACGCGTGGGGTCGAACATGTGCGAACCCCACGCATCGACGTGCCAGTATTGCCAGTCCTGCACAATGTTGTCGAAGGGAATTTTTCGCGCGCGGAACTCCTTGACCACGTCGAGCGACTGTTGGCCGGTCTCGTAACGCTGGCGCGACTGCCACAGCCCGAAGGCCCAATCGGGTAGCATGGTTGCCTTGCCGGTGAGCAGGCGATAACCGGCAATGACTCGATCCATCGAGGGGCCGTAGACAAAGTAGTAATCGACGCCATCGCCCACCTGGGACCACATTGATGTGTCTTCATTTGGCGCGGGCGTCTTCCAACGGAATTCGAGGGTGTTCTGCTGCTCCGGATCGTTCTCGATTCGAATGGCAACCTTATGGCCCGCCTCCAGGTGCACGCGAATCTGATCGTTAGAAGTCAGCCACCTTTGTCTCCAGTGATCCATCACCAGCTTCCCGTCGAGCCAGACCTTGATGCCGCCATTGGAGTACGCCTGAAATTGGTAGTCGCCGGTGACAGGCGCAAGAATGTCGCCGGTCCAGGATTGCCGATCCGCGCGCGGGCAGAGCGATTCATCGGAATCGCAACCGTCGCTTTGCAGCGATAGATGAATCGCAATGTCGGCGGTGTGCCGCGCCGGCTGGCGCCCATCTTCAGACGCGACCGTCACCCCCCCCACCTTTCCGCCCGCATCGAAAAGGTCGGCAGCCGCAATTGCCGTGAAGGGGCGCAGATCGCCAAAGCGGGTGAACGAGGTGTTGTCCCAAAGAATGCCGTAACCCTTCGAAGAGACCAGAAAGGGCACCACAATATTGGTGTTGTGCTGCCACAAGTCCAGGTCATAGCCCTTGATGTCCACGATCCCGAGCTGCATCTGGCCCAAGCCGTATAGAGACTCGTCGTCCTGCGATTTCCATTTCTGCTGAACGTGGAAGGTTTTCTCTCCCTGCACGTCAGCGGATTCGAGCATTCTGCCGCCCGGCGCCTCGGACAGCAAAGGATGCCCGGCACTGTCGGCAAACGATACGGCGCCTGTCTCTCGGTCGACGGTGACCCGCAGTTCTGCGGTGGAAAGAACGATCGCCGCTGGAGACTCCTTTACCGTGAAGGACGTGGCAGCACGGGGAAGCGCAACTCGGTCTATAGAAATTCGTTGAAAGAAATCGGGGGACTTGGAAAAGGCGACGCGCACAATAGCGTCGGAAACCACCTGGATGCGCAATTCGCCCGCGGCCAGTTGCAAGGCGATGCCATCTGGCTGCCGTTCGATGGTTGCCGGAGCCGCGGAGAATGCATTAGCCGGAAAACTGGCAAGAATTAGAAAAACGATGGCATGAATCGATCGCATAATTGAAAAACACCGCAGAGAGATTCTGCTGTTCGTGCTCCAAAGAAGAATTCTTGTGGTGGCTCTCCATCTCTTCGAAGCCCCCAAGTGTCCGACCGCCGTCCATTCGCAGCACCTTTTCGTTGCCGCTGAGGCAATTTCCTTCCCTCCCTCGCATGCGAAACTCCCCCAAACCGCATGCGCATACCGATTCTGACTACACGTCCCTTCGCGTTTCCGTTCCGCCACGTCCGCAAAGCGGAAAACAGATTGCAAGTTACGAGAGATGGAACGCGAATGAAAGGTTAACCTCGTACAATCGTGTACCTCCACGTTTCATTGACGGTTTCAGAATCTCTATGCGGTTGAAACTTCAAGAGATACTCCAAGCGCCCGGAAAGAGCCCGCGGCCACGTTGCAAACCCGTACATGAACTTCGATCAACGTTTGTCTCAGGAGACACTTAATGTTGACTTCAGCCAGATTGTGTCTGAAAAACGCTCTGTCCAGCTCCATGAGGAACGCGCTTCGAGAAGTTGTGGAGGTAGCCGCGGGCGGGTGACTTCGTCGCAACAGAACCTGCTACCAATAAAGACCGCCTCAGGTATTGAAGTTCAGGACGATTCGACATAGGGCCAAGATATATTTAACTGCTCACCGAGGCGGAAGTGATTCTTCTCATACCGCTTCAAGAAAGCTACATCGCCAAACGTCAAAGTGATCAACATGAACTGTCCCGCCTTTGGTATGCTTTCTCGTTGGCCCGGCGGTTGCCTCCGTCGAGCGCTTCAATTGGGGTGGAGGATCGGATGATCTGCGATCGAACGACACGATCAGGTAAATGGCAAGTTCGCCGCTGGCTGGGCGTTGCCGCAATCTTCTGCGCATTTTGCATCAGCATGAGTTTCCCGGCGTTCGCACAAAACCGCGCCAATGTTTCCGTCGATCTTGGCCGGGCCGTGAATGTGCTGACGGACACGTCTCTTGGAGTTCCCGCGCTCACTTTCGATGGCAACTCATTCAACAAAGCGGGAGCCCCTTACTTGCGTGCCGCGGGCATCACTGCGGCGCGATTCCCGGGCAATCACGGCGTGGCCGATCTCTATCATTGGTCGACGAAGACCACGACCCGATTTGCGGGCACGGAGGGGGGCTATTTCCCTCCGGAAAGCAACTTCGCCAGCTTCGCGCAAATGGCCGAGATGCTGGGCCAAGCGGTGATCGTTGTCAATTATGGGGCTAACTCCGACGGCACAGGAGGCGGCGAACCGGTGGAGGCGGCGGCATGGGTGGCTTACGCCAATGGAAATGCCTCCGACACGCATGCACTCGGCAAAGACTCGACAGGCGAGGATTGGCAAACTGTCGGATATTGGGCCACGATCCGCGGGCAGGCGCCGCTGCCCGCTGACGATGGCCTGAACTTCCTCCGCATCCAGCATCCGCGCCCTTTCGGCTTCAAGCTTTGGCAGGTAGGCGATGAGGTCTACAACAACGGCTACTATGGCGGCGACCACACGGGAAGTCCCGATCTCCACGGTCCGGCTCCCACCGGTCCCAAGGATTGGGCCAAGCTGAAGGGCAACGCGAAGCTTTCACCCGCTGCGTATGCGGAGAACTTCAAGATGTTCGCGCAGGCGATGAAGGCAGTCGATCCCTCGATCCGAATCGGAGCGGCCTTCACCGTCCCTCCCGATCCCAGCCTGCGAACGAGAACCTATTGGGACAGCACGGGCGAGCACGCCGACCCTTCGGCCTGGGCGGCCGTGGTGTGGGGCTTGTTGTGGAATGACGGCGTTTTGAAAGGCGCCTGCGCAAATCTGGACTTCGTTACCTTCGATTGGAGCTTGCAACCGCTGCTTCCGCCCGACTACAAGACCCTGGATGAGGCCAGCTTGCTCACCGGCACTAAATCCAACTTCAGCATCGTCATCAAATCCATGCTCAGCGACTACGGGACATACTGCCCCCAGGGTCATTTACCTATGCTGGCTTTCGCGCCAGCGGGCATCACATCGTGGTCCAAGGCGACTCATCCTGAGGTTAAGGCGCTTTGGGTCGCGGATACCTACGCGATGCTCATCGAATCCGGTTCGTTGAACATCGACTGGATGGAGATGTACGGCGATTCCATGTTGTCCGCGGATCGCAAGACC
>Ga0302202_10007007_pt1 | contig 11010 bp, 4 predicted proteins | sample II_Bog_N3_3_FD_194579 | JGI IMG/M metagenome (GOLD analysis project Ga0302202, IMG submission 194579) | Peat permafrost microbial communities from Stordalen Mire near Abisko, Sweden - II_Bog_N3_3 | ecosystem: Environmental > Terrestrial > Soil > Wetlands > Peat | place: Sweden: Abisko, Stordalen... | reverse complement strand
CGTCATCCCGATCCATCAAAGCCTCGGCGCATGGACGGCGGCGGAAGAGGGCGCGCATTATTTCGCCAACGTCGTCGCCGAGCACAACGCGAATCCGCGCATGCTCATCATTCACGAAGTCATGGGCCGCAACTGCGGTTGTCTCACCGCCGCGACCGCCGAGGAATACCGGAAATTCACCGGCAAGATGAATTTTTTGCCCGACCTTGGTTTGAGCGAGGAACGCCGCGACGTTCACGGCATCTACATTCCTGAGATGGCGCTCGACATCAAGGGCGAGGCCGCGCGCTTGCGTAAAATCATGGACAAGCACGATTGCGTGAATCTGTTTATTTCTGAAGGCGCGGGCGTGGAGGCCATCGTCGCGGAAATGAAATCGCGCGGTGAAGAGGTGCCGCGCGACGCGTTCGGTCATGTGCGTTTGGACAAGGTGAATGTTGGTTCGTGGTTCTCCAAACAATTTGCTGAATTGCTCGGCGCGGAAAAAACGCTCGTGCAAAAGAGCGGTTATTACAGTCGCGCCGCCGCTGCGAATGCCGCCGACCGGAAACTCATACGCCGTTGCGCCGTGAAAGCCGTGCAATGCGCGCTCGCCGGCAAGGGCGGCGTGGTGGGTGAAGACGAAGAGCGCGGCAAGCAGCTCCGCGCAATCGAGTTCGAGCGCATCAAGGGCGGAAAGCCGTTCAACATCAAGGCGAAGTGGTTCGTGCAATTGCTCAAGGACATCGGCCAGCCGCTGGGCAAGGCCGTGGCAGTAAAGCACTGACCGGAATTTTTCACGAGGCGAAGCGCTGCGAGGCGCTTCGCCTTTTTATTTGTCCTCGGCGCGGATTTTTTCCCTGCCCACACTGGCGGCATGAAGCGGTTGGTCGCACTTTAGCCAAGACGATGGGCAGGATGTGCGCCGTTTGCTGTCCCTGGCCGTTTTGGCGTTCGCGCTGCCGGCGGCATCGGCCTTTCCTGCGGGCGCTTCTAACTCGGGTCGGGCATCAACCATAAGACCATCGCCAACGACTGGCGCACGGTCGAAACCTTTGAAACCGCCGCGTAGCGTGGTGACGGTGGTTGGTGAAGACAAAAAGGCCGCCGCCGGCGAACCCTATTCGGGCCGGGCACCGTAGCCGCGCACGAAGCCAACGAAAGACGCCGCATCCACGACGTTGTTTTTCCAGTTGGCCTCGTATTCGATGGAGACGTTGCCGGTGAAATTCTGGCGCTTCAGCTCATCAATGACGCCAGCGAGGTTGCCGACGCCGGTGCCGGCGGGAACGTCGTGGGCGGCGGGCGACACCTCGTTCATCTCATGGAGATGCACGCTGATGACGCGGCCCTGAAGAATTTTCAGGCAGTCCACCGGCTTCAGGCCGGACTGGACCCAGTGCCCGACATCGGCGCAGGAGCCGATGCGCGCGTCGCGATCCTTGACGACGCTCAAAACGTAATTCGGATCCCACATCTTGTAGCCGGGGTTTTTGGGCTGAATCTGGTGGTCGTGGAAGCCCACACGGAGGTCATATTCCTTGACGAGCTTTTCGATGGTGTCAATGGAATCGACCGACTCGGTGGTGATGCCGTAAAGCCCGAATTTTTTGGCGAACTCAAAAATTTTCCGCGCGCCCGCCTCGTCCTTGGGAATGCCCACCACGCCGTAATTCACCGCGCGCACGCCGTCCTTTTCCAACCGCGCCTTGACGATGGCGATCATTTCGTCGGTGGCGTTGTGGTCGAATTTCACGCCAGGCTGATCCGGGCTGAATTTCTGGCCGGGATAAAATTCAATCACCTTGCCGCCCGCCTCGGCGGTTTTGTCAATCGCCTCCAGCACGGAAAATTCCTTGAACGTCCACGCCTGGCAGCCGAGCGCGAGGCCGCCGGTCAGGCAGCCGGCCGGAATGGGTTCGGCGGGCGCGGTGAAACCCGCTACGCAAAGCGCGGCGGCGAGCGGGAGAAAATTAATTTTCATTTTTTGGCGGTGAGTGCCGCCAGTTTTTCAAATCGGTCAGAAAATGCAAGTAACCTGTTGGGGATCCGGTGGCGTCTGGCAGTTGTCCCATGGCCTCACGCAAACGCGTGCCGCAAAAAAACGGTTTTTGTTTTGAAACGCCCAGGCCGGTTGCTAGATTTTTAACATGAAGCCACCCCTGACCCCGCCACCACTTCGCTGGAACCGCCGCACGTTTCTCAAGACCGCCACGCTCGCCGGCGGCGCGGTCGTGTTCGGCGTGCCGACACTGCTGCGCGGCCAGAACCTGAACAGCAAGCTCAACATCGCCGCCATCGGCGCGGGCGGCAAGGGCGCCAGCGACACGGATCATTGCGCCACCGAGAACATCGTCGCGCTCTGCGACGTGGATTCCGCCCATTGCGCCGGGCAGGTCAAAAAATATCCCGGCGCGAAATTTTACCGCGACTTCCGCAAGATGTTCGACGAGATGGGCAAGGGCATTGACGCCGTGACCGTTTCCACGCCGGATCATTTTCACGCCATCGCCGAGTCGGCCGCGATGCGCCTGGGCAAGCACGTCTATGGCCAGAAGCCGCTCGCGCAGACGGTTTACGAGGCGCGCTATCTTCGCGACCTCGCACACGAAACCGGTGTCGTCACGCAGATGGGCAATCAGGGCAGCGCGGCGGACGGCCTGCGCCGCGCGGTGGAATGCGTCCACGCCGGCATCATCGGCCCGGTGCGCGAGGTTTATGTCTGGACCAACCGCCCGATCTGGCCGCAGGGCATCGGCCGGCCTGATGGCAGCGATCCTGTGCCGGAAACCCTGGACTGGGACATCTGGCTCGGCCCCGCGCCGGCGCGGCCCTACAAGAAAGGCGTCTATAATCCGTTCAACTGGCGCGGCTGGCTGGATTTCGGCACCGGCGCGCTGGGCGACATGGCGTGCCACCCGGTCAACATGCCGTTCCGCGCGCTCGGCCTGGGCTATCCGACGGAGATTGAGGCCACCGCCATCACCGGCATCAACCAGGAAACCTATCCGCTCGCCTCCAAAATCCGTTTCCAGTTTCCCGCGCGGAAAATTTCCGTGCCCGCCGCGAACAAAACTTTCTTTCACAAGCATGACTCGCTGTCGCTGGAGCCCGTGACGTTGTGGTGGAACGACGGCGGCCAGCCGGTTGCGGACCAGCCGGGCCGGCACGACGGCAGCAACAAGCCGCCGCAGGAAATCACCGCCGACATCGCGGAGATGTTCGGCGAGGTTCCCGGCAGCGGCTGTCTGCTGGTCGGTGACAAGGGCAAGATCTTTTCGCCCGACGACTACGGCGAACAATTTTTCATCCGGCTCAACGACGAGAAGAAATTTACGCACTATAAAAAATATGCGGCTGTCACCGCCATCCCGGAAAGCCTGCCGCGCAATTTGTTCAAGGGCGACAACGACCACCGGCAGCATCAGGAATGGATCGCCGCCATCAAGGAGGGCAAACCGGAACTGTGCTACTCGCGGTTTGCCGTCGGCGCGCAGCTCACGGAAATCATGCTGCTCGGCTGCGTCGCCCTGCGCGCCGGCCAGAAGATCGAGTGGGACGGCCCGGCCATGCGCGCCACCAACTGCCCGGCCGCCGCGCAATTCGTGAAACGCGACAACCGCGCCGGCTGGGTGCTGTCGTGAACGGAAAATAAGAATGCCGGCGCAGGAATTGCGCCGGCATTTTCAATTTTTTTGCGCGTCGCTGATCAGCTCGCGCGGGCGTAATTTTCAACCGGCTCCGCGCCGAGCGTGCCCACCAACTTCTTCGGATAGTCCGCCGACTCGACCGCCTCCAAAGTTTTCCGCGCCGCCGTCAGGCGCGCAGCGATGCCGAGTTTTTCCGAAACGTCCGTGTAGTTCGGCCGGCGCAGGAACTGGTTCAGGCATTCAACGTGCCGCTTCCACAAGGCGCGGTCCACCTTCTGTTTCGCCGCGAGGCGCGCGGCATACCAGCCGCTCGCCAGCAGGTTTTCGCGCGTGAACAGTTTGCGCACGTCGGGATGTTCCAGGCCTTTTCCTTCCCATTCGTCATGGAGCATGATGTGTAGCAGCGCCTGCAACGGCGGGCTCGCCTGCGCGATGCTGCCGTCGTCAAAATACATTTTCGCGACGCGCTTCTGCGTGGCGATGATGTTGTCCATGCCGTCCGCAAAAATGTCCTTGCCCTGCAGTTCCGGCTTGAGCATCGCCTCGGTGAACACGGCGTGCGGATGGTTGAACACGCGGCCGAAGAAATTGTGCACGAACCGCGCGTTGATGCGCCAGCCGAGCCGGCTCGCGAGCACCTTTTTGCCGGCGTGATCAAAGTCCGCGCACTTTTCCAGGAACCGGTTGGCGACGAGAAATTTCGGGTCGCGCTCCTCGGCGCTCATGCGCGACCAGACCTCCGGCACGATCAGGCTCACGTCGTGGTCCACGCGCAGATTCGGCCCGACGTAGCCGGCGGCGGTGACGAACGCGTGATGGCCGCAGAGGATGAACGACACCAGCGCGTTGTTCAAATCCATGATCGGCGGCAGCGCGTTGAATGGGCCCTTGGTCAGCGCGCCCTCGGAGCCGGCGCCGGTGGTGGACGGCGATTTGCCGGTCATGCTGCAAATGACTTCCATGAAAAGTTCCGGCAGCTCGAAGAAATGAATCGGGTTGTAGCACGCCAGCGCCCGCACGCCTTTTTCCGGCGGGTTGTTGCGGCGGCCCGGCAGCACGGCGGTGACCGGCGTGTGCAGCGGCTGGCCCGGCGGCACGCGGCGGCGCAGGCGCGCGGAAATTTCCGCCAGATACGTTTCGCCCGCGCGGACAAGGTCGGGACGTTTTTGCAGATAGCGCGGATTTTTCGTCGGCTTGCCGTCCACGAGGCGCGGATTGGCGGTGCAGACGAAATAATCTGGCTGGCCGGTCTTCGCGACTTCGCCCACGAATTTCTGCATCGGCTGGGTGAACTGGTTGAAGCCCAGCGCGTCCGCGACCATTTCTTTTGCGTTGGCCGGCGTGAGCGGCTCGTAGTTGGAAAAGAAATTTTCCGGCTGCACGAAATCCAGTTCCGCCTGCTTGTCATAGCCGCGATGGATCGCATCATCGGGCCGCTGAAACAAACGCTGCTCGCAGTTCTGCGCGAATTTCAGCGACAGGTTTTTGTCCGTGCCTTCGGGCAGATTTTCCAGCACGCCGGCGGGAACGACCGTTGACGCCGTGATGTCGTCCTCCATCTGCACTTTCACCGCCGGATGAAAATCCTTGCGCAAGCCGAACGTCCTCCACGCGCCGTCATCGTCGAAGCCGACGCGCAGATACGTCGTGACCAGCTTGCGGTTGTCGCATTTAAGCTCGTTGCCCGGCGTGCCGTTGATGATGTCCACGCTGAAATGGTCGCGCCAGTGGCCGTCCCACTCCGGCTTGTAATAGCGCTTCACGACAAACACGAGCTCCTTGACGTGCTGCGGCACGCTGACGAGCCACGCATTATATTCCGGCGTGTAGTCATGCTCGTCCGGCGTGAGCAGCTTGATGACGGAGCCGAGCGAGCGATCCGGATCCAGCACGGTGCGCTTGTCCGTGCGCTCCTTGTCGGCAAAACGCTTCGTGTAATCGCGGTCAATCAGCTCGGCCACGCGGTCAAAATCATTTTTCAAGTCCGAGACAAAAACCGGGCCGGTCAAAATTGCGTCGGTGATGGGCTTGGAAATTTCCGATTTGCCGCCGCCGGAAACCGTGCAGGGCTTGTGGCAGAACGTGCCTTCGGCCACCGTGCCAACCAGCCGCCACTGGCGTCCATGGCCCGGCGGTTTTTCCATGCGGATCTTGTAGCCGGACGGGCGGACGTAGGTTTTTTCCGGCGAAAGCCGGATGCTCTGCTCGCCAGAACTGGGATTCGTCCAGGAAATTTTCTGCGCCTTCAAATCGAAGCGTGCCGAGGCCGGAACGTAAATGATTTCCGGAAACTTCTTGTCCACCGCGTAGCCTTCCGGCTTCACGTCCATGATGGAACCAAACATCGCGGTCATCTCCACGAACGAATGCGGCAGCCGGCGCGAAACCACGTCGCCGTTGAACTCCTCGCCCAAATCGTAGCTCGCAAACACCAGCGCGCCGCCGGCGTGTTCCTCTTCCGTCAGGCCAAACAAATTCGCCGCGTAGCTCAACTGCGTCTTCACCTCTTTTTTGCAATAGCCGAAATAATTGTCCGCGATGATGGTGACGATGACGCCGGTCTCGTCGCGGCAGGTGAGCTTGAAGGCGTTGCCGCCGTTGTAAAGCTCGTCCTCGGATTTCCAGCACATCCCGTCACGGCGCTGGCGCTCGGTCGCGGAATCCCAATTCGGCAGGCCGACGGATTTTTTCGTGAGCCGGATGAGATGCGGCGCGAGGATGATGCAGCCGGTGTGGCCGGTCCAATGTTCGGTGTCGAGCGCGGCGTCGTTTTCCGGCAGCAGCGGGTCGCCGCCGTTTTCAAAAATCGTCTCGACAAAATCAAGGTTGCTCACCAGGTTGCCCGGCACGAAGAAGCGGACTTCCATCCGTTTTTCCGGCGTGAAGCCGGGAACTGCCGGCGAAACCAATGGCCGGATGAGCAGCGAGACAAAACATTCCGCCGGCGCCGGCTGCGTGGCGGTGAACGGCAGTTTCAACAGGTCCTTCGGCGGCGTGAGCGCGTGCTGGAGAATTTTTGCGAACGTCGCTTTCGGCACGCCCAGCTTGTCGTCGGGAATCGGCAGGCCGCCCTCGGCGACGTGGAAAATTCCCGCCGTCGTGCGCCGGTCGCTTTTGGGATTGTGCAAAACGCCCTGCTTGACGCGGTAGGAATTGATGATATCCGACGAAAAATCCTCGCGGTCCACCGGCAGCGAGAGCACGCGGGCGAGGCCGGCGCGGTCGAGCGCGAACGTGCGCGCGGGCAGCTTTGGCACCGGCACGTCCTGCAAATAATCGTAGAGAAAAGCCTGGATGCGCTGGTCCACCGGGCAGAGGTGCTGGCCGAGCAGGCGGTCCTTCTCGCGCGACTGCGCGGCCATGGCGGCGGCGATCTCGACGAACTCGCGGTCGCCGGCGAGCGGCACCGGCGAGCAGCCGATGAGGGCGAGTTTGACGTTGATGTGCGCAATGAGATGTGCGGGTAACTGGCTGTTCATGGTGATTTTTCAGTCCTGCGACCGAATCCTTTGCCGGTTACAATGCCCTTTTTTTTGCCGCTGGCAAAACATTTTTTGCGCTCCGGCGGCGGAAAACGGTTTTGGCCGTCCGGCCGCAATGTCCCGGACAGTTAGCTCTAGGCGCGGCGGGAAAAATCTGCTAAAAAAGTTGCGTGTGAGTTCGAAGCCCCAACCCATCGTGCCGACGCTACCGCGCCTGCTGTTGCTGCTGGCGCTGTTTCCGCTGGGCGGGCTGCTGCTTAAGAGGACTTCCCTGCCTTACGACCAGGCCAACCTGTTCTGGCCGCCGGCCGGCCTCATGCTGGCGGCGGTGCTGCTGCTCGGCTCCCGCTTCTGGCCCGGCATCGCGCTGGGCGCAGTTTTATTCGGGCTGGTGGGCGGCGTGCCGTTCGGGTGGTTTCTGGTGGCCACGGCGGTCGGCGGCACGCTGGCGGCGGCGGCCGGCGCGTTTATGCTGCGCCATCTTTTCAAGTTTGAAGATTCACAGGAGCGGCTGCGCGACGTGGCGGCATATCTGCTGGTGGCCGGCGGGTTGGTCGCCGTCTTCAATGCCGCCGCCAATGCCGCCGGCCTGGCCGGCGAAAATAAATTTTCCTGGGCGCTCTGGTTCCCGCACCTGCTGGACTGGTGGGTGCCGAATGTGCTGGCCCTGCTGGTGCTGACACCGGTCTTCACGGTCTGGACGGTGCCTTCGCTGTGGCGCTGGAAATTTTTGCTGGCGCTGGAGGCGGCGGTCTGCGCGGTGGGATTGGCCGCCGCCGCGCTGGTCTCCTTTTCGGCGTGGTTTGTCTATGGCCTCCACAATTTCCTGCTGGCCTACCTGCCCGTGCCGTTCCTGCTGTGGGGCGCTTTCCGGTTCGGCCCGCGCGGGGCGGCCACCGGCTCGCTGGTGGTGGCGGCCATGACTTTTTATTTCCTGCTCCAGGGGCACGGGCTGGCCGACGACAATCCGGCGAAGCTCCAGCTGATCGGCGGCTATCTTGGCATCATGGCGGCGGCCAACCTGCTGCTCGCCGCCCTCGCCGCCGAGCGCCGGCGCGCGGGCTTCAGCCTGGTGGAGAACGAACGCCGGCTGCGCACCGTGCTGGCCGAGCAGCCGGATCTGGTCTGCCGCTTTTTGCCGGACGGCAAAATTACCTTTGTGAACCCTGCCTTCTGCGAGTTTTACGCCCAGACGGAAGCGCAATTGCTCGGCGCGGATTTTTTCCAGAAGTTGCCGGCCGGTGAGGCGGCGGCGCTGCGCGAAAAACTGGCCGCTCTGCCGGACGACCGGCCGGCCTGGACTTTTGACCGCCGCGCCGTGGCCGCCGACGACCACATCGAATGGCAGCAATGCGACTTCCGGCGGTTTGCCCGGGATGGCGGGAAAAATTTTGAGTTTCAGGCCGTCATCCAAAACATCACGCCGCGCAAGCAGGCGGAACTGGCCTTGCAGGAGGCCAAGGTCACGCTGGAAAAAATGAACCTCCAGCTCCGGCACGCCGCCGACGAGGCCAACGCCGCCGCCGCCCAGGCCAACCGCGCCAACGCCGCCAAGAGCGAGTTCCTCGCGAACATGAGCCACGAGATTCGCACGCCATTGAGCGGTATTCTCGGCATGGTCGAGCTGCTCGCGCAGTCGCGCCTCGACCCGCGCCAGAAGGAGTTCGCCGCCGCCGCCGCCGCCAGCGCCAACGCCCTGCTCCACGTCATCAACGACGTGCTCGACTTCTCCAAGATCGAGGCCGGCAAGATGAGCATGGCGCAGGAAAATTTCCCCCTGCGCGACATCGTGGACGGCGTGCTCGAAAACGCCGCGACCCGCGACCCGGGCAAAAACCTCCGCCTCGCCGCCATCATCCGCCGCGACGTGCCGCACCGGCTGGTCGGCGACCCCGACCGGCTCCGGCAGGTGCTGCTCAACCTCGTCGGCAACGGCATCAAGTTCACCGAGTCGGGCGAGGTCATCGTCCGCGTCCAGCCGCTGACCCACGCGCACGGCCGCATCAAGCTGCGGTTTGAAATCACCGACACCGGCATCGGCCTCACGCCGGAGCAGATCAAAAAACTGTTTCAGCCGTTCGTGCAGGCTGACACCTCGGCGTCCCGCAAATTCGGCGGCACCGGCCTCGGCCTGGCCATCTCGCGAAAAATCACCGAGCTGATGGGCGGCCGCATCGGCGTCCAGAGCACCGCCGGCAAGGGCTCGACCTTCTGGTTCGAGCTGCCCTTCGACGTGCCGCCGCAGCCGGCCATCGAGCGCGGCTTCCCCGGCTTGGTCTTTGCGCAGGCGCTCATCGCCGCGCCCAACGCCAGCCTCCGCGAATCGCTCGCCGAGCGCCTGCGCGGCTGGGGCATGGACTGCCGCGAAATCGCGTCCGCGCCGGAACTGCTGCGCCACCTCAAGCACGAACTGGGCGCGACCATCCTGCCCGTCGTCCTGTGCGACGACGAGATGCTGGCGCTCGGGGGTGAGGAACTCCGCCCGTTGCTGACGGCCGACCAGAACCGGGTGCCGTGCATCCTGCTGGCCGGCCCCGCCGCCATGCTGGGCGACGACCAGAAGGAGTTTGCGCCGTTCGCCAGCGTCCTGCTCAAGCCTGTTCGTGAACAGCCGCTGTTCGACGCGCTCGTCAACATCGTCGCCGGCAAAAAACCGGAATCCCTCCGCCCCGTCCGCCTGCCCGGCGACACCGAAACCATCCGGCGCGAAATCGCCGTCAAGGTCACGCCCATTTCCAATCTCCGCATCCTCGCCGCCGAGGATCATCCCTTCAACCGCAAGCTCTGGCAGCTCATGCTCGACGGCTTTGGCGCGCGCGCCGACTGGGCCGAGAACGGCCGCGAGGCCGTGGATAAATTTTCCGCCGGCCGCTACGACGCCATCCTCATGGACTGCAACATGCCCGAGCTCGACGGCCACGAGGCCACCGCCGCCATCCGCCACATCGAGGTGGAAAAAAACCTCGTGCCGCGCGTCCGCATCATCGCCATCACCGCCAACGCCCTCGCCGGCGAACGCGAGCGGTGCCTCGCCGCCGGCATGGACGACTACCTGCCCAAGCCGTTCACCACCCAGCAGCTCTACCAGGCCCTGCTCGCCGCCGCGCCCGCGCCCGCCGCCACCGGGAATTTTTTTGACGCCGCGCCGCTTGAGCAGCTTTGCCGCGAACAAAGCCGCGCTTCCGTTGGCGACATGGCCGGCGATTTTTTGAACGAGCTGCCCGACCGGCTCAAGGAAATCCACCGGCTCCACGCCGCCGGCCAGTGGCCCGAACTCAAGCGCGCCGCGCACTCGTTGAAGGGGCTGTTTGTCATCTTCGGCTTCCGCCCGCTGTCGGAAAAAATGCTGGCGGTCGAGGCCGCCGCCGGCCGGGCGGACGCGCCCGGCGCGGTCGCGGCGCTGGCCGACCTCGACGGCGACGCCGAAAAAGCCATGACCCACTTGCGCGAATGGCGTCAAAAACAGCCGGCCACCGCCTGACAAATTTTAGCCAGCCGTCGCCGCGCCGGTTTTGAGCGCCACCAGAAAATCGCACCACGCCGCGACGCCGTCGCCGGTGCGTGCGGACAGCTCAAAAATCTTCGCGCGCGGGCTGGCCTGCCGGATGTTCTTCAAGGCCAGTTCCCGGTCAAAGCCCGCCACCGCCGCCATGTCCGTTTTCGTCACAACCACGACATCGGCCGAATGAAACATTGGCGGATATTTCAGCGGCTTGTCTTCGCCTTCGGTGACGGAATGCACCACCACGCGCACGGCCTCGCCGAGATCAAACGACGCCGGGCAGACGAGGTTGCCGACGTTTTCGATGATGAGCAGATCGAGCGCGCGCAAATCCAGTTGCTGCATCGCCTCGGCCACCATGCCGGCTTCGAGATGGCAGAGCGTGCCGGTGGCGATC
>Ga0302202_10007005_pt1 | contig 11012 bp, 8 predicted proteins | sample II_Bog_N3_3_FD_194579 | JGI IMG/M metagenome (GOLD analysis project Ga0302202, IMG submission 194579) | Peat permafrost microbial communities from Stordalen Mire near Abisko, Sweden - II_Bog_N3_3 | ecosystem: Environmental > Terrestrial > Soil > Wetlands > Peat | place: Sweden: Abisko, Stordalen... | reverse complement strand
CGCCGGCCACGCCGCGCTGGCGGAAAGCAACGGCTGTGCCCGGCCGTCACGCGGCACGGGTTGCATGCAGGCTGTCGTCCACGCGGTCCTTGCGCGCCTTCACTTCAATTCGGTGATGCCACTGACACGGATGACGACGATACTTGCCTCGTGGACTGATGTAACCTATAAGCCACACATGATCGAAGTCCGGCAGACCACGGTCTTCAGGGAATGGCTCGAACACCTGGCCGATCGCCGCGCCAGAGAACGAATCGCTCAACGCATCGTCCGATTGCAGGCGGGGCTGATGGGCGATGTAAAGCCACTCGGCGATGGCCTGTCGGAGATTCGGATCGATTAGGGCCCGGGCTATCGCCTATATTTTGTCCAACAGGGCCACGTGCTGATCGTCTTGTTATGCGGCGGCGACAAAGGTTCCCAGCGGCGTGATATTGCCCGTGCGAAGCGACTGGCGACAAATCTGGAGAGCGAGTGATGGTAAAAACGGAACCTTTCGACGCGGCGCAATACCTTGTGTCGCCCGAGTCCCAGGAAGAACTGTTGAACGATGCGCTGGCCAGCGGCGACGCCGGTTATGTGGCCCGGGCGCTCGGGGTCATTGCGCGGGCGCGGGGAATGAGCGAGGTGTCGCGGGAGGCTGGCGTAACCCGGGAGGCGTTGTATCGAACGCTGAGCGAGAGCGGTGATCCCCGGCTGACGACGTTATTGGGTGTGGCGCGCGCGCTCGGAGCACGCTCACGGCTCACGTCGGGCCGGCGGAGTAGCATACTACGGAGCCGCCGCGCGACCGCGACGGCATTGACAGTGCCCATGACAAACAAGTCAAAAAGCTTAGTGTAGCTGAACAACAGTTTCGGTTAGCATGCACCGTTAATCTGGCGACTTTGTCGTGCGCATACCCTGAGGCGCGAGCATCCGGCATGGCCTAGCCGTCATCGGCACATCGCCTACGCGCTATCTTGCCGCACTTGCCTCGTCCGAATGGTCTGCGCCTCGTTGCCAGACGTCGCCTATACAACAAGCTAGCCATTACCGATCGCCATCAGTTTGAGCGGGTTATTGAACGTCAAGAAGGGTGGCCCGATCGGTTTCGTCTTCGTCGTCTGGATTCGCGTCGCTATCCCACTGAAGGGCATTGTTGAGCTGCATTGTCCTCGCGATGCGGCACATTTGCTGAATGGCGCGAGTGACCTCATGCTTCTGCGGAACAGAGTCGAGCAACACCTCTTGGAGTGTCGACCGTAGATCATCATACGAGATCTGCTCGTTTGCGCCACCGTAGGCGACGGCGGCTGAAACCGCTTCATAGATGTCACCCTCTTGACCATTCACAAACGGTCGTGGGTTGCGGTCCGTCCGGCTCTGAGGTCAAGCTGCGAGCTTCTTAAAGGCGGGAAGCCCGAAATTCCGGGCAACAATTCTGAAGAGGTGCTCCAAATCTACTTCATCGGGTTGAACGGATCGCGGAGGCTGCTGAGTCGTGAATACGTCGATCTCGGCACACAATTGCGAACAGAGACTTTGCATCAAGAGAGGGCTTCCAAGCGATTCAGTTGCCAATCGTTCTTGAATGTCGTCGGATACGTGCAATCCCATCGCTGGAAAGCCCTGCCGGGCGATCTTGCACAGGTCATCCACGTTCCAAGCCGGAATCGGCAAATGCGTGAACCTCCCCTCCATTTCAGCCTCAGCAGAAAGGACATCAAACGCTCGGTACGGCACGCTGAGCATCACGACAGTGATCCCATCGAAACCCGCCGATTTCAGCGACCGCACAATTGTCGCCCGAACGTCCCTCGTTATATAGTGAAAATCATCCACCACCAGCACATCATGGTCGTCTTGAATCCGCTTCAGCAAATTGCTTTTCTGTGGGCCAGTGAAATTACGCGTCTCTGCATGGGAGACGTTACTTTGCTCCGAATGTTTGGCACCAAACTTGGCGAATCTCGGGCCAACGGAGCCACTAACTTCGGACGTTCCGCCAGCTTGCTTCGAGGCTCCCTCTGTCGTTCCGGTCGGCGCTCTAAGGTGGTCTCTGATAGTGTCCCGGAAGTCACTCTCGTCAGAAATCTGACCACCTTCCACATGGACCACTACGTTATCCGGAATCACAGTTCGGCGCAGCACCGTTTTCCCGCAATTGCTTGGACCGGTGATTGCAATGATGGCGTGTCCTTGCTCAACCGCTCGGCGCAGGTCACGCTCTAGCCCGAGATGCTCCCGTCGGACGTATGTAACAGTAGGCATGCCCCTACTGAACACTTCCCGCAACTTGTACACGTCCGCCATGGCAATCTCCAACTTGACGATCGGCAGGCCTACTAGTACACTCCGCCGGAAGTCCCCGCTCCATTCGGCCAAGCCGACAAGAGCCGGTCCCCGTCACATGGAACGAGCCCATAGGGGTCAGGACTTCCGGCGGCATGTACTAGTAGGCTGTTATTCCAAAGTGCCCGCGTCGGCACGCGTCGGTGAACGCGTTGCTCAGTAAGACAGCCTGGTCCCCAAATTGGGCAATCAAAAAGATGGCTGCTCTGCGGGCAAGACGACACATAAACAAAAAGGGGCGGCCCCTGCGGCCCGCCCCTCCCGTCTCGCAGCGACAGACTTCGACTTAGAAATCCATATCGCCCATGCCGCCACCACCGCCAGGCGGCATCGGCGGGCCCTTCTTCTCCGGCTTCTCCGCGACCATCGCCTCGGTCGTCACCAGCAGGCCGGCCACCGAAGCGGCATCCTGCAACGCGGTGCGCACAACCTTGGTCGGGTCGATGATGCCGGCCTTCACCAGGTCCTTGAACTCGCCGGTCTGCGCGTCAAAGCCCCAGTTGTACTCGTCCTTGTCCAGCACCTTGCCGGCAATGACCGCACCGTCCTCACCGGCGTTCTCGGCGATCTGCCGCAGCGGGGTCTGCACCGCCTTGCGCACGATCTCGATGCCGAAACGCTGGTCGTCGTTGTCGGCCTTCAGCTTGGCCAGGATCAGCGACGCCCGAGCCAGGGCGACACCGCCGCCCGGAACGATGCCTTCCTCGACCGCTGCACGGGTCGCGTGCAGGCTGTCGTCCACGCGGTCCTTGCGCTCCTTCACTTCCACTTCGGTGCTGCCACCAACGCGGATGACGGCGACGCCGCCGGCCAGCTTCGCCAGCCGCTCCTGCAGCTTCTCGCGGTCGTAGTCCGAGGTGGTCTCCTCGATCTGCGCCCGGATCTGCGCGCAACGGCCGGTGATGTCGCCCTTCTTGCCCGCACCTTCGACGATCGTGGTGTTTTCCTTCTCGATCAACACCTTCTTCGCCTTGCCGAGGTCGGCCAGCTTGACGTTCTCCAGCTTGATGCCGAGGTCTTCGCTGATCACGGTGCCGCCGGTCAGGATCGCGATGTCTTCCAGCATCGCCTTGCGGCGATCGCCGAAGCCAGGCGCCTTCACCGCGGCAACCTTCAACCCACCACGCAGCTTGTTCACCACCAGGGTCGCGAGCGCCTCGCCCTCGACGTCCTCGGCGATGATCAGCAGCGGCCGGCCGGACTGCACGATGCTTTCCAGCAGCGGCAGCATCGGCTGCAAGCCGGACAGCTTCTTCTCGTGGATCAGGATGTAGGGCTGATCCATATCGGCGACCATCTTCTCCGCATTGGTAATGAAGTACGGAGACACGTAGCCGCGGTCGAACTGCATGCCCTCGACGACATCGAGCTCGGTCTGGATGCCCTTGGCTTCCTCGACCGTGATCACGCCTTCATTGCCGACCTTCTGCATCGCTTCGGAGATCATCTTGCCGATCTCGGCCTCGCCGTTGGCGGAGATGGTGCCAACCTGCGCGGTTTCGGCCGGGGTGGTGATCTTCTTGGTGCGCTTCTTCAGGTCTTCGACGATGGCGGCGACAGCCTTGTCGATGCCGCGCTTCAGGTCCATCGGGTTCATGCCGGCGGCGACGGCCTTGGCGCCCTCGCGCACGATCGCCTGCGCCAGCACGGTCGCGGTGGTGGTGCCATCGCCCGCGATGTCATTGGTCTTGCTGGCGACTTCGCGCACCATCTGCGCGCCCATGTTCTCGAACTTGTCGGCCAGTTCGATTTCCTTCGCGACGGTCACACCATCCTTGGTGATGCGCGGCGCGCCGAAGCTCTTGTCCAGGACCACGTTGCGGCCCTTGGGACCCAGAGTGACCTTGACCGCATCGGCCAGGATATCAACGCCGCGCAGCATGCGAGCACGGGCGTCACCGCCGAACCGAACGTCCTTGGCAGCCATGTTGTGTCTTCCCTTGTGTGTCTGTCGATATGTCTGGGTGCGGAGAACAGGGAGGCCTCAGGCCGCCTTCTTCTGCGCAACCGGGGTGTCGATGATGCCCATGATGTCGGACTCCTTCATGATAAGGAGCTCCTCGCCATCGAGCTTCACTTCCGTGCCGGACCACTTGCCGAACAGGATCTTGTCGCCGGCCTTCACGTCGAGAGCCACGAGCTGGCCCTGCTCATTGCGGGCACCCGGGCCGACGGCGATGACCTCGCCTTCCATCGGCTTTTCCTTGGCGGTGTCGGGAATGATGATGCCGCCCGCGGTCTTTTCCTCGGCGGTCAGCCGACGGACCACGACCCGGTCATGCAGGGGACGAAAACTCATACGGATCGCTCCTGGTTTGGTTCTGGATGTTGGTTGGACCTGCCACGCGCCGGAGCCGGTGTCGGACCCCGGTTTGTTAGCACTCCCCCCTGGGGAGTGCCAGCGATCTAGTCGCTCGCCCCGGCGGAGTCAAGGGTTGGCAGCACTCTTTGGCGGTGAGTAGCAACCTGATGGAATTGCTCACTTTTCTGTTGCAGTCCGGCGCCGCGCTTTGTCATGCTGCGGTCACGCGGTGAACCGCGGCACTCATACGTCAGAGGATGCCGAGCTCATGAGCCTTGCGTTGCAGTTGAAGGACTACCGGCTGACCACGGCGAACATCTACTACCATTTGCCGGATTATCCAGCCGTGCTGCAAACCTATGTGTGGCAGGAATACGACATCGCGCCGCAATTTCCCGAGTTGCAGAAGTTCCTCGATTTCTGGCAACGCAAGCTGGACGGCAAGGTCCATTCGGTGTCGGTCGCCTCGAAGAAGCTGGTGCGCCCGGCGGACTGGCGGCATCCCGGGGCCTATCTCCGGCTGCACTGACGGCGTCCCAAACGGTGCGAGGCAGCTTCATGCCACCGTATCCTCGCATGCTCTTGACGACTATAACCCCCGTCCATGCCATTCGATGTGCGGGACTTCCCCGGCGCACCCCCCGGGGACTGGGAGGCCAGACCAGCCAGCCGGCGCCTGATCGCCGGCTGGCTCTTTACCCTCGCGGGGATGGTGCTGGTCATGATCGCCCTCGGCGGCCTGACCCGCCTGACCGGATCGGGACTTTCCATCATGGAATGGGCCCCGCTGATGGGCACCGTGCCCCCGCTCAGCAATGCCGAATGGCAGCGCTTGTACAGATTATATGAGGAGATCCCCCAGTACGCGTTGATCAACCAGGGCTTCGGGCTCGACGGTTTCAAGCATATTTTCTGGCTGGAATGGACCCACCGGCTGTGGGGCCGCCTGATTGGTGCGGCGGTTCTGCTGCCGCTGCTCTGGTTCTGGCACCGCGGCCAGATCAACCGCCGCCTGGCCGCCGGATTGTTCGGCTTGTTCCTTCTGGGCGGGCTGCAGGGGGCGGTCGGCTGGTTCATGGTCGCCTCCGGCTTCGCGCCGGACAGCACCGCCGTCGCCCCTGGCCGGTTGACCATCCACCTTGTCCTGGCGTTGCTGCTGTACGGCGCGATTATCTGGACCGGCCTGTCGGTCCTGCGGCCTCACCCCGCGAAGGCGCCCGCCCTGTTGCGCCGCCTGACCCTGGCTGCCACCCTGCTGGTTTTCCTGACCATCATCGCCGGCGGTTTCGTCGCCGGCCTGCATGCTGGCCTTGACTACAATACATTTCCGTTGATGGATGGCCACCTCGTCCCCGCCGGCTACGCCGACCTCCACCCCTTCCCCCGCAATCTGACGGAGAACATCGCCACGGCGCAGTTCGACCACCGTCTGTTGGCGACCCTGAGCGTGCTGGCCATCGGGTCGGTGCTGGCGTTTGGCTTTCCGGTCCCCGGCTTGCGGTCCCGGCTCTGCCTCGTCGGAACAGCGGTGGCGCTGCAATACGGGCTTGGGGTTGCGACCCTGATCTGGGCAGTACCGCTGCCGCTGGCCTCGGCGCATCAGGTCGGCGCGACCCTGCTGCTGACCGCCCTCCTGGTGCTGCTGCACGCCCTGCGTCCGGTCCGGCGCACATGAGCGCGCTGACCGTCCCGCTGGATACCATCATCGAGGTCCTGCCGGTGGGTGTCGCGCTGGTCGATCCGCAGCGGCGCATCATGCTGATGAACCAGGCCTTCCGCGATTCGCTCGACCTCCCGCCCGATGCCTTCCCGCCCGGTATCTCGGTGGAGGACGCGGTCCGATCGACGGCCTACCGCGGGGTCTATGGACCCGGCGACCCCGAGGAGCAGGTCACCGCGGTGCTCGCCGCCGACCGCAGCCGGCCGGGGCGGTTGCGCCGCCGGGTGTTCCAGGGCCGCAGCTTCGATCTGTTCAACAGCCCACTGCCCGACGGCAGCTATGTGGTGACCGCGATCGAGACCACCAGCCTGATCGCGGCCAGAGCACAGGCGGAGCGGGCGGTGGCGCAGACGACGACGGCGATTTCGGGCTTGCGGGTCGGGCTGGGGGCGTTTGGTCCCGACGGCGTGCTGTTGTTTGCCAATCCGCGTCTGGCCGAACTGCTGGCAGTGCCAGCGGATCGGATTGGACCCGGCATGACGTTTGCCGCATTGCTGACAATGATGGCGGACAGCGACGAGTACGCCGGTGCGGACTGGATCGCGTTTCTGGCCGAACAGCGCGAAGCCAATCGGGGGGTGCCCTTCGCCGTGCGGCTGCTGCGCAGCAACGGGCAGGTGGTCGATGTCGCCTCCGACCCGCTGCCCGACGGCGGATGGACCATCACGGTCGCCGATATCAGCCAATTGGCCAGAGCCGAGAGCGAGGCCCAACGCCGAGCGCGACTGCTGGACTCGATTCTGGAGGCGGTGCCGCACGGGATTTGCGTGTATGGGCCGGATCGCCGGGTGACTCTGTTCAACCGGAGCTACAGCCTGGTCATGGCCGGCGCGCCGGTGCAGATCGGCGATCATATCGTCGATGTCATCCGTCGACGCGCCGAGTCGGGCGAGTTTGGGCCTGGGGAAGCGGACGATGTCTATTCGCAGCAGATGGCGTTCGACATCAGCCGCCCGCAGATGCGCCGCCGGCACCGCCCCGACGGATCGGCGATCGATATCCGCACCGCCCCCCTGCCGGATGGTGGCCATATCAGCGTGGTGACCGACATCACCCCGCTGGTCCAGGCAGAGGACGAAATCACCCGCCGCGCCGAGGAAATGTCTGCGATGCTGGCCAGCATCCGGCACGGCATCCTGCTGTGGAGCGCGGACAAACGGCTGGTCGCCAGCAACGCGATCGCGGCGGAACTGCTGGGTCATCCGCCCGGCCTGCTGACCCCCGGCCGCACCGAGGCCGAAGTGCATGCCGATATGGTGCTGCGCGGCGAATGGGGCGGGGGCGAGCAGGCCCTGGCGGTCGCGCGGGATCTTCAGGAACGTGACCGTTCGGTTCCCTATACCAGGCAGATCGTCACGAATGCAGGCCGTGTGCTGGATATGCGCTCCGACCCCGCGCCCGACGGCGGATGGGTGAGCACCTTCACCGATGTCACCGAAACCCGCACGGCACAGGAGGAGTTGCAACGAGCCAAGGTCGCGGCCGAAGCGGCTAACCAGGCGAAGTCCCGCTTCCTGGCAACCATGAGCCACGAGCTGCGCACGCCGTTGAACGCGGTGATCGGGTTCTCGGATGCCTTGCTGCGGGAGGCGGCCGTCGCGGACCCGGTCCGCACCGGTGAATTCGCCCAGCAGATCAACGCCGCCGGACGGCAGTTGCTGAGCTTGATCAACATCATCCTCGATGTGGCGCGAATCGAGTCCGGCCGGTTTGATCTTGCGTCGGAGTGGGTTGACGTGGCCCGCCTGATCAGAGGCGCTATTCGCCAGTCCGACTCCGCGGCCCAGGCGGCGGAGATCGCCGTGGTGGCCAACCTGCCCAACGGGTTGCCGGCGCTGCGGTCCGACGAACGGCGGCTGACACAGGCACTGAGTCAGTTGCTGTCGAACGCGATCAAGTTCACCGACGCCGGCGGCGTGGTGACCATCGGGGCCAGGCTGGAGTCCGATGGCGATATGCTGATCTCCGTGCACGACACCGGGATCGGCATTCCCGCTGGCGACCTCGAACGCGTGTTCGAGCCTTTCACCCAACTCGACAGCACCCTGTCCCGCCGCTACCAGGGCGCCGGTCTCGGTCTCTACATCGCTCGGGCGCTGGTGACCGGGCATGGGGGTCGCCTCACGCTGCGCAGTGCGCCGGGCGAGGGCACCACCGCGGAAATCCGACTGCCCGCGAGCCGGGTGGCATAGAGGTCGGCATCTTTGCACGACCGCCGGTAGTCAAACCGCACCCGCCGCCCCATTCTCTTGGCGGACAGCAGCCTCCCGGAGACCAAGCCATGACCGCGCTCGCCGCCACCGACAAGCTTTTCTTCCAACGGGCCGACACGGCACTGGACCAGGCCGCGGCCGTGGCGATCGTCGAGCGGACGCTGGGCAACAGCGATGACGGCGAGATGTTTCTGGAATACCGCGAAAGCGAGCAGATCAGCCTGGACGATGGCCGCATCCGCAGCGCGACCTCGGACGTGACCCTGGGCTTCGGGCTGCGCGCGGTCGCCGGGGAGGCGACGGGCTATGCCCATGCCGGCGAAATTTCTGAGCCCGCGCTGCGCCGCGCCGCGGCCAGCGTTGCGGCGGTGGCGGCGGGCCATTCCGGCGTGGCGGCCGAGGCGCCGCGAGCCACCAATGCGCGCCTGTATTCCGATGCCAACCCTTTGACCCTGACGGATTTCGGTAGCCGCACCGCGCTGTTGTCGGAGATCGACGCCTTCGCCCGCGGCAAGGATGCGCGGGTGATCCAGGTGATGGCCTCGATCGGCGGCGAGTGGCAGGCGGTGCAGGTGCTGCGCGGCGACGGCACACGGGTGGCGGACCTGCGGCCCCTGGTGCGGCTGAACGTCTCGGTGGTGGTCGAGCAGGGCGGACGGCGGGAAACCGGCAGCTACGGCACCGGCGGGCGGTTTTCCTACGACGCGGTCACCGATCCGAAGGTGTGGCGCGGCGCGGTCGAGGAAGCGCTGCGCCAGGCGCTGGTCAATCTGGACAGCCGCCCCGCCCCCGCCGGCGAGATGGAGGTCGTGCTTGGCCCGGGCTGGCCGGGCATCCTGCTGCACGAGGCGATCGGCCACGGGCTGGAGGGAGATTTCAACCGCAAGAAGACCTCGGCTTTCTCGGGCCTGCTGGGCCAGCGGATCGCCGTGCCGGGGGTAACCGTGGTCGATGACGGCACGATCCCAAACCGCCGCGGCAGCCTGACCGTCGATGACGAGGGCACACCCACCAACCGCACCGTGCTGATCGAGGACGGCATCCTGGTCGGCTACCTGCAGGACCGGCTGAATGCGCGCCTGATGGGGATGCCGGCGACCGGTAACGGGCGGCGCGAATCCTTCGCCCATTCGCCGATGCCACGGATGACCAACACCATTATGTTGTCCGGCGACACCCCGCCCGAGGACATGATCAAGTCGGTCAAACGCGGCCTCTATGCCGTGAATTTCGGCGGCGGGCAGGTCGATATTACCTCCGGCAAATTCGTGTTCTCGGCCAGCGAGGCTTACCTGATCGAGGACGGCAAGGTGACGGCGCCGGTCAAGGGCGCAACGTTGATCGGCAATGGGCCGGATGCGCTGACCAAGGTGGCGATGGTCGGCAACGATATGGCGCTGGATCCCGGGATCGGGACGTGTGGCAAGAGCGGCCAGGGTGTGCCGGTTGGGGTTGGCCAGCCGACGTTGAAATTGATGGGCCTGACTGTCGGCGGCACCGCCGACTGAGCGCGAATCGATGGAGGGGTGTTCGGCTGCCCTTCCTGTTCGCCAAATCGGAGCGGCCGTGAGGCGCGCTTGCCCAGGTTTTCTCAGGAGTGACGGGGCGTATCGCCGGAAATGGCGGCGGCGAATCACGCACTGGACGGTGTCAAGGCGAATCTTTGTCGATTTGACGAGCCGATAACGTCAAAAAAACGATAAAAAATCCTCAATGCGGAAATATCGGTCTCAACGGGGATGACCTGGCGCACAGACGCTTCGCCCTGAGGTATCAACGGCTAGAATGTAAGGGTAAGGCAATGATCAACGGTGCAATCGTCGCTATGCTGAACACAGTTGCCGATGCTGGCAAGGTCCGCCTGGGTGGCTACGCCCCCACTCTGCCAACCGCAGATGCCGGCAAGGTTCGTCTCGGTGGCTATGCCCCGACACTCGCGACCGCCGATACCGGCAAGGTCCGCCTGGGTGGCTATGCCCCAGCACTCGCGACCGCCGATGCCGGCAAGGTCCGTCTGGGTGGCTATGCCCCGACACTCGCGACCGCCGATGCCGGCAAGGTCCGTCTGGGTGGCTATGCCCCGACACTCGCGACCACCGATGCGGGCAAGGTCCGCCTGGGTGGCTATGCCCCGACGCTCGCGACCACCGATGCGGGCAAGATCCGCCTGGGTGGCTATGCCCCGACACTCGCGACCACCGATGCGGGCAAGATCCGCCTGGGTGGCTATGCCCCGACACTCGCGACCGCCGATGCCGGCAAGGTCCGCCTGGGTGGCTATGCCCCGACGCTCGCGACCACCGATGCCGGCAAGGTCCGCCTGGGTGGCTATGCCCCGACACTCGCGACCGCCGATGTTGGCAAAGTCCGTCTGGGTGGCTATGCCCCGACGCTCGCGACCGCCGACGTTGGCAAAGTCCGTCTGGGTGGCTATGCCCCGACG
>Ga0302202_10006993_pt1 | contig 11030 bp, 9 predicted proteins | sample II_Bog_N3_3_FD_194579 | JGI IMG/M metagenome (GOLD analysis project Ga0302202, IMG submission 194579) | Peat permafrost microbial communities from Stordalen Mire near Abisko, Sweden - II_Bog_N3_3 | ecosystem: Environmental > Terrestrial > Soil > Wetlands > Peat | place: Sweden: Abisko, Stordalen... | reverse complement strand
CAACCGCGGGGGGAGCCCTATGTACTCAACCGCCGTTCAGTCCGCGCCAGCCGAAACATCCTCCCCCAAGACCCGCCATACCTATCGCCCTGACATAGACGGCCTTCGCGCCCTCGCCATACTTTCCGTCGTCCTCCACCACGCCGGCGTCCCCTTCATCCCCGGCGGATTCACCGGCGTCGACATCTTCTTCGTCATCTCCGGCTACCTCATCGGCGGCCAAATCTACGCCGACATCCGCAGCGGCTCCTTCAGCTACCTCCGCTTTTACCAGCGCCGCGCCCGACGCATCCTTCCCGCCTTTTACATCGTCCTGCTCTTCACCATCGCCGCCGCGCTCGTTCTGCTTTCGCCCTCTGAAGCTCGCACCTTCGCCCGCGACGCATTCGCCGCCACCCTCTCCGCCTCCAACATCTCCTTTTGGCACTTCGCCAGCTACTTCGACCCCAGCAGCAGCCTCAAGCCTCTTCTCATGACCTGGTCCCTCGGTGTCGAAGAGCAGTTCTACCTCGTCATTCCCCTTCTCTTTGTCCTGCTCGCCCGCCTGCGACCCCGCACCGTCCTCCCCGCAGTCCTCTTCGTCTGCTTCCTCTCGCTTCTACTCGCCGCGCGCGACGTCAGCATCGTCCCCATGCAGGCTTTTTATCTCCTCCCCGATCGCGCCTGGGAACTCGGCATCGGCGTCGCCCTCGCCGTCTTCGAGCGCGACCGCCGCCCCTTGCGTCTCTCTCCACCGCTTACCAATCTCGCCGCATTCGTCGGCCTCGCCCTCATCCTCGCCCCATTCGTTCTGCTCACTCCCCACTCATCCTTCCCCGGCTTTGCCGCTTTACCCTCCGTCCTCGGCACAGCCATCCTCATCGCCCTCCCCACAAGTTTCCTCAACCGCCGCCTCCTCGCCCTTGCGCCGCTTGTCTTCATCGGCCGCGTCTCCTATTCGTGGTACCTATGGCACTGGCCCCTGCTCGCCTATCTCCGCGTCGCCACGGCCAACTCGCTTTCCCTCCCTGCCGCTCTCCTCGCCGTCACCCTTGCCTTTATCCTCGCCGTCCTGTCCTGGAGATTCATCGAGCAACCTTTCCGCCACTCAACCATGTCTCCAGCGCCGCTCCTCCTGCGATACGCTGCTGCCAGCGTCGCCCTGCTTGCCGTTTGCGCCGCCCTCTATGTCGCCCATGGCCTGCCCCAACGACTTCCCCATCTCGCCACCATGGAAGCCCCCGCCGACATCCTTTTCGCCGACCCATGCCTCGACGGCGCCAACGACGAACCCAACCTCAGCCCTGGCTGCTATCCATCCCCCGCATCAACCCTCCCCTCCATCGCCCTCTGGGGAGACAGCCACGCCCTCGCCCTCGCTCCAGCCATGCGCGTCCTCGCCAACGCTCGCGGCTACGGCTTCGCCGAACTCGTCAGGAGCTCCTGCACTCCGCTCATCGGCGCCACACATCTGCTCCCCCGCGTCCCCAACTTCGCCGCCCGCTGCGAGCGCTTTAATCGCGCCACTTTCATCCGCATCCAATCCGACCCGCGAATTCGCATCGTCGTACTCACTGCCTCGTGGTCTGCTCCCCTCATTCGCAACTGGAAAGATGGCTGGCTGGCCCCCGTCCCCGGCATTGAATCGACTCCCGCCTCCGCATCCACCTCAGCATCCAACGCTACCCACGCAAGCCCAGCCAATCCCTCCCTGCTTTCAAACTTGATCCATCCACCGCCCGTCCCCACCGCCGAAGCCAATCTCCGCCTCTATCAATCCGCTCTCGACGCTACCGTTCGCGCACTCCAGTCCGCCGGCAAACAAGTCATCCTCGTCCAGGACACCCCCAGCTTCGCTGTCGATCCGCTCTTAGCTGTTCGCTCAGCCCAAATCCCCACCCGCCGCGCACTCGATCGAATCCTCAACCCCGCGCGCAGCGCCGACCCCAGCACCCCAAGCGATCCTGGATTCTTCCCACCCGAATCCTCCCCCGAAATCTCCGCCTCCCAGTCGCTTCTCCAGCAAGCATCCCAGCAGCTCCCCGCCCAAATCCCAGACCATCTCCCGCCCCAGGTGTTTGACCCCAAGCCAGCTTTCTGCCCCACTCCAACCCAGTGCGCCTATCGCGCTGGCGACACGATGCTCTACGTCGACAGCACCCACCTCTCCGCCGCCGGGGCCGCCCGCGCCCTCACTACCTTCCCGCTCCCCGCCTACTCAATAGCCCACATGCAAAAGAGCGCCCGCCGAGGCGGACGCTCTTTGAATTGGCTCGTTGCTTATACCTGGTCCCGCGCCAGCGTCGCTCGCTGACTTGCAGACTTGCTGATGCACCCGGCCCGACCCCAATCAGCTTCGCCTTCTCGCCACCTCCGCATAAACCTCCGCATACTCCTTCGCCGGCCCCTCCCACCCATAATGCCGTGCCATTCCATTCCGCATCAGTTGCGTCCAGCCCTTCTTGTCCTGAAAAGCCTCCAGCGCCCTATCGATCGCCCCCAGCAGCGCCTCCGGGTCCATCCCGCCAAATTTGAAACCCGTCCCGTCCCCAATCTCCGCGTACCACTCCTGGATTGTGTCGTCCAACCCGCCCGTCGCCCGCACTATCGGCACCGTCCCATACTTCAGTGAATAGATCTGGTTCAACCCGCAAGGCTCATACCGCGACGGCATCAGAAACATATCCGACCCCGCCTCCACCTTGTGCGCCAGCGCATCGTCATACCTGATCTGCACCGCAACCTGGTCTGGATGCCGGAAAGCCCACTCCCTGAAAAACCGCTCATATAGCGGCTCGCCCGTCCCCAGCGCCACCACCACCACCTCGCGCTGCGAAATCCGCTCCGCAATCCGCGCCACCAGGTCAAAGCCCTTTTGCGTCGCAAATCGCGAAACGATCCCGATCACAGGCATCGTCTCCGGCACCTTATCCAGTCCAAACGCATGCAGCAGATCCGCTCGGCACTCCTTCTTTCCGCTCAAATCCTTCGGCGTGTAGTGCGCCGCCAAATGCCCATCCGTCGCCGGATCCCACTGCGAGTAATCCACCCCATTCAAAATCCCCCGCAGATCCGCCGCCCGACTCAGCAGCACTCCGTCCAGCTTCTCCCCAAACTCCGCCGTCTGTATCTCTTCGGCATACTTCCGGCTCACCGTCGTCAGCATGTCGCTGAACACAATCCCGCCCTTCAAGAAATTAAACGTATCGAACTGCTCCAGCTTGTCCTTCGTGAACACATCCCACGGAAACAGCAGCCGCTGCGTCGTCGCCGGCGGATACCACCCCTGGTACCCGGCGTTATGAATCGTCAGGACCGTCCCCGCCTTGTTCAGCGCCGGGTCGCCCGCATACGTCGTCCGCAGATACACCGGAATCAGCGACGCCTGCCAGTCGTGCACATGAAACACATCCGGCACCCCCAGCACCTTCGCCGCCTCCAGCACCGCCCGGCAATACAGCCCAAACCGCTCCCAGTTATTCGGAAACTCCCCGCCCTTGGGCCCATAAAGCTCCCGCCGGTCAAACAACTCCGGGCAATCCAGAAAGTAAAACTGCACTCCCTCGCGTTTCCCCCCGTCCACAACCCCCACAAACCGGTTGTAGTGCTCAAACGGAACCGTGATCGACCGCACCGCCCAATTCCACTCGCCGTCCACCCCCGCATAAAACGGCAGATACACCGTCACTTCGTGCCCCAGCTTCACCAACTCCGGCGGCAGCGCCCCCACCACATCCGCCAACCCGCCAGTCTTCGCAAATGGAACGCATTCCGAAGCCGCAAACACTATGTGCATCAATCCCTCTCCTGCGCTTTCCAACAACCGAAGTCTACTATGGCAAGCTGTCCCCAATCTCTCCGCAATTGGATGTACATTTCTTCGCCTGCGTCTTGTGTTCTTCCTGGAACGGACTACACTTGCCGGGAACGCTATGTATAACTCGGATCGTCATCCTATTCTGCCGCATTCACTTTCGCCCTCGTCTATTCGAGTCGCCGCCGCACTCATCCTCTTCGCCTCGATCCCATTCCAACTCTCTTCTCAATCCACGATTGGATGGACCCCGGTCTCTCCCGGCTTTTCTCCGCAGGCGCTCCTCGAGCACGAGGGCGCAATGTGGGCGGCAGGCAGCGATGCAACCATCGCCGTCTCCACCGACAGCGGTCTGCACTGGAAAACGAAATATCACGACCCGCGCGGAGGACTTCTCCTCTCCCTCGCGTTTGTCGGCGCAAACTTCGGCTATGCGGCTGGAGCCGGTCCTCACCTGCTCACAACCACAGACGGCGGAGATTCCTGGACCGGGTCCATCGCCCTCCCTGAAGCCACCTTCCAGGCTGCCTTCGGAGACACCAAACATGGGGTCGTGCGCACCCGCACTGCCCTCCTCTCCACCATCGACGGCGGCAAGACCTGGAAACCAGTCAGCCCGGAAAATGACCCCGACTGGATGCAGAAGTACCCCTTCACAGTTGATCTCGCAGCCCTCGATGGAAACCACCTGATCGTCCGGGTCAGCGAGGGCGAAGCCGGCGATGGCGAATTCCTCTGGACAGCCAATGGTGGAGCAACCTGGAACGCGAATTACCTGCCTCATGGTGCCGGCGGCGGCGACGTGTTTGTCGAGCAGGCTCGGTATTGGTCAATCGGCGGTGAGGTCGTCGGCAGCGATCAACCAGGCGGCGGACTGAGAATCCCAATGGCCGTTCGCTCCAACGACGGCATCCAATGGGAGCACCTTCCGGTCTTTCGCGAGGCCTGTCACTGGGCCGGTTGCGGCGGATGCACGCCTCAGGGCTGCTTTGCCGGAGGCACATTCTTCGTCCCGTTTTCGCGGCTCCTCGAACCCCCGGCCAACCCGGATCGGCCCGCGACATCTGCCCAGCCGTCAGCCGCGTTGGAACCCCTCGACCGCCTCCCTAAACACATGCTCTCCAACCAATGGGCACGCGGTGGAAGCAACCTCTGCCTGCTGACGCAAGGCGCCATTGAGTGCACCACATTGACCACCGTAGAAACACTCGATACAAAAGGCGACCTGGCGCAGTGGGACCATCACACCTTTCCCCCGCTGCTCCGAGACAAGCCGGGCATGGGTGAAGCCAGTATCGAACCAGCCCTCCCCAATGGATTCCATTGCATTCGCTGCAACCTGACAAGAATCTTCGTCTCGAAGACGGGCAACTCCGGTCCCGTCCCTGTGCAGATTGCGCTTGTCATCAGCCCCGCGGGCGAGCCGCAAAATGTAAAGATCTCCGGAGACATGCCTGAGGATGTTGCCGCGCAGGTGCGTACCGCTGCTTCCGGCTGGCTTTTCGAGCCCTATCTCGAAAATGGCAAGCCGAAATCGGTCCCCGTTAGCCTCCATGGCCAGGTCTTCGTGATGAACTTCGACAAGCCTCCGCACGTCCCGACCGTCGTACCGATGCCGCCGCACAACCAATAGACGGCCGCGTGCCCCATCCTTGGCACGTCTTTGCCTTCGTGCCAAGGGTCGAAGACCAAAATCTTCTGCTGCCTTGCTGTCCCGCTGTTTCGCCGTCTTGCTGACTCGCTGACCTGCCGTCTCGCTGACTCGCTGACCTGCCGTCTCGCTGACTCGCTATCATGACAGTGTGACCCGCGCAGACTTCGTTCTCCTCGACAATCCCATCTACCACGCGCTCGGCCACGCCCACGCGCCTCTCGCACTCGGTGATGCCCGCGCTCGCCGCTACCCCCCCTCCATCGGCCCACTCGCCGGCATCCGTGAGCCCAGACCCGAATGCATCACCGCCCTTCCCGCCCTCGCCGAATCCGGTGACATCATCGTCCTCTTCCTTGACGCACCCATCCCGGCCGCCTCGGGCCTCACACTTGCCCGCGAAGGCTCCCTCAACCAGATGCTCTGCCCCGTCGACTCCCCGGAAGTCGCTCAAGCACTAAACCGCCCGCTCCCCGATGGCACAATCCTCCGCCAGCTTGTACCAGCCGACTACCCCGCCATGGTCGATCTCGCTCAACTCACCGAACCCGGCCCATTCCGCCAACGTACCGCCGAACTAGGCGCCTTCTTCGGCATTCTCGAAGGCTCGCGTCTCCTCGCCATGGCCGGCGAACGCACCCGAATCCCCGGATTCACCGAGGTCTCCGGCGTATGCACCCATCCCGACGCCCGCGGCCGCGGCTTTGCCCACACCCTCATCGCCCGCGTCCATCAGCAGATCCGCTCCCGCGGCGACATCCCCTACCTCCACTCCTGGTCCTCCAACGCCTCAGCCATCGCCGTCTACCAGCGCCTCGGCTACTCGCTCCGCCGCACCTTCCACCTCCAGGCCCTCCGCCGCGAACCCTGACAACTCGATACCCCAGACCCCACACCCTAGACCCCACACCCTAGACCCCAGACCCGACCCCATGCCCACCAAACCCAAACTCGGACAGAACTTCCTCAACGACACCGCCGCCATCGAGCGCATCGCCGACTCCCTCGGCGATCTCTCCGCCCGCACCGCCGTCGAAATCGGTCCTGGTGCCGGAGCCATCACCCACGCTCTCGCCGCCCGCGCCCATCGCCTCATCGCCGTCGAACTCGACCCCGCCCTCGCCGCCCACCTCCGCGCCGAGTTCCCCGCAGAGAACGTCACCATAGTCAACCAGGACGTCCTCTCCTTCGACTTCGCCGCCGCTGCCGCCAGAGCCGGCCAGCCCCTCCTCGTCTTCGGCAACCTGCCCTACTACATCACCTCGCCCATCCTCCTCAAACTTGCTGAGAGCCACGCCTCCATCGATCGCGTTGCCCTCATGGTCCAGCGCGAGGTCGCCGACCGCGTCACTGCCCAGCCCGGCTCCCGCGAATACGGCGTCCTCTCCGTCACCGTCCAGCTCTACGGTCCCGCCGTCAACCTCTTCACGCTTCCGCCCTCCGCCTTTTCCCCACCGCCCGATGTCCACTCCACCGTCTTCCGCTGGCGATTCGCCCCCCGCTTCACCGAGCTTGGCATCGACCAGACCACGTTCCTGCCCTTTCTGCGCTCCGTCTTCGCCCAAAAACGAAAGACCATCGCCAATAACCTTCGCGCCGCCGGCCACTCCTCCCGCGAAGCAGGTCTTTCCTCTCCAGCCATCGCCTCCGCTCTAGTCCGCGCCAACATCCCCCCCAACGCCCGCGCCGAACAACTCTCCATCGAATCCCTCGCCACCCTCTTCCGCGCCCTCGCAACGCCCCCGACTGCTTGACCTTCCAGAAACTCCCATGTCCCCCTGTCCCTCGCACTTTGGGACATGGGGGTTAACTATCGGCTTGCCGCTTCTACCTACCCAACCTTCCCCGTGCCCCATCCATTTCGCGCACCTTGCGAAATGGGTGGGAGACCAGAATGCCCGCGCCACTACGACGCCCGGAGAGGCGGCGCGATCCTAGCCCCGGGTGAAACCCGGGGAAAGCCGTCCCTAAAATCCCCTTGCGCCCTGTAGGGGCGCTGCGAAATTCAAGCCGCATCCTTATTGAACCGCCGCGGGTAGCACATCCTTCCAGTCCGCCGCGGCCACCGGATTCAATTAGCCATACGCGCTTCTAAGTTCTCCCTTAACTCCCGCTTAATCCCTAACTCATCCGAAAGGATGACCTCCCGCGATTCCCCCGCAACACTTACACAAACCTTGGGTCTCCATGTAGGTGAGCGCGGAACGGCCACAGCAGCAAATCAAAAACCACCGCCTCCCGGAGAATCACAATGAAACTCTCTTTCGTTGGCGTCGGGCTTCTCGCACTAACCTCCACTCTTGGCTTTGCTCAGGCTGCTCCGCAACAGGCTCCAGCTCTCAAGCAAGGCCCCGCTGTCACCCAGAACCAGCCGCAATTCAACCATCGCGTCGCGGGCATCAACCAGCGACGCGCCTTCCAGCACAAACGCATCGCCATGGGCATGCGCAATGGCTCTCTCCGCCCCGGCCAGGCTCACCGCCTCATGCGGCGTGAAGCTTCCATCGGTCGCCAGGAACGGCACATGCGCTTCGCCCACAATGGCCGCCTGACTCACTTCGACCGCGTGCGTCTCAATCACAGGCTCAATCACTCTTCGCGCGCCATTTATCGCGCCAGGCATGCTGGGCATCGCGCCCGCCTCGCCGGCGCCCGCAAACAGTAACTTGTCCCGGTTAACTCACTGGGCTAAGTCGCACAACTTAGCCCTATAACTCAAAGGCCGCTCCGGTTATCCGTTGCGGCCTTTGCCTTTTGCCCATCCAGCTTACCTTTAAAGCCACTCGACAAACCTTTGCCGGATGTGATATAATAGTTATCGGGAGATAGCGTGTAACCCTCCCCGAACCCGACACACAAACCGCCCCTCGTATGAGCCCTTTGCCCTGCCAGAAATCCAATCGCCGCCGAAAGGACCCTCGATGAACCCATCCCATGACACACCCGCGCAGCTCTATCTCTTCCAGCTCTCCGCAACCTCAGTCCCCATCGGCCCCGACCGCTTTCTTGAGATGGTCCTACCCTGCTATCTCGTCAAAACCACTTCCGGCCGCCACATTCTCATCGACACCGGCATCGCCCCAGACGCCAGATCCCCCAGCGGCCCTCCGCCTCGCAACGAAACCAACATCCTCCAGCATCTCGCCGCCCTCGGTCTCTCACCATCCCAGATCGACACCGTAATCTGTACCCACTTCGACGTGGACCACGCTGGCTACCACGACGCATTCCCCTGCGCTGAATTCATCGTCCAATGTTCCCACTACGAACTCGCGCGCAGCGGCCATCCCGCCTCGCTCCCGCACGGCCCCACTGGGACCACCCCTCGCTCCATTACCGCCTCGTCGAAGGCGACGTTGACCTGCTCCCAGGCCTCCGCCTCATTGAAACCAGCGGCCACATCACGGGCCATCAGTCAGTCCTTGTTCACCTTCCGAATTCTGGCCCCATACTCCTCGCCATCGACGCCATCGTCATGCAGCGCCTTTTCGCCCCCGACCGCAAGCCATGGCCCAACGACGAGAATGAAGACCAGCTTCGCGCCAGTACGCGCAAGCTTCTCCATATCGTCGAGCACGAAAGAGTCTCTCTCGTCGTATTCGGCCACGACGGCCTTCAGTGGCAGTCGCTGAAGAATTCTCCAGCCTTCTATGACTGAATTCGACTCATATCTCACTCTGAGAATTGGATAGATCCCGATCATGCCCGCTAAAACTGAATGGCCGCAGGCAAATGACCTCGAACCCGGTCAAATGCCAACGGCCAATCGTACTTTTCTTATCTACTGAATCAACCTGGATCGGCTACGCCGCCGGCTTCAGGCTCTTTACTGCGATTTGCTGGATCGCCGGATGAATCCCACCCTTGGGCTGCTCGTGGGCACCCAGGAATTGCAGCACATCGTTGATCGAATCTTCAAAGCGGCCGCCGGTCTTATGGGTGGCCCGTACGCCTTTGGAAACAAGCTGGCAAACTTCAAAGCGGTTCATTCCCTGCGCGAGCGCGCGGTGGATCTCATTGGAACGCATGACGACCTTTGGCGAACGGGTGATTGTCGCGTGAAGAAACAAAGCTCGTCAGAAGCGGAAAGATGACCGGAGCCGAGCAGGCGGGTATAACTCCATTTTACGACGGAAAGTGTTACTGCGCCGTGCACAATGCGACCTTGAGCGTGATTGTAGGATTTTTCCGCGGTTGAATGGCCCCCCCAGATCTGCCAATCGGCATTCTCCTGGTGAAATGCCACGCGCCGCCCTCGATTCAGCGCATAGAAAATGGGTAAAGACTGCAGTTCCGCAGCCTTTACCCAGGAACACCTTGAAATCACTCAGTTCGTCAGGCTGGCCTCACCTCAGGCTGGCCCACTCTTCGTCCCTGTTACTTGTGGCTGCCGCCCCCGCCGCCGCCTCCACCACCGCTGGAGTGGCCGCCGCCACCTCCTCCTCCGCCCCCTCCGCCGCCGCTGCTCACATGCCCGCCACCACCGCCACCGCCGCCACTGCTAACATGGCCGCCTCCGCTCGATGACGGACTCGAGTGTCCGCCGCCGCTCGAGAAAGATCGAGAACCGCCCGAATAGCTCGAAGTTCTGCCTCCGCCTGTGCCGGCGGACCTTGAATATGACCCTGAGAACGGGATAGTTCGTGCCGGCGATCCCGGCACGCCAAACGCTGCCGTCGGCCTCGCTCCGCTTGCCCCTGCGCTCGCTGCACCGCTCCCGCCCAACCCTGTGCGTGCATACTCCGGCCTTGCGCTCAGCGGACGCAGCGGCACAACTGTCCTGCCCGCAATCACCACCGGAACCGCCCTGTCGCGCGCCGGCAAAACCATGTTGCCAGCCACGCTGAAGTGCCGATTCACAGCTACCACCGGCACTGGCCGTCCGTGTCCCGGCCCGGAAATTGGCCCCGGGGAACGATGCGGGTCGCGCGGCCGCACGGGAGCATGCCACCCGCCCGGATAGCCTCCCACATTCATTACGTAAGCTCCCGTGTTCCACCACGGCGAGCAGCCACCCACTCCCGGCTCCCAGCCCCAGCCGAACCCGTTATACCAGCTCCACATTCCGCAGGAATACGGCATGTAACCCCACGTATTGTCAGAAACCCACATGTAGCCATAGCCCGGAGTCCACATCCAGTAGCCATTCCCGTACGGCTCCCAATCGGGACTTGACGCCTCATACGGCGACCAAACCTGACCCTGTCCCGGCACGTTGTACCAGTTCCCGTTCGCGTCCAGGTCGCTCCATGCCGGATTGGTGCTGTCAGGCTGGCCATTTGCCGCGCCCGTTGACGTCGCCGCCAGCGCGTTCAGGTCCTGGTCCCGGTCCGCATTCCACGTATCCCAGGAATCCGGCTCAATCGTATCCGTCAGTGCGAACTTCCCGTCTTTGCCCTTCAGCTTCAGGCTCTGGCCGCCATGCACGTCCACCATGCCCATCGTGCCGCTCGTCAGGTGCACACTTCCTGAGAAAACCGCCATCTGCCCCGGTAGCTCGTCCATGTTGATCCGCAACACCGTGAATCCGCTCGAACTCACCGTGCTGTCGCCAAACTTTACCCGAATCGCCCCAGCCTGCCCGTT
>Ga0302202_10006990_pt1 | contig 11036 bp, 8 predicted proteins | sample II_Bog_N3_3_FD_194579 | JGI IMG/M metagenome (GOLD analysis project Ga0302202, IMG submission 194579) | Peat permafrost microbial communities from Stordalen Mire near Abisko, Sweden - II_Bog_N3_3 | ecosystem: Environmental > Terrestrial > Soil > Wetlands > Peat | place: Sweden: Abisko, Stordalen... | reverse complement strand
ACCGCCGGCGAGCCCTGAAATCGACCAGGTCTAACTTTTAATCCCAAGGTGGCGAGATCGAGACTCGCACGGCCCACTGCATATCCAGGTCGGAGTCACGTTCGGGCCGATGGCTCTTCGCTTGACTTCCGCTCGTGACTACATTTCCCGATCGGCCTCATCAGTTCGCCCGTTCGTTCGTCGAGTCTCAGTACAATTAACTACTTAGATTGTTGAATATTGAGTAGTTTTTAGTACTACTATAGGGACAGACTGAGTACGTACTACTACTGAGGAGCTGAATGAGGAGCCCCCGCCGTACCGCGAGAAGACGTCTGGACCAGCGGCTTGTCGGCCTCGATCTTGGTCAGAGGCCGCCCCGCGGCTGGGTCCGGGCCATAAGAGAGGCCTTGGGCATGACCACGGCCGAGCTCGGCCAACGCATGGGGGTCACCCAGTCCCGGGTCAGCCAGATCGAACGGTCCGAGGAGCTGGGCTCCATCCGCCTCGACACCCTGGAGCGCGTAGCCCAGGCACTCAACTGCCAGGTTCACTACGTCTTTGTGCCAAATGAGCCACTGGAGGAGATGGTTCAACGCCAGGCTCGCCTGCGGGCGCAGGCCGAGGTCGATGCCGTCACTCACACCATGGCCCTCGAGGATCAGGTTCCTGAACCCGGTGTGCTCGACTCCCTGGTGACGGAGATGGCCGAGCGATTCGTCGACGAGCGCCACCTGTGGGAGCAGCCCAATGCCCCGGCTCCTCGATGACCGCCCCTGGCGATCCACTGCTCCCGCTCGGTGACGGTCACACCCCACTCGATGGCGATGACCGCGAGGGGTTGAAGCTGACCTACATCACCACCCGTAGTGAACTAAACGAGGCCGAGCAGGAGAACATCCTGAGGGCCCGCCGCGGGAGGCGACATCCGACGTTGCAAGCGCTCCTGGACGACAAATATCTGCGCGACCTCCACCGCGCCATGTTCGGCGATGTTTGGGCTTGGGCCGGCTCCTATCGGCGGCTCGAAACATCGATCGGCATCGATCCTGCCCGGATTGCCGTTGGTGTTCGAGGCCTTGTGGCAGATACCAAGATCTGGACCGAGCACGAGGAGCCGCTGTGCGTCGCCGTCCGGTTTCATCACCGCCTCGTGTCCATCCACCCGTTTCCCAACGGCAACGGACGGCATGGTCGTCAGGCTGCTGACTACCTGATGGAGGCACTGAAACAGCCGCCGTTCACGTGGGGGGCAGTCGGGGGCCGGGGTGATGTCGAGGGAACCCGACGGCGGTACCTTGCCGCCCTCCGTGAGGCGGACAAAGGAGATCTTGCTCCACTCGAGGCATTCGTAGTCAGTTGAAGTCACAGTTGCCAGCCCCGCTCAGGCAAATGCGGCCGTTTCAATGCACGAGGCGGAGAACCCTTCAACCCGTCGGGGTTGAGTTGAAGGGTGTGCAACGTCGAGCCGGCCGGCACCTGCCTGGCCGGAACCGGCATGACCCTGGACGAGTCGCCATGAAGCACCATTGAGGCGTGTTGAGTCCCAGATCGTCTGCGGTCCTCCTGAGAATCTCGGGGGTCGCGCGATCGAGACGCCCCGGCGAACCGTCGGCTCGCTCCGAGAAGAGGCAAATGTTGGCGGTCACAACATTAGAACTCAAGATCGCGCAGCTCCCGACGCGAGGAAATGCCGAGCTTTCCGTAGATGTTCTGAAGGTGATACTCAATGGCCTTTCGGCTCACATAGAGTTCCGATGCCGCTTCAGGGTTGGAGTAACCCTTGGCCACGAGTACAGCAACGTCCCGCTCACGGTCGGTCAGATCAAGCGAGGATCTGGCCGTTCTCCGGCGGGATCGGGCTCCGGTGCGCTTGAGATCTGCCTGCACCCTGGAGGCGAATGGCTCGGCGCCGACGGACTGCAGCGCGTCGTACGCGGAGCGAAGGGTCGCCACTGCCCCAGTCCGATCACCTCGTTCCAGTTGTAGCTGACCATGGGCATGGAGCAAGAGCGTCCTCTCGAGGAACGGATCATCGGGAGCGAATGAGTTCAGCGCCAGAGCAAACAACTCATCGGCCCGGTCGAGTTCGCCCGTAGCCTTTGCCAATCGGGCTCGCAAACCGAGGAGGCGAGCATCCATATCGAGACCCCGGGCCGCTGCACCCGACTCGAGCTCTTCGATGGAGGCCTGGGCTCGATGAAGCTGGTCGGTCTCGATCATCGCCGCGACGTGGGAGGGCCAGAACGTGAGGGCGGCCAGCATCGGCGCCAGGGCAGTAAGGGGATCGAGTGCCTCGATGACCCGTGCGGGCTGACCGCTGGCCATACCTAGGGCGGCACTGGCGATGTGGGCTGTCGCGACGCCTTCGACGGCACCGAGGCGAGCCGCTGACTCTGCCGCCGCCGCCACGTGTACCTCTGCTCGTTCGGCGTCACCGCGGTACGCCAGGATCGTGGCCAGCAGCCCGTGGCACGCGGTTTCCTCGACACCTCGAGGATCGTCGGTGGCGATTCCCAGCCCGGTCCGAGCCTGCACGAGCGCCTCGTCCCACTCGCCCACCGCCAGCAGTGCCGTGCCCAGCTGCCGGTGGGTCCGGGCCAGTTCAACCGGAATAAAGCCACGTTGGGTGAGCGCCACCACGGCGCGCAGGTCAGCCAGGCTGGCTTGGATCCGGCCGGCAAATTGGGCGAGGGTGGCTCGGACAACCAGCATGTCCACCTCGTCACCAGGTACCTCGTCGGCGGGTTGTGGAAGTCGCTGGCGCAGGCGAGCCAGACCTGATGCTGCCCCGTATATGTATCCTTCAGCCAAGGCGGCGTGGATCTGCGCAAGCCGCTCAGCGGAGGTGTGCCGCGGCGCCAGCGCGAGGGCCTGAGCGGCAGCCCGAGCGGCCTCAGCTCCCTGACCCAGGGTGATGTGGATCTCCGCGAGCTCGGCCCACGCGCGCGCGGTCACGGCTCGGGTCTCGGCATCGTCCGCGTCCTCTTCGTCGACCACTCGCTGAAGCCACAGCCGAGCGCCCTCTGCGTCACCTTGGTCCCACTCGAGCAGCCCCAATACCAGGCTGCGCCCCGGCCCGTCGTCGAACGATTCGATGGCGGGTCGAAGGGCCTCGGCGCGGCTCAGCTGTCCTCCGTTGGCATAGGCCAAGGCGGCGTCCACCAACCTGCGGTTCGCCTCCGCAGAATCGATACTCAGCGACGAGGCCCACTGGAAGGTCCGCCCGGCCTCGGTCTTCCGTCCGTCTTCCAGCTCGCGTCGCCCCTTCGTCTCCAGCTCGACCGCTAGCGTCTCGTCGGCCCCGTCGGCGGCGGCGACCCGATGAGCGAGTGCCACTTCCGGGCTCGTGACCTGGGCAGCGGCACGATGAAGGTCGCGGCGGCGGCGGGGCGAGAGATCCTCGTAGACGGCCTGGCGGTAGAGCGGGTGGGTGAACTCAACTGGAGATCCCGGTTCCTCTGGATTCCAACGGACGAACCCGGTGCCCAGGAGCTCCTCGAACGGCTCGAGCGGGGAACTGAGGGCCGCCATACGGGCCGCCATCGTCAGCGGGACGCGCTGGTTGATGACGGCCATGGCGGCAACCAGGGCACGCGCTGACTCCGGCGTCTCGGAGAGGCGCGCCGTCACCGACGAAGTCAACGAGCGCGGGGCGGGAAGATTTCCATCACTCCGCTGGAGGTCCGCGGGGTCCAGTTCGCCAAGCAGGGTTCGAAGGTACAACGGGTGGCCCCCGGTGTGGGAACGGAGCCGTTCCGCCTGATAGGGAGTCAGATCCACCCCTACGGATGACGCAAAGAGCGCCACTTCCTTGGCATCAAAAGGGGCCAAACTGAAGCCGAGGCAACGATCGGGATCGGATCGGAGACGCTCCCAGCCATCGTGCAGTCCCGGTCGGGTCGTGACCACTACTGCGACCCGATCCTTGTCGAGCCGCTGCACGGCCGAGAGGAGCGCCTTCGACGACGCGCTGTCGGCCCAATGCAGGTCCTCAACCAGAACCACGACTGGTCCTTGATCTTGCAGGCTGGACCATGCTTCGAGGATTTCCATACCCGCACCGAAGCACTCGGTAGACGTGCACCCGAACTGCCGGGCGAGCTCGAAGGGTCGGTCGGCAGCAAGCTCTTCGGCCTGCGTGTGCGCTACCTGGATCTCGGGAGGGAGCTGGCCCAGGACGTGCCGGACGAGCGCCGTCTTTCCCAACCCGGCCTCCCCCTCCACCCACACCACCCGGGGAGCTCCCGAACCCATATCGTCGAGGGCGCGGGCGATGATTTGGCGCTCAGAACTCCTCCCGACCAGCTGGCCTGTAGATCCAGGCCTCTCGACCGTGGCCACCCTCAAACGGTAGCGGTGTCCAACGGCAGCCGCCGCTTTCGGTACCGTGAAGCGGTTCCCTCGGCATGTCGCAGCTCCCGGCTACGAACCGGCGCTCGGCATCGGCGGATGGGTCACAGCCAGCCGTTGGTCCGTCACCCGGGAGATGTAGGCGATCAGATCTGGGGAAAGTCGGTAGAGATGCTTGTGGTCATACCAGCCGGTGATGAGTAGGCCGACCACGACTGCGGCCACGATCTCGAGGCTGAGCACGATCAACGCATGGGTCAGGCCAGCGTCCCCACGCGCCCCGAAGTACAAGACGGCCCGTGCGGCCGTAAGGACCTGGCGGAGTGGTTCCACGTGTCCGACGAAGTTGTAGAAGCCCGGGAGGGCCTGGGTGGGAACGGTACCGCCCGACGACGCCAACGAGAGATAGATCAGACTGAGCATGGCCAGGAGCTGCCCGATCGACCCAAACACTGCGAAGAGCGTCAACGTGACACTCGCCACCATCAGTGAGGCCAGAGACAAGACGGCCCAGAGAAGGGCGGTGTTGGGTGCATCCATGCGCAGGATGCCTGCAGCCACGCCCACAATGGCAGCGTCGAGGATGGGAATGGCGACGAGAGCGACAGACCACTTCAAGAGAAGGATCTGCTGACGTGCGATCGGGAGTGGTCGCCGTTGCTTCCAGCGTGGCCCCAGTTCGGTCGTGGAGTAGCCCAGGGCGCCGTCGAGAGAGGAGTTGACGATGGTCGCACCGACAAAGCCGGCCAGCATCGCCAGAAGCGCCACATAGAACGCACTAAGCCCGAGAGCGGTGTTCGGTGAGAGTGGCCGGTAGCTCACGGTCTCGAAACGAATGGGGTCGTGCAACTGCGCCAAGGCGAACGAAGTGCTCCGCACCGCAGTTGCGCTGTGAGCAACCAGCTCATCTCCGATGGTTGAGGAGATGTTCTGGAAGGCCGGGGTCAGCACGCCCGCCGCCAGGTTTACACCCAGGCTGCCCAACCGGCCGTTTTCCAACAGCTGCACCGTGGGCCGTGCGTTACTCCCATCAGCCGCCGGAGGACCGGCCCCGGCGGCAGCGAGAAGCGAGTCGGTGAAGCCGGCCGGAATCAGAATCGTGGCATAGGCGCCCCCGCGATCCATCGCTGATTGGGCCTGATCCAACGTGACGCTCTTCAGCTTCAGCTTGGTACTCACTACTGACGAGCCGTACAACGCCTGGACCACCGTCGCACCCTCATCGACGTGCTGGCCGTTCACAATGGCACCGTGGTCCTGGTTGACCACCATGACCGGGAGCCCGTCCAGGTGCGCCGCCGGGTTCAAGACGGCGCCGATGTAGATGAACGACATCAGCACGACCAGCACGAGCGGTATGGCCAGCGGAAAGATCCACACGGATCTCGTCCGCAAGACCATTCGCGCCCGCACTGGCATGGACCGGGAGGAGCCGGTCTCGGCGGCCCCGACAGGCCCCGCTCCGACCTCAGGAGCGGTCCCGGCTCCGGCGGTGTCAGCGCTACTGCAAGCGTCAGTGTCGGATTCAGTGGCCACGGCCTGCTCCTGGTTCCTCGGTGTTGTCAAGGGCTGGATGGATCGAAGGGGCCGCGTCAGGCCGCAGAGGCTTCGCCGGCGGACAGGCTGGCCTGCTTCTGGCTGTACAAGAGGGCCAGGAGGAGGGCACCGAAGGGAACAGCAAGCCTCAGGATGAACTGGCGGGAGTCCTGCGAACCGGCGATGACCAGCGAGATCGTGCCCACGAGGAAGGCCAGCCCCCACACTGCCGACAACCGCCGGTTGAGCTCGTGGAACCGGGAGCTCTGCCACACCCGCTCGGGCGCCTGCTCCCGTGCATAGGGCTCGGTGAAGGGCTTGCCGACGAGGATGGAACCGAAGACGATCAGGGTGAGCGATCCGTGAGCCACCGCCTGTGCGTACCGCCCCCAGGTGGCGATGTCACTGGGGTGAATGGCGGCCAGGAGCACAAGCAGACCCCCGAAGTAGACAGTGCCGATGACGTCGAACATGTGGGTGCTGTGGCGGGTGATCGCCCTCACGAGGACGACCAGGGCAACCGCGAGACCGATGGCAGCACCCCAGTACACCCCGCCGACGCGAACGCCCAAGAGAAAGGCAACCCACGGGGAAAAGCTCCACATCAGATTCTTCATGACGACTCCTTCTCGGTTGTGCCGGCCTTTTGACCTGGCGTTTCGGCGCCGACCTGATAGAGGCTCTCGATCAGGGCCAGGAACTCGAGGTTTCCCGAGAAAGGACGGGCCTGGGATTGCCCTGAGGCCCTCACCGTTCCTTCGGCCCGTCCGTCCTTGCCTTCTGAGATCTCCACGATGATCTGCACATCAACCAGGTTGAAGGATCGGGATGCCCCATGCCCTAGGGAGACTCCCCAGAACTTTGTCGGGCAGTGGTTGTCTCCGAGAACTAGGGAGTCTCCCTAGGGCTACCGGTCCAGCCGACCACTTGGACGCTGATCAATAGTGCGACCTACGACAATGGCGTGATGTACCTGGCGTAAAAGGCCGCTGGCTCATAGCGACCTGGCACTCCACCGACCAGGGTGGCCTCCTGTAGCTCACCTGCGCCGCACACGAGGGGCGCCAGATACTTCGATGCGGCTGATGGTGCCATGGTGAGGGCTTTCCTGTGGCGTTTGTCCTTGTATCTCTGGGAGACACGATTTTCGTGCGTGGTTCCGGACTGATCGCACACGCTTCTCGACGACGGTGCCAATGGGCCTCAGCTCTCACCGGAGAGACCAGGAGCTATTCGGGTTACTTCTCGCTCGCCACCCGTAGCGCCGAGGGAGCCGTATCGGGACGTTCGGCCCTAGTGGATCAGTTTGGCCACACGTAGCGTGACCCGTTGGGAGCCCTCCGGCAGACTTCTTGGCAACTGACTAATCGCCGTAACCAGAGGAGTTCCCCTGTCTGTCGGAGCTGTACGAATCCACGTACGAGCAGTGCTGTACATCCTTACCGCCGGAGTGCTCATCGTCACCGTCGCGGCATGCGGATCGGACGCCGCATCAGCTCCCGTTCCTGCGCTTCGAGCCGGTCTCACGGTGTCCACCCTTGACGGCTCCGTGCACGGTCGGACGCTTGGAGCGACCAGTCAGTTCCTGGGTATTCCCTACGCCGCTCCGCCCGTGGGTCAGCTCCGCTGGAAATCACCACAACCCGTGGCTCATTGGACCGGGGTCCGGATGGCTACCCGGTTCGGGCCCAACTGTGCCCAGCCCGCTTCCAACTTCGGTCTCTCCAGCACGTCGGAGAACTGCCTGTATCTCAACGTCTACACACCAGCCGACAACAAGGTGGGCAGTGGAAAGTTGCCGGTCATGGTGTGGATTCACGGAGGGGTGTTCATTTGGGGGGAGAGCAACGATTACAACCCGAGCCAGCTCGTGAAAAACGGCGTGATCGTGGTCACCCTCAATTATCGACTCGGTGCGCTCGGCTTCCTCGCGCATCCTGCCCTCACCGACCACTCCGGTGGGCCCTCAGGCAACTACGGACTCATGGACCAACAGGCCGCGCTGCGTTGGGTGCAGCACAACGTTGCCGCATTCGGGGGAAATCCGCACAACGTGACCCTGTTCGGCGAATCCTCCGGCGGCTTGAGCGTGCTGTCCCAGTTGGCGTCACCCGGCGCCCATGGTCTCTTCGAACGTGTCATCGTGGAGAGCGGCGCGTACACCTTGAACCCGGTGTCATTGGCTACGGCCGAGGTCGCGGGCCAGGCGTTCGCCACGAGTGCAGGATGCCCCGATCAGACGGCAAGCTGCCTTCGGAGTCTGCCGATCAGCACCATCCTCAAGGACCAGGACTCAGCCGGCTATCGGCCGGACATCGACGGCCAGGTCCTGACCGACTCGTTGCAGAGGTCGTTCGCCACCGGGGCATTCAACCATGTGCCCATCATCAACGGCAGCAACCTCGACGAGCGGCGACTGTTCGTCGCTATCGACGAACTGGTGGGCCTTCCGATCACGTCGGCCAACTACCAGAGCATGATCCAGTCCTCGGAGCAGCTCTCGGTCGCCCAGTCGGCTGAAGTGGTGACCCACTACCCCCTCAGCTCGTACCCGAGTCCGGCCGTCGCGCTGGCGGCGGTGCAGACGGACGTCAGCTTCGCCTGTCTGGCTCTGAACGTTGACACCTCAGCATCGAAGTACGTGCCGACGTATTCCTACGAGTTCGCCGACCAAAATGCACCGGAGCGCTACGAGCCCCCGGTCTCCTTCCCCTACGGCGCGGCCCACGAGTCCGAGGTCCAGTACCTATTCGGCCTCAGCAACACGCACTATCCCGGTGTGCTCTCACCCCAGCAGGAAGCACTGGCCACTTCGATGAGGCGCTCCTGGACCAACTTCGCCACCGACGGAAACCCTGCATCCTCCGGAGCAGTGGCCTGGCCACGCTTCACCGGAGTCACCCAGGATGTGCTCTCTCTGAATACGCCCTCGTCAAGCGTCGAGAACAACTTTGCCTCCGCACACCAGTGTGCCTTCTGGGACGGCATCAACTGACCTCCGACGAGCCGGACCTTTGCCCGTGGGCACGAGAGCCCCTTTTCAGCCAACTTTCGGGACTAGTTCCCGTGGAGCCTGAGTTCGAGTCTCATCACCGTCACCCGCAGGTCGAACATTGACGCGATCCCCGTTCAGAAAATGGGCTCGAGATCCCGCGTCCTGGCCAGCTTGGACGACGACAGGGGATTGGGAAGGCCAACCATGCCGAGCAACGTAGGGTTCCGCCGGCTGGTGGCCTTCAGCGACGCCGTCGTCGCCATCGCCATCACGCTGCTGGTCCTCCCGCTGGTCGACGCCGCGGGGACCATCGCTTCCGAAGGGATCGGCACGTTTTTCGGTGACAACCGGACCAAACTGCTGGCCTTTCTCTTGAGCTTCGCCGTGATCGGTCGGTTCTGGTGGTCCCAGCATCAGATCCATGACCGGGTGGCGGACTGCGACGCCGTCTTCGTATGGGGCATGTTCGTGTGGTTGTTCGGCATCGTCTTCCTGCCGTTCCCCACCGAGCTGCTCAGCGCGTCAGTCCATGCCGGTCCGGGTATCCACGCCCTCTACATCGGGGCGCTACTCGTAGCGACCGTCGGTGCTCTCATCCAACAGTTCGCTGTCGTCCACCGACCACAGTTGCAAGTCGAGGAGCACCGGGGTGAAGCCCGGATGACACTCGCCGTGATCCAGACGCTGCTCATGGCGCTAGCCTTCGTGCTGGCCCTTACCGTGCCTCCGATCGGGTTGTGGGCGCTTCTGCTTCTCTTGCTGCTCTACCCGGTCGGATGGATTCGGAAGTCCCGGCAGGAGTTCGCGAGTCCGAGCAGGGTCCGGTGACGGACCCTCGCCCTCTTCTCCAACTTGCACACGACCATCCCCACCTTGCAAACCTGGTCCCTTTAGTCGAGACAACCTGGGCCAACGTGAAGGGCTGGGTGTGATCACCTGAACAGGCGGCACAGTGCAGGAATATGCGGAGTTGGTCCGTCCTCGCGCGCACCCGATGGTGGAACTCGGCCATGCCCGAGTCGTGGGCAAATCTTCCCGCCACCCTCGCGGCCTCAAGATTGCAAACAATCAGTAAACCCATGCCTCGTCGTGGGTGGCCGAAGCGCCGCTTTAGACGGTGAACCCGCAGTTCAGGAGTCCAAACGGCGGGTCTTGCTCCGATTCACCGCAGCAGACATCGGCCAGAGCGGGCAGGTTGAAAAGGGCGCTCGCGATAGTGAGCAGGCCCTGAGCTGAATCGCGGGAATTGCGAACCTCCCCAGCGAAGTAGGACAGTCGGAGAGGTGGCGACTCGCTGCGCTTGGGCGTGCCCGAGCCGGGCCTTCGGTCATTCGGGCTTGTTGAACATGTAGCGACTGATCTTCCACTCACTCTCCGCTCGGGTGAAGATGAAGATCTCCCGGTTGGCTTCCCTGCTCTCGGTATCAGTGACGAGCACAGTCTGAGTGCCGTTGCTACGCGTGAGGGCATAGGCGAACCGGTCGTTCACTACAACCAGCTCGTCGACGGTGAAGGCGACTTCGAGGCGGATGTTGGCGAAGATCTGCGTGTATGCGGCGTGCAGTTTGGCCCCGCTGGCGGTGGGAAGCGTGGTCGGCATGAAGACTCCATCGGGGGCATAACAATCGGCGGCGAGCGCGGCGTCGCTGGTGTTGAGCGACTGCTCGTAGGTGGCCAGGAGCTGGTGAATCTGTTCTTCGGCAGTGGGCATGAGGTCCTCGTTTCGTTAGTAGTGGTGGCTGCGTGGATGGACTGGGGTTTGTAGTTCGGCGGGCGCCTTCAGGTAATGATGACGATCTTCCCGCTGGCAGTGCCGGCCTCCATGGTGGTGTGGGCCGCAACGATCTGTTCGATGGAGTAGACGTGGTCGATGGGTACGGCGATTCTCCCGGCGGCGACATCGTCGAGGAACGTCTGGAGAAGGTCGGGTGGCAGGTCGCCGGCGTCGCCGCCATAGGAAGTGAGACGGACACCCCGAGGGATGTATTCGATGGGGTAGAAGTCCTTGACGGTCCACTGGTTCGACAGCATCCCGGTGAAGCACACGGTCCCGTGGATCCTGGTTGCGCGCAGCGTGTCGGGGAGGGTCGGGGTACCCACCAGTTCTAGGGCTGCGTCGACACCACCGCCAAGTAGGCGACGAACCTGGGGTGCAATGTGGCCATCATCGATC
>Ga0302202_10006984_pt1 | contig 11045 bp, 9 predicted proteins | sample II_Bog_N3_3_FD_194579 | JGI IMG/M metagenome (GOLD analysis project Ga0302202, IMG submission 194579) | Peat permafrost microbial communities from Stordalen Mire near Abisko, Sweden - II_Bog_N3_3 | ecosystem: Environmental > Terrestrial > Soil > Wetlands > Peat | place: Sweden: Abisko, Stordalen... | reverse complement strand
CAGCGCACACGGCAGTCGAAAACCGTGCTCGACCAGCGTCTCTTTGCGTGATCGGTCACCCGCGTACTGCCCGCGAACCTGCGGCACGGCCACGTGGGACTCGTCGATCACGACGAGGTAGTCCTCCGGGAAGTAGTCGAGCAGCGTGTAGGGGCGCTCCCCCGGCTTTCGCCCGTCGAGGTGCGCACTGTAGTTCTCGATGCCGGCGCAGAATCCGGTCTGTTCGAGCATCTCGAGATCGTGCTCGGTGCGCGAGCGTAGCCGCTGGGCCTCGAGCAACTTCCCCTCGGACTGGAACTTCGCCAACTGCTCCTGGAGCTCGTCTTCGATACCGCGGCACGCACGCTGCAGCGTCGCGGCGCTGGTGGCGTAGTGCGACGCGGCGAACAGCGTGAACTCCTTCACCTTGCCGCGGGTCTCTTGGGTGATGGGATTGAAGAACGAGACCTCCTCGATCACGTTCTCGAAGAACGAGACGCGAATCGCCTCGTTGCTGTAGGCCGGTTGGACCTCGAGCGTGTCGCCCTTCATCCGGAAGGTCCCGCGATCGAGCACCAGTTCGTTGCGGGTGTACTGCATCTCGACCAGACGTCGCAGGAGCGCCCTTTGGTCGAAGGAGTCGCCGACCTCGAGCTGCAACATCCGCTCGCGGTACTCGATCGGCGAACCGAGTCCGTAGATGCACGACACCGACGCGACCACGATGGTGTCGCGGTGCGTGAGCAGCGACGACGTCGCCGCGTGGCGCAGTCGGTCGATCTCCTCGTTGACCGAACTGTCCTTCTCGATGAAGGTGTCCGTGCGCGGCACGTAGGCCTCGGGCTGGTAGTAGTCGTAGTACGAGACGAAGAACTCGACGCGGTTCTGGGGCAACATCTCTTTCAATTCCGACGCCAGTTGCGCGGCCAGTGACTTGTTCGGCTCCAGGATCAACGTCGGGCGCTGGACGTGCTCGACCAGCCACGCGATCGTCGCGGTCTTGCCGCTGCCGGTGATGCCCTCCAGTGTCTGGTAGCGCAGGCCGTCTTCGACGCCCTGGGACAACAGCTCGATCGCCTTGGGTTGATCGCCCGCCGGCTGGAAGGGTGACTCGACGAGGAACTTATCCACGTGCCAGTCCCACGTCGCCCAGGGCCGCGTCGAGTTCGGCGTAGAGCTCGTCGAGCGTGCCTTCGTTCCACAGCACCCGGTCGACGACCTTGGCTCGTTCGTCGTTGCTCATCTGGTTCGCGAGGCGCGCACGGGCGTCCGCTTCGCTGAAACCCCGTCCGTCGATGAGCCGTCGGACCGCGGTCTCGGGTGCGACCTGTACCGACCACGCCGCATCGAGTGAGAACGCACCACGGTGTTCCGGTCGAAAGAGCGGAATGGCGGCAAACACCGCGTCGCCTTCGGCCGCGTCGAGTCGTCGAACGATCTCCACGCCGATCGGTCCATGGGTGATCGCATTCAGTCGACGAAGGGCCGAAGCGTCGTGAAAGACGACCTCGGCGACGAAGGCGCGGTCGAGCGATCCGTTCGGATCAAGGACGGCACTGCCGAACGCGTCGACCAGCGCCGCGAGCGTCGGGCTTGCCGGCGACGTCACGTCGTGGGCGACGTCATCGGCGTCTACGACAGGGAAACCCAGTTCTCGTAAGCGTTGCGCGACGGCGGACTTCCCCGCGCCGATGCCGCCGGCGATGACAATTCTTTTCACCGTTCCACGGTAGTCAGACCCTGTCACACGCCGTCTCGGACCCGTGGGTGGTCTTTTAGCGCGAGTGGGGTTGAGTAATGTCGTAACAGTCTCACCAGGGGGGAAAGTGCTCAGATATTTGACGAAACGAGTGGTGCTGTTAATCGGCATCGTGTTCGTCATTTCGGTCGGAAGTTTCTACCTGATCCACCTACTGCCGGGTAATCCGGCGACGGTCATCCTCGGTTTTGGCGCCACGCCCGAAGCCAAGGCCGTCCTCTACAAACAACTCGGGCTGTCTAAACCGATCTATCTGCAGTACTTCGTATGGCTGGGCAATATTCTTCACGGCAATCTGGGGATCTCCTTCATCTCCCAGACGACCGTCGCCTCGGTCATCCGCTCGGCGCTGCCGATCGACCTCGAGATCATCGGCATCAGCCAGGTCATGGCCTTTGCCGCGGCGATTCCAATCGCAATGCGTTCGGCCCGAAAGCCTGACGGCACCCTCGACCGCTTCTTGGGTGCCGGAAGTTTCACCCTCCTCTCGATTCCTCCCTACATCTTGATCGTGGTCCTGGTCTACTTCGTCTCCCTTAAGTGGGGAGTCTCGGCGACCGGGCCGTCGGCCTACGTCTCCGGTGGGTCCTTCTTCACGAACTTAGAGAGTTTCTCCTTGCCGGCCATCACGCTCGCGACGGGCAGTTTCGTCATCTACTACCGGGTCTTGCGCAGTGACCTCATTTCCACCTTGCAAGAGGAGTTCATAACGATGGCCCGCTCCAAAGGACTCAGTCAACGCCGCATCATGTGGCGACACGCCTTTCGACCCTCTTCGGTGGCGCTGCTCGGGGCCGCCAGCGTCAACATCGGTGGACTGATCGCGGCCGGATTCATCGTGCAGTACCTGTTACAGATACCGGGCCTCGGCTACACCCTGATTCTGGCGATCAACTCCAGCGACTTCCTCGTCGTACAGGGCATCGTCCTGACCGTGTCCGTCTTGGTGGTGGCGATCAACTTCTTCTTCGACTTCGTCATCAACATCGTCGATCCAAGGATCAGCCGTGAGTAGCTACAGCCCCGAGAACCTCAGCCTCGCCGAATCGGTCCTCATGGGCGTGAAAGAGGAGCCGGGCGAGCCACTGGGGTTGTTCTTTTGGATCTGCGTCGGCTGGGTGGGTCTCAATATCTTCGGTGCCATCTTCGCCAACGTCTTGCCGCTGCAAAATCCCCTCTACGGGAACTTCAACTTGATCAACGCCGCTCCGAGCCTTCACCACCTCTTCGGCACCGACGACCTCGGGCGCGACATCTTCGCGCGCGTCGTCTACGGTGCTCGGGTCTCGATCACCGTCGGTCTTGGCTCGATCTTGATCGGCTACGGCATAGGAGCCCCGTTGGGGATGCTGGCCGCGTACCGTCGCGGACGTTTCGACGCGATCCTCACCGGCTTCATGTATCTGTTGCTGGCCTTTCCGGCGATCATCGCGACGATCGCCATCCTCTCCTTTTGGTCGCCGCGCTCGCTGTTCAAGATCATCGTCGTCATCGGGATCGCGTCAATCCCGTTGGTCTACCGCGTCATTCGAACCGCCACCTTGAGTGTGGCGACCAAGGACTACGTCATAGCCGCCAAGGTGCAGGGAGCCACCGATCGGCGAATCCTGATGAAGGAGCTGTTGCCGAACATCGCTCCGATTGCGCTGTCGTTCTTCTTGATCGGTGTGGCGACGATCATCATCCTCGAAGGCGCGTTGGCGTTCTTGGGCCTCTCTGTCAATCCCCCGACGCCGAGTTGGGGCAACATGATCAACGAGGCGCGAGGCGTCTTGAGTCAGAACCCATGGCTCGCGTTGTTCCCTTCGTTGGCGCTGTGCTTCTTCCTCATCGCACTGAACTTCATCGGCGACCGCATCCGCGCGCACTTCGACGTGACGGAGGTCAAACTGTGAGCGACGACAACCTGTTGGTCGTAAAGGACCTCACGACGACCTTCAAGACCTCCGGCGGCGACCTCACGGCCGTGAATCACGTCTCATTCGATCTCGCGCGCAACGAGACCCTCGGTATCGTCGGCGAATCGGGATCGGGTAAGACGGTGCTCTCACGCACGATTATGGGACTGCAGCCGCGCATCAACACGACCGTCTCCGGCTCGTCGATCCTCGACGGCTTCCAAGTGGTCGGTGCCAGTGAGGACGACAAACGATCGATCTGGGGCACCGAAGTCGCCATGGTCTTCCAGGACCCGATGACCTCGCTCAACCCGGTCATGAAGATCGGCAAGCAGATCGACGAGGCGCTGCGCGTTCGACTGGGCATGAACCGCCAGGACGCCAAGGCCCGCGCCATCGAGTTACTCGAGTTGGTCGGCATCCCTTCGCCGGTCCAGCGCTACAGCGCCTATCCCGGTCAGCTCTCGGGAGGCATGCGTCAACGCGTCGTCATCGCCATCGCCCTGGCCTGTTCACCGAAGTTGCTCATGGCCGACGAGCCCACGACCGGCCTCGACGTCACGATCCAGGCGCAGATATTGAACCTGTTGGACGAGTTGAAGGAGCGACTCAAGATGTCGGTCATCCTGGTCACCCACGACCTCGGCGTCGTCGCCACGCGCACGTCGCGCATCGTCGTCATGTACGCCGGTCGAGTCGTCGAGACCGGCACGACCCGCGACGTCTTCTACCACCACCGCATGCCCTACACACGCGCGCTCCTCGAGAGCTCGCCCAAGGTCTCCAACAAGAGCCACACCCGACTGGTGACGATCCCCGGGCGGCCGCCGAACCTCTTGAACCTCTCACCCGGGTGCAGCTTTGCGCCGCGCTGCAAGTACGCGACCGACCGGTGCCACAGTGAACGGCCCGAACTCCAACCCTCGATCGAAGCCGGCCACAGCTTCGCCTGCTGGAATCCGCTGCCCGTGAACGCCGAAGCGACGCTGCCGTGAGCGACCCGCGCACGCCGTTGCTCAAGGTCAACGACCTCGAGGTCACCTTCTACATCCACGGCCACGCGGTCAGCGCCGTGGCCGGCGTGAGCTTCGAGATCATGGAGGGCGAGACCCTCGGGCTCGTGGGTGAATCCGGTTGCGGCAAGTCGACGACCGGCAAGGCCCTGATGCGTATCGTCGAGCCCTCCAAGGGAACCGTCGAGCTCGAGGGCGTCGACATCACCCGAGAGTCCGGCAAGGCCCTGCGCAAGGCCCGCACGCGCATGCAGATGATCTTCCAGGACCCGATCAGCTCACTGAACCCGCGCCGGCGGGTGAAGGACATCGTCGCCGAGCCGCTCGACTGTTGGAAGACCGTGACCGGCGCCGACCGCGACGCGTTGGTCAGCGACCTGCTGAGCAAGGTCGGGATCGACCCCTCGGTCTACGGCAATCGCTACGCGCGTCAGTTCTCGGGCGGCCAGTGCCAGCGGATCTCGATCGCGAGGTCCCTCGCCATGCGGCCCAAGCTCTTGATCTGTGACGAGATGGTCTCGGCCCTCGACGTCTCGGTCCAGGCCCAGATCTTGAACCTGCTGGAGGACCTGAAGGCCGAGTACGGCCTCACCTTGTTGTTCATCGCCCACGACCTCGCGGTCGTCAAGAACGTCAGTGACCGCGTCGCGGTGATGTACCTCGGCAAGATCTGTGAGATCGGCCCGGCCGACACGCTCTACGAGTCACCGGCCCACCCGTACACCGAGTTCTTGCTGGGCGCGGCGCTCGAAGCCGACCCTGACTCACCGATGCACGCACAGGTCCTCGAGGGCGAGCCACCGAGTCCGATGAACCCACCGAGCGGCTGTCGATTCCGCACCCGGTGTCCGAACGCGACCCAAAAGTGCGCCGACGAAGAGCCGCTACCCCAGGAGGTCGCGCCCAATCACATGGTCTCGTGTCACTACCCGTTGACCATCCACCACAAATCGACCACGCCGACCGTCTTAGAGGGTTAGTCTCCGCTACTCAGCGTCAGGTGCGTCGGAATCGGGCGTCTGCGCGTCGGCGTTCTCCGCCGCGTCGACCGTGTCGATGATCTCGATCTCTGAGACCGGGGCCTCGTCATCGTCGCCCGACTTCGGTGCGACCTCGACCGCGTACTCGGCCCAGGCGGCCTGCGCCTCGGTCTCGGGCGTGAACTCGCCGTACTCGATGGCGCCGATGTAGTTCCCGGCGTCGTCGTAGGCGTGCGATCCGAAGGCCTCGCGGTACTCCTCGGAGACCTCGCCACCCTCGGCGGCCTGCTTGATCGAGAGGCTGATGCGACGGCGCGCGGTGTCGAGTTCGATGATCTTGACCCACAGCTCCTCACCGGCGGTGACGACCTGATCCGGTGACTCGACGTGGTGCGCGGCCATCTCTGAGATGTGCACCAATCCTTCGATCCCCTCGCCCACCTGGACGAAGGCGCCGAAGGGCACGAGCTTGGTGACGCGGCCGTAGACGAGCTGGTCGACCGAGTGGCTGTCGGCGAAGACCTGCCAGGGGTCGGACTGCGTCGCCTTCAGCGACAGCGAGATGCGCTCCTTGGAGAAGTCGACGTCGAGGACCTCCACGTCCACTTCGTCACCGACGGCGACGACCTGGCTGGGGTGGTCGATGTGCTTCCAGCTGAGTTCCGAGACGTGGATGAGTCCGTCCATGCCGCCGAGGTCCACGAAGGCACCGAAGTTGACGACCGAGGAGATGACCCCGTGACGGCGCTCGCCGGGCTTGAGGTTCGACAGGAAGTCACCGCGCTGCTCCTTCTGGGTCTCTTCGAGCCAGGCACGGCGCGAGAGCACGACGTTGTTGCGGTTGCGGTCGAGTTCGATGATCTTGGCCTCGACGGTCTTGCCGATATAGGGCTGGAGTTCGCGAACGCGACGCAGCTCGACCAACGACGCCGGCAGGAATCCCCGCAGGCCGATGTCGACGATGAGTCCACCCTTCACGACCTCGATGACGACGCCCTTGACGACCTCGTCGCGGTTCTTCAGCTCTTCGATGTTGCTCCACGCCTTCTCGTACTGAGCGCGCTTCTTGGAGAGGACGAGGCGTCCCTCCTTGTCCTCTTTCTGCAGGACCAGGCACTCGATGCGTTCGCCGATGGAGACGATCTCGGAGGGGTCGACGTCGTTGCGGATGGAGAGTTCGCGCGCCGGGATGACGCCTTCGGACTTGAAGCCGATGTCGAGCAGGACCTCGTCGTGGTCGATCTTGACCACGGTGCCGGTGACGAGGTCACCGTCTTCGAACTCGAGGACGCTGTCGCCGACGAGGGTGGCGAGGTCGGTGCCGACCATGTCGTCTTCGGTGATGACGCGCGGGACGTAATTCCCGTCTTCGTCAAAGGTTCCCATCTGCTGGGAGGAGAGGAGGCTGGTGCCGTCCGACATGCGTACTTCTTTCACAGACCACACCGGGGTCAGCTAGGGAATAGGAGTTGGGTCTCCGGTGCAAACCCAACGTTCAACTCTAGCAAGGTGCCAATTAGCCCTTGGCGGCGGCCCAGTTCTCGCCCCAGTGCAGGGTGACTTCCAGGGGGACGCTGAGCGACGCGGCGTTGGTCAGCGCGTCCAGGATCACCGCTTCGACCCGGCTCTTCTCTTCGGGCGGTGCCTCGACGACGACCTCGTCGTGGACCTGGAGGATGAGTCGCGCCTGCAGGTCATCGGCGCGCAACTGACGATCGAGTCGCACCAGCGCCGACTTGAAGATGTCGGCCGCCAACCCCTGGATGCCGGAGTTCATGGCCTGGCGTTCGGCCGCCTGGCGCTGGGGTCCACTGGCGGTCGCGATGTCCGGGAAGGGACGGATGCGTCCGAACTCGGTACGCGAATAGCCCTTGGCCCGGATGTCCTTGATCGTCTGGTCCATGTAGGCGCGCAGCGACGGGAAGCCCGAGAAGTACTTGTCCATGATCTCTTTGGCCACACTCACCGGCACGCCGAGGCGACGGCTCAGTCCGAAGGCCTCCATGCCGTAGGCGAGGCCGTAGGAGACCGCCTTGGCCTGTTCGCGCTGTTCGGCCACGACGTCGGCCGGTGCACAGCCGAAGACCGACGCGGCGATCGTGCGGTGCACGTCCTCGTGGGAGGCGAAGGCCGCGAGCAGCCCGGAGTCCTGGGAGAGGTGCGCGAGGATGCGCAGTTCGATCTGGTTGTAGTCCGAGACCGCCATCTCCCACCCCTCGCTCGGCACGAAGGCGTAACGCAGTCGCCGTCCCTCCTTGGAGCGCACCGGGATGTTGTGCAGGTTGGGTCCGTCCGAGGAGAGCCGGCCGGTGCGCGCCACCATCTGTTGGAATGTCGCGTGGATGCGGCCGTCGGGCTGCACCGCGTCGATGAGCGGCGCGCCGTACGTGCCGCGCAACTTGTCGACCTCGCGGTAGCGCAGGATCAACGCGATGATCTTGTGCTCGTCCTGGATGGCTTCGAGGCTCGACGCGTCGGTCGAGTAGCCGGACTTGATCTTCTTCACCGTCGTGAGGCCCATCTCGTCGAAGAGGACCGTCTGGAGCTGCTGGGGTGAGTTGACCTTGAACTCGTGGCCGGCGACCTTTTGGATCTCCTTGTCGAGTGCCGCCACTTCCTCGGTGAACTCCTTGAAGATCGCGCGCAGCAGTTCGACGTCGACGCGCACACCGCGCGCCTCCATCAGCCCGAGCACCATCACGAGCGGCAGTTCGATCTGCTCGTAGACGAAGTTCAGCTCCCACGTCGTGATCTCGGCGCGCAGGTGCTCGCGCAGTCGTGCGATCAGCGCGACCTCGTAGGTCAACGTCTCGTCACTGGTCGTCGAGTCGAAGAGCGACGGTGACGCATCGACGATCGGTTCACCGAGAAAGCGCTGCGCCACCTCGGCGAGGTCGTAGCGGCCACTGTTGGCGTCGAGCAAGAACGCCATGATCGCGGTGTCGTCGGCCGGTTCCAGCATCACGCGGTCGTGACCGGCGGCTTCGCGGTACAGCGGCTTGAGGTCGTGTCCGCACGGGGCGACGCTCGCGAACGCCTCGATGGCGTCGTCGAGGTCACAGAGGGCCACGAGTCCCTTCTCGGCGTCGAGGACCGCCGCGCGCGCGTGGCGAAAGGCGACGACGGGTGTCGTCGTCGAGGCCAGCACCTCGTCCAGTGACTTCGCGACCTCCAGCGCCTTGGCGGTCGTGGTCTTCTTCGCCTCGGTCGCTTCGGTGAGTGGCGCCGACGTCTCGCCGGCCTCGCCCAACAGTCCCTCCTTCATGAGCTGACCGAAGCGCGTACGCATCTGATTCATCTCGAATCGGTCGAAGAAGGCGTCGATCTCCGATCGGTTCCAGCCGCCGAGGGTGATGTCGTGCAGCGTGAAGTCCAGCGGCACGTCGCGAATCAGCATCATGACCTTCTCGTTGTTGCGCGCGCGCTCTTCGAAGGTGGCGAGGTTCTCGCGGAGCTTTGGCGTGAGATCGCCGAGGTGGGCGTAGAGATCGTCCATGTCGCGGTACTGGGCGAAGAGCTTCGCCGCGGTCTTCTCCCCCACGCCCGGGACGCCGGGCAGGTTGTCCGAGGTGTCCCCGCGCAGCGCGGCGAGCAACGGGTAGCGGCTCGACTCGATGCCGCAACGTTCGAAGATCCCGGCCTCGTCGTAGAGCGAGTAGTCCGAGACGCCGCGCCGGTTGTAGAGGACCTTCACGTACGGGTCCTCGACCAACTGGAACGCGTCGCGGTCGCCGGTGACGACCACGACGGGAATCGACTCGTTGCGTCCCCAGGTGGCGAGCGTCGCCAGCACGTCGTCGGCTTCGAAGTTCTGAACCCCGAGGACCGGGATGTGCAGGACCTCGCACAGGTGACGGATCAGTTCGAACTGGTGCTCGATCTCCGGCGGGGTCTCGGCCCGTCCGCCCTTGTAGTCCTCGACCATGACGTCGCGGAACGTGCCGCCCGAGAGGTCGAAGGCGACGGCGAGTGCGCGCGGACTCTGCGTTCGCACGAGCGAGAGCAACATCGCCGCGAAACCGTGCAGCGCGTTGGTGACGAGTCCCTCGGAGGTCGCGATGTCGGTGGGCAACGCGAAGAAGGCGCGAAAGGCCAACGACATGCCGTCTAGCAGCACCAGGGGGCGCTGGTCGGACGCGGCCTCAGCCAACGAACTCACCCTTCAAGATCTGTTGGGCGATGTCGCGCATGCGCGTTCGACCGCGCATCGCCGACTGCTGGATGATCTCGAAGGCCGCCGGTTCGTCGAGTCCGCGCTCTTGCATCAGCATCTCCTTGGCCCGCTGGACGATCTCTCTCGTCTCGATCTTGTCCTCGACCTGTGACACTTCGGCGTCGCGCTCTTCGGCCGTGGGCGACAAGATCGCCGCCAGCTTCGGCAGTATCTCGCTCGATCGAAACGGCTTCACCAGATAGGCGACCACGCCGGCGTCACGCGCACTCTCGATGAGTGAGCGCTGACTGAAAGCCGTGAGCAAGACCACCACGGTGTTGGATCCCTTCAACGCCTTGGCGACCTCGATGCCGTCGAGTCCCGGCATCTTGACGTCGAGGAGTGCCAAGTCGGGTCGCAGGTCGCGGATCATCGTCAGCGCGTCGTCACCGCGCGCCGCTTCGCCCACGACGAGGTAGCCGTCGCCTTCGAGGATCTCCTTGAGATCGAGCCGGATGATCGACTCGTCGTCGGCGATGACGACGCGCTTATCCACGATCGTCCTCCGGCGTCCAGTCGCGAAGCAGTTCGTCGCGGGCCTCGACCAACTCACGGACCTCTTCGGCGCGCCGATTCATCTCGGCGTTGGCGACCGCCACGTGACGCGAGAGCTCGTCGTACTCGTGGGCCTGGAGCGGCGTCTCCGAGACCAGCGCGCGGATTCTCGAGTCCTCCAGTGCGTCGTTCCAGACCAGGACCTGCTCCTGGAGAACGTTCAGGCTCTCACGCGCCTGGTTGAGCTGGCGTTGCACGTCTTCCAGCCGTCGTTTGTACAGGCGCGAACTCATGGCGAGAGTCTAAATCGAGTCCTCGAGGTCCACCAGAACGGCGCCGCGCGCGAGCATCTCGGCCGAGGGTACGACGCCAAAGCCACCGGTCACCTCGTCGACCTCGCGCGAGTAGCCCTCGGTCACGACGTCGACGGGACCGAGGTCGCTCGGTTCTTCGACACAGCTGTTGGCCAGCGAACGATGCACCCGGCGCCCGTAGGGGGACTCGAAGAATCCCCCTACGTAGGGGCGAAGTCCCGCCTCTTGAGCACGGACGATGATCGTTCGCGCGTTCGCCAGGCCCCCGACGCGCGCCGGCTTGACGCAGATGATCTCGGCGGCCCGGTAGCGCACGATCTGACCCACGTCGCGGACGCTGCGCACACCCTCGTCGATGCTGAGCGGTACGTCCAACTGTTCGGCCAGGCGCGCC
>Ga0302202_10006972_pt1 | contig 11065 bp, 8 predicted proteins | sample II_Bog_N3_3_FD_194579 | JGI IMG/M metagenome (GOLD analysis project Ga0302202, IMG submission 194579) | Peat permafrost microbial communities from Stordalen Mire near Abisko, Sweden - II_Bog_N3_3 | ecosystem: Environmental > Terrestrial > Soil > Wetlands > Peat | place: Sweden: Abisko, Stordalen... | reverse complement strand
GCATCCCGCTCGCCCTGGCACTCCTGCTGGCCGCTGCGGGCGCCTCGCTGCTGGTCTACGACCGGGCCCGGCGCCGCCGTCTGCCCGTGGTGGTCGATCGACGCCGCGACCGCCCGTCGAACTGACCACCGACCCGGGCCCTCCGGGCCCTCAGGTACGCGCCCGGCCCCGCGTCCTCGCCCGGATCGGGCGATGGCTGCTGGTGGCCGCCGCCCTGGTGGTGGCCTTCGTCGCCTATCAGCAGTGGGGGACCGCCCTCGCCCACTGGCAGGGTCAGCGCGACCTCCGGTCCCGGTTCGACCAGGCCCTGGCCCACACCCGGTCCGAGCAGCACCCCGGACACCCCGTACCGGACGTCGCCTACCCGGCCGTCGGCGCCCCGGTCGGCATCATCGTGATCCCCCGCATCGGTCTCGACCAGGTCATCGTGGAGGGGGTCGGGGCGGACCAGCTGGCCGTCGGCCCCGGCCACTACCCGGGCACGCCCCTGCCGGGTCAGCCGGGCAACGCCGCCATCGCCGGCCACCGCACGACCCACGGCGCTCCGTTCAACGGACTGGCCGAGATGCAGGTGGGCGACCCGATCGAGATCACCACGCTGCAGGGTCACTTCACCTACCGGGTGACCGGCTCCGAGGTCGTCTCCCCCGATGACGGCGCGGTCCTCGACCCGACGGCGGACGCACAACTCACCCTGACCACCTGCACACCGAAGTACAGCGCCGCCCAACGCCTGGTCGTCGTGGCCCGCCTGGTCACCCCGGCCGCTCCGGCCACGCCGATCCCGAAGTCCGACACCACCGGCGACGTGGCCGGATCGGACACCGCGGCCTCGCCGTCGACCTGGCTGGTCCTGGGTGCTTCCTCGGCGGCCCTGGTCGGACTGGTGGCGGGGTTCGGAGCGTTGCGTCGTCGGAGCCGCGGCCGCCGACCCGGGCTGTGCCGGGTGGCCCAGTGGCTCGCCGTGCCCATCGGGCTGATCCTCCTCTACGTGGCGTTCGCGGCACTGGACAACCTGCTGCCCGCCAGCTTCTGAGCCCCCGGACCGACGGCCCCGACGCGGCGCCCGGGGGCGTGCCACCGGAGGTCCGGCGGCCCGATGCCCGGGCGGTAGGCTTGTCGGTCGGCGCACCGGCTGTGCGCTGACCGTCCCCGACTCTGGATCCATCCGAGGAGCCCCTTCCTGATGCCGTTCGTCTTCGACTTCGACCATTCCCACCGCAAGCCCCCCATGGAGATGAAGGACCTCCTCGGCGGCAAGGGTGCCAACCTGGCCGAGATGACGTCCGTACTGGCGCTTCCGGTCCCTCCGGGCTTCACCATCGCCACCACGGCGTGCCGCGCCTACATGGAGGGCGGCTGGCCCGACGGGCTCACGGCCGAGATCGCGCGGGCCCGGGCCCGCCTCGAGAAGAAGATGGGCAAGGTGGTCGGCGACGCCGACGACCCGTTGCTGGTGTCGGTGCGGTCGGGAGCCAAGTTTTCGATGCCGGGCATGATGGACACCGTCCTCAACCTCGGCCTCAACGACAAGTCGGTGGAGGGCCTGGCCCGACAGACCGACGACGAGCGCTTCGCCTACGACTCCTACCGCCGGTTCGTCGCCATGTACGGCCGGATCGTGCTCGGCGTCCCCGGTGAGGAGTTCGACTCGCTCCTCGACGCGGCCAAGGAGCTGGCCGGCACGTCGAGTGACGCGGGCGTGCCCATCGAGCTGCTCCGCTACCTGGTCGAGGCCTACCAGCAGATCGTCGAGCGTCACACCGGCACGCCGTTCCCCCAGGACCCAGACGAGCAGCTGCGCGGGGCCATCGAGGCCGTCTTCGCCTCCTGGAACGGGCCCCGGGCCATCGCCTACCGGGTCCGCGAGCGCATCGCCCACGATCTCGGCACCGCCGTCAACGTCCAGGCCATGGTGTTCGGCAACCGCGACGACGACTCGGGCACGGGCGTCGGCTTCACCCGGGACCCGGCGACGGGCGCCAAGGGTGAGTACGGCGACTTCCTGGTCAACGCCCAGGGCGAGGACGTGGTGGCCGGCATCCGCAACACCGAACCACTGGCCGCGCTGGCCGACGAGTTCCCGAAGATCCACAAGGAGCTGCTGTCCATCTTCGGTCGGCTCGAGCACCACTACCGCGACATGTGCGACACCGAGTTCACCATCGAGCAGGGCAAGCTGTGGATGCTGCAGACCCGGGTGGGCAAGCGCACCGGCCGGGCCGCGCTGCGCATGGCCGTCGACATGGTGTCGGAGCGCGCCATCAAGCTGACCCACGCCGAAGCGGTCGGCCGCATCACCGGTGAGCACCTGGAGCAGGTGCTCCATCCGCAGTTCGCCTCGAGCGGCCACCAGGTCCTCGTCCGTGGTCTGGGTGCCTCGCCCGGGGCCGCGGTGGGCCGGGTCTACCTGACGGCCGACGACGCCCAGGCCGCCGCCGAGCGGGGCGAGGCCGTGGTGCTCGTCCGCAGCGAGACGTCACCGGAGGACGTCCACGGCATGCTGGCCGCCGAAGGCATCCTGACCGCCCGGGGCGGGCTCGTGAGCCACGCCGCCGTGGTCGCCCGTGGTTGGGGCAAGCCGGCCGTGGTCGGGGCCGAGGCGCTGCGCATCGGGGCGCACTCGTTCAGCGTCGGTGACGTCGTCGTCGACGAAGGGGACTGGATCTCGGTGGACGGGACCAACGGCACCGTCGTGCTCGGCCAGGTCGAGGTCTCCCAGGGTGAGACGCCGCCCGAGTTCGACACCATCCTCGGTTGGGCCGACGAGATCCGGGCCGGTCACCTCGGCGTCCGGGCCAACGCCGACAACGGGCCCGATGCCACCAACGCCCGCAAGCACGGAGCCGAGGGCATCGGCCTGTGCCGCACCGAGCACATGTTCCTGGCCGAGGACCGCCTCCCCGTCGTGCGCCGGATGATCCTGGCCGACACGCCGGCCGAGGAGGAACGGGCGCTCGAGGCCCTGCGCGTGGCCCAGAAGGCCGACTTCTACGAGATCCTGGAGGCCATGGACGGGCTGCCCGTCACCATCCGCCTGCTCGATCCGCCGCTGCACGAGTTCCTGCCCGACACCCAGGAGCTGGCCATCAAGGAGGCCACCGGCGGGCTGTCGGAGGAGGAGACCAAGCTCTTCGAGGCGGCCAAGACCTGGCACGAGTTCAACCCGATGCTCGGTACCCGCGGCGTGCGCCTCGGGGTGATCAAGCCCGGGCTCTACGCCATGCAGGTCCGGGCCCTGATGGAGGCCGCACTCGACCGCGTCGACGCCGGGGGCCACCCCATCGTCGAGATCATGGTCCCGCTGACGGTGACCCGCGAGGAGCTGGCGCTCGCCCGCTCCTGGATCGAGGGTGCGGTGGCCGCGACCCTGGAGGCCGGGGCCCGGGCCAAGGGCTCCAAGGGGGCCAAGGCGGCCAAGGGCACGCTCGAGGTCCTCATCGGCACCATGATCGAGACCCCGCGGGCCGCCCTGCGGGCCGGCGAGATCGCCGAGGAGGCCGAGTTCTTCTCCTTCGGCACCAACGACCTGACCCAGATGACCTTCGGGTTCAGCCGGGACGACGTGGAGGGTCGGATGATGTCCGCCTACCTGGAGCAGGGCCTGTTGAAGCGCAACCCGTTCGAGGTCGTCGACCCCGACGGGGTGGGAGAACTGGTCCGCCTCGGCACCGAGCGGGGTCGGGCCACCCGCCCGAGCCTCAAGGTCGGGGTGTGTGGTGAGCACGGCGGCGACCCCGAATCCATCGCCACGTTCGCCGCGGCCGGGCTCGACTACGTGAGCTGCTCGCCCTTCCGCGTGCCGATCGCCCGACTGGCCGCCGCCCAGGCCGTCCTGGACGGCCACACCGCCGCCCGGGACAAGGTGACCGGCGCCGGCGGTGCGAAGGCCCCGGCCAAGAAGGTCGCGGCGAAGAGGACGACGAAGAAGGCGGCCGCCGGCCGCTGATCCCGACGCCCGGTGGCCGGCCCTCCTGGGCCGGGGTGACCCCGGGCGGAGGCCGGCCGGGACGCGGTACCGTCATCCCATGGGCATCCCCGACGAGGACGTGGCCCGGGTCCGGGCGGCGACGGACATCGTCGCCCTGGTGGGGGAGCACGCCGCGCTCAAGCGCGTGGGCCAGCGGTGGGTGGGCCTGTGCCCGTTCCACACCGAGAAGTCGCCGTCGTTCAGCGTCAACGCCGAGGCCGGCTTCTACTACTGCTTCGGCTGCCAGGCCAGCGGTGACGCCATCAGCTTCGTGCGGGCCATGGAGCACCTCGACTTCGTCGACGCCGTGCGGCGCCTGGCCGACAAGTCCGGCATCACCATCCGCGAGGACGGCAACGCCGGGCGGGACAGCCAGCGCCGCAAGGTCTTCCTCGACGCCATGGAGCAGGCCACCGAGTGGTATCACCAGCGGCTCCTGACCGGGTCCGACGGTGGCCCGGCCCGGGACTACCTGCGCAGCCGGGGCTACGACGGGGACATCGTGCGCCGTTTCCGGCTCGGGTGGGCGCCCGACGGTTGGGACACCCTGTGTACCGCCCTCAATCTGGGCGAGGACATCGCCACCGGGTCCGGCCTCGGCTTCGTCAACAAGAGGGGCCGTCTGCAGGACGCCTTCCGGGCCCGGGTCCTCTTCCCGATCTGCGACCCGTCGGGCAACCCGGTGGCCCTCGGCGGCCGGGTCCTGCCGGGCAGCAGTGACCCGGCCAAGTACAAGAACTCCACCGAGACGCCGATCTACTCCAAGCGCCGCACGCTCTACGCCCTCAACTGGGCCAAGAAGGACGTGATCGCCTCGGGCGAGGTCGTGGTCTGCGAGGGGTACACCGACGTGATCGGCTTCTTCGAGGCCGGGGTGCCCCGGGCGGTGGCGACATGCGGCACTGCCCTGGCCGAGGAGCACGTCAAGCTGCTGAAGAACTTCGCCACCCGGGTGGTCCTCGCCTTCGACGCCGACGGCGCCGGACAGTCGGCGGCCGGGCGCTTCTACGAATGGGAGCGCAAGCTCGAGATCGACGTGGCCGTCGCCGCACTGCCGCCGGGATCGGACCCGGCCGACCTGGCCCGCACCGACCCCGAGGCACTGCGGACGGCCGTCTCGGGGGCCAAGCCCTTCCTCCAGTTCCGACTGGAGCGGATCCTGGACGCCGGGGACCTCTCGACGCCGGAGGGACGGGCCCGGGCCGCCGACCATGCCTTGGCCGCCATCGCCGAGCACCCGGACGACTTCGTACGCGACCCCTACGTCATGCAGGTGGCCGAGCGGTGCCGGCTCGACCCCGCCGCCCTGCGTGAACGGCTCGAGCGGATCCGTCGCGAGGGCCCCCGCACCCCGCCGCCCGGGTCCGAGCGCGCACCGGCCCGACCGGCGGCCCCACCGGTCGATCGGGACCCGCGTGGTTACGACGGGCCCGACGACCCGGGTCCCGAGCCGGAGTGGGACGAGTGGGACGACGGCCCCGGACCGACCACCGGCCCCCGGCGGGGACCTCGGACCGAGTTCCGTCCCGGTCTCGAGGCTCTGCGGCTGGCCATCCACCGACCCGAAGACGTCGGCGACCGGCTCGAGCCCGCCCTGTTCAGCGATCCCGTCCAGCGGGCCGCGTTCGAGGCCCTGGTCGATGCCGACGACCTCGGTGAGGCCATCGACGCCGCGTCGGGCCCGGTGCAGTCCCTGCTCGTCCGCCTGACCGTGGAGGAGCCCCGAGCGGAGCCCGACGAGGTGGTGGTCCAGCTGGTCCGCGACGCCGTCCGGCGGGAGCTGCCGGTGCTCACCGTCGAGGCCCGTACGTCGCCGGGAGCCATGCAGGAGGCCGCCGACGTGGCCGGATGGCTCCAGGACCTGGACGGATCCACCACCGCCGCGGACGCGGCAGATCGGTTGGTAGCGTGGCTGGTGGTGAGGGAGCAACCCAGCGGTTCCGGGCAGGTCGCATGAATGCGAAGAAGGTGGTGACGCTCTACCCGTCGGTCCCGACGGACGGCGCGTCACCGGTGGGCCTGCCGCTGGCGTCGGGCGTGGGTGTCCATGCCGGAGCCGAGGCGACCACGCCAGAGCCCGACGCCACCGTCGACTCCGAGGAGCTGATGGTCGGCCCGGTCCTCCAGACCCTGCCGACCGAGGAGTTCGAGGCGCTCATCGCCAAGGGCCGGCTGGCTGGGGGACTGACCCAGGACGACGTCGTCGAGGTGCTGCGCTCGGTCGAGCTGAGCGCCGACCTCATCACCGGTGTGGTCGAGCGGATCCGGGGCGCGGGCATCGAGTTCACCTACGACTCGGGGGAGACCACCATCGTGCCCATGGCCCCGCTTGAGCCGGCGGTCGAACCGGCGCCGGTCCTGATGGCCGTCCCGACCGAGGTGGTCAAGCCGGCGAAGGCCCCGGCCAAGCGGTCACGACCGGCGAGGGCCGCCTCGACCTCGTTCTCCGAGACCGACAGCTTCCGGGGCTCGGCGGCCGATCCGGTCCACATGTATCTGAAGGAGATCGGCAAGGTCAAGCTGCTCGACGCCGCCCTCGAGGTCGAGTTGGCCGAGCGCATCCTGGCCGGCTCGGAGGCCGAGGCCCGACTGGCCGAGGACGGGTTGGCGGGCGTCCGTTCCGGGGCCGAGCGCCGGGCCGACCAGCGTCTGGTCCGCCAGGGGCACGAGGCCAAGGAGGCCCTCATCGAGGCCAACCTCCGCCTCGTGGTGTCCATCGCCAAGCGCTACCGCAACCGGGGCCTGGCCTTCCTCGACCTCATCCAGGAGGGCAACCTCGGCCTCATGCGGGCGGTCGAGAAGTTCGACCACACCAAGGGCTTCAAGTTCTCCACCTATGCCACCTGGTGGATCCGCCAGGCCATCACCCGGGCCATCGCCGACCAGGCCCGCACCATCCGGATCCCCGTCCACATGGTGGAGACCATCCACAAGGTGGTGTGGGCCCAGCGTCAGTTCCACCAGGAGACCGGCCGGGAGCCCACCACCGAGGAACTCGCGTCGCTGGTCGATCTCACGGCCGAACGGGTGCGGGAGATCCTCCGCATCAACCAGGACACCATCTCCCTCGAGCAGCCCATCGGTGACGAGGAGGACTTCAGCCTGTCCGACATCATCGAGGACCGTGAGGCCGTCGTGCCCGGGGATGCCGCCACCCGGCTGATGCTCGACGGCGCCCTGCGCGACGCCCTCGCCCACCTCACGCCGCGCGAGCAGGACGTGGTGCGCCTGCGCTTCGGGCTGGAGGACGGGAAGATCCGGACCCTGGAAGAGGTCGGTCGGGCCTTCGGGGTGACGAGGGAGCGGATCCGCCAGATCGAGGCCAAGACCCTGGCCAAGCTCCGCCGGCCCGAATCCGCCCAGCTGCTGCGCGACTACCTCGAAGAGGCCTGACCCGAGCCCGCCCCGGGCCCGTCCGACGCCCGTCGCCCGAGACGACCCTCGACCGCTCTCGGGTCGCCGTCCCCGTCGGTCAGCACCGACACCCGGTCGAAGCCGGTGGCGGTGAACAGCTGACGTACCGGTCCGATCTGGTCGCCGCCGACCTCGAGCAGGAGCCAGCCGCCCGGCCGCAGCCACCGCAGGCTGTCGGCGACGACCTCGGCCACCACCGCACTACCGTCCCGACCGCCGTCGAGCGCGGCCCGGGGCTCGAAGGCGAGCACGTCGCGGGGGAGCAGGTGGAAGGCGCCCGTCGGCACGTAGGGCACCACGCCGACGACGACGTCGACCGCACCGGCCAGCTCAGCCGGGAGCGGGTCGAACAGGTGGCCCGACCGGACGTCCACCCCGTTGCGGGCGGCACAGTCGCAGGCGACGGGGTCGAGCTCGGTGCCCACCACCCGGGCGTCGGGTCGGGCGGTCGCCAGGAACCGGGCGATGGCGCCCGACCCGGTGCACAGGTCGACGGCGGCGCCGGTGGTGGGCAGCAGGTCGACGGCCCGGCGGGCCAGGGACTCGGACTGCCAGCGGGGAACGTAGACGCCGGGATCGACGACGATGTCGAGGCCGCAGAACGGGGCCCGGCCCGTGATCCAGGCCAGGGGCTCGCCCGTCACCCGGCGGGCTACCAGCTGCGCCAGCTCGTGGTCGTCGGTGGCCCGGGCCACCAGCTCGGCGGCCTCCTCGTCGGCCGCTACGCAGCCGGCTGCCGTCAGGGCGCGCTCGACCCCGGCCAGGCGGGGGTCGGGTGGCCGTCGGTCGCGGGTCAGACGGCCTGCGAGCTGCGCTCGTTGATGACGGCGGCCAGGTCGCTCGTCATCTCGATGACGAGGGCGTCCGTCGCCTCCTCACCGTCCCGCCATCCGGCGAGCACCCCGAGGGCGTCGCGGGCCCGGAGGCCCGTGAGCACCAGGACGGCCCGGACCTTGGTCGTCGAGGCCGTCCGCAGCCCTCCGGACCGGGCACGGACCGTGGAGCCGTCCGGGGCCACGACTCGGAGGCGGGTACGACGGGACCGGGCGACTCCGACGGCGCAACCGGTGGCGAGGGCCGCGGCAGCGGCGATACGGAGCTTCACCGGGCCATCATGGCGCGGTTCGCGCCGTCGTGCACCTGCGACGCTCGGCGGTTCGGGGACCGGCTAATCTCCACTGGCACGCCGACGCCGCCTCCACGGTCGACGAGGTGCGGACGGACCGTTTCCGGGGTAGCTCAATCGGCAGAGCATCTGACTGTTAATCAGAGGGTTGTGAGTTCGAGTCTCACCCCCGGAGCCATCGGCGGAGGAGCGGGCACGGTGATGTCGACTGCGGAACGGTGCCCCTACTGCGGTCACCCGGGGATCCACCGGGGTGGAGGGGACGGCCGCTCCTCGTGTGAGGACTGCGACCGGTGTTGGGCCGAGCGGCAGCGCCACGAGCGCCCGCCCCACCACAATCGAGCCCGGTCGGTGCCGTGGACCGCCCGGCCGCCGACGGGGTCGTGACCGCCCGGGTGGTGTTCGCCACCGCACCGGCCGAGGTCCTCGCCGATCACGACACCGACCGACCCCGGCACGAGGCGGCCTGCGCCGAGGCGGGCATCGCGCTCGACCATGCCGTCTGGTCCGACCCCGGCGTGCCGTGGGGTGACTACGACCTGGTCGTGGTTCGTTCCACGTGGGACTACCTGGCGCATCTGGAGGAGTACCGGACGTGGCTCGGTCGTCTCGCCCCGCTCGGGACCGTGCACAATCCGGCCGAGGTCATCACCTGGAACCTGGACAAGCGCTACCTCGTCGATCTCGCCGCCGCCGGGGTGCCGGTGATCCCCACCCGGGTGTGTGCGAGCGTGTCCGAGGTGGACGGGGCGCTGGCCACCTACGACGGTGAGGTCGTGGTCAAGCCGGTCGTGTCGGCGGGGAGCCGGATGACCGGCCGCTTCGCCCCCGGTGACCCGGCGGCCCGGGCGCTCGCCGTCCAGGTGCTCGGGCGGGACACGGCGGTCCTCGTGCAGCCGGCCGTGGCGTCGGTGGCCGCGGTGGGGGAGGTGGGCACGCTGGTGTTCGGCGGCACGATCTCGCACTCGGTGCGCAAGGGCCCGCTGCTGGCCCTCGGCGGAGGGCTGGTGACGGGGGACTACACCGAGCACCTGGTGCCCGAGGTCCTCACCCCCGAGTGCCGGGCGGTGGTGGAGACGGCGTCGGCGGCCACGGCTCGGCTCGTGCGCGAGCGGTTCGGGGTCGCCGAGCCCCTGCTCTATGCGCGGATCGACGTCGTGACCCTCGACGACGGCACCGATGCGGTACTGGAGGTCGAGCTGGCCGAGCCGTCGTTCTTCCTGACGACGGATCCCACCGCGGCCGGCCGGTTCGCCGCCGAACTCCTGCGACGCACGTCGACCCTCGGGTAGGCGGTAGGCCGTGGCCGCCCCCGGCGTCGGGGACGTCCGACTAGGGGGCGACGGCGCGCACCGCGTCGACGAGGCGTTGTTCGAAACGCTCGCGGCCGAGCTCGGTGACCGCGTAGGTGCGGGCGCGCTCGCCCATCCGCTTGCGTAGCTCGTCGTCCTCCATGAGGAGCGCGATGTTGGCCGACAGGGCCTCGGGGGAGTCGGGGTCGGACAACAGGCCCGTCTCACCGTTCACGACGTAGTCGCGTGAACCGTTGGTGTCGGTGGCCGCGACGGGGATGCCCAGGGCCAGCGCGTCGAGGATGATGGTCGGCCCGCAGGCCAGATCGGTGTTCTGGAACGCCATGGCCAGCACCGTGCACCGGGTCAGGAGCGCCCGTCCGGCCTCGATCGTCTGGGCGGGGAGCAGGGTCAGGCCCTCCTCGGAGACGGCACCCCCCAGGTCGGACTGGGTGGCGATGATGGCCGGGTAGGGGAGGTCGCGCAGCACCTGCAGCAGGAGCGGCCAGTTCCGGTGGGCGGAGCCGGCCGAGTAGACGTACGTCGCCGGAATGTCGCCGAGGGGGTCCGGGGCGTCGGGGTCCGGCTCCTCGAGCACCGGGCACGGCATCGGGACGAACCGGAGCGAGTCCTCGCGTACGCCGAACCGGCGCTGCATCATGTCGATGTCGCCGGTGCGGATGCTCAGGATCAGGCTGACGTGGCGGAGGAAGTAGCCGAAGACCCGGTCGGGGAACCGCCACTTGAGCGGGATCGCGTCGAGCAGGATCAGCGACCGGTCGCGCGGGTTGAAGAGCCGCCAGAACAGCGGCGTGAGGAAGGACTCGGCCCCACCGGAGCTCACGATCGTGACGTCGAACCGTTCCTTGTTGCGCGCCAGGCGCACCGAGTCGGCGACGTAGGCGAGGAAGCGCTGTCGGTTCGACAGTCCCCAGTCCATCGCACGGTGCCGCAGCGTCACCTCGATGTCCGGATCGGGGAGCTCCGTCACTTCGATCTGCTTCTGCCACGCGGCCGAAAAGAGGACACGCAACCGTCGTCCGGCGGCCGGGGGCAGGTCGGCGCTGTCCGTGGTCGTCCGCTCCATCGACATGTCCTTGCTGGTCGTGAGGGCGGTGCGCCGGTGGTGCGGGCGGTGCGCTGGGAACCTGACCCAGGACGGACCCCCGACGCAGCGAGACCACTCGCGTCGTGCGCTTCGATGGTAGCAGTGGCGCCGAGTCCGGCTCGTGACGCATCGCCCATCGGGTCGACCATCGGCTC
>Ga0302202_10006968_pt1 | contig 11068 bp, 10 predicted proteins | sample II_Bog_N3_3_FD_194579 | JGI IMG/M metagenome (GOLD analysis project Ga0302202, IMG submission 194579) | Peat permafrost microbial communities from Stordalen Mire near Abisko, Sweden - II_Bog_N3_3 | ecosystem: Environmental > Terrestrial > Soil > Wetlands > Peat | place: Sweden: Abisko... | reverse complement strand
TCATCTGCCCGCCGCGCTTCCATCCGGTCGGCGGGCGTTTCTGCGCGCCGAACGTTCCGCCGCCCTTCTGCCCGCCGGGCTTCCGTCCGACGTGGCGCGACGGCGCGCTGGTCTGCGTGCGCCTAGGGCCGCCGCCGCCGATCTGCCCGTTCGGCACGCATCCGACATGGAACGGCGCCGGATATGTTTGCGGCGGCAACCCGCCTCCGCCCCCGCCTTGCTCGAACGGTCGGCCGAATTGGCTCAACGGTCAGTGGGGATGCCTGCCGCCGCCGCCGCCGTCTTGCCCGCCCGGGCTGACGCCGCTGTGGAGCAACGGCAAGTCGAACTGCGGCGCGCCGCGTCCGCCGATCGGTCCCTCCCCCTGCCCGCCCGGCTTCATTCCGCCGCGCATCGCCGGTCAGGCCTGCATCCCGGCGCCAAAGCCGATGCCGACGCTGGCGCCGCCGATCGTCAGGCCAACTTTGTCGCCCGGGCCGAGGCCGATCCTGCCGACGTTGGCGCCGAGGCCTTCGCCGACCCTGACTCTGCCGCACACGCCGCTGCCGGGACTGGAACCGAGGCCGACGCCCTCGCCGACCCTGACGCTGCCGCAAACGCTGCCGCCGCGGCCGAAGGCGACGCCGTTGCTGAAGCTGACGCCCAACCCGGCGCCGACGGTCACGGCGCCGAAGGTCATCCCAAGGCCGCAGTTTACGCCGACGCCGCGGGTCGGTCCGCAGCCGAAGTTCACGCCGGCGGCGCCGCGGACCTTCCGCGCGGAGCCGCCCAAGCCCAGGCCCGAGCCCAATGGCCGGGCGCATTGCGGCGGCCCCGGCCAGCCGCGCTGTCCGTGAAAGCTTGAGCGGAGAGCCTCAGGGCTCTCCGCCCCTCCATGGCGGCGTCTTTCGGCGGCGGGCTCGACGGCCCGCGGTGTCCCGTCGAATGGCGCCCGCCTGAAGGCGTCAGCGTTCGCGTGTCCTCGTCCGCGGCGCCCCGGCGCCGCTCAAGTCGAACCCAGGAGAACCGTCCGATGAAAAATCTTCTCGCCGCCGCCGCCTTCGCTTTCGTCGCGTCGCTCTCGATCCCCGCATTCGCGGCCGATCCCGGCTTCTGCGCGAATTACGCGCGGACGGCGGTCCATGAGGTCGACGTCAACATGTCGATCCCCGGCTGCTTCAAGGGCTTCAACGCGCGCTGGAACCGCAACTACGGCGGCCACTACGGCTGGTGCCTCGGCGTCCCCTACGAAGCCGCGAACGCGGAGCGCGAATATCGCCGCACCCGGCTCGCCGAGTGCCGCGCCCGCGCTGGCATGTAGGCGCCAGCCGAGGTCGCGCGTCGTAAATTGTCTGGTTTGGTGGTCGACGCTGGAAACCGACCGTCGCCGCCCCGGTCACGGCGTCGAAGGCGAGCTGCCGTCGGCCGGGCCGAAGTTCAGCGGCGGCGCGCCGTTGAACGGCCGAAACATGCCGGGCAACTGGACGAAGCCGGCGATGAAGCCATGCGGCTTCGCGGCGGCGGCGACTTCCGGCATCTTCTCGTCCTTGCCGCGCGCGCCCAGATAGGCCACGGCGACCTGGCGGTCGTCGTCGCTCGCCGCCGCCCAATCCTTGGCGTAGAGGTCGCGGACCCATTCGTCCTTGGGCCCCTGCGCCGCCGTCTTGGCGAGTGTCAGCCACATCAGGCCGCGCGCCCGCTGCTTCGGCACGCCCTCGCCGACAAACAACAGGTGGCCGAGCAGCGCCTGGGCCGGATGATGGCCCTTGTCGGCGGCGAGCGCGAGCCATTGCGCGGCGCGCATGTTGTTGCGCTCGAGGCCGGCCGCGCCGTCCATATACATGCGGGCGAGGTTGTACTGCGCGTCCGAGTCGCCGAAATTGGTTGCTGCGAACTGGAACATCTCCAGCGCGCGCTCCGGATCGGCCTTGATTTCGCTGTTCGGAATGCCGTTGAGGCAATACACGCCGACCGCAACAAAGGCATTGGAAATCGCAGCGATGTCGGGCCGGTCGGGATCGTCCTCGTTGTAACTTTCGACCAACCGCTCGAAATAGGCGTAAGCCTTGACGTCGTCGCGCGACACGCCCTCGCCGCGCGCGTACATGCGGCCGAGCTTCCACTGGGCGAGGGGCTGGCCGCCGTCGGCAGCGTAGGTCAGCGCCTGGACCGAGGATTGGGCGTCGCCCGCCATCAGGTCCTGCACGCCGGCCTGGAACGCTTGCTCGACGCTGCTGAAGGTCTGAACCGGGATCTTCGCGGGGCCGCTCGCCTTGCCGCCGTCGAGCGCCAACGCCGCGGCGCCCGGCCAGCCCAAGGCGCCGATCGCCACCATGAGAATCGTGAGGGAGCGCCGACAATCAGCGCTGCATAGGGTCCGGGCGGCTTTCATCTGGGACACCGACCACACGCGCATCCTGTTCCAACCTCGCCCGCCCGCACGGCGCGCCCCCGGGAAAATCCGCCGCGGGGGGAAGTGGCTTCCGCTTGTTCAGCAGGCTGCAAATAGCTCGGGGTTTATGGCGCAATCGCGGCGCGGCAGGGTTGGAATCCCGGCGGAAACACTTTGCCGAGAGCGTGTTGCGCAATTGCAACGATTCCCCGCCCGAGGGGCCGGCGAGGTTGATCCGCCGGGTCAGAGCCGCTCCAGGCGCTCCAGCGCCGCCGCCATCTTGGCGATGCGGGCCAGCGCCGCCTCGCGCCGCTCGTGATGCTCCGCCACCACCTCTTCGGGCGCGCGCTCCACGAAATCGGGGTTGGCGAGCTTGGCGTCGACCTTGGCGACCTCGCCCTGCTCCTTGGCGATCTCCTTGCGGAGCCGCGCCCGCTCGGCGGCGACGTCGAGGATGCCGGCGACCGGGATCGCCGCCAGCGCGCCGCGCACGACGATCTGCAGCGAACCGGCCGGCGGGGCGTCGGCGAAGCCGATCTCGCCGACCCGCGCCAGGCGGCGGATGGTCTCGTCCCAGCGGCGCGCCACCGCGGCGAGCTCCGGCGGCGGCGCGACCAGCGTCAGCGCCGGTTGGGCGGCGGCCGGCACGCCCATTTCGGAGCGCACCGAGCGGATCTCGGAGACGAGGTCGACGACCCAGCCGATCTCCGCCTCGGCGACCGCATCGGCCGGGAAGTCGGCGCTCGGCCACGGCCCCAGGGCCAGCACGCCGTCGCGCGCGGGACCCACCTCGCCTTTGATCGCCCACAGCTCTTCGGTGACGAAGGGCATGAACGGATGCAGCAGCGCAAAGACCGTGTCGAGGACGTGGGCGATCGTCGCCTGAGTCTCCGCCTTGGCGGGCGAAGCCTCGGCGTTCTGCAGCACCGGCTTGGCGAGCTCCAGGCACCAGTCGCAGAACACGCTCCAGACGAAGCGGTAGGCCGCGTTGGCGGCGTCGTTGAAGCGGTAGGACTCGATCGCCGCGCTGGTTTCGGCGACCGCCCTGGCCGCCTCCCCGAGGATCCAGCGGTTGAGCGGCTCGCGCGCCGCCATGGGGTCGTAGCCGGCGACGCGCGCGCAGCCGTTGATCTCGGCGAAGCGCGAAGCATTCCACAGCTTGGTTGCAAAGTTGCGGTAGCCTTCGACCCGGCTCTCCGACAGCTTGATGTCGCGCCCTTGCGCCGCCATAGCCGACAGCGTGAAGCGCAGCGCGTCGGCCCCATAGCGATCGATGAGGTGGAGCGGGTCGATGACGTTGCCCTTCGACTTCGACATCTTCGCGCCCTTCTCGTCGCGGACGAGCGCGTGGATGTAGACGTCGCGGAACGGGACCTCGCCGCGGAAGTGCAGGCCCATCATCATCATCCGCGCGACCCAGAAGAAGATGATGTCGAAACCGGTGACGAGCGCGCTGGTCGGGTAGAAGCGCTCGAGCTCGGGCGTCTCGTCAGGCCAGCCGAGCGTCGAAAACGGCCACAGCGCCGAGGAGAACCAGGTGTCGAGCACGTCGGGATCGCGCGGGAAGGTCTCGCGCAACCGCGCCACGTCGTTGGCCAACGCCTCCGCCTCGGACGCGCCGAACGCGCCGCCCTCGACCCCGTCGGCGAGCGCCGCGGCGAAGGCCGCGTCTTCGCTTTCCTCGACGTAGACCGCGCCCCACGGCGCGTACCACGCGGGGATCTGGTGGCCCCACCAGAGCTGGCGCGACACGCACCACGGCTGAATGTTCTCCAGCCAGTCGTAATAGGTCTTCTCCCAGTTCTTCGGCACGAACTGGGTCTTGCCTTCGCGCACCGCGGCCAGCGCGGGCTCAGCCAGCGTCTTGGCGTCGACGTACCACTGGTCGGTCAGCCACGGCTCGATGACGGCGTTGGAGCGGTCGCCGTGCGGAACGGTATGGGCGTGCGGCTCGATCTTCGCCAGCCGTCCCTCCATCGCCATCAGGCCGACGATGCGCTTGCGCGCCTCGAAACGATCGACGCCGTCGACCGCGGCGAGCAGGCGAGCGAGCTCGTGATCGGCGGCGTCGAGACCGTCGAAGAAATCGAGATTGCCCTTCAGCCAGACCCGCGCTTCGGCGTCCAACACGTTGATGGCGCGGGCGCCCTCCGCCTCGTGGCGCTTGCCCACCTCGAAGTCGTTGAAGTCGTGGGCGGGCGTGATCTTGACCGCGCCGGTGCCCTTTTCAGGGTCGGAATAGACGTCCGCGACGATGCGCATCAGCCGCCCGACCAGCGGCAGGCGCACCCTGGCGCCGACCAGACGCTTGAACCGCTCGTCGTCGGGATGGACGGCGACCGCGCTGTCGCCGAGCATGGTCTCGGGACGCGTCGTGGCGACGGTGACGACCTCGCCGGTTTCCTGGCCGCGCGCGTCGACCACCGGATAGTCGAAATAATAGAGGTGGCCGTTGGGATTGCGGGCGAGGGCCTTGGCCAGCGCCGCCTCGTCGAGCGGCGCGCCGTCGTCGCGGCTCCACTTGAACGAGCCCTTGCAATCGACCTGGACGACCTCGAGGTCGGAGATCGCGGTCTGGAACTTCGGGTCCCAGTTGACCAGCCGCTTGGCCTTGTAGATCAAGCCGTCGCGATGGAGCTGGACGAACACCCGCGCCACCGCCTTCGACAGGCCTTCATCGAGAGTGAAACGCTCGCGGCTCCAGTCGCACGAGGCGCCGAGGCGCTTGAGCTGGCCGACGATCGCGCCGCCCGACTCGGCCTTCCATTCCCACACCCGCGCGAGGAACGCCTCGCGGCCGAGCGTGCGGCGGTCAGCCTCCCGCCGCTCGGCGAGCTGGCGCTCGACCACCATCTGCGTGGCGATGCCGGCGTGGTCGGTGCCCGGCTGCCACAGCACGTCGCGGCCCTTCATGCGCTGATAGCGGCAGAGCACGTCCTGGAGCGTGTTGTTGAGCGCGTGGCCCATGTGCAGATTGCCGGTGACGTTGGGCGGCGGAATGACGACGCAATAGGGCTCCGCGTCACGCCGCTCGGGCCGCCCGGCGCGGAACGCGCCCGCCTCCTCCCAACGCGCCGCGACGCGCGTTTCGACCGCGGAGACTTCGAACGATTTTTCCATCATGGGGCGGCGACCGGAAACGACCTTGGCCGGGCGCGGCGCGACGGCGGCCCGGCGGATTGCGGAATTGGCGCGCGCCGTCGGACGGGCGCAAAAGCGGCGCCCGGCCCGTGGCAATCGCGACGGCCGCGCTGCTTAAATCCAGCGCGCCGACGAATGTCAACGTGGGGATGCGCCGCGCCCAGCCGAAAACCCGCGGCGCGGCGGCGATCGGGTCAGCGGCTCAACGGCCGCCGCGCGCAACCCGCTGGATTTCCGCCCGCACCAGTTTTTCCACCATGGCGGGCAGGTTCTCGTCGAGCCAAGCCTTCAGCATCGGCCGCAGGATCTCGCGCGCCGCGTTCTCGGCGAGCTCCGCGCTCTGCAGCGCCAGACTGGTCGAAAGGGCTTCAAATGCCGCCGTCACCGCCTCGTCGGCTTGATCCGACAGCAACGGCGCCTCCTCCTGCTCGACCGCCGGCATGGGCTCCGGCCTCGCCGGCGCGGCGGCCTGGGGCAGCGGCTGCGGCTGGCTCCACACCACCTTCGGCGTCGGCGGCTCGGGCGTCGGCGGCTCGACGGCGTGCGCTGGCGCCGGCTCGGGTTTCGAATAGATGATCTGCGGTCCGCTGGGCGCGGCCTCCGGCTTCGGCGCCGGGCGCGCCGCCGCGGGCTCGCGATCGTCGGCGATGATCGAACGGATCGAGGCGAGGATCTCTTCCATTGACGGCTCGTGGGCGCGCTGGGCGCGCCGCAGCGCCTCGAGGTCGTGCTCGCCCGGGGTCGAATTGGGTGCGTTCATGTTTTCCGCCTCCGCGCCGACTGGCGCGTCGTCGCGCCGCCGAAGCGGCGATCGAAGTCTCTGGTGGCCGCCAAGGGTGAACGACTCGCGCGGCGGACGCAAGGCCATCGCGCGTCGACGCGCAGCGAAATTCGTCGACGGCGCGCGCCTACCGGCCGTCCGGGGTGCGCAAGCCCCACAGCTTGTTCTTCACCTGATCGAAGTGGACGCGCGGATCGTATTCGGACACCGCGAGGCCGAGCGTCTCGATCGACAGCCGGCCGATCGCGGAAAGCAGGCTGTAGGAATCAACGACGCTGTCGTGCTGGGCGGTGACGAGCTGGACGCGCGCATTGAGCAGCGCCTGCTGCGCGTTGAGAACGTCGAGCGTGGTGCGCTGGCCGACCTTCGCCTCCTCGCGCACGCCGGCGAGCGCGACTTCCGCGGCCTGCACCTCGGCGCGCGCGGCGCGCAGCACCCCCGACGAACTCTCGTTCGCGCCCCAGGCCGCGACGACGGCGGCGCGGACCTTGTCGCGCTGCAGATCGGTCTGCAGCTCCTGCTGGCCAAGCTGTTCCTTGGCTTGTCGCGCGCCAGCGTAGGTCGCTCCGCCGTCGTATATGGGGATGGTGATCTGTCCCATCAGCGACTCGGTCAGCGTCTGACTGCCGACCGGGTCGCCGGAAACATCGAAGCGCTTGGCGACCTGACCCGTCAGGCCGACCGTCGGATAAAGCGCGCCTTCGACGATCTTCACCTGCAAGGCCGCAGCGTCGACGCCGTGCAGCATCGCGACGATCGCCGGATGCTCGAGCTGCGAGATCGCAACCGCCTCCGGCAGCGCCCGGGGCAACTGGCGCTTCAACGGAGCTACAGGCGACAGGCTTTTCGGATCGTCGCCGATCGCCTGGCGATAATTGGCGAGCGAGGCCTGCAACTGCGCCTGCGCGCCGAGCGCGGTGGCGCGCGCGCCGGCGAGGCTCGCCTCGGCCTGCGCGACGTCGGTGCGCGTGACCTCGCCGACGTTGAAGCGGTCCTGAGTCTGGCGAAGCTGTTCCTGCAGCACTTCGACGTTGTTGCGATCGAGACCGAGAATGGCCGTGTCGCGCATCACGTCCATGTAATAGGTGACGGCGCTGAGCAGCACGTTCTGCTCGGTGTTGCGCAATTGCTCGCGCGCGCCGAACACCGCGGACTCGGCCTGGCGCACCGTGTTTCCGGTGCGGTTGCCGTCCCACACGTTCTGCGTGACGGTGACGCCGTAGCCGCGCGGCCGAGAGCTGATGTCCTCCGTGCCTGGAAGACCCGAGGCCAGCGTGTTCGACATGGCGGCGTCGGCCTCGGCGGACACGTTGGGCAGGTATCCGGAGTTCGCCTTGGGAATGTTCTCGTCCTGGGCGCGCACCGCAGCGCGCTGCTGATTGATGTCCGGGTTGTTGAGATAGGCCTTGGCCAGCGCGCCGCCGATCGTCTCGGCATGCGCGCCCGTCGCCAACAATGCGGCCGTCGCCGCCGCCCAGAAAACCGCCCGCCGCCACCCGCGCGCCGACGCTGAATTCACGAAACCAGTCATTGCAGCCCCTACGGCGCATCCCCGGTTCGACGGCGACCCTGCCATTGAAGAGATTCGACGGCTTGAGCCGCCCAGGTCGCTATGTCCGACTCGGGGCGCTGAAACGGCACACGCCCGACGCGTCAGTGTAAAGGCAAACAGGCTGGTTCGGCTACCGCCGACCGCGGATTCGCCACCAAATCTCCCCAATATTCCAACCACCGTCGCATTCTTGCGACACCCGTTCCCGTCGCCTCGAATGGCAAGATGGGTCCGCGTCGTCGGCGATCACTTTGCCGCGATCAGAACGCGAAGCTCGGGGTCGCCCGAAACGACTCCAGCGTCGCAGCGTGGGTTTCGAACAGGACGCGGCGGCCGTAGCCCTCCGCCAGACGCTCGATCAGCGTCGCTTCCGCTGCGCCCGTGCGCGCGTCGACGCCAACCAGCCGTCCGTACGGAGAGAGTTCGGCGAGCAATCCGTCGGGCGCAACGGCAAACGCGCCCTCGACCAGGATGACGTTAAACGGCCCCCGCCCCTTGGCGGCGGTCGCGAGGTCGCCCTCCACGACATCGATTCCTTCCCGCCCGTCCAGCAGCCTGCGCGCCGCCGCAGCGGCGCCCGGATCGCTCTCCAGCGCGACGACCTGCGCGCCGAGTCGCGCGAGGATCGCCGCGCCGTAGCCCGCGCCGCCGCCGACGTCGAGGACTCGCTCGCCCGGCTTCACTTCGGCCGCCTGGATCAGCCGCGCCAGAACGCTCGGCGCGAGCAGCCGGCGGCTCGCCGAACCGAGCGACGGCTGGTCGCTGTCGATGTAGGCGAAGCGCGCCCGGTCGGGCGCGACGAAGTCTTCGCGCGGCATGTCGAGAAACGCCGCCAACAGGTCGAGATCGTTGACGTCACAGGTTCGCAGCTGGCCGTTGACCATGTTCACACGCTGCGCCGCGGCGTTGTGCGCCAAAGTCGTCAAAGCCATTCGCGTCGCCCCGCCCGTTTGCGGCATGACGCCGCCGCCGGCGCCGCGCCGAAAGAAGTCATTGGAGGCCTCGCCCGGAATCGAACCGGGGTGCAAGGATTTGCAGTCCTCTGCGTAGCCACTCCGCCACGAGGCCCAAGCCGCGGTCGCTCCCCTCGCGCCGCGGCGGGCGGGCTATAGCAAGTTTCGCCGCGCGCCGGCAAGCCGCCGCTCACCGCTTGGAGAAGATCGGCCGGCGGGCGAGCGGAAGCAGCAGGAAATAGACGGCGAGCGCGCACAGGCCCAGCGTCGTCCACAGCGGCGGCTGCAACCCCTTGACGATTGCGACGGCGGCGAGCGCGAACCAGAGGACGGTCGCTGCGATCGTCAGCGGCCGCAGTCGCCTGACCCGCAGCGGGTGAACGAAGACGACCGGCGCGAACATCGCCGCCGCCGCCGCGACCGTCAGCGCGGCGTTGAGCGGCCACGGCCAGCGCAACACGAAAAGATAGAAGGCGAAGACGTTCCAGATCGCCGGAAAGCCGCGGAACCAGTAGTCGTTGGTCTTCATGCGCGTGTCGGCGAAATAGAGCGCCGAGGCGATCACGACGCCCAGGCCGATCCAGAACGCGATCGGCTGCGGCATCAGGTCTGAACGCCAGAGCGCGACGACCGGCACCAGCACATAAGTGAGGAAGTCGACCACCAGGTCGAGGATCGCCCCATCGATCGTCGCCGCCGTCTCGCTGACCTTGGCGAAGCGCGCGAGCGTGCCGTCGATACCGTCGATGAACAGCGCGAGGCCGAGCCAGGCGAAGCAGATGGGGAACTTGCGCTCGATCGCCGCATCGAGCGCGAGCAGCGCGACCGCGCCGCCCGAGGCGGTGAAGACGTGCACGGAAAATCCCGCCACCCGGCGAACCGGCATGGCCCTGCGCGCCCTCGTCATGCCGATTGTCCCCAGCCCCCTCGCCGTCCGCGAACCGCCGGCCCGGCTGGACAGCTTAAAAGCACGCGTGCCAGGATTGGGCAATGGCGCCCACTCGTTCCGAAGCCGCCGAGGCCTGCGACGCGTTCGTCGTCGGCGCAGGCATGGCGGGCCTGGCGGCGGCGATCGGCTTCGCCCGCGCCGGCCTTCGCGTCGTCTCCGCCGGCGCGCCCGAGCGGCTCGGCCAGGGTCGCACGGTGGCGCTGCTCGGCCCTTCGGTCGATTTCCTCGAATCGCTGGGCGTCTGGCCGGCTGTCGAAGCGCGCGCGGCGCCGATGCGCGGATTGAGGATCGTCGACGACACCGGGTCGCTGTTCGCCCCGCCGCCGATCGAATTCCGCGCGCGTGAGATCGGCCGCGACGTCTTCGGCTGGAACATCGAGAACGCCGCGCTCGCCGACGCCCTCGGCGCCGCCGCCGCGACCCAGCCGGGGCTCGTTCGCGTCGAGGCGGACGTTGCGGCGTTCGAGTTCGCGCCCGCGCGCGCGACGCTGACGCTCGCCGACGGGCGCGCGTTCGCCGCGGCGCTAGTCGTCGGCGCCGACGGGCGCGCTTCGCCCTCGCGCCGCGCCGCCGGAATTTCCGTCGGCGCGCGCCGCTACCCGCAGCGCGCGTTGACGGTCCTCATCGCGCATGCGCGGCCGCACGGCGACGTCTCGACCGAGTTCCATACCCGGGAGGGCCCGTTCACGCTGGTTCCGCTGCCCGCCGCGCCGGGGGCGCCCAACCGCTCGAGCCTTGTCTGGGCGATGAGCGAAGCGGAAGCGAATCGCCGCGCGGCGCTCGACGACGAATCCTTGGCGCGCGAGATCGAGCGCCAGGCGCGCTCCCTGCTCGGCGCGATGCGGATCGAGGGCGAGCGCGGGATCTTCCCGCTCGCGCGCCAGAGCGTCGCGCGCCTCGTCGCGACGCGGCTCGCCCTGGTCGGCGACGCCGCGCACGCCTTCCCGCCGATCGGCGCGCAGGGACTCAACCTCGGCCTGCGCGACGTCAAGGCTCTGATCGCGGCAACGGCCACAAGCGGCGATCCCGGCGCCGACGCGGCGCTCGAGGCTTACGCACGTTCGCGCGCCGCCGACGTTCTCTTCCGCACTGCGGCGGTCGCGGGGCTCAACCGAGCCTTGCTCGCCGATTGCGCGCCGATCGATCTGGCGCGCGGCCTCGGCCTCGCCGCGCTGGGCGCGATCGGCCCGCTCCGGCGCCTGACGATGCGCGAAGGCGTCGCGCCGCTGTTGGCCGACTAGGCCCAACTGCAGCCGGTTTGCAGCCGCGCCCCCTTCCTCCCCCACGGCGTGGGCTACAGCATTCACACATCTCTAGCTGG
>Ga0302202_10006963_pt1 | contig 11079 bp, 10 predicted proteins | sample II_Bog_N3_3_FD_194579 | JGI IMG/M metagenome (GOLD analysis project Ga0302202, IMG submission 194579) | Peat permafrost microbial communities from Stordalen Mire near Abisko, Sweden - II_Bog_N3_3 | ecosystem: Environmental > Terrestrial > Soil > Wetlands > Peat | place: Sweden: Abisko... | reverse complement strand
GCCGGTGGCCACCACCCTCTATTCCGGCCGCTGGTACGAGATCGCCCGCACCCCCAACAAGATGCAGACCGACTGCCAGGGTTCGACCAACGACTTCTCCGGCTGGTCCTCGGGCAATTTCGCGGTGGTGCAGACCTGCCACAAGGGCTCGGCCCACGGCCCGACCCAGACCTTCAACGCCAAGGGCCGCATCCTGCCGGCCAGCGAGAACGCCAAGATCAAGCTGGGCTATTTCGGCGGCCTGATCAGCCAGGAGTACTGGATCGTCGACCACGCCGATGACAACGCCTGGGCGATCATGGCCACACCCAACGGCCACTATGTGTGGCTGATGTCGCGCCGCCCGATCCTCGATCCCGGCATCAAGGCCGCCGCCCTCGGCCGCCTGCAGGCCCTCGGCTTCGACTGCTCGCGCCTGGCCTTCCCGCAACAGCCGCCGGGCTGAGCGCGGCTGCTTGACAGCGAAGAACGAAGGCGGAACAACGAGGGGGTGGAAACCCTCGTTCTCACCCTGTCGCGGCCAGAGACCACCAGCGCGGTGACCCGAGGTGTTGGGCGGCTGATGGCGGCGATGGGCTATGCGCCGCTCGCCGAGGTCACGCTGCCCAACGGTCGGCGGGCGGACATCATGGCGCTGGGGCCCCGGGGCGAGATCGCCATCGCCGAGGTGAAGTCCGGGGTGCTGGACTTTCGCACCGACCAGAAGTGGGGCGACTACCTGCCCTACTGCGACGCCTTCTATTTCGCGGTGGCGCCGGAGTTCCCGCAGGCCATCCTGCCGATCGAGCCCGGACTGATCGTCGCCGACGGCTTCGGCGGGGCGGTTCTGCGCGAGCCGCCGTACACGCCCCTGGTCGGCGCGAGGCGCAAGGCGCTGACCATCGCGTTTGGGCGGCTGGCGGCGATGCGAACGTCGGGGGCGGGGTGAAGCTGCCCGCACCTCCCCTCAGTTCAGCTGAGGGGAGGTGTCGCCTACGAGCCCCGCGAAGCAGGCGAAGTGCGACGGTGGGGAGACGCGCACCGGCGCCGGCTCTAGTCCTGCCGCAGGGGTCCCCCCATCGTCACGCTTCGGTCGCTCGCGCTCCCTCGCCTGTGACACTTCCCCCCGCAAGCGGGGGGAAGAGCACCCAGCTACCGCGGCGCGCGCTTGGCCAGGATCCGCTGCAGGGTGCGCCGGTGCATGTTCAGCCGCCGGGCGGTCTCGGAGACGTTGTGGCCGCAGAGTTCGTAGACTCGCTGGATGTGCTCCCAGCGCACCCGGTCGGCGCTCATCGGGTTTTCCGGCGGCGCGGGCCGCGTGCCCTGGGCCAGCAGGGCGCGGACGACATCGTCGGCGTCGGCGGGCTTGGACAGATAGTCCACCGCCCCGGCCTTCACCGCCGCCACGGCGGTGGCGATGTTGCCGTAGCCTGTGAGCATGATCACGCTGGCGTCGGGCCTGGCCTCGCGCAGCACCTCGACCACCTTCAGCCCCGAGCCGTCCTCGAGCCGCATGTCCAGCACCGCGAAGGCGGGAGCGTGGGCGCGAACGGCGGCCAAGGCCTCGGAGACGGATTCCGCCAGGGTCGGTTGGAAGCCGCGGCTCTCCAGCGCCCGGCCGAGCCGGTTGCGCAGCGGTCCGTCGTCGTCGAGCAGCAGCAATGTCTTGTCGGGTAGAGCCGCGATCACCGCCTCGATATCGCTCATTCTCGCGCTCCCGTTAGTGCCCTCAGGCCGAGTCAACCTGAGCTACATGGCATCTTGTCGCCCGACTGAAACAAACTTCAAGCCCGATCGGTCGCATCAGACAGCGGGCGGCGCCTCAATCCGGGTTCGCAGCCAGCGCGCGGCGACGATCGCGCCGCCGCGCCGGCCGTTATGGAACTCGACCACCGCGCCGGTTCGCTCGAGCAAGGTCTTGGCGATGAAGAAGCCCAGGCCCATGCCGATGTGGCCGGTGCGCGAGCCTTCGGCGCCGGGGCGGCTGGTGACGTAGGGCTCGCCCAGCTTGGCCAGCACCTGCGGCGAGAAGCCCGGGCCGTCGTCGCGCACCTCGACCGCGACGGTGGTGGCGTCAAACCGGGCGGTGACCAGTATCTCCTGGCGGGCGAAGTCGAAGGCGTTCTCGACGATCGAGGTCATCGCGTGCAGCACCTCCGGCCGGCGCCACAGGTCCGGCGCGGGCACGCCCGGCGGGCCGGTGACCACCGCCTCCACCCGCACCGCCCCGTCGGCGACATAGGGTTCGACCACCTCGCTGACGAACTGGATCAGGCTCATCCGCTCATGCACCTCGTCGCGGGTGTCAGGGGTCTCGGCCAGGCGCTTGAGGATATCGCGGCAGCGTTCGGTCTGGGCGACCAGCAGCAGGGCGTCGTCGCGCAGCGGACCCACCGGCGCCTCCCGGGCCATCTCCTTGGCGACGATGGTGATGGTGGCCAGCGGCGTGCCCAGCTCGTGCGCCGCGGCCGCGGCCAGGGCGCCCAGGGCCGACAGCCGCTGCTCGCGCGCCAACACGGTTTCGGTGACGTTCAGCGCCAGCTCCATCTTCGAGGCGCCGGCGGCGGCCTGGTAGGCGTAGGCGGTGACGAAGACGATGCCGGTGACCAGCGCCGCCATCAGGCCCATTCGATAGGCGAACGGCAGCGCGAAGCTCTCGCCCGGCCGCCAGGGCAGCGGCAGGGCGTGCACCGCCAGCACCACCGAACAGAGGCTGGCCAGCACGCCCAGACCGATGGCGTGGCGCAGCGGCAGGCTGGCCCCGGCCAGAGTCACCGGCGCGATCAGCAGCAAGGCGAAGGGATTGGCGATGCCGCCGGTGAGATAGAGCATGCCGGCCAGTTGCAGGATGTCGAAGGCCAGCTGCAGCACCGCCTCCAGATCGCGAGCGGGTCGGCGGCCGGCGGGCAGGTAGATGAAACCGAGATTGAGCACCACGCCGACGCCGATCAGCAGAAACGCCGGCGCGTAGGGGACCGGAAAACCCAGCCCGATCCCGACGATCAGCACCATCACCGCCTGCCCGGACAGCGCCAGCCAGCGCAGGGTGACCAGGGTGCGCGAATGCAGGCGCGACGGGCGGGTGGCCATGATCACCGGGGCGGCTTGCGCGGGCGAAGGCCCCGGCGTATCCGAGGCGCCGTGCGCGGGGGCCCTAGCGGATGAAGACGCGACAGCCATGAGCGCGAAGATCGGCCAGATTGAGCGAATTAGCGAGCGCCGTGATTGGCGGCGCGCCGCGCGGGCGATCCTCGGACTGCTGGGCGCGCTTTGCCTGGCGCTGACGCCGCTGGCGCTCGGCGCCTGCCACGGCGCCGCCACCGGCCCCCGCGATCCGGGCGGTCCGTTCACGCTGGTCGACTTCAACGGACGGCCGGTGGACCAGAACCTGCTGAAGGGCAAATGGACCCTGGTGTTCTTCGGCTACACCTTCTGCCCCGACTACTGCCCGACCACCCTGACCATGCTGGGGCGCACCATGGACCAGCTGGGGCCGGACAAGGCGGGCAAGACCCAGGTGCTGTTCATCACCGTCGACCCCGACCGCGACACGCCCAAGCAACTGAAGATGTATCTCTCCAGCCCGGCGTTCCCGAAGAACGCCATTGGCCTGACCGGCACGCCGGCCCAGATCGCCCAGGCGGCCAAGGCCTACTACGCCGTCTACCAGAAGGATGGGACCGGCCCGAACTACACCGTCGACCACACAACGGTGATCTATCTGATGAATCCCGACGGCCGGTTCGTCAAACCGATCGCCGAGGGCCTGACTCCGGACGAAGTCGCCGGCCAGATTTCCGCGGCCATGCGCGGGGCGTAAGGCGGTCAAGCGGCCAGGCAGGTCCGGGGCGTCTCGGCGATCAGCTGGTCGCCGATCCTGGCGGCGCGCAGCCACTGGAGCACCCGCCGATCCCCGCTGAGGTCGAACTCGAGGTCCAGCCGCTCTTCCACCGCATCGAAACCGCAGACCCGGAATTGGCTGAGCACCGCCTCGCTGCAGGGCAGTCGCAACACCAGCGGCTGGCCCGGCGCCAGGTGGAACCCGTCGATCTCGGAGACCAGGCGCACGCGCCGCTGCCCCGCCGCCGAGTCGGTCGCATCGACCACCGTCAGCGGCCAGGCGCGCCGGTCGGTTTCTCCACCGCTCAGCTGATCGGTCAACATGGCTCGCTCTCCCTCATCGACATCCGTCTCCAGGACGCACGAGACGCATCCATTTCGACATCGAGGCTTTAGGAATAGCGCACGGGAGTCACCAGGATGGCAGCAGGCTGACACCGCGGCTCACTGGACTTTCTTCGTTTACTCCCGATATTGTTGCAACGCACAATGAAAGGGCGACATGCTCTACGCACTCCATGAGGCAGCCTATCAATCGGCGACGCCGCTGCGCGTCGCGGCGAAGTCGGCGCGGGACTTCTGGGGTTCGCCGCTGAACCCGGCGAGCGATTCGAAGCTGGGCCGGACACTGTTCGCCTCGGCTGACCTGCTCGCCAATATGACCCGCCGCTACGGCCGCCCCGCCTGGGGCATCGACCATGTCGACATCAAGGGCCAGCGAGTGGCCGTGCGTGAGGACGTGGTCTGGTTTTCGCCCTGGGTGAAGCTGCGCCGGTTCTCCCGCGAGCCGCTGGACCTGCGCCGGGCGCGCGCGCCGCTGGGCTCGCCGCCGCTGCTGATCGTCGCCCCGCTGTCGGGCCACTACGCCACCTTGCTGCGCGGCACGGTGCAGACCTTCCTGCAGGACTTCGACGTTTACGTCACCGACTGGGCCAACGCCCGGGAAGTGCCGATCATCTCCGGCCGCTTCGATTTTGACGACTACATCGATCATGTGGCCGACATGCTGCGTCACATCGGCGAGCGGGCGCACGTGGTCGCCGTCTGCCAACCCGGTCCGCCGGTGCTGGCCGCCGCGGCGCTGCTGGCCGAAGAGGGCGAGGCCCACCGGCCGGCCAGCCTGTCGCTGCTGGGCTCGCCGATCGACGCCCGCTTCGCCCCGACGGCCACCAACAAGCTGGCCCAGGACCAGCCGTTCACCTGGTTCCAGCAGGCGATGATCTACACCGTGCCCGCCCCCTACCCCGGCATGCTGCGGCGGGTCTATCCCGGCTTCGTGCAGCTCTACAGCTTCATGCAGATGAACGCCGAACGTCACCAGGAGGCGCACAAGCGCTACTTCGACCAGCTGGTCAGCGGCGACGGCGACAGCGCCGACCGGCACCGGGAATTCTACGACGAATATCTGTCGGTGCTGGACCTGACGGAGGAGTTCTACCTGCAGACCGTCGACGTGGTGTTCCAGCGCTACCTGCTGGCCAAGGGCGAGCTGACCCACCGCGGCAGGCCGGTGCGGCTGGAAGCGATTACCGACGTAGCGGTGATGAGCGTCGAGGGCGAGAACGACGACATCTCCGGCGTCGGCCAGACCCAGGCGGTGCACGCCCTGCTGCCGAACCTGCCGGACGATCTGCACGAGCTCTATGTGCAGCCGAAGGTCGGCCACTATGGCGTCTTCAACGGCAAGCGCTTCAACGACGAGATCTATCCGCGCATCCGCGAGTTCATCGGCAAGGCCGAAGCGGCGATCGGGGCTTAAGTCCGCCGCCAGATCCGATGTAGCATAGGCGCCTGGCAACCAGGGGACGGCGATGCGCTACGAGATCTCGGGCACGGTGATGCAGACGGTGGCGGTGGACCTCGCGCCCGGCGAGACCCTCTACAGCCAGACGGCGTCCATGGCCTGGATGACCGACAACATGCGCATGGCCACCAACACCGGCGGCGGCTTCCTGGCCGGACTGCAGCGGAGCATGACCGGCGGCAGCTTCTTCATCACCGACTTCACCGTCGATGGCGGCGCCGGCGGGCATGTGGCCTTCGCCTCGCGCTTTCCGGGCACGATCATGGCCCGCACCCTGGCGGCCGGCGAATCGGTCATCTGCCGCAAGGAGACCTTCCTCTGCGCCGAGAAGTCGGTGACCTTCGAACTGGCCTGGCAGCAGAAGATCGGGGCCGGCTTCTTCGGGGGCGCCGGCTTCACCCTGCAGAAGGTGACCGGGCCGGGCACGGTGTTCCTCGACCTCTCGGGCGAGGTGGTGACCAAGCAGCTGGCGGCGGGCGAGCGGCTGCTGGTGCACGCCGGCCACGTCGGCGTGCACGACCCGTCGGTCAGCTTCGACATCCAGATGGTGCCCGGTTTCCGCAACATCCTGTTCGGCGGCGAGGGGTTGTTCCTGGCCACCCTCACCGGCCCCGGGACCGTGCACCTGCAGTCTATGCCGATCCTCAACCTGGCCGAGGAAATCGCCCGCTACCTGCCGGGCAACGCCCAGCAGCAGGGGGCCGGCAACCTGGCGGCGGCCGGCGCGGTCGGCGGCATCCTGGGCAGCCTGCTCGGCGGGCAGAACTAGACCGCGCGCCGTCTCCGAGGCGTTAGACTGAGCCCATGTTCAGCCGGTCGATTCGCCATGCCGACGGCGACCTCATTGAGGTCGGTGGCGCGCGCGTTCGCCTGAAGGTCAGCGGCCGGGCGCGGCGGATTTCCCTGCGCCTGGACCGGGCCAGCGGCGAGGTGCTGGCGATCGCCCCAAGCCTGCGCCGCCTGGGCGAAGCGGCGGCGTTCGCAGCCGAGCGGCAGGTCTGGATCGCCGAGCGGCTGGCCGACCTGCCGGAGCCGCGGCGGCTGGCGCCGGGCGGCGTGGTCACCGTGTTCGGTCAGACCTGCCGGATGACCCGCGCGCCGGGCCGCGCCGGCCTGGAAGCCGGCGACTGGGAGCGCGGCCGGCGGCTGCCGCTGGGCGCCGACGACGAGGCCTACGCCCGGGCGATCGTCGAGCTGATCAAGCGCGAGGCCAAGGTTTGGTTCGAGGCCCGTTGCGACCACCACTGCGCGACCCTGGGCGTCGGCCGGCCTAAACTGACCATCAACGACGCACGCACCCGCTGGGGCTCCTGTTCGCCGGCGCAACGGGGCCGGCCGGCGTCGATCCGGCTGTCATGGCGGCTCGCCCTGGCGCCGCCGGCGGTGGCCGACTACGTCGCCGCCCACGAGTGCGCCCACCTGCTGGAGGCCAACCACGGCCCGCGGTTCTGGGCCCATGTGCGAACCCTGATCGGCGCCGAGCGGCCCTACCGCGCCTGGCTCCGCCGCGAGGGCCAGGCCCTGCACGGGTTCGGGGCTTAGCCGCCGCCCGTTTTGACCACCTTGAGGTCCCGTCGGGACTGACTAGAGTATGGCGTGCTGCGTGTTTGGCTCGGTCGGAATCTACTTTCGTTCGATGAGGTCGAACCATGAAAGTCGCCTTTCCAAGGCTCGGAGTATGGCTGACGGCGGCGGTCTTCGGCGTCATCGTCGTCGCCGCATCGGCTCAGCCAACCGGCCGAACCTATCGCCCGGAGGCCGGCCCCGAGCAATCTTCGACCGGTTCGCCGACGAACGACCGAGATCGATTCGGTCCGGCCGAAGCCAGCCAAGTGTGCCTGTCCGGACCCGCGACCTGTGCGCAGATCGAGGCGCTCTCCAATCAGGTCAAGGCCCTTCAGTCGAAGCTGAACCAGATGTCGTCACAAATGGAGCCGGTCTTGCAGAGGCAGAACATCTACTGCCAGACGCCCACCGTCTCAGCGAATGGGCTTGGCGCGACCGATTCCTGCTTGCCGTATAGATGCAACCAAGTGTCGGGGCTTTGCCACGACGTCTGTCGCAGCGTCGATGACTGCGCACCGCCCAACATTTGCGACCTAAGCTACCACTGCAGTCCCCTCAACTGACACGGCTAAGTCCGGCTATCTGGGCGCGGCGCCGGGATTCGGCGTCGGCCTAATAGGGAATTCGCGGCTGGGGCGTCCGAGGCGGGGTGACGACTGGGGGTTTGTTGTCGTCCTTCGGGCGGCCCGGCGCGAGATCGTCAGACGTATCGGACGGCGGCGCTTGCGGCGCGGGCTGGACGGCGGTGTTGCCGCCGCTGAGCAGATTGTCGATGGCGTCGGCGGGGGCTGGGGCGACGGCGCCGCCAGGGATCGGCTGGGCCTGCAGATGCGGCAGGGCGAAGGCCATGAACGAGCGCCACACCTCCGCCGGCGCGGCGCCGCCGGTGACCCGCTTCATCGGCGTGTTGTCGTCGCGTCCCAGCCAGACGGCGGTGACGAAGCCGCCGGTGTAGCCGACGAACCAGGCGTCGCGGTAGTCGCTGGTGGTGCCGGTCTTGCCGGCCAGGTCGAAGCCGCTGATCTTCGCCCGGGCGCCGGTGCCGGAGACCAGCACCTGGCGCAGCATCTCGTTCATTTCCGCCAGCGACGGCTGGCCGATCACGCTGACCTTCTGCGCCTGCTCGACGCTGTGGTCGTAGAGCACCTTGCCGGCGCCGGTGCGGATGCGCTCGATGCCGTAAGCGTGCACCCGATAACCGCCGTTGGAGAAGGCGTCGTAGGCCTGGGCCATCTCCATCGGCGAGACCTCCACCGCCCCCAGCGCCATCGACGGATCGGTCTGGATCGGCGAGGTGATCCCGAGGCGATGCGCCGTGTTGGCGACGTTGGTGGTGCCGACGTCGTTGGCCAGCCGCGCGGCGACGGTGTTGATCGATTGCGCCAGCGCCGTCTCCAGGGTGATCGGACCCAGGTATTTGTTCTCGAAGTTTCTCGGCTGCCAGTCGCCGATCTGGATCGGCTCGTCGACCACCGGATCGCTGGGCTTGCGGCCGGCGTCCATGGCGGTGAGATAGACGAACGGCTTGAACGACGAGCCGGCCTGGCGCTGGGCCCCGGTAGCGCGGTCGAACTGGCTGTCGGCGTAGGACGCGCCGCCGACGTAGGCGCGGATGCGGCCCTCGCCGTCCAGGGCGACCAGCGCGCCTTGCTGCACCCCCTGGTTCGCGTGGGCGGCGACGCCGGCGCGCACCGCCGACTCCGCCGCCGCCTGCAGCGGCAGATCGAGGGTGGTGTCGACCACCAGGTCCTCGGTGGGCTCATGGCCGATCAGCGCCAGCACCTGGGCGTCCAGCCAGTCGGTGAAGTACTGGGCTCGCTGGCTGGCCAGAGTGGCCGAGACATGCACCGGCTGGGCGAACGCCGCGTCGCGCTGGGCGGCGGTGATCGCGCCCATGCTGACCATGGCGTTCAGCACCACGGTCGCCCGCTTGGCCGCCCGGTCGCTGTTGGCGGCGGGGTTGTAGCGGGACGGACCCTTCATGGTCGCCGCCAGCAGCGCCGCCTCGCCGAGGGTGAGGTTGGCCGCCGGCTTGTTGAAGTAGCGTTGTGAGGCGGCCTCGATGCCATAGGCGCCGCCGCCGAAGTTCACCCGGTTGAGATAGAGCGCCAGGATCTGCTTCTTGGAGAACTTGGTCTCCAGCCACACCGCCAGGATCAGCTCCTGGGCCTTGCGGCGGATGCTCTGCTCCGGGGTCAGGAACAGGTTGCGGGCGAGCTGCTGGGTGATCGTCGAGCCGCCGCGCAGCGGCCCGCCGGGATGGGCGAGGTTATAGGCCTCCGAGCGGATCATCCCCCACGGATTGAAGCCGAAGTGGTGGTAGAACTGCCGGTCCTCGATGGCGACGAAGGCGGCGGGCACGTAAGCCGGCAGCTGGTCGATGTCCACCGGCGGCGACTCCTGGCTGCCGCGCACGGACAGCAGCGCGCCTGACCGGTCGACGTAGGAGATCGAGGGCTGGCGGGTGACTTCGTAGAGCTTGGAAGTGTCGGGCAGATCGGTGGCGAACACCGCCAGGAAGCCGACGATGAAGATCAGCCCCCAGACGCCGAGCACCAGGGTCCAATAGATCAGCGCCTGCAGCGGCGTGCGTCGGGCGCGGGGGGCTGGCGGCGGGCCTTTGGCCATCGGGTCGGTGGTCCTGTTGCGCGTTCGCTAAGCCACACCCCTCCCCTGGCGCTCTTAGCTGAACGCAGACCTGCGCTCCAGCCGATTGAAGAAGGGTAAAGGAAGGTTAACGCGCGCCAGAACGCCGCATCGCCGATCCCGGCGCAATGCATTGTCCAGCCGCCGTCCGCTCTGCCATAACGCGCCGTGCCCCCCCTCGACTCAGCCCGCGATGTCCTGCGCCGTGTGTTCGGCCATGCCGATTTCCGTGGGCTTCAGGGTCAGGTGATTGCCGAGGCGCTGGCCGGGCGTAACGCGCTGGCGGTGCTGCCGACCGGCGGCGGCAAGAGCGTCTGCTACCAGATCCCGGCGATGCTCCGGCCCGGGCTCGGGCTGGTGGTCTCGCCGCTGATCGCGCTGATGAGCGACCAGGTGGAGGCGCTGAAGCAGTCGGGGGTCGCCGCCGCCCGGCTGGATTCCAACATCGACCCGGCCGAGCGGGACGAGACCTGGCGGCAGATCGAGGCCGGGACGCTGGACATTCTCTATCTGGCCCCCGAGGGGCTGATGGCCGGCGCCACCCTGCAACGGCTGCAGCGGCGGCCATTGTCGCTGATCGCCATCGACGAGGCGCACTGCGTCAGCCAGTGGGGCCACGATTTCCGGCCAGACTACCGGATGCTGGGCCGCCTTGCCGAGCTGTTCCCTGGCGTGCCGAGGATGGCGGTGACAGCCACCGCCGACGCCCGCACCCGCGAGGACATCCGCGCCCAACTCGGCCTGATGGACGCGGCCGAATTCGTCGACAGCTTCGCCCGACCGGAACTGGCCCTCGCAGCCGAGCGCAAGGGCGGCCGGGGCAATCGGGTGCTGGAGCTGATCAAGGCCCGGGCGGGCCGCTCCGGCATCGTCTATTCGGGGACCCGCGAGGGGACCGAGACCCTCGCCGCCGAACTTTCGGCCGGCGGCGCCCTCGCCAGGGCCTACCACGCCGGCCTGGACCGCAAGGTGCGCACCGACCGGCTGGCCTGGTTCTTAGGTGAGGACGGGGCGGTGATGGTGGCCACCATCGCCTTCGGCATGGGCATCGACAAGCCAGACGTCCGCTTCGTCATCCACGCCGATCCGCCGGCCTCGATCGAGGCGTATTGGCAGGAGATCGGCCGCGCCGGCCGGGACGGCGATGCGGCCGAGGGGATCACCCTCTACAGCCCCGCCGACATGAACTGGGCCCTGCGCCGGATCGCCAGCCGCGACCTGCCCGATGAGGTGCGCCAGGTGCA
>Ga0302202_10006955_pt1 | contig 11083 bp, 10 predicted proteins | sample II_Bog_N3_3_FD_194579 | JGI IMG/M metagenome (GOLD analysis project Ga0302202, IMG submission 194579) | Peat permafrost microbial communities from Stordalen Mire near Abisko, Sweden - II_Bog_N3_3 | ecosystem: Environmental > Terrestrial > Soil > Wetlands > Peat | place: Sweden: Abisko... | reverse complement strand
AGCTCGCCCTGCTGCATGGTGGCGAAGTCCGGCTGGTAGAGGTTCCAGGGGCGGCGATATTTGCCGTTCCAGGAGTGGGTGAACTCGTGCGCGAGCAGGTCGGCGTTGGCGAGCTGGTGGCGCGAGTCGGAGAAGCCCTTCTCGCCGATGCCGTTGTCCGAGGACTGGCCGTGTTCCAGGCCCTCGCCGCCGGCGACGTCGGAGAGCGTGAGCAGGAAGTGGTAGGCATAGTAGTGGTGCGAGGCGTACGCAGCGTCAGCCTCGCGGACCAGGTTGGAGATCTCGGCGAGGAGCTCGGGGCGCAGGTTGGAGTCCGCGGGCTGGTCGGAGACGACATCGATGTAGTGCTTCGGGGAGATGTCCGGAGCGAGCGGGAACTCGTGGAAGTACTCACCGGTGATGATGGGCGAGTCCTGTAGTTGCTCTACGGTCGTAGGCTCGAACTGCACCGTTCCGCCGGGCTTGGTGTTGGGGTCGAACGGCTTGGTGGGCGTAAGCGCGGTTCCGATTCCCCAACCAACAGGGACGATCACGCTGGGCTGGATGGCGATGTCGCGCACCGGCGTGTGCGCGGGATAGAGCAGCAGCTTCTCCCACTCGAGCACAGCGATGTGGTCCGAGACGCGCGTGGTGACGATGCAGTCCAGATGCGCGTGCAGGCTGGTGACGCCTGCGGGAACCTCGACGTGGAACTGGTAGAGGTCGGTCTCGTCGCGCGTCCATGGCAAAGTTTTTCCGTTGGCGGTGAAGACGACGCCCACGATGTCCTGCACCGGGCCCGTGGGCATGTGATTGCCGGGAATCCACTCCGGGGTGGTCAGCGCGACCGGGCCTGCGTGAACCGGGATGTCCACTTCGGCGTGGTAGAGCTTGCGCGGCGCATCGGTGAGGTCGGCGGTAATGCGAATGGGCTGCTGGGCGGCGCAGGCCATGGCGCCGAAGAGCGATACGCCGATAAGGACCTTTGGGCTGCGATGGCGGAGATGCATAAACGGAGGGATTTCCTCTCTTTACGAGCGTATGTCTCTTCGATGGTAGCGCAGGCGAATTCATACCCCCTCCCCCTACTATGATTTTCTGGAGGATCTCTGGAATCAGCGTTTTAGCGGGTGACCCCGGGGTCAAAATATTGAAAACAGAGATTTTATCGGCAAAATATTGATTCTCCTTGGCTTAGGTGCGGGTTTTCGTTGAGCTGTCAGTTCTCAGTTGCCAGTTTTCCAGTTAGCCAGTCTTGCATTGACTAGGGTCTTGTTGAGGTACGAGCTTTGAGCAAAAGCAAAGGCCGCAAGCGGCTTGTGCCGTTGCAGCCATGGGAACTTCTCTTGTCTAACTCTCTCATTTAATTATAGCGAGGTAGATCCTATTTATGTGCCACGATTTTCAATCTATTATTCCGAATGGAATGAATGAGTTAGTCGATTTTGGGGGCCCGAGGGGGCTTGACAAGATTTTGGGATTTGGCGGGCTGATCGGGATAGCATGGATTGAGAGACGAGGGCAACAGAGATGGCCAAGCCGATCCTTGTGACGGGCGCCGCCGGTTTTATCGGGCGGAACGTGGTGGCGGAGATGAATGCCCGCGGCGAGGACGAGATTGTTCTGGTCGACGAGCTGGGAAAAGACGAAAAGTGGAAGAACCTGGTGGGCCTGCGCTATGAGGACATCGTGAGCCCGGAGGAGTTCCTGGGGCTGATCGAGGACGGCGCGTTTGCCGATGCGCGGGCGGTCATCCACATGGGGGCGTGCAGCTCCACCACCGAGAAGGATGCCGACTTTCTGCTGCGCAACAACTACCAGTACACGCGGGTGCTGGCGAACTGGGCGCTGGCGAACGAGATCCGGTTTGTCTATGCGTCCAGCGCGGCGACCTATGGCGATGGTGCGGACGGATATGACGATGCCGACGACGTGACGCCGCACCTAAAGCCGATGAACATGTATGGCTACTCGAAGCAGATGTTCGACCTGTGGGCGCTGAAGCAGGGGCTGTTTAAGAACATCGTGGGGCTGAAGTACTTCAACGTCTATGGGCCGTATGAGGACCACAAGGGCGATATGCGCTCGGTTGTCTCGAAGAGCTATGAGCAGATTCGCGCGACGGGCGTGGTGAAGCTCTTCAAGAGCTATAAGCCGGAGTACAAGGACGGCGAGCAGATGCGCGACTTTCTTTATGTGAAGGACGCCGTGGATGTGACGCTGCATTTCGCTTTGCAGAAGCACGATGCGCCGGGCGGGTTATTCAACTGCGGCTCCGGCAGGGCGCGGACCTGGCTGGACCTGGTGCGCGCTGTGTATGCCGCGATGGGGCTGCCGGCGAAGATTGAGTTCATCGAGATGCCCGAGGTGCTGAAGGGCAAGTACCAGTACTTTACGCAGGCCGAGGAGCGGAAGCTGCGCGCGGCGGGCTATAAGCGGGAGTTTACGAGTTTGGAGGATGGGGTAAGAGATTATGTGAAGGGGTACTATCTGGCTGGGAATAGGGAATAGGGAATAGGGAATAGGGGATAAGGGATAAGGGACAAGGGATAAGGGTAGGATGTTGGAGCGATGGGACAAGCGGGCAAGAAGATTACGGCGATCTATCCGGGGACGTTCGACCCGCTGACCAACGGTCATCTCGACCTGATTGCGCGCGGGGCGAAGATTGTAGACCACCTGGTGGTGGCGATTCTGCGGAACTCGGAGAAGGGTGCGCCGCTGTTTACGGTGCCGGAGCGCGAGGAGATGCTGCGCGAGGCGACGCAGCACTTCGGCAACGTGAGCGTAGCGACTTTTGACGGGCTGCTGGTGGACTTTGCGCGCGCGCATGGGGCGAAGGCGGTGCTGCGCGGGATCCGCGCGATCTCGGACTATGAGTATGAGTTTCAGATGGCGATGATGAACCGCAAGCTGGACCCGGAGATTGAGACGCTGTTTATGCTGCCGGCGGAGAAGTACACGTATGTGAGCTCGCGGCTGATTAAGGGCGTGTTTCAACTGGGTGGGGATGTGACGAGCCTGGTGCCGCCGAATGTGGTGGAGCGGCTGAAGGCAAAGGGTTCTGGCAAGATTTAGACTATGGACAGGAGGTGAATTCATGCCCAGCGGAAAGAGAAAGATTGCACACCTGCTTGCTCAGTATCACTTCAATGCGGAACCCAACCTTCGCGCCATTTTTGTATTGGAGCCGCTCGGAAGCGATGATGACGACGAGCCGGTTAAGTTGTTGGAAGTTGTTGATGGCAGCGTAGCGAAAGACACTTTCGCTGTCGGATTTGCTCCTGACCCAGGTGCCGGGATCCCCTATCGATCGGTTGTAGTGGAAATCTCTCCACGTGAATTACCTGAGTTGAAGGATCGGGGATTTCTGATGATTCGCGGACGGAAGTGGAAGATTGGGGAAGAGGTGGTTCGTGACCCGGTGGCGGCCTAATGGCGACTGATGCTGAATGGGCGAGCGCCTTTGCCGCTCAAGCACTTTCCGACCTGGATGCACGAGAGATTCTTTTGGCAGGCGGTGCTGACAAGTGCCACAGACTCCACTTCCTCCAGATGTCAGCCGAAAAGGTTTGCAAAGCCCACCTTATGACGGAAAATGGGTATGAGGCCGTTCGCAAGGTCCATAGCTATGTGGAAAGTGTTTTGCCAGTGATTGCCCGGCATTTTTCAGGTCTGGCACAGGGTAGCGACTACCAAACATGGCAGATAAGAGCCATCGCGAAATTTGCGCGAGATATCGAATTGTTGGCTCCAGCATGTAATGAAGGGGAGACGCGCCCTGATAACAGCGAATACCCATGGCTGGATGCAACAGACCGAGTGCAAACCCCATGTCAGTACAAATTTAGTCATATCGATGATGGAGATCGTATCGTCGTTACGATTATTCAGCTACTCCGAGTTGCGGCGAATGAGTATGTAAAACCGTGAACAGTCTCCGGAGTAAGCGACGATGACCGTTCAGGAGCAGTTTGGCCAGATCGATATCTATGTCTTTGACCAGATTCTGCGCGGGAATATTGCGGCGGGGATGAAGGTGCTGGACGCCGGGTGCGGGTATGGGCGGAACCTGGTGTATCTGCTGCGCGAGGGTGCGGAGGTGTTCGCGCTGGATGCGGATGCGGCGGGCGTGGCGCATGTGAAGGCGTTGGCCGCGGAGCTGGCGCCGCAGTTGCCGGCGGAGAACTTCCGCGTGGGTGCGATCGAGAAGATGCCATGGGCGGATGAGTTTGCGGATGTGGTGATCTGCAACTCGGTGCTGCACTTTGCGCGCGATGAGGAGCAGTTTCTGGCGATGGTGACGGAGCTGTGGCGGGTGCTGCGGCCGGGCGGGATGCTGTTCTGCCGGCTGGGGTCGCGCATTGGGATGGAGTTTGAGCGGTTGCGGGGGCAGATCTACCGTATTGGGGATGGGTCCGAGTGGTTCCTGGTGGATGAGGCGGCGCTGCTGGATATGACTCGGCAGATGGACGCCGTGCTGGTGGACCCGCTGAAGACGACCGTTGTGCAGGACTACCGGTGCATGACGACATGGGTGGTGCGGAAGCGTCGGTAACTGCAAACAAAGGCAAAGACGAACGCAAAGTACGCAATGGAAAAAGCAAAGTACGCAACGGAAGGGGTGGTTGATGGGGCGGGTCTTTATCTCCACATGCAAATCTGAAAGACTGTATGCATGAGTCCAGCAACAGCCCAGAAGGTCCTGAGCGACCGGATTGAACGCATTGAAGTTTCGGCCACGATGGCCATCACCGCCGAGGCGCTGAAGATGAAGGCGCAGGGCATTGACCTGGCCGACTTCGGCGCGGGCGAGCCGCACTTTTCTACGCCGCAGCACATCAAGATGGCCGCGATTGAGGCCATTGAGCAGAACTTTACGCGCTACACCGCGGTGGCGGGGATTCCCGAGGTGCGCAAGGCGATCGTCGACCGCCATGCGGCGGACTTCGGCACGAACTATGCGATTGATGAGTGCGTGTTTTCGGCCGGCGGCAAGCTGGCGATCTTCAACGCCGTGGAGGTGCTGATCGAGCACGGCGATGAGGTGATTGTGCCGACGCCGTTCTGGGTGAGCTACAAGGACATCATCGAGTTCGCGGGCGGCAAGCCGGTCTTCGTGGAGACGAACGAGGTGGAGAACTTTCGCGTGACGGTGGAGATGATTGAGGCGGCGATTACGCCGAAGACCAAGGCGATTATTTTGAATACGCCGTCGAACCCGTCGGGCGCGGTGCTGCCGACAGAGGACCTGTACGCGATTGTGCGGCTGGCGCACAGCCGGGGCGTCTACGTGCTGCTGGATGAGTGCTACGTGTACCTGACGTTTACGGGCGAGATTGTCTCGGGCGCGTCGTTGACGGAGTGCAAGGAGCATGTGATTGTGCTGGGGTCGCTCTCGAAGACCTACGCGATGACCGGATGGCGCGCGGGGTTTGCGCTGGGGCCGAAGCAGATTATCGCGGCGATGAGCAAGCTGCAGTCGCAGTCGACGAGCAATACGGCGAGCATGGTGCAGCGGGCGTCAGTGGCGGCGCTGACGGCGAGCCAGGAGTGCGTGAGCGAGATGCGTGTGGACTACATCAAGCTGCGCGACCGCGTGCTGGCCGGGTTGAAGACGATTCCGGGGCTGACCTGCACGGTGCCTGAGGGCGCGTTCTATGTGTATCCGAACATCAGCGCGTTTCTGGGGAAGGGCGGAATCAAGTCCGCCACGGACCTGGCGGCGAAGCTGCTGACCGAGGCGCATGTGGTGACGGTGCCGGGCGAGCCCTTCGGGACGGCGGAGCATGTGCGGATCTCGTATGCGGTTTCGGCGGATGTCATCGACAAGGGCGTGGAGCGGATGCGCGAGTTCTTCGCGAAGCTGGATTGAAGGTTGTGATGTCCCAAAGCAAGAGCAAGGCGCCGGCGTTTGCGGCGGTGGTACTGGCGGGTGGAAGCGGAACGCGGTTCTGGCCACGGAGCCGGCGCGCGCGTGCCAAGCAGGTACTGAAGCTGGACGGCGAGCGCACCATGATCCAGCAGACGCTGGAGCGGCTGCGACCCCTGGTTGCGCCGGCCGATGCGTGGGTGATTACGAACGGCTGGTTGCGTGACGTGATCGCGCAGCAGTTGCCGGATGTGCCGAAGGAGCATCTGCTGGCTGAACCGTGCGCACGGAATACCGCTCCTGCGTGCGCGCTTGCGGCCTTCCTGATTGCGAAGACTTCGCCTGAGACGGTGCTTGGCGTATTCCCTTCCGATCACATCGTCGCCAATCAGAAACGCTTTGAAGAGGTGCTGGCGGCGGGTGTGCGGTTGGCTGCGGCCGGCGAAAATATTGTCGTGCTGGGCGTGCCGCCGACTCGTCCGGAGACCGGCTATGGGTATATCGAACAGGGTGCGGAGGTGGAGTCGAAGGATGTCACGGGGATTTCTTCACCGATTGCCGTGCGGCGTGTGAAGCGGTTTCGCGAGAAGCCTGACCCGGCTACCGCTGAGCGGTTTGTGGCGGCGCGGAACTTTGTGTGGAATAGCGGCATCTTTCTGTGGAGTGCGAAGACGTTTGTTGCGGCGATCCGGGAGCATGTGCCGGACATGGCGCCGATGCTGGAGAAGATTGCCGAGGCGTATGGCACGCCCGAGTTTGACGAGGTATTTGCGCGCGAGTATCCGCTCTGCGAGAACATCAGCGTGGATTATGCTGTGCTGGAACGGCGGTCCGCGAAGGGCGAGGCGCGTTCGAACATTTATTGCCTGCCTGCGGACTTTGGCTGGAACGATCTGGGATCATGGGCATCGCTGCATGAACATCTCGCGACGCAGGACAATGAGAACGTGGTGGACGGTGAGACGACGGGGCTGTTTGCGATCCAGTCGGGCGGCAACTATGTGTACGCGCCGGGGAAGACGGTGGCACTGCTTGGAGTCGATGGACTGGTGGTGGTGGAGACGGACGATGCGCTGCTGATCACGACGCGGGCACGCTCGCAGGATGTTTCCAAGATTGTTCGCGCAGTGCATGAGGGCGGAAGGGAAGACCTGATCTAACGATGAGTGGAACGCAACCTATGGTGGTGAAGTTCGGCACGGACGGCTGGCGCGGCATTATTGCCGACGACTTTACCTATGCCAATGTGCGTGTGGCCGCGGCTGCGATTGCGAACTACGTGCTGGAGCATGAGGATGCGAAGGCCGGGGTGTGCATTGGGTATGACACGCGTTTCGGGTCGCGGTCGTTCGCGAAGGTGGTGGCGGAGGTGCTGGCCGGGGCGGGGATTCCGGTGACGCTGGCGAACAAGGTCACGCCGACTCCGGAGCTGAGCTTTGCGGTGCGCGGACGCAAGGCGGCCGGCGGGGTGATGATTACGTCCAGCCACAACCCGGCGGAGTGGAACGGGGTGAAGTACAAGGCGAGCTACGGGGGGTCCGGGAGTCCGGCGATTATTGCGTCGATTGAGAGCTATTTAGGGAAGCCGCTGCCGGGGTTAGCGGATCCCGCTCATGACGACGATAAGACTGTCGTCATGAACGGGGCACCCAGAGCGAAGATTGAAGAGGTGGACTTTGCGCCGCCGTATGTGGCTGCGCTGGAGGCGTTCGTCGATCTGAAGGCGATTAAGGCCTCGGGGTACAAGTTTCTTATCGACGTGATGTATGGCGCGGGGGCGGGGTACATCGCGGGCATCTTTACGCGCGCGGGCATTCCGTTTGTGGAGTTTCGCGCGGAGCAGAATCCGGCGTTTCCGGGGATCAATCCGGAGCCGATCATGCCGAACATCGCGGCGACGCGCGAGGCGGTGGTGAAGGAGAAGTGCGCTGCGGGGTTGATTACCGACGGCGATGCAGACCGCATCGGCGCGGTGGACGAGCACGGCAACGTGGTGGACGCGCACAAGATCTATGCCGTGCTGCTGCAGTGGCTGCTGGAGCGCAAGAAGTGGCCGGGCGATGTGACTCGCGCCTTCAATACGACCAAGATGCTCGACCGCATCGCGGCGAAGCATGGGCGCACGCTGCATGAGCATGGTATTGGGTTCAAGTATGTCGTCGACCTGATGCTCGACAAGAAGATTGCGGACGGCATCTTGATTGGCGGCGAGGAGTCAGGCGGGATTGGCGTGAGCCGGCATCTGCCAGAGCGCGACGGGTTGCTGAACAGTCTGTTGCTCGCGAACGTGATGGCCGATGAAAACAAGACGCTTGGCGAGCTGGTCGCGGCGTTGCAGGCGGAGTATGGCGAACACCAGTACGGGCGCGTGGATATGCACATCACGGAGGAGCTGAAGCAGTCGGCGATAAAGCGGGCTGGCGCGGGGCTGAAGGAGATGGCCGGGCTGAAGGTGCTGCGCACGGAGTCGCTGGACGGCATCAAGTTCTTTCTGGAGAACCCGGCGTGTGCCGGCAAGCCCAACGCAGCCGAGACGTGGCTGCTGCTGAGGGCGAGCGGCACCGAGCCGCTGCTGCGCGTGTACTGCGAGAGTTGCAGTCAGCAGAGTGTGCAGCAGGTGCTGAAGGCGGCGCAGGCGTTCGTGATGCAGGGCGGGGCCGCTTGAGCCAGGTGGTGGTGGAGGCCCAGGGGCTATTGTTCGACATGGATGGCGTGCTGGTGAGCTCGATTGCCAGCGCGACGCGGTGCTGGCGGCGGTGGGCGAGGCACTATGGGGTTGCGAACCCGGATGCAGTGGAGATTCCGCATGGAACGCGCGCGGAGGAGATCGTCCGGCTGCTGGCGCCGTGGGTGGATGTGGCGGAGGGGTTGCGACGGATTGAGGACATGGAGATTGAGGACGTCAGCGATATTGTGACGCTGCCCGGAGCGCGGGATCTGCTGGAGAGCCTGCCGCTGGAGCGTTGGGCGATTGTGACCTCGGCGACGGACAGACTGCTCGCGGCGCGGCTGCGTGCTGCAGGTTTGCCGCAGCCGGAGCGTTTGATCAGCGCGAACATGGTGACGCGGGGCAAGCCCGATCCGGAGCCGTATGTGCTGGGCGCTCGGCGGCTGGGGTTTGCGGCGGAGGATTGCATTGTGTTTGAGGATGCGCCGAGCGGGGTGAAGGCGGGTGTGGCGGCGGGGTGCCGTGTGGTGGGTGTGCTGGGGACGACACCGGCTGCGACGTTGCGCGAGGTGGGTGCGAGCTGGTTGGTGGCGTCGCTGGCGGGGGTGCGGGCTGAGGTGGTTGGAGGCGGACTGCGGGTGGAGATCGAGGCGGTTTAGCGGAGAACAAGCAACGGCAAGAGCTTTAACGCGGAGGGGTACGCGGAGGTCGCGGTGGGGTCTTGTTAAGTTGAACAGTTTCCAGTTCGCCAGTTTCCAGTTCCCCAGTTTGTCAGTTGCAAGTTATCGCTGGCGCAGGATGGCTTCGACGCGAAGGAGGTCGTCTTCGGTGTCGACGCCGATGGTGTCGTAGGGGGTTTCGGCGACGTAGAGGGTGATGCCATTTTCGAGCAGGCGGAGTTGTTCGAGGCGTTCGGTCTGTTCGAGTATGCCGGGGGCGAGCGCGGCGAAGCGGGCAAGCGCATCTTTGCGGTAGGCGTAGAGGCCGAGGTGCTTCCAGTAGACGGCGTCGCCGCGGGCTTCGCGGTCGAAGGGGATGGTGGCGCGGGAGAAGTAGAGAGCGCGGCCGTCGTTGGCGGTGACGACCTTGACGGCGTTGGGGTTGTCGATGTTTTCTGGCGTGCAGCGGACCTTGAGGGTGGTGACTTCGACGCCGGGTTGCGCGAAGAGCGCGAGCATGGCGGTGATGTGCTGCGGGTGGAGCAGCGGTTCGTCGCCCTGGATGTTGACGTAGATGTTGGCGTTGACCTCGCGCGAGACGGCATACAAGCGGTCGGTGCCACTGGGAAGATTGGGCGAGGTGAGGATGCAGGGCCAGCCGCGCTGCTTGCAGAGTTGTGCGACTTCCTCCGAGTCGGCGGCGACGATGACCTCGTCGAGCTCCGGGCAGGCGATGGCGGCGCGATAGACCCAGGCGAGCAGCGGCTCGCCGAGCAGATTGCGCAGCACCTTGCGCGGCAAGCGCGTGGAGGCGAGCCGTGCGGGAATGACGCCGACGACGCGGCCCGCGGAGGTGGTTGGAGCGCGGCGAATTGGAGAGAGAGTGCCCACGTTTGACCTGCGCTGTGGTGAATCTTATGATGATAGAGCGGCTGTCGTCGCGGCCGCGGCCGCTGGATGCAGTCTTTTCGATGGATGCATTCCCGGGGCGGTGTAGCTCAGATGGTTAGAGCGACGGACTCATAACCCGTAGGTCAGAGGTTCGATTCCTCTCACCGCCACCATTCGCCCAGTGGGCAGCCGGAAGTTCTTGCCACTGAGAGTATCATTCGGCTATTGGGGTACGTCTAACCCCATGAGTTGAATGCTTTGTTCCGGAGAAACGCGAGTTTATGCCCAAGAGCGTGAAGATTTCCCTGTTAGCCGTGTCGGTGGCGTTGGTCCTCAGCATCTTTCTGGGCGTGAATGCCTATGGCGTGCGCGCCGCGGATGACGGCCAGCAGGGCGCCTACCGGCAGATTAACGTCTATGGCGAAGTCTTGCAGCATATCCAGTCGGACTACGTCGAGGTGCCGGACATTCCGGCGGTGACGAACGGCGCGCTGCGCGGGCTGCTGGAGTCGCTGGACGCGGACTCGAGCTACCTGACGCCGGCGGACTATGCGGCCTACAAGAACGATAAGGGCGGCAAGGCGCAGGTGGGTATCTACGTCTCCAAGCGCTTTGGTTATGCGACGATCGTCGCCGTGGTGCCGGGGAGCCCAGCGGACAAGGCCGACCTGAGCGATGGCGACATTATTGAGGCCATCGGCACCCAGGACACGCGTGACCTCTCGCTGGCGATGATCCAGTTGCTGCTGGAAGGCGCTCCGGGAAGCGAGCTGCAACTGGCGGTGATTCGTCCGCGCAAGGCCGATCCGGACAAGATCACGCTGAATCGCGTGGTGGTCTCCGAGCCTCCGGTGAGCGATACGCTCTATGAGGACTCCTCCATTCTTTACCTGAAGCCGGTGGACCTGGACCATGACCATGTGCAGCAGGTGGAAGCGAAGTTGAAGTCCATGAACAAGACCGGGACGAAGAAGGTGCTGCTGGACCTGCGCGATGTGGCGTCCGGCGATATGC
>Ga0302202_10006950_pt1 | contig 11093 bp, 5 predicted proteins | sample II_Bog_N3_3_FD_194579 | JGI IMG/M metagenome (GOLD analysis project Ga0302202, IMG submission 194579) | Peat permafrost microbial communities from Stordalen Mire near Abisko, Sweden - II_Bog_N3_3 | ecosystem: Environmental > Terrestrial > Soil > Wetlands > Peat | place: Sweden: Abisko, Stordalen... | reverse complement strand
GCGAGGATCGATGGTGATAGTCACTTCCTGACTGCTTCCGGCGGCGAGGTTGACGCGCTGAAATCCAACCAGTGAATGAATGGGGCCATCCACCTGCGGAGTCTTTACGTAGGCTTCTACGACTTCGTCCCCTGGCACGGCGCTTGTGTTGTTCACAGTAACTGTTGCGGTAAGCGGGTCGCCGGCCTTCAGAGTCTCGGCAGACAGCTTCACTGACCCATACTTGAACGTGGAATAGCTGAGTCCGTAGCCGAAACCCCACAGCGGCTTGCCGGTGAAATACCGATAGGTGCGGCCCTTGAGCCCGTAGTCAGTGAATGCAGGCAATCCATCAAGCGATGCGTAGAACGTGACCGGCAGCCGTCCCGCTGGATTGTTAAGCCCTGCAACGGTATGGGCAATGGCGTTGCCGCCTTCAACTCCGGGGTACCAGGCTTCGAGAATGGCATCGGCGTGCTGATTGGCCCAGTTGAGCGCCACGGCGCTGCCGCTTTGCAGAACCACAATCAGGGGCTTCCCTGTGGCTTTCAGCGCTTCAAGCATCTTCTGCTGGGGCGCGGGCAAGTCGAGGCTGGTGCGATCGCCGCCGTTGAACCCATCAATCTTGATGGGCATCTCTTCACCCTCAAGCTGCGGAGACAGGCCGACGAAGGCAACAATTACATCGGCATTCTGAGCCTGAGATACGGCTTCGGCAAGTTGCGCGTCGGCAGGAGCTACCCACTTGAGGGTAAGGCCGCCGCCAGACTCGTCGCCCGCGTGAGAGTACTCGAGCCGGAAATCGTGGGGGTTGGTGTCAGTAAAATCGACAGGAATCACGGGCGTTTTGGCGAATTTCATCAACGGCGGTGCGGTTGGTGAGTTGCCCGGCGCGGTGGTGAAGTTGCCCATGGCTGAAAGGTCGCCGACCTGACGGAGGTTGCCTTCGGAAAGAACCTTGCCGTCAAGGATGAAGCGGTAGCTTTCGACGGGAGAGTAGGGGAAGCTGTCTCCTTGCTCAAGTGTGAAAACGTAATGACCGGCGGCGGGAACAGCGAGTTTGCCCGTCCAGCGGACGGAGTAGTCATGAGTGGCCAACTCCGGAACGGGCTTCGCGTTCTCCCAGTCAGTTTGGACGGCGGGTTCGGTAGTCGTGGCTACGGGACGGCCGGTCCAATCAGGCGTGGCGAAGAACTCGGTCTTCAATCCCTGATTCAGTCCGAATGCTGTTCGCGGAACGGGAACGCCCACCCCGGCAGCCAGCGTGGATCCCTGCGCGTAGAGGATCGGCGAGGAACGGAACTGCTGCATCATGCCGTCGAGGGGTGTAACAGGGCGGATGGGCGTGCCGACGTAATTGCCCAGGATGGAAGGAAGCAGGTCGGCAGTCGGTCCGATGACTGCGATGTGGCCGGGAGCGGCCTTTAGCGGCAATGCGCCATTGTTCTTCAGCAGAACAATGCTTTCCTGCGCAGCTTTAAGGCTCGTCTGCCGATCCTCATCCATAAGTCGAGCTGTATAGCGAAGGCTGTCGAGAGGATTGGAGCCTAGCGGGTCGAAAAGGCCAAGTTGGAAGCGCGCTGCATAGAGGCGCTCGGCCGCCTTGGTGACGAGGTCTTCGGTGACCAACCCCTTGCGCACCGCCTCGGCAAGGGTATTAAAGCCGGGGGTCCACATGCTGCAGGAAAGGTCGGTCCCAGCCTGCAGGGAGAGTGCTGCGGAGTGCATGATGTCAGGAGTTTTCTTATGGCCCTGGTTGATATCGACAATCGCGCCGCAGTCAGAGACGACGAAGCCTTTGAAGCCCCAGGCGTCGCGAAGATGTTCTTTGAGCAGCATCTTGTTGGTGCAGGCCGGCCAATCGTCAATGGAACTGTAGGCGCACATCACGGATTGAACGTGGCCCTCGGTAACAGTGGCACGAAATGCGGGAAGGTAGGTCTCTTCCAGATCGCGTGCCGAGGGGTTCACGTTGAACCCATGGCGCAGGGACTCAGGACCGCTGTGCACCGCGAAATGCTTGCTGGTGGAGACGGCGCGGAGATGGTTTAAGTCACCGCCCTGCACGCCGCCAATGAAGGCTACGCCGAGCTTGCCGGTCAGGAACGGGTCTTCGCCGTAAGTCTCCTGCCCGCGGCCCCAGCGTGGGTCGCGAAAGATGTTGATGTTAGGCGACCAGAATGTGAGTCCGAAGAAGATGCGGTGGTTACCTTCACGCTGCGCCTGGTTGTATTTGGCACGTGCCTCAGTGGAGATGACATAGCCCATGCTGTGAACAATCGCCGGATCCCATGTTGCCGCCATGCCGATGGCTTGCGGAAATACTGTGGAGTAGCCCGCACGCGCCACACCATGCAGCGACTCGTTCCAGGTCTGGTAGTCGGGAATGCCGAGCCGCGGTATGGAAGTAGCCCAATCTTCAAGCTGGGCGGCTTTTTCATCGAGCGTCATGCGCCCAACCAGGTCGTGGGCACGTTCCGCGGCGGGGCGAGTGGGCTCCAGGTAGGCCGGCGTCGCGTCGTGGTTCTCATTCTGGGCGTTCGTGCTCTGGGCTGAAAGGGTGAATGCTCCAACGGTAGCAAAGGGGAAAAGCAAAAGAAATAGCCGACGATGCAGCAAGTTCATCCTCCTCAAATCTCTGTGCCGATAGTGCCTTCGTGCAAATTCGAAGTATCCGCGAATTCAAAAGAGAAGGGCACGCTGGCGGCCGTGCGTGCCCATTCTATCCCGCTGAACCCCAGCCCACGCCTACTCCATCCACAACGCGCTGGTAATGATGCGCGGATAGTAGCGGCTGGCCTTGCCTTCGCCGGAAACGATCTGGTCGCAGCAGGCCCAATACGAGCTGCCCTCCACTTGCCATTTCACGTGAGCGGTATCCGCCTGGCGAAAGACCTCGGCCACGGCAGGATCCGCGTCGAGATGAAAGACTTTGCGCGTAACGTGCATGAAGATGGAGATCTTGCTCATCCACGAATTGTTGCTGGTGGAGGAAAGCTTAATGCCTCCATCCGCAAACAAATTGCGCCGCTCGGGATCGAGAAGCAGGTTGCGCGTATGTTCTTTCAGGACTTCGAACATCCGCTTTTCTGAGTCCGTGGCGTAGACCTCTTCCAACGTGCAGCCGGCGAACCCAGTGTTGACGAAATAGAGCGGATAAAGGCATCCCTCCACCGCGGGAAGAATGCGTGAGGAGTAGCCGGGGTTGGCTTTCTCGAAGATCGCCGGAAGCACACCGTCAACTGCCTGATCGCAAACCACGGATGCAACCTTGGCAGCCAGCTGTTTGCAGCGGGTTTGGTTGGATCTATCGCCTGACTCGCGGAACATCAGCTCCAACGACTTGTACGTCGCCCAACTCTTTACGGCGATATAGATGTTGTTGCGTGTCTGCGCCAGTGAGTGATCAAGCGAATCATAGGTCGTGATCTCCTGTCCGCCGGCGCACCGCGTCGAGTCGAATTGAGCGAATCCAACGTCGCCGCTGCGGTTCGTCATGCTGGCCAAACAGGCATCCACAACAGTCTTGTTGCTTTTGAGCCATTCGAAATCGCGGGTCTTGGCGACGTAACAGCCTGCGGTCAGAACCCAGTTGCAAAGCTGCTCCACCGTCATGTAGCTGAAGCAACCGGTCAGGTTGGCAAGCTCGTAACTGCTGCGGCCTCTGGGCGAGAAGTTGTTGTGCGCGCCCATGTCGTGACAGAAACTGATGCCGCCGGGCTTGGTGTCGTAGGGACGGTTGAGCTGCGCTTCGTCGGGGGGCGGCGGAGTCTGAGTTGGATCCAACTGCATGGTCTCGGTGGTTGGCGCGAATTCCGATTTGTAGACCTTCACCTGGTCGTTGTAGCTGTAGAGCCTGACAAAGTTATCCAGCAGATTGCGGACCAGCCAGGGATTGTGTTCGAGCTCCCAGAAGACATGATCGACGGAGAGGTCGAGCGTATTCATCATGCAGTATTCGCCCTCGTTGACCACCCAGAAAGGCTGAGCGTCAACTTCAAGCAACTGCGTGCTGCCGTAGTAGCTGTGCGTCGCGTGCGCGATCATGAAGCGCTGGTCGTCGGAAAGGGCGGCCTGGTCCAGCTTGCTGTCGAGTGCCGTTGCTGCCGCAATGATTTTGGAGGAATTGTCGAGCGCCAACTTCAATACATCGCCGAGGCCATCGAAATAACGAGTGTAGAGATATTTGCCGTCGAGGCCGTTGGTCTGAAAGCCTTCCAGATACGAACCCAGTGCAATCGTGATTCCGTATTTCTTCCCAGCTGGCACTTCAAATCCAAACCCGGGACAGGAACCCAGCAGGTGCACGGGATTGTGGCGTTCCCGCACGCCGTCACTGGCAGACCAGCGCATGAAGACGAATGGCTCGGCCTCGACTTTGACCCCGTCCTCAGAGGTGGTGAAGTCGCGCAGTTCCGCCGCGCCGCCAGCCTCGCGGCGGAAGGCAAACGCCAATCGGCCGTCGCCCAGGTCGTCGTTGAGAATGCGGCTGCCGGGGCGGGCGTGATTCAGCGCGAACATTGCTGTCTTGGTTGACGTCCCCCCAGTGTTGTCCAGTTCAAGGCGGGCAATGACCGCAGGCAACAGTCCCGCACGCATTTGCTCCTTGCTCGCCACCGCAGGATCGGGAATCTCTCCAAACGGTGAATAGACTGAAAAGGTCAGACCCTCTGCAGCCCATTCATCGCTCGCCCAGCCGTAGGAGCGCGAGATCTCGCTTTCCTTGAACGGCTCAGCGTCGGGCTTGACGTTCGCCTCGGAGGGACCGGCCTGCTCCACCAGAAAAGCGTCGGCGGCTCGGTTCACGGCGCCTGCGTAAAAAGGCAGGCACTTCAAAGTCGCGCCTGAATGGCGGTCACCTTCCTTGAAGCCGATGAATACTTCCTGATCGCCCGGCTGCCCGATCTGCAGGCCAATTCCGCCGCGGGTGCCGAAGTTGCCGCAGGTAAAGCTCATGAAGGCGCCCATCGGCGAATGCTGGGCATTGAACCCCAGGTGGCAGCGGAGCGGTGCACGTTTAGTCATGGTGAAACCTCGCAGCGAATTATACCCTTCAGGCACCTCTTTTGTTGTCGCCAAATCCAATAGTAAAGCGATATAGTTGGTTGACTCGAATCGCAGCCCCCGTGGCGTTTCATTTGGAAGATCAGACCGCCAATCTGGTTGTCGGCGTATATTCCGTTGGGACGAACCGGAAGCGACTGGGCGGAACCAAGCGAAGAGGCTGTCGAGGGTTGAAGATCGCGGGAAGTCATTTTTTCGCAGGCAGGGATGGAAAGTGAGAACGACACAATGAGCGGCAGCGGCAAAGGTCTGGCATTCTCAGAGAAATTCGGCTACGGCCTGGGCGACATGGCAGCCAACTTCGTATTTCAGGCGATGATGGCTCTGCAACTGAACTTCTACACCGATACCTTTGGGTTGACGGGGGCTCAGGCGGGCACCATGTTTCTGATTGTCGGTCTTGGAGCAGCCGTTTTTAATCCGGTCATGGGTGTGATTGCCGACCGCACCAACACTCGGTGGGGCAGGTTCCGCCCCTGGCTGCTGTGGACGGCACTTCCATTTGGCATTATTGGCGTTCTGACCTTTACCACTCCGGACCTGAGCTCCGGCGCAAAGCTCATGTATGCCTGGGTCACATACCTGGCGCTGCGCCTTATCTACACCATGAACAATGTGCCTTATGCATCGCTGACCGGCGTGATGACCGACGATCCCAACGAGCGTAACAGCATTGCAACGTACCGCCAGATTTTCGCCAACGCGGCCGGCTTTATTGTGCAGAGCCTGGCGATTCCGATGGTGGTGTTTCTTGGCCGCGGCAGCAGTGCGCGCGGCTACCAGATGACGATGGGCATCTTCCTGGTGACCAGCGTGATCATGTTCCTGATTGCCTTTGGAGTCAGCAAGGAGAGAATCCAGCCCGACCCGAAACAGAAGTCCTCGGTCGCGCAAGACCTTGGGGACTTGGTCAAGAACGGCCCATGGATCGCGCTCTTCCTGGTAACCACGTTCTACTTTATCGGGCTCATGATTCGCGGCAGCCTGATGCTGCCCTACTTCAAATACTGTGCGGGAAACCAGTTACTCTTCAGCTGGTTCAATGGCTTCGGATTGACGGCGCTGCTAATCGGCGTTGCCTGTTCAACCGCCCTGACCAAACGGATGGGCAAGCGCACACTCTTCATCTGGAGCATGGCGCTGACGGGTGTTTTCTGTATCGTACTGTTCTTCATCCCAGCGACCGCTACCACTACGATCATCGCTCTTGAAGTTGCCCGCCAGTTTGCCTACGGCTGCTCCGGGCCGGTGTTGTGGTCCATGATGGGCGATGTAGCCGATTTCGGCGAATGGAAGACCGGACGGCGCGCTACGGGCACCGTGACCGCCGCTGTAGTATTTGCGCTGTGGATCGGACTTGCACTGGGCGGCGCAATCGCCGGATGGCTGCTTTCCTTCTATGGATACGAGCCGAACGCAGTGCAATCCGATCATGCATTGATGGGGATACGGTTGATCGCGTCTGTCTATTCCGGCGCGGCGTTTCTTGCCGCTGCGGTTTGCCTGTTTTTTTACGGCATCACGATGAAGCTCAACATGACCATTTCGCACGATCTGTCGGAGCGGCGTAAAGGCTATTCATCTTAGGAGCATGCAGAAAATGTTGAAGAGAAGTTTCGTGGTTACTGCCGCAGTGCTGGCTGCGTGCGTTGCGGCGAACGCACAACAACCCACCACTCTCAAAGACGCCTATCGCGGAATATTTCATGTGGGCGCGGCCATCAACGAGCAGCAGATCGCCGGAACCGACGCTCTCGGCACGGGCATTGTTGCGGCGCAGTTCGATTCCATCTCGCCGGAAAATGTGTTGAAGTGGGAACGTGTTCATCCGAGCCTGGATACCTATAATTTCGAGCTCGCTGACAAATATGTGGCATTTGGCGAGAAGAACCACATGTTCATCGTCGGGCATAACCTGGTCTGGCATTCGCAGGTCCCGAATTGGGTATTTCAGGACGACCAGGGAAAGCCGCTGACGCGCGAGGCGCTGCTGCAAAGGATGCATGATCACATCTTCAAGGTGGTCGGACGCTACAAGGGGCGCATTCAGAGCTGGGACGTGGTGAACGAAGCTTTGAACGAGGATGGAACACTGCGCAAATCAAAGTGGCAGCAGATCATCGGTGACGACTTTATTGAAAAGGCGTTCGAGTACGCTCACCAGGCCGATCCGCAGGCGGAGCTAACCTACAACGACTACTCGCTTGAGAACGAAGCCAAACTCAAAGGCGCGCTCGCACTTGTGGCCAGGCTCAAAGCCCACGGCGTTGCAATCACCACCGTCGGCATTCAAGGGCATGACAGTCTTGCCCATCCCACGGTTGAGGAAGAAGACGCGGCCATCACGGCGTTCGCCAAGCTTGGCGTTAAGGTGGCAATTTCTGAACTCGACATCGACGTTCTGCCTCGCGATCCCAAGTTGTTCAGCGCCGATGTTTCTTTGAAGGTGAAGCAGGATCCCAAGCTGAATCCATACGCCAACGGTTTGCCGGATGACGTGCAGCAGGAACTGGCACGGCGGTATGCAGACCTTTTCGCGGTTTTTCTGAAGCACCGCGCGGAGATGAGCCGCGTAACATTCTGGGGCGTTACAGATAGAGATTCATGGCTGAACAACTGGCCCGTGCCAGGACGCACAAGTTATCCGCTGCTCTTCGATCGGAACGGGAAGCCCAAGCCGGCGTTCGAGGCCGTAATCGAGCAGGAAAAGCTTGCTGCAAAGCAATAACCTGCGGCTTCGAGTGCATACTGCGCGACCGTTGTGTTTCTCTCGCACTGCGCAGGATGAGAGAGCTTCATCCTGATGTGACAGTTGCCTCGATTCGCGCGAGGATGTTCCGCATCTCTTCAAACTCCGGCCGTCCATGAAGGGGTTTCATTCGCGGATCGGCGAGCATCTGGAAGAACCAGGGGCATCGGGAGTCGGCCGAGATCTGAAGCTCGGAGATTGCCGCATCGAAATCGCCAAGCGCGGTATAAACGGCGGGCGTGAATGAGCGCATGACAAACCTTTCGCGGCTCAGCCATTCGAGCCGTTCAAGTATGCCGCGGGCCTCCGCAGCCTGGCCGTCGATTGCCAGGGCGTAGGCGTGCAGCGCAGAAGCCATGTCGAGATAAGGTTGGCGAGCTGCCAGGTCTGCCGCCAGCCGTATGCCAGTGGCTGAATCGCCGTTGAACGGGAGAATGATGGCCCCGTAGATCGCCATCCCGATATGGTCAGGGAACCGGGTCAGGCCTTGCCGGATCTGTTTCACGCTTTCCTCCGGCTGGCCGGCCATGTGGAGCGCCCAGGCGAGCCGGGCATGGAGCCAGGGAGAGAACGGGTCCTCGATCAGCGCGGATTCGAGCAGGCGGATGCATTCCGTATAAAGGCAACGGCTTAAAAGGAACATTGCCCTGGATCGCGTCACCCACTGGTCGTGCGGCAAGTGGGCGGAGTGGGTAAACGCCCAAAGCGCTGCCGGCAGGTCGTGATCTATATGGAAGTTGATGGAACCCAGCGATGGCAGAATTGCCGGTGCCCGAATGGGCAGCTCCGGAATTGATTCAGCAGCCCGGCGCACCATGTCCGCGGCAACCGACGGCGGAATGAACCCGAATACCGCCTGCGTGATCCCGAGGTGCGCCAGGTCAACCTTGGCCGCAATGAGCGAAGGGCTCAGTTCCGTGGCGCGGTTCAAATTCTGCAGGCTGTCCTGCATCCGATGGCGCTCCATCGACTGCCAATCATAACGAGCTCGTTGAAAAAGCTGGTACGCCTCGTGGCGGTGCTCCTCGTTCTCGGGTTCGGCTGCGGGTTCAGCCGCGGCGAATATGGAAACCTTTTCTGAGTTGAGACGAAAGTACAAGCGTTCAATCAACTCCGATTCAAGACCCGCAGTCCGGTTGTTTGGTACAAGTACGTCTTCCACCCAAATCTGGACGCCGTCTTTAATCCGGATCATCTCGGCGCGCAGTCTATAGTGCGAAGGAAGATTGCTGACCGTGCCGGTTAGTGCGAAGTCGGCTTGCATGGTGTCGCCAACCTGTTGCGCAGTCATGCCGCGGCTGGCCAGGGTGAATACCGAGTCTCGCGCAAGTATTGCGACTGTCTGGGGGGATGAGCAGGTCAGCCGGTAGATGACTTCCTCGGCAATCACAGGACCAAGATGCGCGGGAACAGTGTATCCCGAAACGAAGGGCAGGATAGCTAGGCGGGGAAGCGCGCTCTCCTGTTTTTCGGGATGGCGAATCTCGGCAGTAAAGCGGTAGCCACGCTTGTAGACCGTCTGAATGCAGTCGTCCGGTTCCAGCCGGGAGCGGAGCGAGGAAACGCACTTCGGAACGCTTTCCGACGTTACATGGACGTCGCCCCATAGCGCCTGGCGCAGTTGGGTGGGCGTAACGATCTCGCCTGGGTGAGTTGTAAGCAGGCGAAGTGCCGCAAGCTCTTTGGGAGGCAGGTGAACCACAGCCTGATCGCGAAGCAGTGTTCCGTCCGCCTTAAGCCGGAAACTTCCAAAGTAGAGTTCTGTTTGGCGCTCGGCGAGTCCAGCAACAAGCGCATGGGAGTCCAACTCCCGCAGCTTCGCGGTTGGGCCGATCTTTTTTTGTTTTCCTACCAACGCTTACCCCCGGTCAACTGCCATCACTGGCTCCTGGAATTCTGCCAACTCTTACAAGACAAAACCCAGCCGTCTGCAGGTGCCTTTACGACACCTGCAAGGGACATCCGGGGAAGAAGAAAGCAGGAACAGGAAAAAGTCTGGGCCACGTGGGACCCCGATCATTTGGTCTAGGCAAATTATGCACGTTTTCATGGCAGTCCGGAGGGAATTTCGCGCTCAATTGCTCACTTGAAGTAATCCAAAAGTGGTTACTAGGTAACTCTTAAGTAAATAAACGTTTTAGGGCGCACTCAGCTCAATATGAATGGGTTAGTGTCAGAAAACGACATAATTCTCCACAACCCGGTTTTGTTCCGGCTTCAAGTAGTCGGCGCTTTCATTGAGCGGATGGTAATTGCCTTCTCAAGTGCTCATCTGGACGTGGTCAAGAGACGGAGAAAGTGACGGAAAAACTTCAGGAATTCTGGAGAAAAAAGAGGCTGCGTTGATGGCAAACTCCTTGCAACAACATACGGTTTAAAGGAAAAATCGCCATGACGAAGACAGTTAGCTACGCACAGTGGGCCCTGGAGCCTTACTGCATTGGAATGAAACTGCGCACTTTGCGCACGCGGAAGCGGCTTACGCTGTCGCGGCTGGCTGCGGAGACCGGCCTCTCCACGGCACTTCTCTCAAAGCTCGAGACGGACCGCATGATTCCAACGCTGCCCACGCTGGCCACCATCAGCCGTGTGTACGGCGTGGGGATGAGCTACTTTTTTTCCGAACCATCTCGTCACAGTCTTTCCATCACTCGGAAGGCCCACCTGCTGGGTAAGGGACGTGGGGCCGAATCGACGAAGGCAATTCCACTGAATCCGGCGACTGCGCGTGGCCGGCTGACAGCGCAAATGGTCGAATTTGCCCCCGGCGTTACAGCCAGCGCCATGGAGGGACTTCCGAGCGGCAGCGGGCTGGTGTATGTGTTGGAAGGCCGGCTCCAGTTGGAGGCGGGTGGCATGCACGAAGTGCTCGAAGAAGGCGATTGCGCCTGGATGGATAGTGAGATGGCGCTTAGCTGGACCGTGCTGGGCAAGCATCGCTGCCGGGTTCTGGCCGTTGCCCCCGGCGCGGAGCGCAGCTCGGAATGAGCCTTGCAATCCATGGGTTTGCCGGTCCGTGCGCAGGTCTGTAGGATGGTTTGGAACTGCAGGGACCAACGACGATGCGACCCAACTTTCACCTGATGAAGGCCACGCTGACCGGAGCTCTGGGCGGCCTGCTTTTCGGATTCGACACCGTGGTTATCTCCGGCGCCATCGATGCGCTCGTGCGTCTTTATGGTTTGAGCGCGCAAGGCAAGGGCTGGACCGTCGCCATCGCCCTTATCGGAACCGTGGTAGGGGCGCTGGGCGCCGGTACGGTGGGACAAAAGCTGGGCGGCCGCGAGACCCTCCGCATTAC
>Ga0302202_10006939_pt1 | contig 11102 bp, 4 predicted proteins | sample II_Bog_N3_3_FD_194579 | JGI IMG/M metagenome (GOLD analysis project Ga0302202, IMG submission 194579) | Peat permafrost microbial communities from Stordalen Mire near Abisko, Sweden - II_Bog_N3_3 | ecosystem: Environmental > Terrestrial > Soil > Wetlands > Peat | place: Sweden: Abisko, Stordalen... | reverse complement strand
CACCGATTGAACCAATACGTCTCAAGGGCGTCAGTTGATTCAATGCGAAGCCCCCACCCATCGCGATGAGATCGCGATGAATGGGGGTCCGGCCCTTCTTATGTGCCGCGGGATACCCCAGAAGCGGCATTTATCAGCAGATGGCGGGAGCATATGATTGCCAAAATAGTTTGCGGCCACTGACCGCGCATCCGAGGGAAAGCCCGATGAGCAGCCTGCAAGTTGAGGTGGCCCAGCCGCAAGACGAATCTACGACTACCGCACCGGCTGCCGCGCCGCAGCCGGTTGCAATGGGTTGGTGGCGGCTGCTGCCTGCGATCCTGATCTGCATGGACTTGCTTCGTCTGCGAGTAAAGCTGCTCTTCACTCCGCTGCCGGTGTACGACTTTATGATCTATTGGTCCGCCGGCCACCTGTTTCTTTCCGGTGCCAATCCTTATTCGGCAACTGCGATCTATGCGCTGGAGCGCTCCATCGGTTGGTCCTATATGCAACCGATGACCTTGCTGTACCCGCCCTGGGCACTGCCCTTTGTTGTCCCGCTTGGCATGCTGCCATTCTGGACGGCGCATTTTGTGTGGCTGGCAGTCTCTCTGATACTGGAAGTGGTCTCCGCAATCGCCTTATGGCGGTACTTTGGCGGCGAGAGGAGCAAGCAGTGGATTGCTCTAATTCTCTTTGCCACGTTTCTGCCTCTCGGTGCGGCGGAGCATATGGGCCAGATCACACCGCTGATTCTGGCCGGGCTGACGGTATTTCTTTTCCTGTTGCGCCGCCAGAGGTACTTGCTTGCCGGAGCCTGCCTGCTCGCGGTCGGCCTGAAGCCTCATCTGCTCTATCTGGTACTGCTTGCGCTTCTTCTTTGGACCATCCAGAACAAGAGATGGCCGCTTGCCCTCAGCGCCATCTTCTTCTATGCCTGTTCTACGTTGGCCGCCATCGCCTTCAACCATAATGTTCTGAATTGTTTTCATGGAACAGTCAGCGCCGCCATGGATTTTCCCTGTGGCGTGGGCGGGGTGCTGCGTTCCATCTTTGGGATGCAACACAGATGGCTTCAGTTTCTACCCACGGCGATCGGGACCGCATGGTTCGCGCGCTACTGGATCAGGAACCGTCTCCGATGGACGTGGGAAGAGCATCTCCCGCTGCTTCTGCTGGTTTCCCTGGGCACGGCCCCGTATGCCTGGGCCGATGACTACATTCTGGCGCTGCCGGCCTTCATCGCCCTTGCCGTTGCCATCTCCCGAACGCGCACTGACTGGCTGGTCGCATCGGGCCTTTATCTTGTGGTGCAGTACTTTATCTCCAATGTGGTTGGAATCGGCTCCCAGGCATGGATGGTAACAGCCAACCTGCTCTGGCTGGTTCTCTATTTGATAGGTACCGCCAGCGTGGCGAGAGCCGAGGGAGCAACTGTCGTTCAGCAACACCATCTCTCAATATTCAGACGTTCTCGACCAACAAACTGAGCGCTCCAGCACTGTCTCCTGAAGAACGCATGCCGAGCAGTTCGGGTGGATACAGATTGCGTCGCAGTTCGGCTTGTTCATCAGCCACGCTGCTCTTCTGATTGCGCGAGGGATTTAGTCTGGTGGGAGTTGATTGGGGGATTGGGGCGAGATGAGAATTTGGCGCGGGTTGGCGGTTGCGGGCCTGGTGGTGGGGTTGGGTGTAGTTGCGGCGGGACGAGTTGAGGCGCAGCGGCTGCCGGGTGGGGTTCGACCGGAGCACTATTCGCTGGTGATTGCGCCGGACCTGAAGGCGGCGACGTTTGTGGGGAGCGAGACGATCGATGTGGTGCTGGATGCGCCGACCAACGCGATTACGCTGAATGCGGCAGAGATTGAGTTTGTGTCGGTGCAGGCGGTGGTGGAGCCGGTGGGGAAAAGTACAAATGCGGGGGTCCCTCGACTCGCTGCGCTCGCTCGGAATGACGGCGGTGTTGGGGATGACAGCGGTGTTGGCGGGTTGGACGCGGTGGTGACGCTGGATGCGGCGAAGGAGCAGGCGACGTATACCTTTGCGCAGGCGCTGCCGGCGGGGCGGGTGACTCTGAAGATTGAGTACAAGGGGATTCTGAACGACAAGCTGCGCGGGTTCTATCTGTCGAAGACGAAGGCGCGGCGGTATGGGGTGACGCAGTTCGAGGCGACCGACGCGCGGCGGGCGTTTCCCAGCTTCGACGAGCCGGCGTTGAAGGCGACATTTGATGTGACGCTGGTGATGGATGCGGGCGACACGGCGATCTCGAACACGCAGATGGTTTCGGACACGGCGGGGCCTGCGGCGGGAAAACATACGGTGGTGTTTACGACGACGCCGCGAATGTCGACATATTTAGTGGCTTGGCTGGTGGGGGACTTCAAGTGCAGCGAGGGGAAGGCGGATGGGGTGGCGATCCGGGCCTGCGCGACACCGGACAAGGTGAAGCTGACACGGTTTGCGCTGGACGCGGCGAAGCAGACGCTGCGCGATTACGACCGGTACTTCGGAATTAAATACCCGATGGCGAAGCTGGACCTGGTGGCGGTTCCCGATTTTGAGGCAGGAGCGATGGAGAACTTCGGGTGCATTACATTCCGCGAGACGGACCTGCTGGTGGATAAGAAGGACGGCGCGCTGGCAGCCAAGAAGGAGGTTGCGGAGACCGTGGCGCACGAGATGGCGCACCAGTGGTTTGGTGACCTGGTGACGATGGCGTGGTGGGACAATCTGTGGCTGAACGAGGGATTCGCGACGTGGATGGAGACGAAGGAGGCGGCGAAGGCCCATCCGAAGTGGAAGTACGAGCAGGACGCGGCGGTGGAGATGGACAGCACGATGGACGAGGACGCGGGGCGGACGACGCGTGCGATCCGGGCGCGGGCGGAGACGCCGGACGAGATCAACGAGAGCTTTGACGAGATTGCGTACGGCAAGGCGGGCGCGGTGATCGGGATGGTGGAGAACTGGGTGGGAGACGAGGTGTTTCGACGCGGGGTGCATGAGTACTTGACGGAACATTCGTATGGCAATGCGACGGCGGAGGACTTCTGGGGGACAGAGGCGCGGGTGAGCGGGCTGCCGGTGGACCAGGTGATGCAGAGCTTTGTGGCGCAGCCGGGGGTTCCGCTGGTGCGGTTTGGGAGCGTTGTGGGAGATGCGATTCCGGCGAGGCAGGGGAGATTTTTTCTGGCCGCGCCAACCACGGGGCCTGCGGGGAATGCGGCCTGGACGATTCCGATCTGCCAGAAAGATGGAGGGTGCAAGCTGCTTGGGCCGGAAGAGACGATGTTGGCGTGGACAACAGACGCGGCGCTCTTCTATGCGAATGCGGGGGACAAGGGATACTACCGGACGGATTATTCGGTGGGACAACTTAAAGCTATCGTTGCGAATGCGGAGACGAGGCTGACGGTGGAGGAGCGGATTGGACTGCTGGGCGACCGGTGGGCTCTGATGCAGGCGGGCGAGGGGTCGGTGGGCGAGTTTCTGGATCTGGCGCTGGGGGTGAAGGCGGACCCAAGCGCGACGGTTCTGGAGAGCGCGTTGGGAAAGATTGGCGCGATTGGGACTCAGATTGCGACGGACAAGGACCGCAAACGGCTGGACGGGGTGGTTCGGCGAGAGTTCGGCGGAGTGTATGCGGGGTTGGGCAAGGGCGGAAGGCATGAATCGGACGAGCACGCGGACCTGCGCGAGACGCTGTTTGAGGCTCTGGGGCGGGCGGACGATCCAATGGTGCTGGCGGAGGCGGTGAGCGTGACGAACGCGCTGCTTGCCGGACAGAAGCCTGAGGATGCCGCGGTCGTAGATACGGCGGTCGGGCTGGTTGCAGCGAAGGGCGATGCGGCGATGTACGAAAAGATGCTGCGCGTGGCGCAGACGGCGACCGACCCCGATTTGAAGGAGGACGCTCTGCACACGCTGACTCGGTTTCAGGCCCCAGAGTTGGTGGCGCGGACGCTGGAGTACGCGGTGTCGGATGCAGTTCGCAGCCAGGACAGAGGGACGCTGATTGCTCGGCTACTGTCGCAGCGCGAGACGCAGGACCAGGCATGGGCGTTCGTCGAGCAACACTGGGCGGAGATTGAACGGAAGGCGACGGAGAACTCAGATGCACGGATTGTAGTGGCGGCGGGGGCTTTCTGCTCGGTGGAGAGGCGCGACGAGGTGACGAGCTTTTTTGCGGCGCATCCGGTGGCGTCCGCGGAACGGACGCTGTCGAAGTCGATCGACAGCATCAATGACTGCGTCGCTCTGCGGGCGGCGCAGGAGCCGGAGCTGCGGCAGTGGCTGGACGCGCACGGGGGTTAGTAGAGAGCCGGAATAATCGAGTTCTCCATTAACTCGCAAGGGGTAATGCGTGGGGCGCATGTCATCCTTAATTGCTTGACAAAGGTCTTTCTTCGAGAGGAAGCTCAATTACATATTAATGTAGTGTGAATTTCCTTTTTCGTTTCAGGATCTGGCCTTTCTGGCCAGATCCACGCGTGTATTGCAATACGAATTCAGTTCGATTCCATGAGGCGCATACCAATGTCCAGAACAACTACCAAGCAGCTACCGAGAACGTCTTCCGTTAAGTTTTTTAGCAACTTCCTCGCAATCCTGCTGGTCCTGGCCGGACTGGCTGGCGGTGTGGCGCGGGCGCAGTTGGCCGGCAAAGGCGAGGTCACGGGTACGGTGAAGGATCCGACGGGCGCCGTGGTGGCGGGCGCGACGGTGACGGCGACAGAGGTGTCGACTGGTGTGAGCACGGCGCGGCCGACAAACTCATCGGGGATCTATGACATTTCTCCGCTGGATGCCGGAGTGTATGTGGTGACGGTGACGGCGGCCGGTTTTGAGAAGCAGACGCAGGCGGATGTGCATGTGAATGCTCTGGAGATCGTGGACTATAACCCGGTTCTGACGGTTGGTTCGTCGGCTGAGACGGTGACAGTCAGTACCGCGCCACCGGCGTTGGAGACGGGCAATGCGGTGCTTGGCGCGACGATGGAACAGGATATGTACGCCGCGCTGCCAATTCAAATGGGTTCCGCTGGCAGTCCCGACCAGCGCCGCGCCACGGACTTCGCCGTGTTGATGCCTGGTGTGCAGGGCAATGAGACGAACGGCAATGCGACGACCAACACGGGCGTGGTGAACGGCTCGGGCAGCAGGGGCGCGGCGTCGGCAGTCTATGTAAACGGACTTCCGTTTACGTCGGTGGCGGGCGAAGGCGACACGCGGTACGTATGGTCGGCGATCTCGGTGGATGCGGTCGATCAGTTCCAGGTGCAGACTTCCGGCTACTCGGCGATGTATGAGGGCCAGGGGGTGCAGAACTACTCTGTGAAGGCGGGCGGGAATAAGTTTCATGGGTCTGCATACGACTTCTTCCGCAATACGGCTTTGGACACATGGGGGTTCTTCGCACCGTCGCTTACGGTGAAGAATCCGATCACTGGCATTGTGGCACCTGCGCAGAAGCCGACTGAACACATGAATGAGTTTGGCGCTACGTTGAGCGGCCCGATCGTGAAGGACAAGCTATTCCTGTTCTTGAACTACAACGAGTACAAGTTTTCGCACGGGCCATCGGCCGCGTTGCAGTCGCTGCCGACTGCGGCTGAGGTGACAGGCGACTTCCGCGACCAGGGAGTCCATATCTACGATCCACGATCGACGACGTGCAATGTCGCGGGGACAACCTGCACACGCACGGAGTATGCCAGCGATGCAACGAACGTCGGTATTCCGCTGGGAACAAAGGATGTGATTCCGGTGGGTTTGCAGGACCCCATTGCGCTTGCCATGCAGAGCTTCCTGATTAAGGACTACACGCTGCCGACGGTGATCGGGAACAACTTTGTCGGTGGGTATAAATATGGCCTATACAACTGGATGACCACCAACAAGCTGGACTGGATCATCAACTCAAAGAACACCTTGTCGCTGACCTTTGGAAAGGGCCGACAGGCCAGCGCCGGGCCGGCATCGCAGACGACAGCGGGCAGGAACGTGACGCCGCTTGCACCATACAACTATGGGCAGGTGTATGCGCCGAAGACGACCGTGTGGACGCTACAGGAGACGTATGTTATCTCTCCGAAGATAGTGAACCAGTTCAACTACGGGTTCGGAAGATACAACGGGCCTACGTTCAACCCGAACAGCGGGGGAGCATTCGCAGCGACGGCGCTGGGGATTACGGGACTGCCTGTGGGGCAAGCCCAGAATGCATTCCCGTTCACGACGTTCACCGGCACGAACGCACCGACCGGATGGGCGGGGAATACGGCAAATGTGGCGCTTTCGAATGCGTATGTGATGACCGACAACCTACAGTGGACGCTGGGCAAGCATGCCATAACGGTTGGAGCGATGTATTCGTGGCTGGAGTACCAGTACCTCATCAACACGGGCGGGACGAGCCCGCTGACGATTGCGAATGCCAACACCGAGACGGAGAACTTCAAGAGCGGAACGACGCTGGACTCGACGACGGGCTTCTCGTATGCGAGTTTTCTGGCGGGCGCGGCGGACAGCCAGTCGCTGACCGACAGCCTTGCGGCGCCGGAGACTGGAGCGCGGTTCCACCCGGTCTCGCCGTATGTGCAGGATGACTGGAAGGTGAACTCGCGGTTGACCTTGAATCTTGGGCTGCGCTGGGATTACTACCCACCCTATCAAGAGGTGCAAGACCGGCTGTCCTTCTTCAATCCAGCAGGAGCGAATTCGGTTACAGGAACATTGGGGACGGTTGAGTTCGCGGGGAGCGCGGCGGGAACGGCCGGATGCAACTGCCACACCATCGTGAACAGCTACGACAAGAACTGGGGGCCGCGTCTTGGATTTGCGTTCCAGAGCGATTCCAAGACGGTATGGCGCGGAAGCTGGGGCGTGATGTACACGCACGGCAACGGCGTGGGCGGGTCGGCGATCTCGAGGAACGGCACAGGAACGCTGGGCTTCTCGACGGCACCGAAGCCGACCTTCACCAATACACTGGCGAACACGGCTGGGGCGACCTTCACCAACCAGTTCCTGAAGGCTGGATTCCAGGGCTTGGTACCGCCGCCTACGCTGCCGAACTTCAGCCCGACGATCGGGACCGGCTATTACATCGGCGGCTCCACTCCGCAGACTGCGTCTTACGGCGATCCTTATCTGGGCGGCCGTGCTCCGCAGTACATCAACTGGAGCTTTGGCTTCCAGCGCAGTCTGACCGATACCATTACGTTGACGGTGAGCTATGTGGGATCGGAGGGACACTTCGAGATCACGGATGGCGGCAATGCCAGAGGTCAGTGGATCGATCAATTGAACCCGGCGTTTCTGACTGCCGGCGCAACCCTAAGCGCGAAGGCCACTCCGGCCAATGTGGCAGCGGCGGTTGCGGCTGCTGGCATCGCAGCGCCAAACTACAACTCCGTGACGTTTGATCCAACGCAGACGGTGGCAACGGCTCTGAAGCCGTTTCCGCAGTACAGCCTCTCGGATGCGTATGGGGACATGGCGAACTCGGTGTATCACGGCTTGCAGACGACCGTGCAGAAGCGGCTCTCGCATGGGCTGATCTTCATGGTGAACTACACATGGTCTAAGGCGATTGACGATGGCGGGACGTTCCGCTCGGGGTATGCGATCCCGGCGCAGTTCATCCAGACGGGCGGCAACTCGTGGGCGGCGGACCGGATCGAACGAACTGCATCTACCTCAAGCCAGCCGCAGCATGTGGTGATTACGGGCGTCTACGATCTACCGTTCGGCAAGGGGATCCTGGGTGGTCAGAACTACGTGACTCGGACGTTGCTGAGCAACTTCTCGGTGTCGTCGATTATTCAGATGTATTCGGGATCGCCGTTGGCGATTACCGAGTCGTCATCTTCAACCTGCACGGCGACCAATCCGGCGTCTGGAACGTGTATGCCGAGCTACAACCCGGCATGGACAGCGGGGGCCTCACCGAAGATCCACGACTGGGGACATGGAGTGGTGGCCGGGCCTGGCTTCTCGAACAGTGCGAGCACGATGTCGTACATCAACAGCGCGGCGTTCGAGCATGTACCTACGACGGCGGCGGCCCCTCTGTTCGGCAACCTGGCGCGCACATCTCCAGATGGCCTGTACGGACCGGGAAATTACGACATAGACATCAGTCTGCGGCGAACGTTTGGACTGCGTTATGAGGGCGTAAAGCTGATGTTAGAGGGCGACTTCTACAACCTGACCAACCACACGCAGTTCGGCGGGATTGGGACTACGTTCGGGAGCGCGACCTTCGGACAGGTGAGCACTCAGGCGAATAACTCGCGTGATGCACAACTGACCGCGAAGATCCTGTTCTAGCCCTCCAGACACGGCGCGGAGATTTGCCTCGCCGTGGAGTAACGAGATTGCACAAAAAGAGCTGCCCTGCGGGGCAGCTCTTTTTGGCTTCTATGGCTTGGGTTTGCGGGAGCGCTGAGACTTGGGAGTAGTGCTGACAGACGACTTCCTGGCGATGGGCTTGTGCGACTTGGCGGGGCGTCGGGAGTGGAGCAGGGTCTGCCAATCGCGCTCGGACTGGGTGGCGTAGGCGGCGGCGAAGCGGGCGATGGCGGAGTCGAAGCGGGCGGAGGTGCCGATGTATCCGGCGATCATGCCGGGGTCGGCGGAGCGGGCGTGGCCGCGGGCGAGCGTCTCTCCGCAGACGGAAGCGTACTCGAGCAGACTGGCGGACTTCAGCTCGCCCATCTCTACGGCTGCCTTGTGGTCGTTGAGCTGGCGGACGAGGAAGTCTCGGCCCTCGATGGTGGTGTAGCCGAGGAAAGGGTCGGACTGGAACTGCATGGCGCGCTGGCCCTCGACGACTCGGCGGCCCTGATGCGACTCGGCGGGCACATCGCCCAGATATGGGGCGTAGGCCGAGAGCGGCTCTTCCTTGATCTGCAGAAAGAGCGGGTCCTTGGCGCCGTTGCCCTGCATGTAGATGCAGTAGTCGCGCAGGCCGACCGAGCCGGTGCCGACGATCTTGAAGGCGACGTCGAGCGGGGTGTACTGGGCGAGGAAGTGGCGGCGCTCAGGCTGGAGGGTTTCGACGTAGGGGGTGAGCGAGTCGAGGACCGCGCGGGCAAGATTGCCGTGGACGCGGGTGAGGATTGGGTCGATGGTTTTGAAGATGCGTGTATGTTCTGCGTTGCGCGGCAGCATTTTTGAGGTTGCGGCGCTCTTGCTGCGGGTGGGCGCTTCGATGGTGAGGGCTTCGAGGTTGTGCAGCGGGGTGGCGCGCTCGGCGAGGCTCAGTATGTCGGAGATAGGTTCGACCGTGTGCAGACGATGGACCTGGTAGTGCGCAAGCTCCAGTACGGGCATCTGCGCGAAGGTATGTATGGCGGTGCGATAGCTCTTGAGGAAGACGCGCGTGGCGTCTCGGCAGAGGCCCGGCTTCGCGCCCGCCTCGCGCCCGGCAAGCAGGAGACTGGTGGCGAGGCGCTTGACGTCCCACTCGAATGGGCCGCGGATGGTCTCGTCGAAGTCGTTGATGTCGAAGACGAGGCGGCCATCGGGCGCGGCGAAGGCACCGAGGTTGCGGACGTGGGCGTCGCCGCAGAGCTGGGTGTGGATGCCGGTGTTGGGGCCGAGGGAGAGATCGCAGGCCATGATGGGCACCGCTCCGCGAAAGAATCCGAAGGGTGAGGCGGCCATGCGGTCGTATTTGATGGGGACGAGCGCGGGGACTCGTCCGCGCATGGATTCGGCGAGAAGATGGAGCGGATCGGCGCGGCGGAGTTTGGGCTGCCAGCCTGCGTGATCGGCGCGGCGCATGTGTTTGCGCTGGGCCTGGCCGAGGGCGATGCGTTCGCGGGAGGTGAGTGGGATGGGCATAAGGCTCTGTGGCTAACGTACACCAACGGAGACTGGATCGACCGCAGATTGCATTTTGGCAGTCTAAATGCGCTGCGATTGCGGGGTGCCCCCCCTCGTCATTTGTTCGGCGTTTGATCGCTTTTTATTCTCCCCTCCCCCTGCCATCCCCCCTTGGCGAGGGATTGGTGCTAAGTGGATTGTTATGTAGCGGCCAGAGGGAAAATAACCATAATAAACGATTTAGGAGCAAGCGGTTTGGAATCAATTGGTTGAGCGGTGCGCGGTTGGCTAAAATATTCATTCGCGGAGGGTTGCGGATAAAATATTCAGGACCGAAGGGTTATGGGCGAAAAAGAGGCTCTGGCGCGAGTGGCTCCGGCAAATGATTCACCGCATGGGAGTTACTGGTAAAATACTGATTCTGTGTTGCTTATTCGATTCCACTGAAGTGCAGCGGCGCAATAAAGGCAAATACGGAGATTCTGGCTTCGCCAGAATGACGACTTCAACGGCGGCTTATTCGGTTGAGAAAGAACGGTGCGAGCGGGCGGCGGGAGTTTATTTCCGCGCGGTCGAAGCTGCCCCTCGATGGATTTGATCCATATGTTAAGTGTATCAAGCGGAGCATAACTACTATGCCAACTATTTTTCGGAGGGAAGTGGTTGATAGGGTGGGAGTTAGGGGGATTTTTTGGCGTCGAGGGGCTTGACATGCGATTTTACGGGCAAATTCGCTGAAAGATTTTTCGATGGTGGTGTTAGGCGGGTCAGGGAGCGGTCGGAAAGTTGAGCGAGGGGAGGGTGGCGATGATCTGTTGAGTCTCCAACGAGACGGTGATGACCTGGCCGATGAGACGGAGGATGTACTTGTGGTCGTCTTCGCGGTTGGGGTCGTTGACGATGCCGGAGCGGGGGTCGGTGGAGACGCGGTACTGGTCGATGACCCATTCGAGGGCGGAGCGGTTGCCGAGGCGGTAGTCGAAGGCGGCGGCGGGGATGCCGCGCAGAAGCAGGAAGTCGTTGTAGCGGAGTTCGGATTTGTCCTTGGAGAGCTTCATTCGATCGACACGAAAGGAGACTTCGGCCTTGGGGTCTTCGATCTGTTCGAGGACGTACTCGGGCTGCTTCTCGTAGTCGATGTGGAGTTCCATGAGACGCTTGCCAGCGGCGGCGAAGGAATGGAAGTCGGGTGGGAAGGGGATGCGGGGAAGTTCACGCTTGAGGTTGGCGGCGTAGCGAGTGCGGTACTCGGGGTGGTGGAGGACAGCGTAGGTGGCGTGGAA
>Ga0302202_10006937_pt1 | contig 11104 bp, 10 predicted proteins | sample II_Bog_N3_3_FD_194579 | JGI IMG/M metagenome (GOLD analysis project Ga0302202, IMG submission 194579) | Peat permafrost microbial communities from Stordalen Mire near Abisko, Sweden - II_Bog_N3_3 | ecosystem: Environmental > Terrestrial > Soil > Wetlands > Peat | place: Sweden: Abisko... | reverse complement strand
GCCGGCCGGCGGGGCCACCCGGTAGCAACGACCACATCAGGAGGCGACCACCATGGACGACCACGAACTCGTGCAGCGGATCAACGGGCTGGCCGAGGAGGAGCACCGCCTCGAACGGGCCGAGGGGGCCGAGGGCCTCACGGACGAGGAACGGGACCGGCGACGGGAGATCGAGGTGGCACTCGACCAGTGCTGGGACCTGCTCCGCCAGCGTCGGGCCCGGCGCGACGCCGGCCTCGACCCGGAGGACGTGGCGGTCCGGCCCCCCGGCGTGGTCGAGGGCTACCAGCAGTAGTTCCGGGCCGGGGGCCCGGTCCCACGCGGACGTGTTGGGTAGCCTCGGTTGACCGCCGACCGAGGAGGACCGTCGTGGCGAACGGATCGGAAGCCGAACAGACGGTGCGGGCCTGCCTGGCCGCACTCGAGACCCACGACAGTGCGCGCCTGCGGCCGTACCTGACGGACGACGTCGTCTACCACAACATCCCCGTGGACCCGGCGGTCGGTCTGGAGGCCACCCTGGCGTTCCTCGACGGGTTCTTCGGCATGTTCAGCGGCACCACGGTCGACATCGTGCACCTGGCCGTCCGCGACGACGTGGTCCTGACCGAGCGGGTCGACACCCTCACGTTGGGCGAGCACACCGCGGCACTCCCGGTCATGGGGACGTTCGAACTCCGGGACGGGAGGATCAGCGCCTGGCGCGACTACTTCGACCTGGCTCAGGTGACCGCCCTGCTCGGCCAGTGAGCCCGACGGCCTGACGCGGCCCGCCGGCCCAGCCGCGTCAGGCGGCCAGGCCCGCGGGGGAGGCCCCGACGTCACCGGTCGACCCGTCGGCGCCGGCCAGGGCGACGGCCAGCACCTCGGAGATGTCGGTGGCCAGATGGAAGGACATCTGGTCGCGCACCGCCTCAGGCACGTCCTCGAGGTCGGGCCCGTTGCGCGCCGGCAGCACCACCGTCGTCAGTCCGGCCCGGTGGGCGGCCAGGACCTTCTGGCGCACTCCGCCGATGGGGAGCACGCGTCCCTGCAGCGTGACCTCGCCGGTCATGCCGACCACGGAGCGGACGGGCTCGCCGCGCAGCAGGCTGACGAGGGCCGACGTCATCGTCACCCCGGCCGAGGGACCGTCCTTGGGGATGGCGCCGGCCGGCACGTGCAGATGGAAGCGCTTGCCCGCGAACGACCCCGGATCGATCCCGAGGTCGTCGGCGTGGGATCGGACGTAGGACAGGGCGATCTCGGCCGACTCCTTCATGACGTCCCCGAGCTGACCGGTGAGGGTCAGGCCCTCGGGACCGTCCATCACCGAGGCCTCGACGTAGAGGACGTCGCCCCCCACACCGGTCACGGCGAGGCCGGTGGCCACGCCCGGGACCGCGGTGCGGTCGGCCGACTCGAAGAAGTAGACGGGGCGGCCGAGCCACCCACGCACGTCGTCGACGTCGACGGCGACCGGGGCGGCCGAGGGGTCCGAGGCGATGCGGGACGCCACCTTGCGCATCAGGCGGCCCAGTTCGCGTTCGAGCGAGCGCACGCCCGCCTCACGCGTGTAGTCGGCCACGATGGTGCGCAGGGCGTCTTCGGTGACGGTCACGTCCTCCTCGCCCAGCGCGGCACGGGCCCGCTGGCGACCGACCAGGTGGTGGCGGGCGATGGCGACCTTCTCCTCCTCGGTGTAGCCGTCCAGCCGGATGACCTCCATCCGGTCGAGCAGCGGCCCGGGGATGGTGTCGATCACGTTGGCCGTGGCCAGGAACAGGACCTTCGACAGGTCGAGCTCGACCTCGAGGTAGTGGTCGCGGAAGGTGTGGTTCTGCGCGGGGTCGAGCACCTCGAGCAGGGCCGACGACGGGTCACCCCGGTAGTCGGCACCGAGCTTGTCCACCTCGTCGAGCAGCACCACGGGGTTCATCGTCCCGGCCTCACGGAGGGCACGCACGAGGCGGCCCGGCTGGGCGCCCACGTAGGTGCGGCGGTGGCCGCGGATCTCGGCCTCGTCGCGGACGCCGCCCAGCGCCACCCGGACGAACGAGCGACCGAGGGCGCGGGCCACCGACTCGCCGAGCGAGGTCTTGCCGACGCCCGGAGGGCCGACCAGGGACAGGATGGCGCCGCCGCCCCGCCCGCCGAGCGGGGTCAGGCCCCGTTCCGCCTGCAGCTTGCGGACGGCGAGGTGCTCGAGGATCCGGTCCTTCACGTCGGTAAGGCCGTCGTGGTCCTCGTCGAGGATGCGCGCCGCCTCGGGGATGTCCAGCCGGTCCTCGGACTCCTCGCCCCAGGGAAGCTCGAACACGGTGTCCAGCCAGGTGCGGATCCAGCCGTGCTCCGGGTTCTGCTCGCTCATGCGTTCGAGCTTGTCGATCTCGCGCTCCACCGCCTTGCGGACCGCGTCCGGCAGCGGCCGCTGCCCGGCCATGGCCCGGTAGTCGTCGGGCTGGTCCTCGTCGTCGGCGGACAGCTGGCCGAGCTCCTTCTTGATCGACTCCAGCTGGCGGCGCAGGAGGAACTCGCGCTGGGTCTTCTCCATGCCCTCCTCGACGTCGGTCTTGATCCGCTCGCGCAGGGCCAGGTCGGCGAGGACCTCGCGCGACCAGGCGATGACCAGACGCAGCCGTGCGGCCACGTCGAGGGTCTCGAGCACCTCGACCTTCTGGTCGAGCGACAGATCCGGCGAGTAGCCGGCCATGTCCGCCACCCGGCCCGGCTCGGTCACCTCGGCCAGGCGCTCGGCCAGGCGGCCGGCACCGCGGCTCAGCAGGATGTTCTCGACCACGGCCCGGTACTCGCGGGCGAGTTCGGTGGTCTCCTCGGAGGCGGGCGCCTCGGCGACGACCTCGACCTCGACCCAGAGGGCGCTCCCGGTGCCGGGCACCGCCGTCCCGAGGCGGGCCCGCTCGACGCCCCGCACGGCGATGGCGGGCATGCCGCCGGGCAGCGCCCCCGACTCCATGATCTCGGCGACGACACCGACGGACGCGTAGCGGCCGTCGATGAAGGGGACGATCACGACGGTGCCGTCGGCCGACGATGCCGCCTCGGACGCCGCCCGCGCCTCGTCGGTCTCCAGGCCGACGGTGAACACCATGCCGGGGAGCACCACGCCCGACCGGAGCGGCAGGAGGGGCAGGTTGCGGAACGCGCCGGTGTCGTCTCCGCCGGTCGTCGTGGTCTGGTCGGTCGTCGTGTCCATCGTTCCTCCGGGTCTCCAGCAATTCTGTGCACCGGTGCAACAACGACATCGAACATCTATTCCCTTTGTGGCCCTGACCTGGGCCGACGCTCGGGCCAGCGCTCCTTGAGGGGACCGACGACCTCGCGGCCGAGCCGCTCGATCTGCTCACGGACGGCGGGCGGCGCCATCCCCGGCAGGTGGACCCGGAGGTTGAGTGCGTCCACCCCGGTGGTAGCCACCAGGTCGACCAGGCGGTCCACCAGTTCGCCGGCGTCGGCCGCGGCCACCGTCTGGTCGGCGCCGAACGCGGCGGCCCCGGAGTAGCTGTCGTAGACGGCCCGCTGGCGGTCCACGAGGTCGGACGGAACATCACCCAGCCAGACCCGCCGGATCAGCACCGTCGTGCCGGTGCCGCCGGCGGCGGCGAAGGCACCGGTGAGGCGGACCAGCCGGTCGACGGCCGACATGCCCTCGAGCAGGAGGCCGGCGCCGCACCGTGCCGCACGCGTGGCCGCCGCCGTCGACACGGCGGCGCTGAGGACGGGCACGGGGTGGTCCCGGCAGGCCCGGAGCGCCGGGTCGCCCTCCACCGGGCCGAGCCCCTCGCCCCGGAGCAGGGCCACGATCCGGGCGAGCTCCGCCTTGAAGCGCGGCACCGCATCCGCCGGCTCCAGACCGGCCGCCTCGAAGTCGAGCGGGAGCGCCCCGGCGGCGACGCCGAGGCCGACGCGTCCCGGATGGCGGGCACGGAGCCAGGCGACCTCCTCGGCCACCAGCGCCGTCGGCCGGAGCGGCAGCAGCAACGGGCACGCCGCCGCCCACCCCCGGGGGTGTTCGTCCAGGACGAAGGCCGCCGCCTGCAGCGGCTGGGCCAGGTACCCGGCGAAGCCGCCATGGTGCTCGCTCGTCATCACCCCGTCGAAGCCGCCTCCGAGGGCGAGGCCGGCCTGGTGGCACAGCTCGGCCACGATGGCCCCTGCGTCGAGTTCGTTGTGCGGGTAGAGGCGGAAGGAGACGGAGCCCGGGGCGAAGGGTGCCGTCGGATCGGTGGCGTCCATGGCCGTCAACCTACGACCCGGACCGGACACCCGCCCTCCCCGTAGTGTGGCGGCGTGGCCCTCCCCCGACCCTCCCCCGGCACGACCGCCGTCGTGACCGGCGCGTCATCGGGCATCGGCGCGGCGATCGCGCGCGAGCTCGCCGGTCGCGGCCACGGGATCACCCTGGTGGCCCGCCGCGTCGACCGGCTCGAGGAGCTGGCCGAGGAGTTGGCCGCCACCGGCACGATCGCCCACGTGGTCACCACCGACCTGGCCGACCGGTCGGCGCGGGCGGCGCTGCCCGACCGGGTCGGTGCCCTCGGGCTCGAGGCCGACATCCTCGTCAACAACGCCGGCGTGTCGACGCTCGGCCCGGTGGCGTCGTCGGACCCCGACGCCGAGCTGGCGATGGTCGAGGTCGACGTCCTGGCCGTCGTCGACCTCTGCAGCCGGTTCCTGCCCGGCATGGTCCGGCGGGGTCGGGGCGCGGTACTGAACGTCGCCTCCACCGGGGCCTTCCAACCGCTGCCCGGCCAGGCCGGCTACGGCGCCGCCAAGTCGTTCGTCCTCTCGTACACCCAGAGCCTGGGGGGCGAGCTGCGGGGCACCGGCGTGACGGCCACCACGCTCTGCCCGGGACCGGTCGACACCGGGTTCGGTGAGCGTGCCGGCTTCTCCAAGGAGGATGCGGCGGCCGCGCTGCCCGCCGTCATGTGGGAGACGCCCGACGCCGTGGCCCGGGCCGGGATCGAGGGACTGGCCGCCGGTCGCGCCGTCGTGATCCCCGGCCTGGCCAACCGGGCGGCCGCCGTGCTGGGCCGCCTCGTCCCCAACCGGGCCCTCGTGCCGCTACTGGCGCGGTCCCACCCCGGCCTGCGCACCTGAACCGTCGATCCGGCGGTACGACACCGGGCACGGGCCCGACGCCCGGGCCACCCCGCCGATCTGGGTCCGGAGGGGGACCGGACGCCCCGTCCACCCGGCGTCCCACCGGAAGCTCCGCAGCAGCCGCCGGAGGGAGCTGGTCATGGCGGCCAACGAGAACGGCTGGGCCGGGCAGGTGTGGCGACCGTGACCGAACGCGGTCACCAGCTCCACCGCGGCCAGGGCCGACGGATCGGCGAGGCGCCGCCCCCTCCACCGGGACGGATCCCACTCCGTCAGACCCGGCGCCGACGACAGGTTCGTGAGGGGGAGCAGGGTGGCGACGGTCACACCGGGTGGGACCCGGTGGACGGCGTCCCCCACGTCCAGGTCGACGGGCTCCAGGACGTACCGGGACATGATCGACCGCTGCGCCAGCCGGATCGACTCGAGGGCGCAGGCCTCGGACACCACCCGGTCCCCCTCGGCCACGCGGGACGCCTCGACCGGGTGCTCGAGGAGGTCGACCAGGGCCCACCCGAGTGCGGCGAAGAGGTTGGACATCGACGCCACGTGGATGAGGGCGACGTCGTCGGCCACACCGCGGGCCGCCACGTCCGGCGGCTCGCCGGCCCAGGCGCCGGCCAGGCGGGTGAAGAGGGGATGCGCGTGTTCGTGACCGGGGAGCTCGTCGACCGAGTGGCCCACCTCCTCGGCCACCGCGGCCAGGGCGGCGACCTCCGCCGCCTTGCCCGATGCCGCCACCGCGGCCATGGCGTCGGGATGCACGAAGGCGTCGGAGCCGTCCAGCGTGTCGAAGGCCGTCGCCAGGGCCTCGAAGCGGTCCCCGGTGGCGGCACCGGGACCACCCCACGAGGCCAGGCCCACCCGGTGGCCGAGACGCCGGGTGAGGCGGAACACGTCGGTCGTCCCCCCGTCCCCCAGCTCCTCGAGCGTGGCGTCCAGGGCCTGGTCGACGTCGGCGAGGAAGCGGGTCACGTCATCGCGCCCGAACAGTTGGTGGGGAAGGGTCCGGCGCCCGACGAACACCTCGTCGGGGAGCTTGCGGCGGAGCATGCGCCAGTCGGCGACGCCTTTGCTCGCCCGCTCCTCCTCGAGCGCGTAGAAGGAGGACACGCCGACGGGGCTGAAGGTGAAGAGGTAGCGGTCGTCGCCGCTGTCGACCACGAACGTGTCCCCGAGGTCCCGGCGGGCGTCGGCCAGGGCCCGCACCGGATCGCCACTCGGCGCGTCCCACGGCAGGGCGCATCCCGCCGCCACCGCCGGCATCGGTTCGATCGTCGGTCGTGCGCGGCCGGCCGGACCGTCGGCATCGCCCCCGCGTCCCTGGCGCCCGGGTCCCGGTCGTCGCTCCGTCACGATGGGCTCCCTCCGACGCGGTCGACCCGGCGAGCCTACGGGTCGGACCCTCCCTCTGCGCAGCACCGGCACCAATCCACGGCACAGCCGGCGACGGCCCGGTGCCGGTGACGGGGGGCGGACGACGGAGCCGCCCGTCACGGGCGGTCGAGCCCGCCCGTCACCACCGTCTCGCCGCTCGTCGTGGACGTCCACCGGCTGAACACCGGAAGGCACAGCTCCACCTCCATGGCGTAGTGCGCCAGCGCCCCCACCTCCGAACGGACCAACGACCCGTCGAGGGCGGTGACGACCAGCTTGTAGCGCGTGCCGCCCTCGAGCCGTCGCCAGACCGAACGGAGCTCGTCGAGCTGCTCGCCGGTCAGCACCTGCCCGAGGTCGACGCGGGTGTCGAGCACCTCGGGCGCGAGCCGGCCGGCCAGCAGCAGCAGGTCCTCGTCACGGATGGCGTGGAGACCGATGAGCAGCAGGGCATCCTCGAGGGGGTGATCGCCCGTCGGGACCCAGCGGACGGGCGGCAGCGGGTCCGCCTCCGGTCCACCGATCCGCGAGAGCACCCACACGGGGCGGCTCCCCTCGCACAGCTGGACCAGGTGGGTCGGGATGATCCCCCCGTCGTAGGGGTGGGGATGCCCGACCAGGATGAGAGCGGTCGTCGCGGCCACGGCATGTCCTGTTCTGTCCGGCTGCCGTCCGGCGGCAGCGATCCGGGCCCGGAGGCCGTACGTCGGGTGCCAGCCCGGCACCGTCGCCATCACCATACGGATCGGCTGTGACAACAACGGCACCTGTCATTGAGTGCCCGATGGCAACGCGCATTCGGGTATTCGGGCCTCATGGGAGGGCCACACCCGCAGCCCTCGGAGGTCATCGACGGCCATCATGGCCACTGAGCAGGCAGGTTGCTGCCGCGGTCGCCGGGCATCGGCCTCGTCGGCGCACCCACCCCCTGAATGACATGCATGTAATTGTCACACCCCCACCGTTCACTCTTGGCACAAAAGATGAACAAGGAGAGAGCCGTTGTACGAACTACTCGGAATCGAGGTCGCCCTGGGGGAGTGCATCACCGTGGGGTCCCTCCAGCTCTACCCCCTCGTGACGACCACGACGTCGTCACCCCCGTACCTGACCGGCCCGGAGGCCAGCGCCGCCGGCCTCCTGCAGGTCACCGAGCTGGTCCCACCCCAGGTGCCCTTCCTGGCGGTGGCCAACCTGGCCGACGTGCCGGTCCTCCTGGTCGAGGGCGAGCTGCTGGTCGGCGGGGACCAGGACCGGACGATGAACGTGACGGTGCTGTGCCCGCCCGGGGAGACCACCGTCGTGCCCGTCTCGTGCGTCGAGGCGGGACGGTGGGGCGCCCGGCGCCCGATGGCGTCGACCGGGCGCCACGCGCCGGGCTCCCTCCGGGCCCGGAAGACCCGCAGTCAGGGGATCCGAAGCGGTACGGCCCACGACCGCCTGTCCGACCAGGCCGAAGTGTGGGACTCCGTCGACCGGGTGGCCCGGCACCGGGCCGTCCGGTCCGAGACCGGCGCGCTCGAGGACGTCAACCGCGACGTCGACGACCGGATCGGGGACGAGCTCCTGCGCATCACGCCCGGGAGTGGTCAGACCGGCGTCATCTGCCTGCTCGGCGACCGGGTGGTCGGCCTGGACCTGTTCGACCGGCCCGAGACCCTGCGCCACTACCTGCGGGGCATCGTCACCGGACACGTGCTGGACGCCGACGACGGCGCGGCGGCGGTCGACCCGGTCCGGGCCATCGCCGAGTTCCTGGCCCGGGTGGACGCCGCCGACCGGGAGGGTGGCGCCGGGGTCGGGCTGGGTGAGGAGATCGTCTTCCGGGGCGGGGTCAGCGGAGTCGGGCTGACCTGGGGCGGCGCCCTCGTGCACGTCGCCGCATTCCCGGCGGAGTGAGCCGCGCCGGGCGATGGACGGGGACGCTCACGCCCCGCCGATCCAACTGACGCCGAGGATCTCGGCCCCGCCGTGGACACCGATCACGGCCCCGAGGACGCCGAGCCGGATCGACGCCCGCGAGAAGTGCGGCGCGATCAGGTCGAGGAATTCCTGGATGTCCGGGGCCTTGCCGTGCATGACCGCCACCTTCTCGATGGCCCCGGCGGTGGTCATCTGCTCGTAGAGCATCTGCATGGCGCGTCGCCGCGTCCGGGCCTTGCCCGCCTCGCGCACCGTGCCGCCGGTGATGTCGATCAGCGGCTTGATGGAGAGCATGGACCCGACCATGGCCTTCGCTCCCCCGATCCGACCACCCTTGCGCAGGTTCTCGAGGGTGTTGAGCGTGGCGAACACCCGGGTCCGCGGGACGAGGTCGTCCACCTGGGCCATGACGGCGTCCAGGTCCGCACCGGACCGCGCGGCGGCCGCCACCTCGAGGACCATCGTGCCGAGGCCGCTCGACACCGACTCGGAGTCGACCACCCGGATCGGCAGGCGCCCTTCGAATCCGACGGCCGCCGTCTGCGCCGACTGCAGGGTGTTCGACAGTTCGCCGGAGATCGTGATGCACACCACGCCGTCCGCACCGGCCTCCTCGGCCCGTCGGAAGGCGGCGGCGAAGGCGCCCGGGGACGGGCACGCGGTCTGCGGCAGCTCCTCGCTGTCGGCCATCCGTCGGTAGAAGTCGTCGATGGTGAGGTCGACCCCGTCGGTGAACTCCTCGGAGCCGAAGCGGACGGTGAGCGGGACGATCTCGACGTCGAACGGCGCGACCTCCTCGGGCGTGAGGTCGGATGAGCTGTCCGTCACCACAAAGACACCAGGCATTGGGTCACCTTTCTTCCGGGCCGCTCCCCCCGATGAAGAACAGTCTGTCCGTGTGCCACGAGTCTGGCAGGTGCGTCGCCGGCCTTCATCAATCGGGCCCGGGAACGGGGGGCCGGCGGCGACCGGTCCCACGGATCACCACGGCCGGCCGCTCGTAGAGGAGCTCGGACCCGCCACCCGGCCGGCGCTGGGGAGGTCGTCGGGGGGCGACCGCCCCGCTCCGGAGGTGGCGTCTCGGCCCGGACCACTGGGCGGGGGGTACGACGAGCCGGTCGGCGAGCCGGTAGGCGAGCGTCTCGTAATTGACCCGCCAGCCGCGGAAGTCCGGCCACGCCTCCTCGGCCGTCCGCCGCACGGGGAACTCCGTCGCCGCCAGCATCGCCACCGCGCCCTCGAATTCGGCGAAGGTCAGTTCGATCGGTCCCTCGGGGTCCGGGTCGAAGTCCACCTTCCATCCCAGGGACGTGGCGATGCGCTGCAACAGCGTGAAGCCCATCCGCAGGCAGAGGCGGGCCTGCGACGGGGCACCCTCGGGGTCGAGGGCCAGGTGCATGGCGGCGGCGTCGAGCACCGCCAGGAGACCCGTCAGCCAGGAGAGCCACGGCTCGGGTGACCGGAACAGCAGGAGGATCGGGTAGGTCGTGTGGCTCTCGGCGACGTCGGCGGACCACACCTCCCACTCCTGGTAGAGCTGCGGAAGCGTGTCCGTGATCCCCACGAGCTGGTGGCGGACGAGCAGCTCCGGGCCCCAGGCCGGCTGACCGGCCCGGCTCTCGAGTAGGGCGACCAGGCTCTCCCGCGTGCTGTAGGAGCTGTAGAGCGCCGGCAGGTAGGCGATCTGGAGGGCCACGATGACCACCCAGATGGCCCCGACCGCGATGTCGATCCCCTCGTCGGGTCGACCTCCGACGTGGATGGCCCCGACGGTGAAGAGGGCCGTGAGCGCCTGCAGGAACCCGTCACCGACGGAGTGGACGCCGGCGTAGAGCATGAGGCCGAACCCCAGCACCAGGGCCGCCGCCCAGAACAGCAGCTGCACCAGCAGGGCCACGGGTGCCGTCGGAGCCAGGATGGCGTCCTTCGCCTCGTAGGTACGGGCCAGGCGGGACATCGCCACGAAGACCAGCCGCACGCTCCGGTTGACCAGAAGGGTCACCCGCTGGATGCCGGCCGGCTGGCGCGGCAGCACCAGGGTGAACAGCACGCTGGTGACCGTGCCGAGGACGATCAGAAGGCCGAGGACGAAGAGCAGAGCGTCCACAGGAGGGCGTCAGCGGATCCGGGAGGATCGCGTCGGGACGGACCGCTGGTCGGACGGGCCACGGGTGGCCGCGGAGGAGTCGAGCGGGCGCTCGGGAGGTGCCACCAGAGAGAAGGTACTCGTCGTGCGGCCGCACCGCCCCGCCCGTCGGGGCCCACCGGGGTGCCAGACTCGGCGCCATGGGAGACACCATGCAGGCGTACCGCATCGTCGAGTGGGAGCACGCCCCCGAGCTGGTCGAGGCCCCGGTGCCGGAGCCCGGCCCCGGACAGGTCCTGGTCGCGGTGGCCGGCAACGGGCTGTGCCACTCCGACGCGCTGATGAGCCAGATGCCCGGCGCCATCGGCGAGTCCATCGGCTGGCAGGTGCCCTTCACCCTGGGCCACGAGATCGGTGGCCGGGTGGCCTCGCTCGGGGCGGGCGTCAGCGGGTTCGCCGAGGGCGATCCGGTGGCCGTGATCTCCCCCAGCTCGTGCGGCCACTGCAGGTTCTGCATCCGCGGGGAGGACAACAACTGCGCCGACTCACTCGTCGGCCGCGGCTACGGCCGGGACGGCGGCCTCGCCGCCTTCGTCCTCGTGTCCAGCCCCC
>Ga0302202_10006921_pt1 | contig 11124 bp, 11 predicted proteins | sample II_Bog_N3_3_FD_194579 | JGI IMG/M metagenome (GOLD analysis project Ga0302202, IMG submission 194579) | Peat permafrost microbial communities from Stordalen Mire near Abisko, Sweden - II_Bog_N3_3 | ecosystem: Environmental > Terrestrial > Soil > Wetlands > Peat | place: Sweden: Abisko... | reverse complement strand
TAGCGAGAAAGTTCGCGCCTGAGGTCGGCTTTACATCGAGCAAGAGAGCGCCGCGGGCCATCGCGTCCTCTTCGCCGGCGATGCGCTGCGGATAGACGAACTGCCGTGCCGGGGCGATGAGCGGCGGTGCGGTGAGGATGCGAGCGCTCCACGTCTGTGCGAAGGCCGCAGCTGAGGGCTCAGCGGCGCTCATGAAAAATGCTCCCAGCCGCCGGGCTCCAGGGGCTTGCGCGCGCCGTTCGCGGCGATGGCTACAATCTGCGGTCGGCGTTGGCTTGCGCGCACGATGGTCCCAATACGGGTGAGCCGGACGCCGCCGAGCGTCTTTGGTAGCGTCACCTTCGGTGAGGCGGTGAAGAGCAGCTCATAGTCCTCGCCGCCGTGGAGCGCAGCGTGCCGCGCCTGCTTTGCGCGCAGCCTGCGCGCGAGGGGATGGATCGGCAACGCGGCGAGACGAATCTCCGCGGCGACACCGGAGGCCGAACACAGGTGCGCGAGGTCGGTCGAGAGTCCATCACTCAAGTCGATGCAGGCGGTGGCGAGTCCGCGCCGCAGCAACGCGTGTCCGGTCGCCAGCCGTGGCTGCGGAAACAGGTGCGGATGATGCTCAATGCTCGTCGCGTTCCGAAACAACTTCGGGTCGCGGCCAAGCGCTTCCAACTCGGCGGCGGCGCCGCCGAGCTTGCCGGTGACGTAGATTCCATCGCCGGGCCGGGCTCCGGAGCGCCGCAGCGCGGTACCAGCGGGCGCGGAGCCGAGCAGGACGATGTCGGCGAGGACTTGTTCGCCGGGCGCCTCCGATAGATCGCCGCCGGCGAGCGAGACGTTGCGTTCCTTCGCCAGCGCGAGCAGACCGTCGAGGAAGCCGCTGACCCAGCGCTCATTGGCCGCTACCGAGCGCGGCAGCGCCAGCGAGAGGAAGGCGGCCAGCGGCTCGGCTCCCATTGCGGCCAGGTCGCTCAATCCGCGGGCCAGGGCGCGGTGCCCGATGGAGCGGGGCGAGTGCCAGTCGCGGCGAAAGTGGCGGCCTTCAAGCGAGAAGTCCGTCGTGACCAATAGCTCATGCCCCGGCGGTGGCGAAAGGATGGCGCAGTCGTCGCCAATGCCCAGACGGAGTGCCCGATTCGTGGTCGAGGAGGCGCGACGGCGAATGGCCTCAATCAGTTGCAGCTCGCCTTGCAGCGGGTGGGGAGCCGGGACGGTTTGGGAGCGTCTTGCCACGAGCTCAAGGATAAATGCCGCCATGCCCCGAAAGTGGCAGTTCGGGGAGTTGCGCCGGGTTGCCGCTGGGTTCCCGCTCCATTAAGATGGAGATACCGGCGAATTCATGGGGTGGTATGCTGCTCCGACGTTCCCGGATGATTGTTTCGCGCTGCGGACCATGCTGGGCCTCACGGTTGCCGCGTCGAAATTTCCCTCCGTTCGCTTCGTGCTGTGGAACTCGCATGGAGCTGCTGCAAGGAAAGACCGTGCGCAAACGCTACATCGTCTACGTGACCCGGGAAGAAGACGGAACAGTGGAGCGGGTTCCCGTTCCGATGCGGTACGTCTACGTGTTCCTGGCGGCGGCGATCACGGGGATGTTCACCATCGCGGGCATGGCAGGTTCGTACTCGCGGATGCTGGCCAAGGCGGAGAGCATCAACCACATGCGCGACCAGTTGGCGCTGACCCGCCAGGACTACGCGCACCTGGAGAAGACCGAGCGCGAGAAGGACGTGCAGGCCGCGAGCCTGGGCTCGCTGGCCAGCGAGGTCTCTGCGATCTACGGACTTACAGCAGGCAGGTTCACTCATTCGCATGCGCATGACGCCAGCACCGCGAAATCCGCCGCGGACGGCGCCGCCCAGGCTCCGCTCAGCGACGACTCGGCGGGCTTCAGCGATGAGAGCTACTACAAGAGCCTCGACACCTACTACGCACTGCAGGACACCGCTAGCCAGGGACTGCAGAGTCCCAGCACGAATGCCCGGCTCGGCGTACGCGCTACGCTGAGCGATTTTGCCAGCCTGGATGACACGCCCGAGTCCGACGGCAACAACGTGCCGGATATGTGGCCGATCCTGGGGCCCATCAACAGCGGCTTCGGCGAGCGCGAGGACCCGGTGCTGGGCAACGGCGAGGGCGAGTTTCACAAGGGCATCGATATTGGCTCGCCTGACGGGACCCCGGTCCATGCACCGGCCGGCGGACGCGTGTTGAAGGCGGGCTTCGGCGGCGGTTATGGCCGCGAGATTGAGATCGACCACGGCAACGGCATCGTCACAGTGTATGGGCATCTCTCCGGCTTCAATGTGGTCGCGGGACAGAGCGTGGTGAAGGGCGAGGTTATCGGCTTTGTGGGCCACAGCGGCCGTGTGACCGGCCCGCACCTGCACTATGAGGTCCAGGTGCAGGGCACGGCCGTGAATCCGCACAGCTATCTGCGCACGACGATGGCGCAGCTCGGTGGGGCGAACACCGGCGGCCGCTAAAGCACGGCCTGCACTAGGGCTTTGTGGTGTTCAGGGTGCAGTTGTTGAAGCTGAAGTCGAACTCTCCTGTATCGACCAAGGTCACAGCCAGCGTCGCCGGAAGCTGATAGGAGCCGACCGGCATGTAGGTCACGGCCATGGAGACCTCCTGCGCAGGCGCGGTCGGTGGCTGATGCAGCACATTGCGCACCCTGTTGACGCGCAAGCCGTCGGTGGAAGCCTCGTAGGTGGGATAGGCGGTGTTGTCGAGCTCCGGCATCTGGACGTGCGCTGAGATCAGCAGCATGTTCCTGTCGAAGTCCTCATCGAAGACGGTGGTGGCGTCCTTGCCGTGCATGTGCAGGCCGCCGTCGTCGGTGTTGGTCTCCGTGGTGCTGGTGTCCGGCGCAGGGACCATGCCGCCGTTCACGAACTGGTTCCAGGACTGGTAGAACCCGCCGATCATCTGGATGATGCCGTCGTGCATCTGGTCGCGGCTCTTCTGCAGGTCCACGGGGGGCGACGTGGTGTCAGTCCAGTTCAGCTTGCCGTCGCCGTCGAGATTGTCGTCGACGGACATCTGCACGCTCTTCAGGTAGACGAGGAAGGGATTGTCGTCGGGTACGGCCCCGCCGGAAAAGCGCGTGAGCATCGCCTTCCAGTCGACATAGACGCCGCAGTGGAAGCTCCTGAGGCCGCTGCTGGTGGGCGTGTAGTAGAGCTTGCGGGCCGCGAGCAGGCGGGCCGGAGCGTTGAGCAGTTGGCCCTGCTGGGCGGGAGCAGCGACAACGGCGACGGCGAGGAGAAGGGCGCCCAGAAGCAGCGCGCGTGAAAGATTTGGCATAGCGGAATGCTACGCCAGTCAGCGCTCTTTGCCAGGCCTTTTTCGCCCCCCCCCCCGGATGGGGTCCCTCTCCCCGTTTTCACTAAAATCGCTAAGGCCGGGTGGCCAAATCGCGGGCGGTGGTGGCCAGTTGGTCGAAGCGGGCCTGCGAGAAGGGCTCATGGGTTTGCCAGAGGACGCGGCCGGAGCGGTCAACCAGCAGGACGTAGGCGGCGTCGGGGGCGGAGGGGTTGAAGCCGGCCGCCTGCTTCCACGCCGACTCGCCGCTGGTGAGCGGGACGAAGCGGGGCTTCAGGACGTCCGGAACCTGCTTGCGGATGGCGCGGACGATCATCGGCCGGATCAGCGAGGGGGCGTCTTCGAGGAAGGGCATGTCGAAGAAGGCGATGTCGGGCGATGCGAGCGAGGTGCGGACGGGTTTTTCCCAGGCGGTGGTGGCATCCTGCGAGTTGCGGCTGAAGCCGAGGATGAGGATGGTCGCGTGCGGCGAGAGGTCGCGGGGGAGCGAGACGCTGTGGCCGTCGAGGGCCGTGCCGGTGGCGGTGGGGATAGTGGACGCGAGGGCGGTCGCGGAGAGCAGCAGGGGGAGTATCAGGGCCGAGGAAAGATGTTTCATGGGTGGAGTAGCCCCCATGGTAGCGCCGCCGGTGTAGGTCTTCGCCCGAAAGGGCCATGCCGTTTTGGCGGGATGGAAACTCTCGGGGTCCTTCGACTGCGGCGCTCACAACAAGGTTGTGAGCGCCTCCGCTCAGGATGACAAACCCTCTTGGAAGTCGCGTTCTACTTGCCGGTATAGGTGACGTGCCAGACGGAGCGGGAGCCGTCGTCGGTGACGAAGAGCGAGCCGTCGTTGCCGACCGCGACGCCGACCGGACGGCCCCAGACCTGGCCGTCGGCGGTGACGAAGCCGGTGAGGAAGTCGTCGTACTCGCCGGTGGCGTGGCCGTTGTGGATGGGGATAGAGATGACCTCGTAGCCGGCGCGGTTCTTGCGGTTCCAGGAGCCGTGCTCGGCGGCGAAGGCGTCGCCTCCGAAGACGACCGGAAATGCTGCCGACGGCGGCGTCTGACCCACGGTGCCGTCGATTGGAAAGTGTTCGGGGTAGAAGAGCATCTCCAGAGAGGCCATGTGGGGCTGGACGATGACGTCGGGCGTCTTGACCTGAGAGGCGATGCTCTCGCGCTTGCAGTCTTTGGCCTGATCGACGGGCAGCGGCGCGGGGAGCTGCGGGTTGGGGCCGGTGCCGGCGGCGCAGGGGTCCTGCAGGCGGGGGTCGAGGCGGCCGCCCATGTAGTACCAGGGCCAGCCGAAGAAGCTGCCTTCGGGGACGCTGGTTACATAGTCGGGGACGAGGTGGTTGCCGAGGTTGTCACGCTCGTTGGTGGAGCACCATAGCGAGCCGGTGATGGGGTTGATGGCCTCGCCGACGCAGTTGCGGATGCCGTGGGCGTAGACCTCCTCAAACTTGCCGTCGGGGGTGAACTCGAGGACGTCGGCGCGGTGGAACTCGCGGGGGTGGGTGTCGGCGTCGTCCACATTGGAGCCGGAGCCGACCGAGACGAGCAGGTGTTTGCCGTCCTTGGAGAAGATGACGTCGCGGGTCCAGTGGCCGCCGCCCGCGAGCTGCGCGTAGCCGGGGATGACCGGAACGACGGTCTCGACTGGTCCCATCGCGTGCAGGTCGCCCGAGTGGTAGGGGAAGCGCTGCACACTGGTGGCGTTGCCAACGTAGACGTACTTGGGGTCAGGGCCGGCGGGATAGAAGGCGATGCCGAAGGGGTGGTCGAGGCCGGAGGCGAAGGTCTCGATGGTTGCGGCGGAGCCGTCGGGTTTGACTCCGCGCAGGACGATGAGCTTGCCGGCGCCGGAGTCGGCGAGGAAGAGGTCGCCGTTGGGCGCGGTGCGGATGAGGCGCGGCTGGGTAAAGGTCCCGGCGCCGATGCGCATGTGCTCCGTGGCATCGGCGCGCTGGAGCGGGGCGTTGTCGCCGCCGGCGTAGAGCGTGACCTTGAAGCCCGGGGGCGCGATGGGCCATGCGCCGTCGGGGCGCGGGATGACGTGCGGCTGATTCTGGACTGCCTCGTCAGGGTTGGGCTGGGGCAGGTCGGCGAGGGTGATTTTGTGGCGCACGCCGGGGGATTGCTGGTTCCAGTCGGTGAAGGCGGCCTGGCCGGTGAGCAGGGGCTGCTGCTGGGCTTGCACGGCGAGGGGGGCGGCGAGCGCGGTAAGCGCGAGGGCGGCGGCGACGAAATGGAGTTTCATGGTGGTCCTTGAAAAGTGGTAAGTGAAAAGTGGTAAGTGGGAAGGGAGAGGGCCGGGGTATTTACTTGGACGACGGAGAAGCGGCCGGAGTCGCACCTGCGGCGGCGGGATCGCCTGCGGCGGCGGGATCGTGGGCCGCAACGATGGCCTTGAGTTGTTCCACGGTGGCGGTGGATTCGAGCACGGCGCGGTCGTCGTGCTGCTGGAGTTTGGTGCCGGCGAGGATGGCATGGATGGCGGCATCGGAGGAGTTGGGCGCGCCGCCGGGCGGAGTGATGTCGATGCCGCGCAGCAGGTTGAGCAGGGTGTTGAGGGAGTCGGTGGTGTGCTGGGCGGCGGTGGGGTCGGGAGCGAACTGCTCAACGCGCAGCCTGACGGAGCCGCCGGCGAGCAGGTGCTCGGTGCCGAGGTAGCTGAGGCTGGCGACGAAGTCGGAGTCCTCGGGCAGGGGAAGGGTGGTGCCGAGCACGGTGATCTGGCCGTTCTGGCTGAAGGGGAGGCCGATGTGGCCGATGGCCCAGGCCTCGGCGAGCAGAGGCACGTCATGGTAGCGCGCCGCAAGCAGCGAGCAGCCGGGCGTGGCCAGCGCGGAGGAGAGGGAGCGGTCGAGCATGGAGTGAATCTGGTCCGAGGTCGGCATGTTGGAGGCGGCGATGGTGTCATAGCCGAGCTGCGCGACACGCAGCGTCTGGTCCCCCATGGGGACGCTGTAGACGGTTCGGCCGGCGTAGGCCTCACGCGCGGTGGCGATGCCTTGGAGGTACTGGGCGAGGCGCTGGCCGTCGAAGCGGCCGACGAAGACCTCGGACATAAAGAGCTCGGCGTGCGCGGGGTCGTAGCGGGTGGCGGGGACCGGGACGCGATGCAGAGCGAAGGCCGCGGAGTCGATGTCGCGCTCGGGGACGATGCCGGTGGCGTCGATGAAGGCCTGGAGCGCCGGGCTGCGCGCGACCGGGTTGCGGTCAAAGTGCGTGAGAGCGCGCACCTCCTTGAGCCGGACGTAGATGATGGCGTCGGACTCGGGGAGCAGGCGGGCGGCCTCGGGCGGGGCCTCCTTGCGTATGACGACGGCTATCCCAAGGGCAACGATGACAGCGGAGGCGATGGAGAGCGGGATGAGCGTGCGCTTGCGCATAAAGACAGTGAGTAAGGAGCAGCGACTAAGGAGTAGAGTACGTTATTCGATGATGGAGAAGGTGAATATCTTGCCGGTGTCAGCGAAGCCGCGTTGATTGGCGGAGCCCGGAGGCAGGATGCCGTACTCGCCCTTCTCGATGTCGGTTGGGATGGTGAAGGTGTAGAGCTGCGGGGCGATCTTCTTCGGGGTGAAGTCGACCTCGTCGGGACCGGGGCCGCTGGTGGTGTGCAGGATGCCGCCGGTGAGGGTGCGGAACTCGCGGTAGGTCTTGTGGTCGCGCAGGCGGAGCAGGTCGTACTCGTTGCCGTCGGTGCCGAGGGGCGCGTAGATGAGAATCTCAAAGCCGTTGGGAAGACCGAGTGGAGACTTGCCGTGTTCGAGGTGGCCGTACTCATCCTTGGCGAGGATGCCCTGCGTGAGGGCGCTCTTGACCGCGCCGCCGGAGCGGAAGACGACCCGCTCGGTCTCGAGTGGCTGCCACTGGTTGGCGTGCGGGCCGCTGGGCAGCTTGTAGTAGACGCCGATCTCGTCGACGCCGGGAGGCAGGCCGGGCGGAGGCGCGGCGTCATGGTCCGGCGGAGCATCCGAGCGATTGCGCAGCGTGGCGCGCTCCGGATCGTGGATGGCCGGCGCGGAGCTGTGGAGCACCATAGCGCTGATGACGGGGTCGGAGAGCCCGGCGGATTTGAGCGCGATCAGGTCGTCGGGGGCGGTGTCGTAGTGCCCGGGCTGCACATGGATGGTCTGGATCAGCACGTCGTCGCCGAGGCCGGCCTTGGACATCTTGATGATCTCGGCGTTGTCGAGCAGGTGGACGCGGGGAATGTCGGAGTTGGCCTGGAGCGGGCCCTCCTGCGCGGAGGATGAGGCTTGGGCGAGCAAAGCAGGCGCACTCAGCAGGCAGAGCAGCAGTATGGAAATGGACCCAGAACCTGCCATTGCCAAGTGTGACCCTCTAGCGAACTTCGCCATGCGGCTCATCCTACCATTCCGGCGAGCGCATTGCAGAAGGCCGCCTTGGGGGCTCGCAAAGGAAAAGGCGCCCAGGATCTCCCGGGCGCCCTTCGTTTTCAACTGATGACTATTGTCGTTTGACGTGGTCGCCGATCTTGGGTGCGCCGGGGCCGGAGAACTTGCCGACGGCGGAGTCAGGATCGACGCTGGTGATGGTGAGGGTGCCGACCGTGGACTCGATCGACCGGATAGGCTTGCCGGTCACCGGGTCCTTGATCACGCGATCGACGCGCTTGATGAAGAGGGTGTCACCGACGTTGATGCCGCTGTTGGAGCCGACGTTGACGATGATGTCGGATGTCGATGCGTCGGCGACGAGGCCGTCAAGCGGCGGAAGAGCAGCGACAGGCCTGGCTGTGGGTAGCGGAATCAGCGATGCCTTGGCGTCGAGATTGGTGGCGAGATCGGTGACGCAGAGCGTGACGGCTTTGCCGATCTGGCTCTCCTTGAAGTTGCTGCTGCCCATGTCGATGCCGCCACCACCGCCCCGGCCCCAGCCGGAGGAGCCGCCGCCACCGAGACCGAGGCCGGATTTCTGGACCTCGCCGTGGCCCGTGACGGAGGCCAGGATCTCGCCGGTATTGACGTTGATGATGCGGGCGGTAATCTCCACGATGGTCTTGTTCTTATTGACACCGATGTTGCCGAGTCCGCCTTTGCCGTACCAGGTGCCTCCGCCACCGCCCGCGCCGATGTGTTTGTCGTCGTTGCCGAAGGTGGTGATGTCCCCGATGATGATGTCATCCACGCCGAGCAGACCGCCGATCTTGGAGGCAGTAGCCGGGTCGGCACGATCACTGTTGGAGAAGTTCTGCTCCTTCAGGATCTTGTCGAGCGCCGAACGGTCGATGAGGCGGAACTGACCGCCGTTCAGAAGCTGGGTGATGAGCAAGTCGGAGATTCCTTTGCCGATGTCCTGGTCCGTACCGAAGATAGCGGCGACGCTGGTCTGGACCGTTCCGTAGCCGAAGTCCATGATCGCGACCTTGGGCTTCTGGGACGCTGCCGGCAGTGCGGTGAGGGCGACTCCGAGCGAGAGCATGGCGAACTTCTTGAACATGGCGGCTACCTCCTGAGATGGGTCCGCCGATGCCGGCATTGACCTGTGTTAATTCAGTGGTGGTGCAGCATGGAAGCGTTCTCTGGAGGGTGTGGCCTTGGACGAACGAAGCCATGACGCGGGGCCCGATTGATATCGTTTGGGAATTATAGCCGCGTTGCGGTGGAAGTCAATGTGACGTGTGACCCGTTGACTGCGGCCATCTGTCTGCAAATAAAGCATGAAAACGGTTGTAGAACAGGGTGTTTCGCTGTGATACTGGGTGCCTGATTCCGGGCCTGCTCTCACAGATTGCGCCAAATCCGATTCCACGTTCAGGAGACATTTCATGAGATCCGTTGTGATTGCTGCCGCCGGCCTGTTGGGGGCCTCCTTCTTCCAGTTGCCGACCACGCCGCCCATGAAGCTGGGGCTGTGGGAGACCGCAGGCACCACGACGATGCAGATGCCGGGGATGAATATGCCGCCACAGCCGCCGCGATCCGTGAAGACCCGCGTGTGCGTTACGGCAGAGACCTGGGCCAAGGCCTTCGCGAGCGCCAGCGACCGAACCGCCGGCTGCACGCGTAGCAATGAAAGTTATGGTGCCAGCCACTTCAGCTTCGACATGAGCTGCCCGGCGATGAACAGCAGCGGGCACTTTGAGATGGACTTCAGCAGCGGCGATAGTGGCCACGGCAAGATGCACATGGACATGAGCCCCCAGGGACATCACGCCATCGTGGATGTTGTGCTGAACTCCCACTTTGTCAGCTCGGACTGCGGCGCGCTGGCGCCGGGCAAGTCGCAGGTCATTCCGTAGTTCCGGCCTGCTGGCTATGGTAAAGTTGAGACTGCGCTCGAGGATTCTCGCGAGCGCAGTCTGCTGTAAGGGCTGGCGTAGCTCAGCTGGTAGAGCACCTGATTTGTAATCAGGCGGTCGGGGGTTCAAATCCCTTCGCCAGCTCCAGTTTTCGCCCTCCAGCGCAGTTGGTTCGAGTTTGGTTGTACCTGCCCGTAGTTTCACTCCCGCAGCGTCCGCCAGCGACAGTTTGAACGGTTATCCCGTGCGAGAGGCATCGCGCGGGCCTTATCGTGCGAGCGGCTGGGATGCGAACGGAGCGGAGGCAGGCGATGCACAGGTGGCCGAGTGGTTAATGGCAGCAGACTGTAAATCTGCCGCGCTATGCGCTACGGAGGTTCGAATCCTCCCCTGTGCACCATTTTTTGAGTTGTTAGTTCTTGGTTGTTAGTTGTTAGGCAGAGCGAGGGGGTCGGCAATGGATATGGCTCCCTTGGGCAATGGGCGATTTGTGGTGGCGCTGGTTGTGTTGGCGCTGTTGGCGCTGCTGGCCTGGCGCACCATGGAGCCCGGCAGGATGCAGCAGGTGACGTGGCTGCTGCTGGCATTTTTCGCGGCGCGAGTTGTGATGACGAGGTTGCGGTCGCGGTAAAGTAAATCAAGCAGAGCGTTTTGGCTTTGCCTGAATTAGACAAGCAAGACGTTTTTCGTTTTGCTGCTTGTAAGAAGGCTGATGTAGCTCAGTGGTAGAGCACTCCCTTGGTAAGGGAGAGGTCATGGGTTCAAGCCCCATCATCAGCTCCAGAATTTTTGAAGGCCGACGCGGGAGTAACCGTAGCTTTGGGCTTTAGCCCAAAGTAGAGTCACAGCAAGAGTGCGGGAGTAACTCAGTGGTAGAGTCACAGCCTTCCAAGCTGTTGGTCGCGGGTTCGATTCCCGTCTCCCGCTCCAGATAAAGAAGATCCAACCATATCCTCAGACAGCAAACGACAGAATACGCAGCAATTGCAGAGGCAAGAATCCATGGCGCAGCAGGAGTTTCAGGTAGACCGCACGACCGCTCTTTACGAGCGTCCGGCGATGAACATTGTGGATGCCCCCACCTACAGCGCCGTGAAGGCGGCGATTGAAGCCAAGTTCGCTCCGGCCAGCGTGGCGGGGTTTCTCGGCTCGCTAAAGAGCGCGGGCCTGCGAATTCGGGACTTTGAGGCGGTTCTGAAGGCCGGCAAACTGGGCGCGGCGACTGCCGCCGAGTACGACAAGCTCACCAACGCCGACCAGGGCCAGATCCGCGAGTTCTATCTCGCCAGCCTGGAGCACGTGGAGCTGGGACTGCGGGACAAGTACTTCAAGCTGTATGCGTACTACTAAAGCATTGGCGGGCACGGGCGAGAAGCAGATCCCTACGGGATGACAAACAGAAAAGCAAAGACAAAAAAGAGGTTAAGTCATGGCGAAGGAAAAGTTTGACCGCAGCAAGCCGCATGTGAACATCGGGACGATCGGACACATCGATCACGGCAAGACGACGCTGACCGCGGCGATTACGAAGGTGCTGAGCAAGCACAACCC
>Ga0302202_10006914_pt1 | contig 11133 bp, 8 predicted proteins | sample II_Bog_N3_3_FD_194579 | JGI IMG/M metagenome (GOLD analysis project Ga0302202, IMG submission 194579) | Peat permafrost microbial communities from Stordalen Mire near Abisko, Sweden - II_Bog_N3_3 | ecosystem: Environmental > Terrestrial > Soil > Wetlands > Peat | place: Sweden: Abisko, Stordalen... | reverse complement strand
CGACGGACGTGACGGGCGTGGCCAAGCTTCCGGAAGGCGTGGAGATGGTGATGCCTGGCGACAACGTGACGATGGAGATTGAACTGATCACGCCGGTGGCCATGGAAAAGGGCCTGCGCTTCGCGATTCGCGAAGGCGGCCGCACGGTCGGCGCCGGTACCATCAGCGAGATTCTGTAACGGAGCGCCGCAGCCGGAGCGGCGGCATTTGCCGCGTACCCGGCTGCGAAGCTCTGGTGTTCCAAGTTGTAATTCAGCGGGCGATGATTGCCGGCTGATATCCGGGCTCGGACCCGGACAAGGCCCGGCGGCAGACGTTGCCGGACACACGAAAGGAAACAACAATGCCTCGCGAAATTGTTCAGTTGCAATGCACCGAATGCAAGGATAAGAACTACTCGACGACCAAGAACCGCAAGACCACCACGGAGCGTCTTGAGTTCAAAAAGTTTTGCCGGAAGTGCCGCAAGCACACGGCCCATCGCGAAGTGAAGTAGGCCACGGCGGCCGGCGCCGGGTACCGGAACAACGGCACCTGGACGGCGAGTTTTAGGGGCGTAGGCTCAACGGTAAACCGACGGTCTCCAAAACCGTTTTTGGGGGTTCGAATCCCTCCGCCCCTGCCACTCCTTCAACGATGGCACCAAAGAGTTTAGAGAAGTGCTCCCAGGACGCCCGGACGAGAGGCGCGGAGCGAAAGCAGGAATCAAATGGCTAAGGCTGCAGAGAGCGCGCAGACGGGAATCGTCGAGAACATCAAGCATGTTCCCGAGCAGATCAGCGGGTTTTACGGCGACGTGCGCAACGAAATGCGCAAGGTAACCACGCCGACCCGCAAGGAAGTGCAGGCGACCACCATCGTCGTCATCATCACGGTCTTCATCTTCGGCGTGTATTTCGGCGTGGTGGACAAGATCGTGGGCGGATCGCTGAACTGGGTGTTCGACTACTTCGGCAGGCGTTAACAGAAAGATCCGCGTAGCCGTTTATTGCGGCGAGGCGCAAAAACTATGGACGATATTTTGAACAGCGAAAACAGCGGGACCGAGCAGACGCCGGAGATCGGCGCGCCTGCGGCGCCTGCCGAAGCCGGGATGGAAGAGCCTGCGGGCAATCCGCGGATGAAGTGGTACATCATCCACGCCTACTCGGGCTTTGAGCGCAAGGTGAAGGAATCGCTGGAGTCGCGCATCCGCGCCTTCGGCCTCGAAGCCCGCATGGGCCGCGTGCTGATTCCGACCGAAACGGTCACCGAGATCCGCAACAACAAGAAGTACACGCGCGAGAGCATGTTCTATCCCGGCTATGTGCTGATCGAGATGGACATGGACGACGAGGTCTGGCACATGGTCAAGGCCACGCCGCGCATCACCGGCTTTGTGGGCACCGGCCAGCAGCCGACGCCGCTCTCCGACGCCGAGGTCAAGCAGATCGTTTACCGCGTGGCCGACAGCAAGGAAAAGCCCAAGCTCAAGATCAAGTACGAGAAGAACGAGAACGTGCGCATCACCGAAGGTCCGTTTGCCACCTTTACCGGCGTGGTGGACGAGGTCAACGAGGATCGCGAGACCTTGAAAGTCATGGTGACCATCTTTGGCCGCTCGACTCCCGTGGAGTTGGAGTTCGGCCAGGTGGAGAAGATTTTAAGCTAGCAGGACAAACCAACAGCGCCGCCGCAGGGTAGCGCCGGGCCGAAAATACTCCTAGACCCGGGCGCGGCAGACGCAGTAAACGAAAGGTAAAGAGACAATGGCAAAGAAAGTCACAGGATCGGTCAAGCTGCAGATTGAAGCAGCCAAGGCGACCCCCGCACCTCCGGTTGGCCCGGCACTCGGCCAGGCGCAGGTCAACATCATGGAGTTCTGCAAGCAGTTCAACGCGCGTACGCAGAACAAGGAACTGGCCGGGTTGATTGTTCCGGTGGTCATCACCGTGTACAGCGACCGCAGCTTCACCTTCGTCACCAAGACGCCGCCGGTAGCCGTGCTGCTGAAGAAAGTGGCCGGAATCGCCAAGGGCTCGGGCGTGCCGAACAAGGACAAGGTCGGCAAGGTGACCGAGAAGCAGGTTCTGGAGATCGCCAAGCAGAAGATGCCCGACCTGAACGCCGCCAGCCTGGAAGCAGCAGTGAAGAGCGTCAAGGGTACGGCCCGCTCAATGGGCCTGGACGTGATCGGCTAAGTTGGGCTTTCGGGCTTCGGTCCGGATTTGGTACAGTAGTAGAGCAGCAAGTTTGTGGTACGCCTTCCGCGGACCCCTCCCGGGTCCCCGGTCGCATAGACCACGGCAGTCATCCCCACCGGAGTTTCGGCTCTGGCCCGGGGGACCCAAAGAACGCCGCATCTTTTTCGAGATGCGGGCGGGAGGGTCGGCAAGATGACGGCGGTGGGAGACAGGAGAAACATGGCAAGCAAAGCTGGAAAGAATATTGAGAAGGCGCGCGCCCAAGTGGAAGCGCGTTCGTATACGCTCGGCGACGCCGTCGGGCTGTTGCAGAAGGTCAAGTTCGCCAAGTTTGACGAGACGGTGGACGTGACCCTGCGTCTGGGTGTTGATCCCAAGCACGCCGACCAGATGGTGCGCGGCACCGTGGTTTTGCCGCACGGCCTGGGCAAGAGCAAGAGGGTTCTGGTGCTGGCCACCGGTGAAAAGCAGCGCGAGGCCGAAGCGGCCGGCGCCGACATCGTGGGCGGCGAAGAACTGGTCGAAAAGATTCAGAAGGAAAGCTGGACCGATTACGATGCGGTGATCGCCACGCCGGACATGATGCGTTCGGTTGGCCGTCTCGGCAAGGTGCTGGGCCCCCGCGGCCTGATGCCGAATCCGAAGACCGGCACGGTGACGCTGGATATCGCCAAGGCCGTGGCCGAAGTGAAGGCCGGCAAGGTGGAGTTCCGCACCGACAAGACGGCGCTGGTACATGTGCCGGTGGGCAAGATTTCGTTCACGGCCGACAAGCTGGTGGACAACGCCAAGACGGTGATCAGCGCGGTAATCAAGGCAAAGCCGGTGGCGGCCAAGGGCAAGTACATCAAGGCCTGCTTCATCAGCTCTTCCATGGGACCGGGCGTGGCGATTGACACGCTGGCTCTGGAAGCGGCCCTGAAGGCCTAGGAATTTTCGGCAGTGCGAGCGGCCGCGAGGCCGCCGGCGGGCACAATAACTCCCGCCCCAGACAAGATTCAAGAAGGAAACGGCAATGGCTGTTACGAAAGCAAAGAAGGTATCGCAGGTAAAGGAACTCGCCGCCGAGTTGAACGGCGTGACGAACGGCTTTGTGGCGCAGTACGGCAAGCTGACGGTGGCACAGGACGACGAGCTGCGCAAGAGCATCCGCGCCGCCGGCGCCAAGTACCGCGTGGTGAAGAACACCCTCGCCAAGCGCGCCACCGAAGGCACGGCCTTTGAGGAAGTTGGCAAGGCCCTGAAGGGCCGCACCTCGATTGCCTACACCAAGGGCGACATTGTTGCCCTGGCCAAGGCGTTGAACAAGTACGCCAAGGACAATCCCGAGCTGAGCTTCAAGGCCGGCGTCGTGGATGGCAAGGTGGTGGATCCGAAGCAGCTCGAGCTGCTGGCCAGCCTGCCGAGCAAGGAAGAGTTGTACAGCAAGCTGCTGTTCCTGCTCAACGCTCCGGCGACGCGGCTGGTTACGGCGCTCAACGGCCTTGGCCGCAAGATGGCCGTGGTCGTGGATCAGGGCGTCAAGGAAAACAAGTTCAAGGCGGGCGAAGAGGCTACGGCTTAATCGCGCACCTGACCCCGGAGGCCAATTGCGGCCCCTGGGGGAGTGAATGTCTGGCGCCGGAGGGGCTTGCCTCAAGGGTGCCACACCGCAGGGTTGCCCGTTGTCAACCGGGCGGTGCAGTACGGGTTGAGTTGTCCGTTGTGTGAAACAGGTCCCGTTCGCCGGCCTTGTCTGGGGTGGCGGCAGGAGAGTCTCCGGGGAACCGGAGGGCAGATTGAAGCAACGCAGGGATTGCGTGGTGGCCATCTGGAATCTTCTAGGATCAAGGTTTCCGGCAGGGATGACCAGGTCACAACGAACTATTTGATTTTCAATACTTTGGAGATAAGAAAATGGCGGATTTGGCTGCTTTGAAGGAACAGATTGTCGGGTTGACGCTGCTGGAAGCGGCTCAGCTGGTGAAGGAACTGGAAGAGACCCTGGGCGTGTCGGCTGCGGCCGCTGCTCCGGTGGCAGTTGCGGGTGCGGCTGCGGCCGCTCCGGTTGCCGAGGCGCAGACCGAGTTTACCGTCACTCTGACGGCTGCCGGCGCCAACAAGATCAACGTAATCAAGGCCGTACGTGAAGTCACGAGCCTGGGTCTGAAGGAAGCCAAGGATCTGGTTGACGGCGCCCCGAAGACCATCAAGGAAGGCGTGACCAAGGAAGAAGCCGAGACGATCAAGAAGAAGTTCGTCGACGCCGGCGCATCGGTCGAAGTTAAGTAATTCAGGCGGCCCGCCGATTGGGGGCCGCTGGCAGGACGGAAGGGCCGGGGTGGGAGACCATCCCGGCGCTTTTTCCTGTGCGCAATTATTTTTCCTACTGATTCCACCCGGGCTTGCCTGAGTGGCGTCCTTATGGTGTAAGATCAAAAGATGCCGGAATTTCTCCGGGTGGCGTTGTGCGCCCTGGGCAATTCTGCAAGTGCCGGCGTGCGGGAGCATGCGCGCCGGAGAAGAAGTTGCAGCCTGCAAAGCGGAGCGTAACTCCAACGCTGGAGGAAGCGCAGAATTTGCAAGGCGTAGGGCGTGGTTCCTGGCGGAGGGAGCCATGCCGACAAAAGACGAACGGTGGCGGTCAGCACGGCCCGGGGCTCCAGGGCGGTGCAGGCAAAAGAACAGGTTCTAGAGTACTGGCGCGAATCAAACCAAACATCTGTACCGGTGGAACCCACTGCGGGCCCATGCATGTTGGGCGAAGGTGGCGGACGCTGTGGAAGGCGTTGACGGGACGTTGTGTCTCTGCGACGCCACGTGTTGTGTGTGCGCCCATGAAATTTTTGGATGGTGTTTTGGCCGTGGCGGCAGCGATTGCCGCAAAAGGCCTCTCCGTCCCTCTTAGCACTGTTTGTCATTACCATCCGCAGTTTGGCCGGCGCCTGGCGCTGGTGTAATAGCAGATCCTTTCGCTGTCTGGTCCGCGGCCGGCCGGCGAAAACCTGTTTGAACGTGCGAGGCAGCCGTGTTCTGGTTCCGGCGGCCTGGCAGAGCGGTGGCAACACCGCCTATGAATCGCAACCGGCGTGCGCGGCGCCGGAACCTGCAAACGAGCAGGTGCGGCAATTCCCGAGGAGTGCAAATGGCAGAGAAGAAAATCGCCAATCGCAAGCGGCTCGACTTTTCAAAGATTCCTGCAACCATCAAGATTCCCAACCTGATCGAAGTGCAGAAGCGCAGCTATGAGCGCTTTCTGCAGATGGACAAGCTGCCCGCCGAGCGTGATGACGCCGGTTTGCAGGCGGTCTTCCAGTCGGTCTTTCCCATCAGCGACTTCCGCAACGTAAGTCAGTTGGAGTTTGTTGACTTCGCCATCGGCAACTGGGAGTGCAAGTGCGGCCACCTGAAAGGGCTGAACCACCTGCGCACCACCTGCCGCAACTGCGGACACACGGTGGTCACCGATCCGTTCCATCCCGGCGAAGTGCTTTGCACCAAGTGCGGCACCTACAACGCCAATACGCCCGACTTCTGCTCGAAGTGCGGCGACCCGGTTGGAATGCAGCTGAAGTATGACGTGCCGGAATGCGAAGAGCGCGGCATGACCTACAGCGCACCGCTGAAGGTCACCATGCGCTTGACCATCTTCGACAAGGACGCCGAGACCGGCAACAAGACCATCCGCGACATCAAGGAGCAGGAGGTCTTCTTCGGCGACATTCCGCTGATGACCGAAAACGGCACGTTCATCATCAACGGCACCGAGCGCGTCATCGTCAGCCAGTTGCACCGCTCGCCCGGCGTCTTTTTTGAGACGGCGAACAACCGCACCTACTTCCTGGGCAAGATCATTCCCTACCGCGGCAGCTGGGTGGAGTTCGAGTACGACCAGAAGAACATTCTGTACGTGCGCATTGACCGCAAGCGCAAGTTCCTGGGCACGATCTTCCTGCGCGCCCTTGGATTGCGCACGGATGAAGAAATCCTGCGCAACTTCTACACGGTGGACCGCGTCCAGTTGCGCGACAAGAAGCTGTACTGGACGGTGGAAGCCGACGAAAAGAAGTCCACCAACCTGCTGGGCATGAAGCTGTCGCACTCGGTAAAGGGCAAGGGTGGCGAAGAGATTGGCCACAGCGGCCGCAAGGTGACCGCCTCGGTGCTGAAGGCCTTCCACGCCGCGCAGATTGGCGAAGTGGAAGTTGACCTGGCTGATCTGGAGGGCGCGCACGCTGCCGCCGACGTGGTGGACACCACGACGGGCGAAGTGCTGCTGGAAGCCAACAACGAGCTGACGGCCGACAAGCTGGCCAAGATGCTGGACGCCGGCATCACCGAAATTCACATGTTCTTCCCGGAGCGGGATGACGTGGGCACGGTGATCAGCGGTACTCTGCGCCGCGATTCGGTGAAGACTCCGCAGGAGGCGCTGATTGAAATCTACCGCAAGCTGCGCCCGGGCGACCCGCCGACGCTGGATACGGCGACGGCGCTCTTCCACGGAATGTTCTTCGACGCGCGCAAGTATGACTTCAGCGCCGTGGGCCGCCTGAAGTTCAACATCAAGCTCTTCGACAACGAAGACGCCACCGACCGCAAGCTGCGTACGCTGGAGCCGGAAGACTTCCACGCCACCATCCGCTACCTGCTCAAGCTGCGCAAGAACATCGGCTCTGTGGACGACATCGATCACCTGGGCAACCGCCGCGTACGCGCCGTGGGCGAGCTGATGGAAAATCAGTTCCGCATCGGCCTGGTCCGCATGGAACGCGCCATCAAGGAAAAGATGAGCGTCTACCAGGAGATGAGCACGGCGATGCCGCACGACCTGGTGAACGCCAAGCCGGTGATGGCTGCCATCCGCGAATTCTTCGGCTCGTCACAGCTGTCGCAGTTCATGGATCAAACGAATCCGCTCTCGGAGATCACGCACAAGCGCCGCCTCTCCGCACTGGGACCGGGTGGTTTGAGCCGCGAGCGCGCCGGCTTCGAGGTGCGCGACGTGCACCCGACGCATTACGGCCGCATCTGCCCGATTGAGACGCCGGAAGGTCCGAACATCGGACTGATCAGCTCGCTGAGCTGCTACGCGCGCATCAACGACTACGGCTTCATCGAATCGCCCTACCGCAAGGTTCGCGATGGCCGCGTGATTGATCACGTGTCGGTGCTGAACGCCGGCGACAGCGGCTACAAGGTGGGCGACCATCTTGAACTGGACGAACTGCTGAAGATCAACGGCGAGCTGAAGGCCAAGAAAAAGAAGGTCATCGAGCACGAACCGTTCTCGTTCTACCTCTCCGCGTGGGAGGAGGACAAGTGGGTGATCGCGCAGGCAAACGCCGAACTGGACGAGCGCGGCAACATCGTGACCGAGCTGGTGAACGCCCGCAAGGCCGGCAACTTTGTGTTGGTCAGCCGCGCCGAGGTGGACTACATCGACGTCAGCCCGAAGCAGCTGGTTTCCGTGGCTGCCTCGCTGGTTCCGTTCCTCGAGCACGATGACGCGAACCGCGCACTGATGGGCGCCAACATGCAGCGCCAGTCGGTTCCTCTGCTGCGCGCGCAGGCGCCGATTGTGGGCACCGGCATGGAAGGCGTCACCGCCCGCGACTCGGGCGCCGTCATCCTGGCGCGCCGTTCGGGAATCATTGACTCGGTGGATAGCGAGCGCATCATCGTACGCGTCGAGGGCGAGCATCATCCGATGCAGCTTTCGCGCGAGGTGGGCAGCGACATCTACCAGTTGACGAAGTTCAAGCGCAGCAACCAGAACACCTGCATCAATCAGCGGCCGATCGTCAAAAAGGGCGACCGGGTGCTGAAGGGCCAGGTGATCGCCGACGGTCCATGCACGGACAACGGCGAGCTGGCCCTGGGGCGCAACGTGCTGGTGGCCTTCATGCCCTGGCGCGGCTACAACTTCGAGGACGCCATCCTGGTAAGCGAGAAGATGGTGCGTGACGACTACTACACCAGCGTGCACATCGAGGAATTCGAAATCGAATCCCGCGACACCAAGCTGGGGCCCGAGGAAGTGACGCGCGACATCCCGAACGTCAGCGAAAACGCGCTGCGCGATCTGGACGAGAGCGGCATCATTCGCATCGGCGCCACGGTGAAGGCCGGAGACATTCTGGTGGGCAAGGTGACGCCGAAGGGCGAAACCCAGCTGACGCCGGAAGAAAAGCTGCTGCGCGCGATCTTCGGCGAAAAGGCCGGCGACGTGCGCGACGCATCGCTGACCTGCCCTCCGGGTATCGAAGGCACGGTGGTGGACGTGAAGATCTTCTCCCGCAAGGGTCAGGAGAAGGACGAGCGCGCCAAGACCATTGAGACGATGCAGATTGCACGCCTCGAAAAGAACCTGTCGGATGAAATCCGCATTCTGACCGATGAGCGTTTGAAGCGCCTGGAAGGTCTGCTGGGCGGCAAGGTTGTGCAGGCTGATCTGCACGACGAGCGCACCAACAAGCGCCTGCTGACCAAGGACACGGTGCTCGACCGCGAGACGATCGAACGCATCAGCACTCGCAACCTGAAGAAGATCAAGCTGGCCGACAAGGACCCGCGGGTCAACGAACAGATTGACGAGATCGAGGAGATGACCTCGCGCCAGATTGACGTGCTGCGCAAGATTGTCCGCGAGAAGATTGAAAAGCTGCAGAAGGGCGACGAACTTCCTCCGGGCGTCATCAAGCTGGTGAAGGTTTATGTGGCCATGAAGCGCAAGTTGAGCGTGGGCGACAAGATGGCCGGCCGCCACGGCAACAAGGGCGTCATCGCGCGCATCCTGCCGGAAGAGGACATGCCGTACCTGGAAGACGGAACGCCGATGGAGATTGTGCTGAACCCGCTCGGCGTGCCTTCCCGTATGAACGTCGGCCAGATTCTGGAGACGCATTTGGGATGGGCCGGCGCGGAGATTGGCAAAAAGCTGACCGAGCTGCTGGCCGAGTATGGCAGCGGCGCAGACAAGGCCCGCCAGTCCATCCGCGAACTGTTCACCGGGATGCCGTTCCTGCCGGATTTCGACGGCCTGGACGACGACAAGCTGATCAAGATCGCCAAGGACATGGAAGAGCGCTGCTACTTTGCATCGCCCGTCTTTGACGGCTCGAAGGAGTTTGAGATCAAGGCGCTGCTGGAGCGCGCCGGACTGCCGACCTCGGGAAAGACCTTCCTGTATGACGGCATGACGGGCGACCGCTTTGAGCAGCCGGTGACGGTGGGCTACATCTACATGCTGAAGCTCTCGCACCTGGTGGACGACAAAATCCACGCCCGCTCGATTGGACCGTACTCGCTGATCACCCAGCAGCCGCTGGGCGGCAAGGCGCAGTTCGGCGGTCAGCGCTTTGGTGAGATGGAAGTTTGGGCGCTGGAAGCTTACGGCGCGGCTTACATCCTGCAGGAGCTGCTGACGGCGAAGTCCGATGACGTGTATGGCCGCACCAAGATTTACGAGGCCATCGTCAAGGGCGAGGCGGCGATCGAACCCGGCGTGCCGGAGTCGTTCAACGTGCTGATCCGCGAATTGCAGGCACTGTGCCTGGATGTGGAACTAGTGAAGGTCAAGCCGAAGGCGCCGGTCGAACCGGTTCCAGCGGCCGCCGACTAAGCGGTCACGGCCCGGGTGGGTGGTCGTCAGCCCCCACCCTGGGCCCACGCGCTCAGAAGAATGTGAGCCCGCAGGTTGCGCTTCCGGCAGCCAGGCGGGCGGAAATTACGCATCCCCAGGGAGTTGGCTCTGACGGCCAACCAGCAGGGGGAGGCGACAACCGGAAGCCGAAGACGGCCGCGCAAGGCCGCAAGTCCCGGACGCTTGATTCAAAACGTCCGGGTGAGGAGGCAATTTGTACCGCTCGAGCCCATTCGATCTCGGAAACAACATTGCGGATTTCGACGCCATCAAGATTCAGCTCGCTTCGCCGGAGAAGATCCGCAGCTGGTCGCACGGTGAGGTAACCAAGCCGGAGACGATCAACTACCGCACCTTCAAGCCGGAGCGCGACGGCCTGTTCTGCGCCCGCATCTTTGGCCCGGTCACGGACTGGGAGTGCCTGTGCGGCAAGTACAAGCGCATGAAGCACCGCGGCGTCATCTGCGACAAGTGCGGCGTGGAAGTGACGCTGAGCAAGGTTCGCCGCGAGCGCCTTGGCCACATTGAGCTGGCTTCGCCGTGCTCGCACGTGTGGTTCTTCAAGGGCCTGCCCAGCCGCATCGGCCACATTCTGGATATCAGCCTGCGCGATCTGGAATCGGTTCTGTACTTTGAGGCATATGTCGTGGTGGAAGCCGGCGAAGCGCCGGTGAAGGACCGCGAGATCATCAAGGACGAAACCAAGTTCCGCGAACTCGACCTGCAGTTCCGCGCCACGGGCTTCAAGGCCATGATGGGCGCAGAGGCGATCAAGGAGCTGCTGAAGCGGGTGGACGTGGAGACCGCGTCGGTCGAACTGCGCGAGCACATGCGCACCGAGACCAGCCTGCAGAAGCGCCTGAAGTACGCCAAGCGCCTGAAGGTGGTCGAGGCCTTCCGCAAGAGCGGCAACAAGCCGCATTGGATGATCCTGGACGTGATCCCGGTCATTCCGCCGGAGCTGCGCCCGTTGGTTCCTTTGGACGGCGGTCGCTTCGCGACCTCGGATTTGAATGACCTGTACCGCAGGGTCATCAACCGCAACAACCGCTTGAAGAAGCTGATGGACCTGCACGCCCCCGAAGTGATTGTGCGCAACGAAAAGCGCATGTTGCAGGAGGCGGTGGACGCTCTGTTTGATAACGGCCGTCGTGGCCGCGTGCTGCGCGGAGCCAACAACCGTCCGCTGAAGTCGCTGAGCGATACCCTGAAGGGCAAGCAGGGCCGCTTCCGCCAGAACCTGTTGGGCAAGCGCGTGGACTACTCGGGCCGTTCGGTGATCGTCGTTGGACCGGACCTCAAGCTGCACCAGTGCGGTTTGCCGAA
>Ga0302202_10006902_pt1 | contig 11147 bp, 9 predicted proteins | sample II_Bog_N3_3_FD_194579 | JGI IMG/M metagenome (GOLD analysis project Ga0302202, IMG submission 194579) | Peat permafrost microbial communities from Stordalen Mire near Abisko, Sweden - II_Bog_N3_3 | ecosystem: Environmental > Terrestrial > Soil > Wetlands > Peat | place: Sweden: Abisko, Stordalen... | reverse complement strand
CCTTGCAAAGGGGACCACCGTGAACCAGCGTTATCAGGATTTTCTCTCTGCCGAACTGGACAAGCTGAAAGAGCAGGGGCTCTACAAGACCGAACGGATCATCGCCTCGCCCCAGGGCGCCTGGGTAGTGGTCAACGGCAAGAAGGTCATCAACCTGTGCGCCAACAACTACCTCGGCCTGGCCAACCACCCGGACCTGGTGGAAGCCGCCCGGTCGGGCCTGACCCGGCGCGGGTTCGGCCTGTCCAGCGTGCGGTTCATCTGTGGCACCCAGGATATCCACAAGGAACTGGAAGCCGGCCTCAGCGAGTTCCTGGGGATGGAGGACACCCAGCTCTACGGCAGCTGTTTCGACGCCAACGGCGGCGTGTTCGAAGCGCTGCTGGGCGAGGAGGACGCCATCATCTCGGACGCCCTCAACCATGCTTCCATCATCGACGGGATCCGGCTCTGCAAGGCCCAGCGCTATCGCTACGCCAACAGCGACATGGCCGACCTGGAAGCCAAGCTCAAGGAAGCCGACGCCGCTGGTGCGAGGTTCAAGCTGGTGGTGACCGATGGCGTGTTCAGCATGGACGGCTATCTGGCCAACCTGCCCGGCATCTGCGACCTGGCCGAGCGCTACGGCGCCATGGTCATGGTCGACGACAGCCACGCGGTGGGCTTCATCGGCGAGCACGGCCGGGGCACCCACGAGCACCACGGGGTCATGGGCCGGGTGGACATCCTCACCGGCACCCTGGGCAAGGCCCTGGGCGGCGCCTCGGGCGGCTACATCGCCTCCAGCAAGGCGGTCATCGCCATGCTGCGGCAGAAGTCCAGGCCCTACCTGTTCTCCAACACCCTCGCGCCGGCCATCGCCGCCGCCAGCCTGAAGGTGCTGGCCATGCTCAAGGAGGGGGACGGTCTGCGCAAGCAATTGCGGGCCAACGCGCTCCAGTTCCGCACCGGGATGGAGCGGCTGGGCTTCAAGCTGCTCCAGGGCGAACATCCCATCATCCCTGTGATGTTCTTCGAGGCCCCCCTGGCCCAGGCCTTCGCCACGGCGCTGCTGGAAGAGGGCGTCTACGTCACCGGGTTCTTCTTCCCGGTGGTGCCCAAGGGCCAGGCCAGGATCCGTACCCAGATGTCGGCCGCCCACAGCGCCGCCGACATCGACGCCGCCATCGCCGCCTTCGCCAAGGTGGGCCGTGCCCTGGGCGTGATCATCTAGGAGCCTGTCCGGGTATTATTCGGCCGCGAATAATACATGGACAGGCTCCAAACCGTCCGCAACTGAACCCATGAGGTGATCCATGAAGGCATTGGTCAAGAGCAGGCGTGAGCCCGGACTGTGGATGGAAGATGTCCCGGTCCCATCCATCGGGCCGAACGACGTTCTCATCCGGGTGCACACCTCCGCCATCTGCGGCACGGACATGCACATCTGGAACTGGGACGCCTGGAGCCAGAAGACCATTCCGGTGCCCATGCACGTGGGCCACGAGTACGCCGGCGTGATCGAGCAGGTGGGCAGCGAAGTGGAAGGCTACCAGGTGGGCGACCGGGTCTCCGGTGAAGGGCACATCGTCTGTGGCCACTGCCGCAACTGCCGGGCCGGCAAGCGCCACCTCTGCCCCAACACGGTGGGGGTCGGGGTGAACCGGCCCGGTTCGTTCGCGGAATACCTCTCCCTCCCCGCCAGCAACCTGTTCAAGTTGCCGGACGGCATCTCCAATGAGATGGCCGCCATCTTCGATCCCTACGGCAACGCCGCGCACACGGCCCTCTCCTTCAACATGGTGGGCGAGGATGTGCTCATCACCGGCGCCGGACCGATCGGCTGCATGGCCGCGGCCATCAGCCAGTTCGTGGGGGCCCGGAACGTGGTGATCACGGATGTGAATCCGTTCCGGCTGGAGCTGGCGCGGAAGCTGGGCGCCACCCGGGCGGTGGACGTGAGCAAGGAGAGCCTGAAGACGGTCATGGCCGAACTGGGCATGACCGAGGGCTTCGACGTGGGGCTGGAGATGAGCGGCAACGGGCCCGCCTTCCAGGGCATGCTGGACGGCATGGCCAACGGCGGTCGCATCGCCCTGCTGGGCATCTTCTCCGAGGACGTCGCCATCGACTGGGGCCGGGTGATCTTCAAGGGCCTGCACCTGAAGGGCATCTACGGCCGGGAGATGTTCGAGACCTGGTACAAGATGGCGGCCATGATTGAAGGCGGTCTGGACATCAGCCCGGTCATCACCCACCGGTTCCCCATCGACGATTTCCGACAGGGGTTCGAGATCATGGGCAGCGGCAAGTCGGGCAAGGTGCTCCTGGATTGGGGCGTGAAGTAGCCCCGGCCAGCTTGCGGCGTGAACTGGGCTGGGGCTGGGCCCAGGTTTCGGGGGAGGACCTCACCAACAGCCGCCGCCAGGACCTGGTGGCCCCGGAGTACTCGCCCATCACTTCCATGGCGGGTGACGGACGGGCCGTGCGCGGCACCCTGGGCGTCAGGTTCTAGCCGATCAGCCGTGTCCTCCCGGGCAACGAATGCGTTGCCCGGGGGGGGGCAGGGCTGTCGTTCAGCCAACCCCAACGGGAAGGGATACGGCAACCGCGAGCAGCTTGCTGCGAGTGGTAAAGGCAGGTCGGCGCCAATCCCAGGGACAAGAACGAATACCGCGTCCGGGTCCTAGCGGACCGGCTGGGGCAGGGGAATCGGCGGCAGGAGCTTTTCTTTGAGGAACTCGCCGTTGACGATGAAGGTGTCGGCGGCCTCGTCCTCGCCCCCCGGCTGGAGATCCACCCCCAGGCAGGCCAAGTAGTAGCTGTCCAGTTTGCTGCTCAGCACCTGGACGGCACGACCTTTGCGATCCTTGATGTCCAGGATGGGGGTGCCAACGAAGGGACGGTAGAAGAAGGGGTGCTGCCATGGGGTTTCGGGCTCCTGGTCCAGATACTCCGGCACCAGGCTGGACAGCAGGCGGGGATACTCGCCCCGCTTGTCCTTGTACCGGGTCAGGGCGTCCGCCACCCGCTTCATGATGCTGCGGAGGTGGCGCTGGCGCTCCTGGATCGCCTGACGCAGCAGCAGGTCCATGAGGTAAAGGTCCTTGCTGGCCTGTTGGCCGGTGGGGGTCTCCGGGTATTTGGCCGCCACCTGCTCCATAAGCGTCTTTGCTTCTAGCTGTTTACCATTCTGGTTCATGACGATGGCTTCGTCGTAGAGCTGCTGGGGAAGCCGCGGGTCTTCCGACTGGCATGACAGTAAAGCCAGGGTCAGGGGCATGACCAGGAAACGGGGGAACACCATGGGCGAACCATAGCACCAACCGATCCACCGGTGAAGGGATCGCTGGCTGCTCTGGCCCGGATCACCTGCTGCTTGAAAGTCTTGAAAAATCGCCAGGCGATCCTGAGGCCGGAGTCGGCCGCCAGCACCGTGGGATGCCAGCTGGATTGGAAGACCGTGCGGGGCACTGGCGACCTACGGCTGCTAGACTGGTGGCATGCGAATGTTGGCCCAGCACTCCCCGGAATTCGATCCGTCCATTCCATGGATCGATTGTGAAACGGTGACCAGCCGGGAGAGTCAGTTGTTCCAGAACGACCTGGTGCGGCGCCGGTCTCCCCACACTGCGCGGGAACACGCTTTCACCCGGCTGCTCTGTCCGGACTGGGTCAACGTCATCGCCTTTACCGGGCCGCCAGCAGGGGCTGAACTCCTGCTGGTGGAGCAGTTCAGGCACGGCATCGACGCCAGCACTCTGGAGATCATCGGCGGGGTGTGCGATCCCGGCGAGGATCCGGCCACCACCGCCAGGCGGGAGCTGTTGGAAGAGACCGGGCATTCCAGCCGGAACTGGGTCAGTCTGGGCAGTTGCGCGCCCAATCCGGCGGTGCAGAACAACCGGTGCCATTTCTTCCTGGCCCAGGAGTGCGTGCCGGTGGCGGCCCTGGACCTGGACCCTTCCGAGGAACTGAGGGTCTGGGCCGCGCCCTGGGCCGAAGCGGAGGCGCTGCTGCGGAACGGCGGGATGGATCACGCCCTGGTCATGGCGGCTTTTCTGCGGTTGTTCACCTGGCCCGGCTGGGGTCCGCTCGAGCAGGCTTTGCGGGCCAAGGTTTGACCCGGCCCCCAAAGGCTCCGGTCGCTGCTACATTTAAGCAAACGTTTCGGAGGGATTGATGGCCAGTGAATGCACATTCGACGTGGTTTCAAAGGTGGACCTGGATGAGGTCAAGAACGCCGTTGCCCAGGCCACCAAGGAGATCGGCCAGCGCTTCGATTTCAAGGGCTCGATTTCCAAGATCGAACTGAAGGACGAAGCGGTGCTCACGCTTACCAGTGACGACGAGGTCCGGCTCAAGGCGGTGATCGAAGTGCTGCAGAGCAAGCTAGTGAAGCGGGGCGTCAGCATCCGGGCCATGGAGTTCGGCAAGATCGAGGCCGCCAGCAAGGGCTCCGCCCGCCAGGAGGTGAAGATCCTCCAGGGCATCCCGGCGGAGAAGGCCAAGGGTCTGGTGAAGGCCCTCAAGGACAGCAAAATGAAGGTCCAGGCCTCGATCCAGGGCGACCAGCTGCGGGTTTCCGGCAAGAACAAGGACGATCTCCAGGAGGCCATGGCCTTGCTCAAGAAGAACGACCAGGGGCTGGACCTCCAGTTCACCAACTTCCGGTCCTAGCGGGTGGCGCGCCTCGACCTGCTCCGGTACTTCCTGCCCATTGCCCCCAAACTGGCCGGCCATGTGGGAACCGGCAAGGGCAAGCGGCTGAGGCCGGCCCTGGTGCTCCTGTGCAGCAGGCTGTGCGGCGTGGAGTCCCAGGATGACGTGCGGTTCGGGGCGGTGTTCGAACTGGTGCACACCGCCACCCTGGTGCACGACGACGTCATCGACCATGCCCAGACCCGGCGCAGCAAGCCGACCCTGAACTCGCTCTGGGGCAATACCCTCACCGTCCTGTTCGGCGATCTGCTCTATATCCACTCCATGTCCGCCGCCATCGCCGGCCGCTCGTTCCGGATGCTGGAGATCCTGGCCGACGTGACCACCCGCATGATCGAGGGGGAACTGATCCAGAACGACTGCCTGTTCAACCTGGACACTTCGCGCAAGGACTACTTCGATATCCAGGAGCGCAAGACCGCTTTGCTGTTCTCAGGCTGCACCGAGACCGCCTCGGTCATCGCCCAGCGGCCCGAGGCGGACTGCGTGGCCTTGCGCCGGTTCGGCCTGGAGATCGGCCGGGCCTTCCAGCTGGTGGACGACCTGCTGGACTACACCGCCACCAGCGAGCAGATGGGCAAGCCAGTGTTCTCCGATCTCCGGGAGGGCAAGCTGACCCTGCCCATGCTGACCCTGCTGGAACGGGCGCCGGGCGATGCTCGGCCGATCATCCAGCGGATCTGGGACGCCGGGGAACAGACTCCCATCGGCCCGGAGGATGAACGGGCCCTGCGCACCCTGCTGGAAACTCACGACGCCTATGCCGAAACCCGGGTTCTGGCCCGCAAGGCCTCGGCCGCGGCCACCGCAGCGCTGACCGCGGTGGACGGCGACCGGGCCACGAAGAAACTGCTGCTGGAGATCCCGGAGTTCCTGCTGGCGCGGAGTTCCTAGGAGCCTCTCCTGCCGATAAATCAGGACAGCGCGTTGGTCTGGTTCCGGGGATCCCAATCGATCTCGGCGCGCTTGAGGGACGCAATGAAACTTTCCTTGTCCGGGGCCTTGGTGTAGGCCTCCTTGGTGTTCACCTTGCCAGCCTGGATCAGTTCGACCAGGGCGTCGTTCATGAGCTTCTGCCCATAGGCCCGGCCGGTCTGCATGGCGCTGGGGATCTGGAAGTTCTTGCCTTCCCGGATCAGGTTGCTGATGGCCGGGGTGATGAACAGGGTCTCCAGGGCCGCGACCCGGCCGCCCCCCTCGCACTTGAGCAGGATCTGGCTGATCACGCACTTCAGGGAGTCCGCCAGCATCACCCGGATCTGCTGCTGCCGGTCGGCGGGGAACTGGTCCACGATCCGGTCGACGGTGCCCACGGCGCTGGCGGTGTGCAGGGTGCCGAACACCAGGTGGCCGGTGACGGCGGTCTCCACGGCGATGGCGATGGTCTCCAGGTCGCGCATCTCGCCCACCATGACGATGTCGGGATCCTCCCGCAGGGCCGCCCTGAGGCCGGTCTTGAACGATTCGGTGTGGGTTCCGACCTCCCGCTGGTTCACCAGGCAGCGCTTGCGCTGGTGGACGAACTCGATGGGATCCTCGATGGTGAGGATGTGATCGGTGCGCTGCTGGTTGGCCAGGTCGATGATCGCGGCCAGGGTGGTGGACTTGCCCGAGCCGGTGGGACCGGTGACCAGCACCAGGCCCTTGGACAGCAGGGCCAGCCGGCGGATGGAAAAATCCAGCCCCAGTCGCTCGGGATCCGGGATCTCGTTGGGGATGACCCGGCACACGAACCCGGGCCCCGCCCGGTCCAGGAAGAAGTTCACCCGCAGGCGGCAGCCGCCGGCCTCATAGGCATAGGCGAAATCCGCGTCATGGCGTTCCTGGAACTGGCGCCAGGCCATGGGGGGGGCGATCGCTTCCATGATTTCCAGCAGCCGGTTGGGGCCCAGGATGCCGAAATCCGCCAGGTCCTCCATGTCTCCGTGCACCCGGGCGATGGGGGTTTCGAAGGAACTGCAGTGGATGTCCGAACCTTTGCGGGCCAGCAGGTCGGCGAACATGGCCTGGGCCATGGGGTGGGACCCGGGCCCGGCCTTGGCTGCCGCCAGGATGTTCGGCCGGGGCGGATCGGCCACGGCGAGCGTCCGGGGCGGATCGGGGGTGGCCGCCGTTTCCGGCCGGGCCAGGGGATCCGCCAGGATCCGGATGCCTTGGGCGCTCCGGCTGAGGGTGAGGCGGAACGACTCGGCTCCGGCGGTGTGGTCGAAGCTGGCTTCGCCCCGGCTGTTCCAGGTCTCCTCCAGGTGCCCGGGGAGCACCTCACGGGCCAGCATCTCGATCATGGTGGAGGGGATCGGGTTGGCCAGCAGCGCCTGCTCGCCGCCGTTGGCCAGCTGGAGCATGGGTTGGCGGTTGGGTTCCAGCCGCAGCGCGACGCCGCCCCGGGTCGCAATGGTGGCCAGAAGCTTGTCCAGCTGAGGCATGACCGACTCCCTGTTTAGGGGCTATTCTAGCCTCCGGGCAGATCGGTTGAGCCAAAGACTTGAATTTGGCTACACTTGTTGCTCCCTGCAGTCCCTACCCGTCCGCCAGTGAACGTTGAGGAGCCTCGATGGACATCCACGAATATCAGGCCAAGGAGCTGCTTCGCCAATACCGGGTCGCGACCCCCGAGGGCCGGGTGGCCCGGGACGCCGCGGAGGCCCGGGCCATCACCGAGGCCTTTGGCGGCCAGAGCGTCGTCAAGGCCCAGATCCATGCCGGTGGCCGGGGCAAGGGCGGCGGCGTGAAGTTCGCCAAGAGCCCGGACGACGCCGTCAAACTGTTCGACGCCATGGTCGGCATGACCCTGGTGACCAGACAGACCGGGCCCGGCGGCCGCAAGGTCAACACGGTGTTCATCGCCAAGCCGGTGGATATCGCAAGGGAGCTCTACCTGAGCCTCCTGGTGGACCGGGCCTCCGGCCGGGTGATCTTCCTGGCGTCCTCCGAGGGCGGCGTGGAGATCGAGGAGGTGGCGGCCAACACCCCCGAAAAGATCCTCAAGGTCACCGTGGATCCGGTGGTCGGGCTGGCCGGCTACCAGGTTCGGGAACTGGCCGGGGTGCTCGGGTTGCAGGGGGACAGCCTGCGCCAGGCTGGCGCCTTCCTGCGCAACCTCTACACCCTGTTCCTGGAAAAGGACTGTTCCATGATCGAGATCAATCCCCTGGTGGTCACCACCCAGGGTGAGCTGACCGCCCTGGACGCCAAGATCGCCTTCGACGACAACGCCCTGTTCCGCCACTCTGATGTCCAGGCCTTCCGGGACCGGGCCGAGGAGGCCCCGGCGGAGACCGAGGCGTCCTCGTTCGGCCTGAACTTCATCAAGCTGGACGGCAGCATCGGCTGCATGGTCAACGGCGCCGGTCTAGCCATGGCCACCATGGACATCATCCAGCTGCACGGGGCCAGCCCGGCCAACTTCCTGGACGTGGGCGGCGGCGCCAGCGAAGAGGCGGTGAAGAACGCCTTCCGGATCATCCTCCAGGACCCTGGGGTCAAGGCGGTGCTGGTGAACATCTTCGGCGGCATCATGCGCTGCGACATCGTCGCCAACGGCATCGTCAACGCCTCCCGGGACATCGGGGTCACCGTTCCGGTGGTGGTGCGGCTGGAGGGGACCAACGTCGAAGAGGGCAAGCGCATCCTGGCGGAAAGCGGCCTGAAGATCCTGGTGGCCGCCGATCTCGAGGATGCCGCCCGCAAGGTGGTCGCCTCCATCCAGCCCTGAGCGCTGAACCTTACGCCCCCGCGATCCGCCCAACCCTGCTGAAGAGGTAGCCCATGTCCATTCTGGTCGGCACCGACACCAAACTGATCGTCCAAGGCATCACCGGCCACGAGGGCCTGTACCACGCCAAGGGCTGCCGCGACTATGGCACCCAGGTGGTGGGCGGAGTCACCCCGGGCAAGGGCGGCACGACGGTCGACGGCTTTCCCGTGTTCAACAGCGTGAAAGAGGCCCGGACCCAGACCGGGGCCAATGCCTCGCTGATCTTCGTGCCGCCGGTCGCCGCCGCGGACGCCATCCTGGAGGCCATGGCCGCCGGCATCGAGCTGGTCATCTGCATCACGGAGGGGGTGCCCATCCTGGACATGGTCAAGGTCAAGCAGGCCCTGGCCGGCCACCCCGGCACCCGTCTGGTGGGGCCCAACTGCCCCGGCGTGATCTCCCCGGGCCAGGCCAAGGTGGGCATCATGCCCGGGCGGATCCATCTCCCGGGCCACGTGGGCATCATCTCCCGTTCCGGCACTCTCGCCTACGAGGCCGTAGGCCAGCTCACCGCCCTGGGCATCGGCCAGAGCAGCAGCGTGGGCATCGGCGGCGATCCCATCAACGGGACCTGCTTCATCGATGTGCTCCGGCTGTTCCAGGCCGACCCGGACACCCATGCCATCGTCATGGTGGGGGAGATCGGAGGCAATGCCGAGGAGGAGGCCGCGGCCTTCATCCAGGCCCATGTGACCAAGCCGGTGGTGGCCTTCATCGCCGGGCAGTCGGCTCCGGCCGGCCGCCGGATGGGTCATGCCGGCGCCATCATCAGCGGCGGCAAAGGCACCGCCGCCGCCAAGATGGCCACCCTGGAACAGGCCGGCATCACCGTGGTGGCGAGCCCGGCGGACATGGGCAAGGCCATGGCCGGGTTGCTGGGAGCCCAGGCATGAGGCGGCCGGCCGCTGCGCTGCTGATCGCTCTGGTGCCGATGCTGGCCATGGCTCAGGCGCCTGTCCCGGCCCCGGCGCCACCGGCCGCCGGGTCCCGGGTGGATGCCATCGGCAACCTGCCCGGGGTGCTTTGGGACGATACCCTGGCTCTGGTGGAGACGCCCGGCCAATGGGGCTCCAACGAGTGGTCGCAACTGGCCCTGGGCGCGGCCGGGGTGGTCGCGGTCGGACTGGTCCTGGACCACAAGGTGGACCAGGTGATGGTGCGCAACCAGAGGTCCGCCTGGAACCAGCCGGCCAAGGATGTGGCCCAGCTGGGCGGCACCGGCGGGCTGATCCTGATCGGCGCCGGCTATGTGGGCAGCAACCTGATGGACAACAATGAGGCCCGTGCCCTGTGGGTGGATGCCGGCATCGCCACCGTGCTGGCCCAGGTGGCCATCTATCCGGTCAAGATGGTGGTCGGCCGGGACCGGCCCGCGGACGGGCAAGGAACCCGTGACTTCAGCCCCTTCAGTGGCAACGATTCCTTCCCCTCGGGCCACGCCACCCAGGCCTTCGCCATCGCTTCGGTCATCTCGGCCCATGTGGACAGCCCCTGGGTGGGTGGCACCGCCTACGGCGTGGCCGGCCTGGTGGCCTTGTCCCGGCTCTATACCCGGGATCACTTCAGCTCGGACGTGGTGGCCGGGGCCCTGATCGGCACCACCATCGGCAAGGCGGTGGTGCAGATCGACACCGACCGGCGCAACGCTCCCGGGCCCCATGCCCAGCTCACCTTAAGCCCCGCCTGGAGTCCGGATTTCCGGGGGATCCGGATGGTGGCCAAGTTCTAGCCCGCTCGCTGGGTTCAATCCCAATCAAGAATCAATAAACCCCTTGTGGCTTTGTGCTATTTCCAAGGCGGCCTTGAAAATGTCCCAAACGACAGCGTCCGGAACCCAGGAGGCGTCTGTTTTGCTTTATTCAAGGCTTCCGCAGCCCAGGATGGGGGTACCCCAACATTCGTGCAACCAGGGATCAAAACTAAAAGCTCATAATGCCTTTGGAGGACAACAGGTCGGGGATCAAACTGGATCTCCCTCTCGATATCGGTACCCCCACGTTGCAGATAGAAACCCGATGAAGGAATCCGGCTGGGCACGGTTCACGGATTGAAGAGAGAGGGCTCGCTTGCCCCCCACTGGAGCGGAAGGGGAATTGAACTCCGGACGACCTGCTCGACCCGGATCAGCAGGGCCCTTTCGGCTCCAGCCAGGGATGCCACGAGGGGTCCATCCCAGAGCAGTTCCGCCCGCCCACTGATCTGCAGCGTGCCTTCACCGGCGAAGCCCGGCCAGAGCAGGCCCACCCGAGGATCCAGAACCAGATTGCCCAGGGATTGGAATAAGGCGTTGCCCAGGTAGTCGGGCATCAACAAGGTGCCTTCATCCAGGATACGGATGAACCCGGGCGCCCCCCCGCGGTGAGAGACATCCGCTCCTCCCTCTTTGTGGGTGCTGGCGATGAAAGCGGTATCGCTGCTCTCGATCCATCGCCGGTGGTCGGCATCCAACCGCTGGGCGACGGTCGTTCGTCCCGCACCCGCCGCCCCCGTGAACGCGACGGCCCGCGCCTGAATGTACTTGGGGCAGTTGGCGTAAACCTGCAGGGTGTGCAGGCGCAACTCTCCATCAGGAGCGGCTTGCAGAATGCCGTTCACCCGCATTCGCCGCCGGGTGGCCGGCTCGATGGCCAGGAGGCCAACCGCCCCCCCCGGCTCCAGAGCCCCGGAGAGGGGATCCCAGGGCGCCAGG